>Ga0255212_1000014_pt1 | contig 132796 bp, 140 predicted proteins | sample Miss_Yuk_RepC_8d_FD_188425 | JGI IMG/M metagenome (GOLD analysis project Ga0255212, IMG submission 188425) | Freshwater microbial communities from Mississippi River, Louisiana, United States - Miss_Yuk_RepC_8d | ecosystem: Environmental > Aquatic > Freshwater > River | place: USA: Louisiana...
AGCGCGAAGAGCAGTTCCGCCTACTGTTCCTCGACAACAAAAACCAGCTGATGAGCGATGAAGTTCAGCATCGCGGCACCATCAATCACACCGCTGCCTATCCGCGTGAGATTGTGCGTCGCGCGCTAGATCTGGGTGCCAGCGCTGTCATTCTTGTGCACAATCATCCGTCGGGTGACCCGACGCCCAGCCAAGCTGATATCCGCCTGACTAAAGACATCATCGCCGCCGCCCAGCCGCTCGGTATCCGCATCCACGACCATCTCATCATCGGTCGCGGCCAGCACGCCAGCCTCAAGGCTCTTGGTTTGTTCTAAAAAGTAAATCTGGTTACAGCTTGAAGCGATCACCCAGATAGACGCGGCGAACATCCTCGTCGGCCACGATTTCTTCCGGCGTGCCCGTTTTAAGCACGCGCCCTTCATGAATGATGTAGGCCCGATCAACAATGTCGAGCGTTTCGCGCACATTATGATCGGTGATCAGCACGCCAATGCCGCGCTGCTTGAGCTGCGCCACGATATCGCGAATTTCACCAACCGCGATGGGGTCAATACCGGCTAGCGGCTCATCCAGCAGAATGAAATTAGGTTGGGTTGCAAGGGCGCGGGCAATTTCTACACGGCGGCGCTCACCGCCCGAGAGGGCCACAGCAGGCGCGCGGCGCAAATGGGTAACCGAGAACTCGGCCAACAGGTCATCGAGCATCTGCTCGCGGCGGTTGCGGTCCTGCTCCACCACTTCCAGCACTGCACGGATATTGTCTTCCACACTCAGGCCACGGAAGATGGACGCTTCCTGCGGCAGATAGCCAATGCCTAATCTGGCACGGCGATACATGGGCAGCGTGGTAATATCATGCCCATCAAGGATGATACTGCCGGCATCGGCCTTGATCAGACCGGTGATGATGTAAAAGGATGTGGTCTTACCCGCGCCATTGGGGCCGAGCAGGCCAACCGCCTCACCGCGCTGGACCGACAGAGACACGTCACGCAGAACCGGGCGGCCCTTATATTGCTTACCCAGATTAGCCGCCACCAGCCCCACAGCCGGCACCACACTTGGCTGGCGCTTATGCGCCTGATGACGCGCAATATGATGCAGGCCGCGCATGTTACTGTACCTCCGGAGCGTTCTTGGGTAGCACCAACCCGCGTACGCGCTGACCGCCACCTGCCAGCAAGCGGCTGACACCTGTGGCCATATTCATTTCGGCCCGCGCGCCATTAAGCTGATTGGGGCCGCGCGTAATGCGCACATTACCTTCCAATGTGGCCAGCTGGCGGCGTACATCATACAGGCCGCGATCGCCGCGCGCGATTTCAGTCGCGCTGCTGACCAGCACATTACCCTGCGCACCCACGCGGCGCACTTCCATTTGCTTTTGCTCATTATCAGCCATCACGGCTGTTAGCGTATCGGCGGCAATGCGCTTATCATCGGTACTGGCAACGGCATTGCCACGCGCAACTGCGAGCTGCTCCTTCTGCCAGAATTCAAGGCTGTCGCGCGCAGTGACCTGATCTTTGGCTGTCACCATCTTGAGCTCTTGCCCTTTAAGCACAGCCACCTGACGGGCAACATCATACACGCCGCGATCACCAAAAATTTCGCCATTTTTAGTCACGATATGTACATGGCCATCGGCCTTCACCTGCGTGAAGGTTGTTTTGCCGTCAGCGCCTTCAGTATAAGCGGCGGTCAGCTGGTCGGCCTTGATGGTCACGCCATCCTGCTCCACCACTGCATTGCCGCGCGCAAGATAGACCTTGCTCTCCTGCTGAAACTCCAGCACATCCGCCTCGATATTCACTGGCTGTGCCGCTGCTGGCTCGGCTGCATGAACAGGCAGCGCCATCAGCAGCACAGCAGGCAGCACAAAAACAGACAGATTCAGTTTCATCATGGGCGGCTCCCGGTCGTGCTGCGCGGTAGAACCAGACGCGAGCGCCCGGTAAACACCACTGTTTTACCCTCATCGGTTATACGAAATCCATTAGCATTTATGGCGCCGCGCGGCCCGCGCCCAGTTACCTTGCTGTCGCCCCAGGCTTGCGCAGGGGTGTTCAGGTCAATCTCGGCTTTGTCGGTCAGCAGGTCGTAGCCGCCATTATCCTTGAGCGTCACATTGCCGGTCAGCCAGACGTGATTGGACTTTTTGTCATACCGGCCAGTCTGCGCCGCCAGCGTAACCCAGCCCCCACCCGCGCGATCAAGTCGGGCTGTAACTGTGGTCAGGTCAATAAGATCTTCAACCGTACCCACCTGCACTGCGCGCGCGGCCGTTACCACCATCGGCTCACCTTTGTTATTCAGGCCGCGATAATTGAGGTTGGTGATCTCGCGCTCGCCAGCCGAAGTGGTGGGCAGAGAATGCGGGTCACCATTGGCATTAGGCCAGGAGAACAGCATGAGCAGCATAACAACAGCAGCTGCCGGCAGCGCCCAGCGCATGAGCGAGACAAACCGACTATAGCGGTCGGCCCGTTCGAACTGCTCATGCAGTTGTGCTGGGGTGTCTCCGGCTGCCATGCTCAGGCTACTCCAGCACGCAACAGATCATGCATATGGATGATACCGACAGGCTTACCCGCATCCACCACAAACAGATTGGTGACCTGCGGCTTCTTGGTGGTCATCTGCGCCAGCGCTTCAGCGGCCAGCAGCTCGGGCGTAATGGTCTTGGGGTTGGCGGTCATCACAACATCAACCTTCAGGCTCATCAGCTTGGGCGACATATGGCGGCGCAAGTCACCATCCGTCACAATACCCAACAGCAGACCTGCTTTATCAACCACGCCCACGCAACCAAAACTCTTGGCGGTCATTTCAACCAGTGCGCGGCTCATCACGGTGCCGGTTTTAACCAGCGGCATCTCACGGTGCATCAACTCACGCACGCGCACCAACTGCTTACCGAGCTGCCCACCCGGATGAAACTTGAAGAAGTTTTCCGGCTTGAAATTATGGCGCTCCATCAGCGCCACTGCCAGCGCATCGCCCAGCGCAATCTGCATGGTGGTAGATGTAGTGGGCGCCAGCGCCAGCGAGCCAGCCTCCGGCAGTTTGGGCAGCTGCAGCAGGATGTCAGCCTCCTGCCCGAGCGGCGATGTGGGGTTTGCCGTCATGGCGATCAGCGGAATATTGAAGCGGCGCGTATAGGTAATAATATCGCGCAGCTCCGGCGCCTTGCCGCTATTGGACAGCGCTAACACCACATCGCGGTCGGTGACCATACCGAGATCACCATGGCTGGCCTCGCCCGGATGCACAAACTGGGCGGGCGTACCGGTGCTGGCAAAGGTAGCGGCAATCTTGCGCCCGACATGGCCAGACTTACCCATGCCGGTAATGATGACACGGCTCTTGCAGCGGGCAATCACCTCAACCGCTTTGACAAAGTCGCCATTGAGCATGGCAGCCAGCTGATGCAGCGCATCAGCCTCCAGCCGCAGCACCTCCTGCGCAATTTGAATATCGCGCTGATGCTCACGGGGAGCAGCTTTCTCTTTCACGAGCTTGAGCTTGGCGGCGGCAGGCATGTATCAGTATCCTTAGTGGTGGAAAATATCGTCTTCTTCCCAGCCGAGCAGATCAAGCTGCGCACGCGTAGGCAAGAAACCGAAACAAGCCTTAGCCAGGTCAAGACGGCCCTCACGCTCCAGCAGCGGCGTAATCTTCTCGCGCAGGCGGTGCAGATACAAAACGTCTGACGCTGCATAATCCTGCTGTTCAGGGCTAAGTACGTCTGTGCCCCAATCACTGGTCTGCTGCTGCTTGTTGAGCTCAACACCGATCAGCTCACGGCACAAATCCTTAAGGCCATGGCGATCGGTTGATGTACGGCACAGCTTGGACGCAATCTTGGTGCAGAACACTGGAGTTGTTGCAATCCCCAGCCAACGCTGGAAGGCAGCCACATCAAAACGTGCGAAGTGAAAAATCTTTTCAATCGCCGGATCAGTCAGCAGCTTTTTGAGATTAGGCGCGCTGTAATCCTTGCCGTCAAATTTGACGAGATGCGCATCGCCATCCCCCGCCGACAGCTGAACCAGGCACAGCCGGTCACGCACCAGATTAAGGCCCATGGTCTCGCTGTCCACCGCTACCGAGCCTGTGAACTGAACCGAAGACGGCAGATCGCCGTGATGCAGATAAATAGTCATGGCGGGAAAATAGCCTAACTGGGCCATTCTTGAAACAAATTCATAGGCCTAGGCCGGGTTTTAGGCATAACCATGCCCAAAGCAGCACACGCCTCTCAACATATTGTTATTGCTTGATATTCCCCTTTACGGGGCGGATGAGCCCGCCGCTGCGGCCGGTTTTGCTTGCGCAGGCGCGGCAGTAGCAACCGCCGCAGGCGCCTGAGCGCCGGATTTGGCCCCTTCGGTCAGGCTGTCTTTCAGTGTGTCTTTCAGGCGATCAACACCCTCCACCTGCGGCGCAGTATTGGTTGGAGCCGCCGCCTGCACGATCTGCTGCGTGGCCCGATTTTGCTCCCGCGCAATGGCTAGCCGGATATCATCCTTAAACGGCAAGATCACAGGCGGCACTGCACCGGGCGAAACGGCTGCAGCCTTTTCCTGCGCGGAGCCAAACTGCAGTACATCCAGATAATGCGTGTATTTCTCCTGCTGGGCGGCGCGCTGCTGCCTGTTCTCATCCACCCGCGCATCGTGCTGCTGGTGCTGACCTGCGAAGGTCTGCTGGGCGGTGGATAACTGCGCCTCAATCAGCGCTTTAACCTCGGGCTGGCTGGCATCTGCTGTTGTATATAGCCACGGCTTGGCGCTGGCATTGCTCAGCTGCGCGGTCAGATCAATCGCAACTGGATGAGGCGTGCCGCCAACCTGCACCTGCTGATAGTGGAAACCCGGCACCTGCTGTGCCGCCAGCGCCTCAACACCGCGCGCGTGATATAAATCTTGCTCACGCGCCTGCACTTGCTCTTTTGCCATGTTTAGCAACGGACGCACCACCCAGCCCCCAACCGGGCCGAGTGCGCCCAGCGCCACATCGGTTGCGATAGAGGTCGCGTTAAAGGCCTGCGCTGGCTCAGGCACTTTACCAGTCGCAAGGGTTTGCCCCAGCATTTCTACTGAGCCCGCCATGGATGATTTATCGCCAGATACAGTTGCTGCCATCAGCCTGCCTTGAAGAGACAACCAGCTTAGCAAACGCCTCTTAAGAAAAGATGGCGCACTGCGCTAACCGCATGAAACATTGTGTTTTTTGGGATAAGATGGTGCCCGGAAGAAGACTCGAACTTCCACGATATTGCTACCACTAGGACCTGAACCTAGCGCGTCTACCAATTCCGCCATCCGGGCACGTGGCGGCGGTTTTATGCAGTTTACCCCTCCCTGTCAATGCTTTAATGTGAGCCCCGCCGATTTTTTTCTTAACGCGGAGAGATGTAATGACAACCCCTCGTATTGCGACAGTTTTTGGTGGCAGCGGCTTTATTGGCCGCGCCCTCACCCAGCGCCTGACAGCGGCGGGTTATACTGTTCGCATCCCCACGCGCGACATTGTAAATGCCAATAAATTGCGCACAGCGGGCGGTGTGGGTCAGGTTGTGCCGTTCTTCTGCCCGCTGCGCAGCGAAGCCGCGATTGCCCAAGCGGTTAACGGCTCTGATCTGGTCATCAACCTCATCGGTATCCTGTTTGAAAAGCGCCACGCCAAATTCAGCCGCCTGCAGGCCGAGTTGCCGGGTCTGATTGGTAAGGCCGCCGCCGCTGCTGGTGTACGCCGCGTCGTACATGTTTCAGCTATCGGTGCAGACGCTGCCAGCACCAGCACCTATGCCCGCAGCAAAGCCGCTGGTGAAAGCGCGCTGCGTAGCGCCTTCCCGCAGGCCACCATCTTGCGCCCGTCGATTGTCTTCGGGCCGGAAGATAATTTCTTCAACCAGTTTGCCCGCATGGCGCTCATCATGCCGTTCCTGCCGCTCATTGGCGGCGGTAAGAGCAAGTTCCAGCCGGTCTATGTGGGTGATGTGGCAGACGCCATCATCGCCGCAGCCAACAAACCAGAGGCTGCAGGCCAAACCTATGAGCTGGGCGGCCCGGATGTGATGAGCTTTAAGGAGCTGCTGCAAAAGACACTGGAATGGAGTGGCCAGAAGCGCTGTCTGATGTGCATTCCCTTCCCCATCGCCAAGATGAAGGCCGCTATTCTGCAGCTGCTGCCTAAGCCGCTGCTCACCTGCGATCAGGTTGAGCTGCTCAAGCGTGACAATGTAGTTAGCCCCAGCGCCCTCACCCTGAAGGATCTGGGCATTACCGCCACCGCCATGAGCGCGATTGTACCAAGCTATCTCAGCCGCTTTAAAAAGGGTGGCCCCTTCGCCCGCGCCAGCTGATGCAGTCACCCGCTCTCACTGTGCAGCCCCGTGTGGGTGTTGGCGTTCTGATCCGTAAAAACGGATTGGTTCTGTTTGGCCAACGTCACAGCCCACACGGCAAAGGTGATTGGTGCTGCCCCGGCGGGCATCTGGAGTTGGGTGAAGATTGGGCCAGCTGCGCCCGCCGTGAAGTGTGGGAAGAATGCGGCCTCGAAATTACACCCCCCACATTCGGCTGGGTCACCAACGATATGTTTACGGACGGCCGGCACTATATTACCATCACCATGCTGGCTGATTATATCAGCGGCGAGCCGGTGGTATGCGAGCCGGATAAAATCAGCGCTTGGCGCTGGTGTGCCTGGCATGATCTGCCCCAGCCGCTGTTCCTTCCCATACAAAACGCATTGGCTGCCGGGCATGATCCGTTTGCAGCTCAACATAAGGACGCCGCATGACCTTTCTGCCCTACATCATCGCCATACTCGGGTTTGTGGGCGGCTTTGCCGCCGGGCTTACCGTACTAGCCTATATCGCACGCGGGAATGACAAGAAGTCACTTGCAAGTGACCATGACGCCCGCTTGTGGCTGGGCTTGTTAGGCTGGGCATTTGCCCTTGTCGGTGGCTGGCTGGGGTATATGTTGGGGTCGTACATTCTTTACGCCTACCGCTAGGAGCGACAGATGACCGACACACTTGAAAACCCCATGCTCGACAAGATTTTCCTTAAAGCCCGCACGCATTACAACTGGACAGATAAGCCGGTGGATGATGCCCTGTTGCAGCAGGTCTATGATATGGCCAAGATGGGCCCCACAGCGGCCAACAGCCACCCGCTGCGCATTGTGTTTGTTAAAACACCGGAAGGCAAAGCCAAGCTCAAACCATGTCTGGCTCCCGGTAATGTCGACAAGACCATGGCCGCACCCGTCACCGCCATCTTCGCGCATGATCTCGAATTTTATGAGCAGCTCCCCAAGCTCTTACCGCATGTAGATGCGCGCAGCTGGTACAAAGGCAAACCCGGCAGCGATGAAACGGCGTTCCGCAACAGCTCACTGGAAGCTGGCTATTTCATGCTGGCTGCCCGCGCATTAGGGCTGGATTGCGGGCCAATGTCCGGCTTTGACAATGCCGCGCTCGATAAGGCCTTTTTTGATGGCACGTCCCTGCGTTCCAACTTCATCTGCAATCTGGGCTATGGCGATTATGACAAGCTCTATCCGCGCAGTCCGCGCCCGGATTTTGCTGATTTCTGCAAGATCGTTTAACCCCGGAACAGCTTCTTGAACTCGCTGGCGAAGAGCTTGAATTCTTCGCCACGCGAGGATCCGGCCCGCCAGACCAGCGCAATATCGCGGTGCGCCAACTCGCTGGAAATGGGCCGCGTCACTAGCTGGGTATTTTGCAGCAAGCCGGACTTGACCGCCATCTGCGGCACCAACGTAATACCAAGCCCATTATCCACCATCTGCACCAATGTCATGAGCGAGGTCGCTGCGTGGCGCTCATCCCCTGACGTGCGCAAGCCGCAGGCCGACAGGATCTGATCCCGCAGACAATGGCCATCCTGCAAGGTCAGCAATTTTTCAGTGCGCAAAGCATCGGCCGAGAGATGTTTCTGTTTTGCCAGCGGATGATCACGGCGCAGCGCCACCACAAACTCATCCCGGCTCAGCACCACCCGGTCACCCGGGCAATCACAGGGGAGCGCCAGCAACAACACATCCAGCTCACCGCGCTCCATCTGCGCGACGATATTCGCAGTCTGATCTTCAATCAGATACAGCTTCAGGCGCGGATAGCGCTGACGCACGCCCGGCAGCAAGCGCGGCAACAGATAGGGGCTGATGGTTGGGATCACGCCCAAGCGCAAGGTACCAGTGAGCGGCGCTGCCTGCTCACGCGATTCTTTAGTAAGCGTGGTCAGCTCGGCCAGCAATTTATCTGCCTGCGCGGCTACATGCTCGCCCAGGGGAGTCAGATGCACCTGCTTGCCCGCGCGGTCAACCACTTGGCTGCCTAAAATCTCTTCCAGCTCACGAATGCTAGCCGATAGCGTTGATTGCGTAATGCCGATCGATGCCGCCGCCCGGCCAAAATGCGCGATGCGGGCCAGTACGGTCAGATATTGTAACTGCTTGATTGTCGGCAGGCGTTCCATAGTATGCACCACAAATAAAATCGATCAAAACTAATAATATTAATAATTTGACCGATGAGCAAATGCAAGCTTTGATCTGCCCCACCTGAGATAACCACCAAAAACAACCAGATGAGGCCCCGATGACATCCGATATGAAATGCCCGTTTACCGGCCATTCTTCCAGTTCCGCTGGCGGCAGCACTGCCAAAGCCAAGATGCGCGGCAATCGCGACTGGTGGCCTGAGCAGCTCAATCTCGCCATTTTGCACCAGCAATCGAGCAAATCCAGCCCGATGCCGGCTGACTTTGACTATGCCAAAGAATTCCAGAAACTGGATCTGGATAGCGTGGTCGCTGACTTGCACGCCCTGATGACCGATTCACAGGAATGGTGGCCGGCTGACTGGGGTCATTACGGCCCGCTGTTCATCCGTATGGCGTGGCATGCGGCTGGCACCTATCGTGTCGCTGATGGCCGTGGCGGTGCCGGTACCGGCGCGCAGCGTTTTGCGCCACTCAATAGCTGGCCGGATAACGTCAACCTCGATAAGGCGCGCCGCCTGCTCTGGCCGATCAAACAGAAATACGGCAAGCAGCTGTCTTGGGCAGACTTGCTGGTCTTAACCGGCAATGTGGCGCTTGAATCCATGGGCCTGAAGACCTTTGGCTTTGCTGGTGGCCGCGCTGATATTTGGGAGCCGGAAGAAGATATCAACTGGGGCAACGAAGCGACCTGGCTGGGCGATGAGCGCTACAGCGGTGAGCGCAAACTGGACAACCCGCTCGCGGCCGTGCAGATGGGTCTGATCTATGTGAATCCGGAAGGCCCGAACGGCAATCCCGACCCCGTCGCCTCAGCCCGCGATGTGCGTGAAACTTTTGCCCGCATGGCCATGAATGATGAGGAAACAGTGGCGCTGGTCGCTGGCGGCCACACCTTTGGCAAGTGCCATGGCGCGGGTGATCCCAAACTGGTGGGCCGCGAGCCGGAAGCCGCTGATATCGCGCTGCAGGGCCTAGGCTGGCAGAACAGCTTTGGCACCGGCAAGGGCGTGCATACCACCAGCAGCGGCCTTGAAGGCGCATGGAAGCCCAACCCCACCAAGTGGGATATGGGCTATCTCGAGATGCTGTTTGGCTATGAGTGGAAGCTTGTAAAAAGCCCGGCGGGTGCCCATCAGTGGACGCCTATCAACGTCAAGCCCGAGCATATGATCCCGGACGCACATGACCCGTCCAAGAAGCACCCACCAATGATGACCACGGCCGATCTGTCGCTGCGCTTTGACCCGGCGTTTGAAAAGATTGCCCGTCATTATCTGGCCAATCCGCAGGCCTTTGCTGATGCCTTTGCCCGCGCCTGGTTCAAGCTGACCCATCGTGATATGGGCCCGCGCGCGCGTTATCTGGGCAAGCTGGTCCCCAAGGAAGAGCTGATCTGGCAAGATCCCATCCCGGCACTGAACCACCCGCTAGTTGATGCGGCTGACATCAAGGCGCTCAAGGCCAAAGTGCTGGCCTCTGGCCTGTCCGTCAGCCAGCTGGTGCGCACAGCTTGGGCCAGCGCATCCACCTTCCGTGGTAGCGACAAGCGCGGCGGGGCCAATGGGGCCCGCATTCGCCTCGCCCCGCAGAAGGACTGGGATGTCAACCAGCCGGCCGAGCTTGGCAAGGTGCTGGCCATTCTCGAAAAGATCCAGTCCGACTTCAACACCAGCGCTAATGGTGGCAAGAAGATCTCTCTGGCCGACCTTATCGTGCTGGCAGGCAATGCAGCGATTGAAGCCGCCGCCAGCAAGGCCGGGCATAATGTGGAAGTTCCCTTTACGCCGGGCCGGATGGACGCAACGCAAGAGCAAACCGATGTTGCGTCCTTCGCTGTACTGGAGCCGCATGCCGATGGCTTCCGCAACTATGCCTATAAAGGCATGCATGCCTATGCGGCCGAGCTGCTGATTGATAAAGCCCAGCTGCTCACCCTCACCGCGCCTGAAATGACGGTACTGGTGGGTGGTCTGCGCGTTCTGGGCGCCAATGTGGGCGGTAGCGCACATGGCGTATTCACCCAGCAGCCAGAAGTGCTGAGCAATGACTTCTTCACCCACCTGCTTGATATGAGTACGCAGTGGCAGAAGTCCGGCACGCAGGACGGCATCCTTGAAGGGCGCGATCGCAAGACCGGCGCCCTGAAATGGACCGCCACGGTGGTTGACCTGACCTTTGGCTCCAACTCGCAGCTGCGCGCCCTCGCCGAAGTTTATGCCAGCGCCGACGCCAAGGACAAATTCGTGGCCGATTTCATCGCCGCCTGGACCAAGGTGATGAACCTCGACCGTTTCGACCGCGCCTAAGCTGCGGGGCCAACAACAATATGGGGCTGTCTTTACGGGCAGCCCCATTTTTATTGGGAGTCGGGTCAGCTCTTTAATCGTAAAAAGCGATTGGTTATGATAAATTTAAATTGTTTGACCGATGAAATGAGCGGGCCTATAACGCGTGCATCGCAACAAAACCTCCAAGGAGTTTTCAAATGCTGACAATTGGCGACAAGTTCCCCGAATTCAATCTGAAGGCCGTCGTTTCGAGCGACATCAAGACCGCCTTCACCTCCATCGACAACACCAGCGACAATGGCAAGTGGAAGATTTTCTTCTTTTGGCCGAAGGACTTCACCTTCGTATGCCCGACCGAAATCGTTGGCTTTGGCAAGCTGACCAATGACTTCAAGGATCGCGACACCGTGATCTATGGTCTGTCCACCGACAGCGAATTCGTGCACCTCGCCTGGCGCCAGAACCATGCTGATCTCAAGGATCTGCCGTTCCCGATGCTGGCCGACATCAAGCGTGAACTGTCGACCGCGTGCGGCATCCTCGACAAGAACGAAGGCGTTTGCCTGCGCGCCACCTTCGTGGTTGATCCGCAGGGCATCATCCGTCACGTCTCGGTGAACGACCTCTCGGTAGGCCGCAACCCGCAGGAAATCCTGCGTATTGTTGACGCGCTGCAGACCGACGAGCTGTGCCCGTGCAACTGGAAGAAGGGCGAAGACGTCATCAAGGTCGCCGCTTAATTCCATCAGTAAAAATACGGGGTCGGCCTTTCCGGCCGGCCCCTTTTTTTAACCCCAAGGAGCCTAAATTATGAGCATCGAATCTATTAAAGCCCGCATTCCCGACTATGCCCGCGATCTGCGCCTCAATATTGGCAGCCTCTCGACCGAGCCGAGCCTGACGGATGTGCAGCGCGCTGGTACCTTCATCGCCTGTGCGATTGCCAGCCGCGAGCCGTCGCTGATCGACGCTACCATTGCAGAGTTCGGCCCGGCCCTGACGCCCGAGCAGCTCAGCGCCGCCAAGAGCGCCGCCGCCATCATGGGCATGAACAACATCTATTATCGCTTCACACATCTGACCAGCAACGAAGAATATTCCAAGCTGCCAGCCAAGCTGCGCATGAACATCATCGCCAATCCAGGCGCCAGCAAGGCTGACTTTGAGCTGTGGTCACTCGCTGTCTCCGCCATCAATGGCTGCGGCATGTGCATCGACAGCCATGAGAAGATCCTGAAGGAACATGGCATCACCACCGAGCAGATCCAGTCAGCCGTGCGCATTGCAGCTGTGATTCATGCGGTTGCGGTCACACTGGAAAGCGAAGGTATTATTCAGACAGCTCTGGCGGCCTGAGCCCGGAGCGCCAACAACTGGAGGCTGGCCAGCAAGAACGGCATGGCCAGCCACCAGGGTTGCCAGATATTGTAACTCACTACAAAAACGCCCATCCACGAGGCATAAAGCGCGAAGAATGTTGGCGATTGAGGCAAGCGCCGCAGCAGCCACACCAACCCTGCTAGCCAAGCAGCTACCCCAACTAAGCCAAATTCCAGCCAGATCTGCAGCACGCCGTTATGCGGATGCACATGCTCCATAATGGCCGGTAAATGGCGGGCAGCATCCAGCCCATGCCCCAGCCACGGCTGAGCCAACGCAGCGCGCGCTACATTCTGCCAAATCTGCAAACGCTGGCTACCATTGGCACTGTTCCAGATATTGCTGTCATGCGTAGCCGACCACCATTCAATCACCATCGCTGGCAGCAAAGGCGCCAGCAGGACTGTGACTAGGGTTGCAGCAACCAAGCTCCAGCGCATCAAGGCGGGGCGTAAAGATGCAGCAATAAACACAACAAGCCCGAGCAATATGCCTAGTGTGCTGGATTGCGAGGATGTCAGGCTGGTTAGATAAAGCGCAGCAAGCGCCAAAACCAACATCTGCCAGAACCGTAGGCCCAGTAGTACAGCCAACGGCCAGATCAACAGCGCGAGAATATTGATGCCGCGATCATAGACATAAAGCGGCCGCAGTCTGTTTTCGACCAAGGCGGCAAAGAATGTGCCGATTGGCATGGCAAAGTAATATTCTTCAGCAACCAGCAACGCGCCCAAACCAACCCCAGCCAGCAGATAAAGGCCCAGCTTATCAAAAGCTGCAGCCGGCAAGCGCGGAATGGCCTGCTGCCAACTGAAAAACAGAATAAACATCCCCAGCAGCATAAGCGGATACGGCCAGACGTCCTGCGGCTCCACCGCCCGCAACCATGCCATTAAAAACACGCCCCCAGCCAACAACACGCCGGGCCAGAATGACAATAACGGCCTTAACTGCAAGCGCGCCAAAAGCGGAAGCGAAACCAGCACCAAGAATAACGGCACCATGCGCGGCGCGAACACACCTAACAGGGGCAGAAAGAAACAAAAAAAGCGTAAGCCCCACACCAATATCCGCTCATATGGGGGCGATTGCTCAAGGGCGCGATCAGACATTCGCCGTCTTGTGAGCTACTGGCTCGCTATGCTGGTCAAGGGCCGGACGCGCAGGTGCACGGCAATCATCCAGACGCTGAAAAGTAGCAAAGCCCGGTGTATTAATACCCTGCCCGCCCAGCCAAACCGGCAGCGTCTTGAGCGCTACCTTGATATCCAGCCAGAGCGACCAGTTTTCTACATACCAAACATCCATCTCCAGCCGCTTATCCCACTCCAGCGAGTTACGGCCATTCACCTGCGCCAGACCGGTAATGCCGGGCAGCATCTCCAGACGTTTGAGCTCTTTATCATTCAGGTACGGGTAAAAGTCGGTCAGGATGGGGCGCGGACCGATAAAGCTCATCTCGCCCTTCAGGATATTGATGATCTGCGGCAGCTCATCCAGACTGGTCGAGCGCAAAATCTTGCAGAAGCGTGTCAGACGCTGCTCATCCGGCAGCAGCTTGCCCTGCTCATCACGCAAATCAAGCATGGAACGGAATTTATACACATAAATGGTCTTGGCATGCTGGCCGATACGCGGTGAGCGGAAGATAATCGGGCTACCCAGCTTAAAGCGAACCAGCAGTGCAAGCACAAGCATGGGAATGCCAAAGACAGCCAGCAGAGCCAGCGCCCCACCAATATCCATCATCCGTTTTATAAACAGGCCGGGGCGACGGGTCATGCTTCACTCATCAGGATAGAAATAATCCGCTGATTTATTTTACCAACCTCAAACCGGCTGACGGCCAAATTGCGGCTAGCGGCCCCTTTGTCGGCTAGAGTCTCAGCGGAATCAACCATTTTCAGAAGTGCCTGCGCTAATGCCTTGATGTCGCAGGGCGGAATCAGCTCACCATTTTGCCCGGGCACCACCATTTCCTGTGCGCCGGGGGCGTCGGTCGTCACAATCGCTCGCCCGGTTGCCAGTGCTTCCATTGCTGCAACCGGCATCCCCTCACGATAGGTCGGCAGAACAAAAACATGGCACCCCGCCAGATAGGGGCGTACGTCACGCACTTCGCCAATATAATCAACCGCGGCGCAGGCCTGCACCTCATTAACAGGCACGCCCACATGGCTGCAATCCGGCTCGCCGATCAGCTGAAACCGCACCTCAGGATGTTTATTTTTTACGATTTGCGCAGCTGCCAGATATTCACGCACGCCTTTATCAATAATAAGACGGGCAATCATTAAAAAGATGAGCGGCGGTGCTGCAGGTAATGGCTGCTGGCTGAATTTTTCCAGATCAATACCGATACCAGGGACTAGCCGGATCTGCTTGTCCCGCACGAGATAACGGCACTTAAAATCACCCACGTCATTTTCATTAAGAAAAATCACCCGGCGGGCAAAGCGTAGCGCGATGAAATATAGAGATGGCACCACCAGCCGCACAATCCGGCGTTTAAAGCCGGTGCCGGGAATAAAGCCCTGTCCAAGCCCCTCAATCATGGCGATTCTGTTCTTAACCCCCGCAAGCCAACCAGCGGGCAGCCCATAAATCACGGCCTTAGCTTGAAAACAGAACAAGACGTCAGGCTTTTGCTGGCGAATCATGCGCGCGAGCCACACAAAAAGGCGCAGATCACGTAGCGGGTTAATACCGTTACGCGACATCGGCATCGGCACATATACCGCCCCCGTCTCCTTTAGCAAATTTTCCCAATAATCAGACGGCTCTGGCGCGCAGGCCACCACCTGATGGCCTTGCGCAATAAGTGAGCGAATCAGCGGCGCGCGGAATTTAACCAGTGACGCCAGCTGGACGCCAATCATGACGATTCTCATACCGCCCCCTACGTTTCCAGCGCCAACATCAACATTTTTTGCATTAACATCCACTAAAATAACCGCCCTAATTAAACCGCAGGACATTTGAGCGCAATCCGTTATGTGTGCGACATTCCATTTGCAGTCACCCAGCGCTTTGCTATAAAACGGCAACGTTCTCCGGAGTTCTTCCTTAACATGAAAATCGTTCCAACATCCTCTTCACCGAAAACCATTCTGGTCACCGGCGGCGCGGGACTTGTGGGGAACTTTCTGTGCGAGCGCCTGCTAAACGACGGCCACACCGTCATTTGCCTTGATAATTTTTACACCGGCACGCTCAGCAATCTGCAGCGTCTGCGCAGCAATCCGCGTTTTTCGATTATCACCCACGACGTGATCAATCCGTATGACGTGAAGATTGACGAAATCTATCATTGCGCCTGTCCGGCTGCGCCCATTCATTACCAGCGTGACCCTGTCCAGACCATCAAGACGTCAGTCATGGGCACCATCAACATGCTGGATCTGGCCCGCAAGCATAACGCCCGCATCCTGCTGACTTCCACTAGCGAAATTTATGGCGACCCGCTGGTTCACCCTCAGCCGGAAACCTATTGGGGCAACGTCAATCCCATCGGCATCCGCTCCTGCTATGACGAAGGTAAGCGCTGCGCCGAAACGCTGATGTTTGATTATCACCGCCAGTACGGCACGCGTATCCGCGTGGCGCGCATCTTTAATACCTACGGGCCCTACATGCATCAGGAAGATGGCCGCGTCGTCTCCAATTTCATTCTGCAGGCGCTGCGCGGTCAGAACATCACAGTTTATGGCTCAGGCGAACAAACGCGCAGCTTCTGCTTTGTCAGTGATCTGGTTGACGGGCTGGTGCGCCTGATGGAACACCCGGACGATAGCATGACCGGCCCCGTCAATCTGGGCAATCCGTCTGAATTCACCATGCTTGAACTGGCGCAAAAAGTAATCAATCTCACCGGCTCAACATCGGAGATTATCCACCTGCCGCTGCCGGCCGATGACCCGCGCCAGCGCCGCCCGGACATTACCCGCGCCATGACCATTCTGGGCTGGAAGCCGCGCATTGAGCTGGATGTTGGCCTGACCGAGACCATTCAATATTTCCAGAGCGAACTGAACAGCGCAACGCTTGCCCTTGAGGGATAAGTGCCCACAGCTCTGCCCTCGCGCAACACGTTAACATCAGCGTTCACTGCCGCCTTGGTGTTGGTCATGTGCGTGACATTCCTGTTCGGGCAGGCTGATATTACGCGCTGGGTTACACTGCCAGTTCTTGCTCTTCTACTCACCATCAATTTACGCCCCTTACTCAGCCCGCAGATTGATCTGCCCGTTATTGGGCTTGGTTTGTGTGGACTCTTCATCGCCACAATCCCCCTCACCAGCTTTCTGGGGCACCCGCACCTCAATATGGCCCTGGTACTCAAAGCAACCATCGCTCTTGGCCTGATGACCGCACCATGGCTAGGCGGCCTAGCTGGTTATCTTGACCACAAGCGGCTTATGGTTCTGGCCTTCCGGCTGATGAGCTATCTGTTCATTATCGCCATTGCATTCTCTTATATTACAGGCTGGGGCGAGATCATTGACATGAAGGATGGTGTGCGCCGCGCCTATGCCAGCGGGGGCGATGGCTACACCATGACCCTCGTTTTCCTTATCCTGTTCGCCGCTGCAGAGCTGGCTTATGTTCGCCTTGCCCTACTCTTTGCTTTGCTGTTTCTGATGGGTGCCAAGCTGGGCCTGATAGTGACGTGCGTTGGCCTTGCGGCCCTAACGCCGTTCCTCCTGAAAAAGGAAAAGAGAGTTTTACTCGCCCTGATGCTAGCGCTCGGCACCGGGGCTGGCGGAGGCCTGCTCATCACCTGCAGTCAGCTTTATTTAAAAGAATCGCAATCCACTCAAATACAAGCCACCACCGACAGCACCACACCGCGCCCCCCTATACCCGGCGACCTGCCAGATTTCGGCCTGCCCACTACTCTGCATTATTGGCTGATGGGTAGCGTCTCTACCGGTATTGGCCGCCTGATCTGCTTTGGCGCTGGCTACCAGATGTTTGTGAATAACCCCATTTACGGTGTTGGCTATGATCAATCAGCCAATCCAGAAATCTTCAGCACAGCCGCCCGGCAGGATCCGCTGCATTTACAAAGCCTGATCGGCTTTCCGGATCGCCGTTTTGCGGTAGAGGCCGATATCAGCAACCAGTTCTTTCAAGTGGCGGCTGAGCTTGGCATCATCGGGCTGATTAGCTTTGTATTCTTTAGCGGTTTTATCGTTTTCTTTGCGGTGCGCTGCTACCGGCTAGCCCTGAAACATCAGGTATCGGCCCTCACCCTCAGTAGTATTGTCTGGCTCATGTTACTCGTGCTCGGCAATCAAACATCGACATGGTTACAACCAGGCGGGCACCCCACCACCATTCTACTCTTTATAGCGCTGGGACAGCTCAGCCTTTTCTATCGCCAATATAGCAGCGCGCGTACATATAAACTTTCCATTCCCCAAGGGCTGATGTTGGCAAATATTGCCAGCGCTGTTCTGGGTCTAATTCAGGGGCTGTTCGTCGCTTATACCTTAGGCCCCGGACAATATGGCATTATTGGCGTGCTACTCACGCTGGGCGGTGTTGTAGCCAACTTTTGGGATGTACGGCTAACGGACCTTGCCACCAAACTGCACTACCAGTTCAAAGACGACCGCGCCGCCCAAAGCGCCAGCGTACGTCTCACACTACTCCTGAATACAGGATTAGCCATGTTGATGGCACTCTGCACAGCGCTCGCTGGCTTCCTGCTCTGGCAATTCTTTATAGATGAAAAACCAGCTTTCTTCTGGCTCGCCGCACAAGGCACCTTGATTGGCGGCTCCTTCCTCCTGGGCTGCCTGCAATACATGAAACGGCTGACAGGCAATTACCTTGCCTTTGGACTTATCCGGCTCAGTGCCCAGATTGTGCTGACCGCTACACTCATCATGAGCATGTACATGTACCCCACGATCAATGGGTATTATGATGGTATGTTAGTGGCCATGGCGGTCAACCTCACAACCACCTGTCTTGCGCTAGTTTATTTCTGGAAACGCAGCTTTAAGACCAGCCTTTTGGCTGGAGCCTTACGCACAGCATGGCCGCATTATGCATCAGAAAAGAAGTTCATCTTTTCATCCAATATTTTCTCCTACAGCAAAATGCTGTCTCGTTCGGGTGACATCCTCGTTTTCAGTTATTTTGCCAGCGACCACGCCACCGGCATTTATCGCCTTGCGCGTTCACTGACCGACAATCTCAGCATTTTTAACGATGCGCTTGTGCAGTATTACCAACCCAAATTCCTCAAGCTTCTGGCCAGCAATGAGAACAGCGAGGTGCGAAGATACGCCAAACTCTTCATGATAACAGCTTTATTTATTACCCCCACTGCGAGCACCGGCCTTGCGCTACTTTTTCATTATATCAACATCTACGCCCTAAGCGGGCAATATTCGGGCATCCCCCTTACAACAGGCCTGCTCATCCTCAACTATTTCTGGATTGCCGGCATTCACACCTGGCTATGGCCATACATGCTGCACCATAAGCAGGCGCATCGCATCGCCTATATCAGTCTGGCCGCTGGCTGCGTCCAAATTTCAGTCATCGCGCTTTGTTGTATCTTGCTAAAACCTGACCCGTTATATGCAGCTGCAGGTAGCACCATCTATTACCTCGCGCTCTATCCCATCCTGCTTTATTGGTGGAAAGGTCATCAACCAATCAACAAGGCAGCTACGGCATGACTTTCTCTTTGGTGATGACCGGCTATGATTCCAGCGTTTTTCATCCACAATCCGGGTCGGACACGCGCACGCGGATTGAATCCTATGCTGCCGAATTACGCAAACAATACCCGAACGGACACCTCACCTATTTTTGTCTGCGCGCGCCAAATGAAGCAAAAAAAATCAGTCTGGATGGCCTTGATTTTATCCCGGTTCATGGCAACGCCCTGACAGCACCGTTGGCCTTCATTTATAAAATCAGGCGCATGGCCACGCTGACACCGCCTGCCTTGATCGTGACGCAAACACCGTATGAAGATGGCATCACCGGTTATATCGCCGCTAAATTAACCGGCAGTACCTTTGCCGTTCAGGTGCATAATGATCTCGCCCATACACCGGGCCCGCCGGTTATTCGCTGGCTGCGCTGGTTATGTGCCAATTTTACGATTGCGCGGGCCAATATGGTGCGCGTCGTCAACCCAGTGGCCCTGATAGAATTACAAAAAAGATATCCAGCGCAGAGCATTATCTTACTGCCAGTTCCGGTGACACTAGCCGCACAGACTCGCACCCATTTACCAGACACGCCAACAATTCTGACAGTTGCGCGTTTATCGCCAGAAAAAGGTGTCGATCTCGCCCTTCAAGTGATGCAAGACGTGCAGCAACGCATCCCACAGGCCCGCATGATTATTGTTGGCGACGGGCCCGAGCGCAGTAAACTTGAAGCCCTGAGTAAAAATCTGGGCATTCATGCCACGTTCACCGGTAATATTCCGAATGCTCAGCTGAGCGCCTATTATCAAGCCGCCAGCGTTTTTCTCCTCACTTCGCGGCAGGAAAGCTATGGACGCGTCCTGTTGGAAGCGATGCTGCATGCCCTTCCCATCGTCGCCAGCGACACCTTAGGTGCCCGCACACTTCTGACCGGGCCATTAAGCACATACATCATGCAGCAGAATGATATTTCTGGCACAGCCGCCATTTTATGTGACCTGCTAGCCAATCAAGACCATAATTTAGCAGCCGCCGCTTTGGCACAAAAGGCAGCTGATGGCTACACACCTGCTCATATCATTGAAAATATGATCAGGACATTACTGCACACCGCAAAAGGAATGCGCTGTAAATGAATCTTCTAGCATTCACCTTTGTGATGGATCAGGATGACCCGGTGCTGCCGCATCAGGCTCTCTGGATGGCTGAGCTGGCGCGGCACTGCACCCAGCTCACCGTCATCACTGAAAAGGCTGGCCGCTATCCGCAGCTTGATAACATGAAAGTGATCACTATACCGGTGCGCCCATTTGGTATTCCCAAACGGTTTGGTAGCGCATGGGCCCTAAATTTCACTCTTTATCCACTATTGCGCCGGGAAAAATTTGACGCTGTCTTTATCCACATGACGCATATGTGGACGTATCGCCTCTGGCCACTTTTCCGCCTATTTCATCTGCCCGTTCTTTTTTGGTATGCGCATGGTAGTGTCAGCTGGCATCTACGCTTGGCACTTAAGGCAGCGCAGGCTGCCGTCACCAGTACGCCTGAATCCCTGCGCCTGACGTCTCCTAAAATCTCCGTCATCGGGCACGGTATTAATACAGATACATTCGCTATTGCTGCCGAACGTACCCCCCTTAAGGAAATCATTTATATCGGCCGCATCTCACAGCGTAAACGTATCCTTGAGGTTATCGCTGCGTTTGACCGGCTGAGAGGCATCGACCCAGCCAGCAACTGGCAGCTCAAACTCTACGGCCCGACATTAACAGCCGATGACAACGCCTATCTTACACAATGCACAGAAGATGTTCGGCAGCGTGGCCTGCAAGATAGTGTCCATTTTAACGGGCCGATCCAGCACGAGCAAATGCCCGTATTCTACAAAACAGCAGCACTACACCTAAGCCTGAGTGATACCGGCAGCATGGATAAAACTGTATTAGAGGCGCTGGCCTGCGGCTGCCCGGTTCTGACGAACAACCCCGCATTTCAGACGCTGCTTAGTAATACCCCCGGGCAGTATACAACTACTGATACACCTGAGCAGATTGCACGCGGCATTCTAGATGTTCTGGCACGCAACTACCAACCAGCACAACTACGCAAACTGGTCACGGATAACCACAGTTTGCCGCATTGCATTGAGCGGATTACTGCTATCCTCACAGATCTCATCAGCAAGCAGAAAGCCCACTAATCAGGCCTTTTTAAAGCTCACAATCAGGCGGTCGGCAAACAGCGCAGGCGGCAGGCCAATTTTGCACAGCCCATAGCCCAGCGCGCCCCAGAAACGGCCAGGGCCCATTTCTGCCTTAAGGGCCACAATCTGCAGGCCGTGCTGGGCGGCCATGGCCTCATAAAAAGTGAGAATGTCGGAATAGACGGTCAGCCAGCGGTGACGGTCGCCGGGATGCTGCGCACCCAACTTATATTTATCAGTAGCCAGATCCCCCGCCACCAGAAAGCGCAAGCGGCGTTGCAGGGACGCCATACACGGCAGCGCAATGACCAAACCTTGTCTAGCCACACGCACCAGCTCAGCCATCACGCGGTGTGGGTTTTCAAGATGCTCCAACACATCCAGCGCCACCACATAATCTAAACTGCTGTCGGCCATAGCAAGCGGCTGTTCCAGATCAATCTGCAGGTCACAGCCTGGCTCGTAATCAGCCGATTTATAATCAAATGCATTGGGCAGATATTTTTTCAGCACGCGGTCACGCGCGCCAATGTCCATCAGGCTACCCGATCGCCCGTCCAGCAGCTGCGCTGTTAGTTTGTATTTATTGCTGACTTCAATATCGACTTTAGGCAATGACATCTCTACATCCTATAAAATTTCGGCATACAGCGCGTGATAGGCCTGCATCATGCCGGAAATAGTGAAATTGTCCATAATCCGCTGGCGTGCGGCGACGCCTTGCTGGGGGTGAGAAACAGCTTGCCCCAGTGCTTGTGCCATGGCGCGTGCATCTCCCGGCGGCACTACATACCCGGTCGCGCCCACCATCAGGCCAGCATCGCCCACATCCGTCACCACGCAAACAACACCGCACAGCATGGCCTCGGCCACCACATTAGGGAAACATTCCGTCACCGACGACAGACAGTAAACATCAAAGCCCGGCATCAGCTGCGGCACATCAGCCCGGTAGCCCGCCAAACACACGCGGTCAGCGACACCAGCCTGCTGTAGCAGAGCAACCAGCTGCGTGTTATGCGCATCAACACCTTTACCAATCAATACAGCTTGCAACGCTGGCTGCTGGGCCAACGCATAGATAAACGTGGCATGATCCTTGGTCCAGTCCCAGCGCGCCACATGACCGATCACAGGACGGGAAACATCAAGCCCGAACTCAGCACATAACCGCGCGCGTGCCTGTGCATCCGGCTGCAGGCGCTGCGGGTCATACCCATTATGAATGATGCGGGTAGCTGCCTTGCTATACCCAAGGGCCTCATGCTGGCGCGCGCTACGCTGCGCCACATAAATGATGGCGCGCGGCAGATAAGACAGCACAGCCGAGAGACGAATGATCCAACGGGTCAGCCGCTTCTCCCGCGCCAATTGATGCAGGGAATGATGGATGCCCCAAATATGCTGCCGCGGCCTAAAAGCCAGCAAACAGGTCAATGTAGCCAGCAGATTGGCATGATACATCCAGCCATGCAAAAACCAGCGCGGTTCAGAGCGCAACAGACCGCGCAATTGCAACAGGCCGCGCAGGCTGATACGACCCGGCTTCATGCCCAGATGATCAACCGGCACACCAAGCTTGCCGATCATCTCCCCCACCGGCCCCGGCGGGATCAGCGAAATCACCCGATGACCAGCGCGTTCTTCAGGCGTCATCTGGGTGAGGAGTGCAAGCAACATCAGCTCAGCGCCACCTACATCCAGCCCGGTAATCAGGTGAACAATCCTGCTCACGCCACCGCTGCCTTTTTATAAAAGGCACTGGTCGCCGCCACCATGGCATCGACCGTGTATTTCTCACGGGCGCGGGCAAAGGCCATATCTGCGAGGGACTGCCGGGTGGATTCATTCTGCTGCATGTCACGCAGCGCGCTGGCCAGCCGCTCAACATCCCCTACCGGGAACAGGCGCGCCAGCTTGCCCTGCTCGGTAATTTCAGGAATAGCGCCACCCATTGAGCCAATGATCGGCGTATGGCGCACCATGGCTTCCAGCAGCACCAGCCCTAAGCCTTCAAAGCGCGAGGGCAACACCATCACATCCAGACAGCCAATCAGGTCAGGCCCGTCCGGCTGTGGCCCGGCAAAAATGCAATTGGTCAGACCCAGTGCCTGTGCCTCAGCTTTTAGCGGCCCTTCAAGCTCACCGCCGCCGATAATCAGGCCGGTTATATCCGGCACCTGCTTTAATGCCTTAAGGAAGGTGGGTATATCCTTCTGCTCGGTCAAACGCCCGACCAACCCAGCCACAAACGCATCCGGCTTCACGCCCAGGCGGGTGCGCAAAGCCGTACGATCCGGCTGCTGCTGAGGAATTTCTACACCGTAATACACAATCTCGGTCCGCGCGGGATCAAGGCCCACCGCATGCACCAGATGGTCACGCACCGCTGCGCTAATCGCCAGCGTGCGCCGCGCAACTTTATCCATCAGCTGCAAGCCGGTCTTATAGGGCTGCTGTGCCAAAAAAGGCTCGTTATTATGATAGCTCAGTACAATCGCGCGGTGACGGCACAACCATGCTGCCAGCACAATTAGCGCGCCTGAATTGGTCAGCGGATGAATGTGGAACACGGCATCACGGCGCGTGCGCATAAAGCGCCACAGATCACGTACGATCAGCGGACGCAGCAGCTTGGCCTTCAGCCCCAACCCGGCATAGGGATAAACAATCTGCGTAACCTTTACGCCCTGCGCCTGCAGCTCTCGTGCCTTCTGGTCAAGGCGGGCACCGGGCAGCCCCACTACCATGACCAGTTCAACCTGCAGGCCAGCCTTCACCTGACCGGCCATGAGCGTGAACAGATGGTTCTCAGCCCCGCTAAAGGCGGCTTTGCCCGGCACATCATAAAACGGCATGAAATGAATAATATGGGTCACGACTGCGCCTCCAGCAAATCAGCATAGGCATCAACACTTTGCTCAAAACCATAAACGGCGCGCGCCTGAGCCAGCGCCTGCTGGGCAAGCGTCAGGCGCAGCTCTTCATCATCGCGCAAACGGACCAAAGCTGCACGCCACGCCTCAACATCGCCATAGGGAACCAGCAGGCCATCTACCTGATCCTGAATAGCCTCGGCATTCCCGCCGATATGCGAGGCGATGCGCGCTAACCCCGCAGCACCTGCCTCTAAAAGCGTATGCGAGAGCCCCTCATAATTAGACGGCAGCACCAGCACATGCGCCGCCATCAAGCGCTGATGCAGCAAGGTCTGCTCCATCTTGCCGACAAGGCTCAAACGGCTCCCGAGTTTAAGTTGCGTGGACAGCGCCGTCAGCAGTGGTAGCTCAGGCCCCTCGCCAATCACTGTCAGGTGTACCCCGTCGAGCGAAGCAAGCGCGAGCATGAGTGTCTCAACGCCCTTCCAATTAGTCAGGCGGCCAACAAACACAACATCAAGATCACCGGCCGTCCGGCGTTGTGGCTGGGCATTGGCAAATGGCGCCAGCGGCACACCGTTGGGAATAACAAGCAGGCGCGACCGCTCCACGCCCCAGCCTGCCACCACATCTGCCAGCCATTTGCCCGGCGTAACAATAACCTTGGCCAGCGCCAGATAACGCTGACGTGAGGCAGCCAACCCGGCAAGCCGCGCAGGAATGGAGCTGCGCTGCTGGAAGGCATCAAACTCATCAGTCAGCACGCCCCAATTGCGGCCCTGCTCCCACACAGCATCGCCCACAATCTTGAGAATGAAGCGGCGGCGCAGCACGCGCGCAATCGGCCCTAGATAGCTCTCCAGTCCATTGACCAGAATAAGACGATGGCGAAACAACTGCCACGCCAGCACCAGACGGATCATCACTTCATAAACATAGCGGTTGGCCGTGCTGACCCGGCACACCTTAAAGGCGCGCTGCGCGTCGTAATCCGGCGCGATTGTCCCCTCCCCACTACACACCACGGTGACCTGATGCCCCCGTTTCGACAAGGCGGCCGCCAGCCGATCGATAAAAATCGCCGGGCCGCCAATTGTCGGCGGAAAGATGTTTGAAATAAGGAGGATGCGGGCCATCGATACCCCAAAAGAGCAAGGCAGCTGGTAGGCCGGGCAGGACTTGAACCTGCGACTACACCGTTATGAGCGGCGTGTTCTAACCAACTGAACTACCGGCCCAACCCTCTGGCAGCCCAAAAGCTGCGGGCCGGAGATTATGTTGGCGCGCATAATTTCGCAAGCGCTCACTGCACCCAATCAAACCGTGGCAGTTTTGTTAAAATCCGAGACGATTCTAGAGGTTAGCGCGAATTCCTGCTTGCCAGCACAGGGGCGAACGTGCTTTTTTGGATGCGGATTCTATTCAGGAGATTATCCATGTCGCTGCGTCTGCGCAAAATTGGTTCGTTTGCTGTTCTCGCCCTGCTGCTGGGCCTGATGGCCACCCCGGCCGAAGCTTCCCGCCGTCACCCCGGCAATTCCGCTACGCGCGACCTGCAGGAAAAGCTCTCCCTGCTCGGCTACGACCCCGGCGCCGTTGACGGCCGTATGGGCCCCAAGACCCGCGCTGCGGTGCGTGAATTTCAGGCTGACGCCGATATTTCGGTTGATGGTGTGGTTGGCCGCCAGACCCGCCGCGCCCTCGACGAAGCGATTGATCGCGGTGGTCGCAAGCCCACCCAAGCCAACAATCAGCTCGATATTTACGAGGACGTGCTGACCGATCGTCTGGCCGATGGCTCTGTCACCCTGCCGTCACGTTATGCGCAGGTTGTGGTGAACAAGTCCGGCCCGGGCCGCTACACCATTGCCATTAACGGCCAGCAGGTTGCCACCAGCCCCGGCGCCAACGCGCTGCCGCGCATCAGCCACACCTTCCAGCTGCCGGGCGAAGATGTGTATGTGTTTGCTGCCAATACCGCCCGCCGCAACTGCCGTCTGGAACACACCGTTCTGGTCGTCCGCAAGGATGGCACCTTCATGGCGCCGACCCCGGTTGGCAATTGCCGCGAAGTGCTCAATGGCCGCGTGCAGGATGATACGCTGGTGCTGTCCTTCCCGCCGCTCAATGTACCGAGCTGGCGTCTGGAAGAAAGCTGGATTTATCAGGGCGGCAAGGTTGAGCAGCGTTAAGCTCTAAAGCCTGCTGTTTTCCGCTTTTATTTGCTGTATCTGAACTGGCTGCGTAAGCAGCCAGTTCTCTTTTAAAGCTCATGATTATCTCTTTTGACTATGTCTAATTCTGATCCCACCAGTTTAACCGCTAAAGAACGCGTGGCCGCTGGCTGTGAGGGCGCGTTAGCTGCCAGCGCGTTACTCACCGCCCCACTCATTCCGCAACTCGCCCTCTCGCCCACGCAAATGGCGGCTGGCCTGCTCGGCGGTGCGTTTATCGTTTTGGGCGGCAGCGTTACCGCTATTACCGCCTGCACGCCTGAAGCCCTGCACCTGCCCAATAATCGCGCAGTTCGCACCGCCCAGATTTACGGCCTTGGCGCCGGCCTCTTGCTGGCCTCAACAATTGGCAGCGTGATTGCACCGCTCGCACACCCGCCGCGCCCGGTCGCTTCTTATAATAAAATTGCGCATGCGCCTGCCGCAAAGCCGGTTTTTCCCCGCAAAACTGCAGAAAAAGTGCGTTCCCCAGCAGAATCGCGAGCGGCATCAGCTCCCAACAAAAACCCATAAATCAAGTGAAATCATCACGTTAACGCTGTTTCTTGCGATGATGTTTTGATTGAATCTGCTGCTTGATTGTGCTATTCCTTAACAACTGTTTGCCAGAAATGGCATACCCGAGCGTAAAGCTAACCGGGAGTTGCAATGCGATTAGAATATCGTGCTGACGGACGCTGGACCCCTTTGCAAGGCGCCTCACTTCATTCCTATATCCGTGCCACGGGCGCCCTGACCGGCCCGGGCCTGCCACCGGTTGAATGGCTCTCCCTTCCTTTTTACGATTTCACGGCGCTCGTGCGTCAGGCCGATGCCGCTGGCGGTGCCAGTGAATGGTATTTGACCAATGGTGGCCGTTTCTGGCCGCTGGACAAATTCGGCGTGGCCATTGCCGCCATGAATGAAACCGCCCCACTGCGCCTGACGCGCGAAACGGCGGTTTCCTATTTCCGTTTCTGGTGTGCATTTACTACTGCCCCGCGCCGCTATGTGGTGCTGGACGTGCATGATCCTGAACTAGCGGCCGAAGCTGCTGGCGAGACTGACCCGCTGCTGCGTGGCGTGATCGTTGAGGGGCAAAGCCCGCAGGGCTATCTGCTCTCCGCCACCGTATTCCACGATGGTGAAGTGCAGCGCCGCTATTTCCGCGTGAGCAGCACCGGCAGTGTGGACGCGCTGGAACGCGTAGCCATTTCGCTCAGCGACGTCGCGCCCCTGCGCAAGGCCAGCTGATATGACCGAGCTGGTTGCCGAAGGCCTCGATTATAAGGACGTAGCCGCATTCGGCTATCACGCCGAGCGCTGGAACTTTGTTGAGGGTGAAGCCATGACCGGCATCATCGCCAAGCTCAACAAGGAACAGAGCCGTTATGTACTCAGCCTGCACAGTAGCCGCGTGGTCTGGCGCACCTTGCTGTTTTATCCCGGCGCAACACTGGTACGCGTCACCGATCTGGCCTGGCGCCCCGCTGGCATGACCTTGTATTTTGTTGGTCTGCGCGGGCAATATCGCCGGCTTGATGGCTCGCGGCGCCTACTGCAGTTTCTCAACGACAAAATCCCGCTCAAGCTCACCCCCCAGAATGTTGCCGATTATCTGCGCTTCTATAGCTATTTCGTGCGCAGCCATGGCCGCCCGTTCCTGCTGGTCGACACCATGGAAGATCTGGGCCACTTCATTAAGCCACTGACGGCCGAACAGCAGGACGCGGCCAAAGCCGCGCTGCACCCCATTACCATTACATCGGAAACGGCTGACGGTTTTGAGCTCAGCGCCACGGTCCGTTATGCCAATGCGCTGTTTGACTGCCGGTTTAGCGTTAGCCCTACGGGTGCGGTGCGCATGCTGGAAGAGAAGGAAATTCCGCTTGGCCTGCCCGGCTATCTCGGCCAGAGTGATGCCACCGCCTGGGCCTAACTCCCGCAAAAACCGCCAAAAAGCATAAATAATTCAGGGCTAGCGCGATCTTAAGGGACTGTTAAAATAGACCCGGTAAGGATGACAGCTGGAGCAAACTGACGTGTCGATGGCCCCTAAAGAAATGCCTGAAGAAATACCTCAAGAAACAGCCTCACTCCCGCAATCGGACGTGCAAACGGCTGAGGCAACTCTTCCCGATAAACCAGCGGCCCTGACCCATTCCATCCTTAAATTCTACAACCGCGCCGGTGCGCCCAGAATCGTCGATCTTGGGTTTGACGCGCAGACCGACGCCGATGACGATGAAGAAGCCAAAGAACGCGGCAGTCAGGACCTGATCGGTTTTCCCGGCGAGCGTGCGCCGCACGTCTCCTACGGTTTTGAAGGTGAACGCTGGCGCATCCGTAACGTGGTGTGGGTCATCAGCCAGTCGGAACTTGGCCAAAAGCTGCTGGACCATACCTATCGCGCTGGTTTTCGCATCAGTTTTGACAGCATGGTCAATACCGGCGAGCAGCACTGCAATTACCTTAATTATGCCGACCGCGTAATCGTTCTCGACTCCCGCGCCAGTAACGACCATATGGTTGCCGCCCTAGCCCTGCAGCTGGCCTTTGCCAGCGCTGCGGTCGATGGTGCCTATTTTGATCACGGCTTTACCCCGCCAGCGGCGCTGCTGGCGCACCGCATGGCGGCTGCTTATGCCCATGCCATTCAGCTGCAAATCTGTTTTGAGCTGCGCACCAGCGAAGGGCTACCCGCCAAGACCGACAGGGAAATGTACTGGCGTCTGGCCGCTAAGGAGCAACCGCGCTTGGCCAGTGGCTTTGCCCAAGCCGCCATTAATGACATGGCGCTTACCCAAGGTGCGGCCGGTGCCGTTGTCATCCGTGAATTTTATGACTATACCGCGCTGCGCAAATCCTACGACGCTGAAGTCATCAATTTCTTCCGCGCCCTGCCCGCCGCCATCATGAAAGACCCCAAGAGCATGACCACCCTGTTCGCGCCGGACGCGCAGGCCCTCAAGCTCACCTTCCCCTTTATGGCCTACGCCCTGCAACACGACCCCAAGCTGAACCTGCTGGCCCCCGCCAATCTGGGCACCAGCGCCGAGGTCGTTCAGGCGGTGGCGGCCCTGCAAACAGCCCGTAAAAATGCGGGTGTCAAAGACCGGGATTCGTGGCAAATAAAAGAGGCCTAGACTTATTAAATCTGTGCTATACGAAGGTGCATCATGGCTAATCCGCGTTACCAACCCATTTCTCCCTTCCCTGAATCCGGCTGGAACTATCTGGGCCAGCAGGATCTGTTTGCCTTCCTGAGTGCTGTTAACCAGCGCCCGGACCAGCTGCAGCTGAACCCGCAAACCACCCATGTGGCGTGGCGTCAGGTACCGTTTTACGAAACCGCTGCCGTTATCCGCGCGGTAGACCAGAGCTGGCAGCCCGGCGGCATGACCGTCTGGTTCATTGGCCATCAGGGCATTTTCTATCTGCTTGATGGTAACAGCGAGCCGATCCACCGCGTTAACGCCATGGCGCCGATCCGCATCAGCGATCAGAACTACATCGATTATCTCAAGTTCTTCTGCACCTTCGTCTATACCGAAGGCGCTACCTTCCGCATTATCGAAAGTCTGCAGGACCTTGAAATCTATGGTCCGGCCCCGCCCGGCTTTGATCATGCCGTTTCGCCCTATCTCAAGCCGGTTACCATTTACCAGCGCGGTCAGGACGGCTCCATTTTCGCCGAGGCCGCTCTGGTCTATCAACATGCCCTCTATCATGTGCGCTTCCAGGTGCAGCTGGATGGTCAGGTCACCATGCTGGACGACAAGAAGGTGCCGGTTGACCTCCCCCGCCAGATGGATGTTGGCACTGCCGGCGCCATGGGTGGCCAAGGTGGTCAGCAGGGCTGGTAAGCGTAAGACAAATTAACTGGTTAATTCGGGGCGTTATGCTTGAACTGGCATAGCGCCCTGATGTATTTTAAGGCTGTATTTTGGGGCTGTATTTTAGAGCCTTAATAAGAGCCGCTCTCAGAGCGTTTTTTTAAAATCTTTTGCAGCAGGTTTAAACCATGCGTTTGATGCGAACAGCTACGGCTGCTTTTTCCCTCACCTCTATCATCGGCCTGTCGAGCGGTCTGGGTGGTTGCGCTGCCCTTGCCCCACAAAAAGGGCCCGAGCCCATTAAATTCGCTGGCGATTGCGGCGTGATGGACCCCGGCAGCAAAACGGTAGCCTTGTCGCCGGAATGTCTGCGCGCGCGTGAAGCCGTTGCCACCCAGCAGCTCAATTGCCAAACCGAGATTGAGAAGCTGAAACTGGCCGCCCAAACCAGCGAAGCCCTGTTTAATATGGGCAAAAACGAGCGCGACAAGAAGAAGATGGACGCCGCGGTAGTGATCCTGCTCAGTAAAACGGTTGAGGTCGATAGCCAATGCGGTATCAGCCCGACCGATCGCAGCCGCATCTTTGGCACCAATGTAACGGATGAGACGCTGAGCAGTGCCAGCGCACTTGTGCGCGCAGCTCTGTATGGCCGCTGCCGCCCCGGCCCCCGTCAGGGCGAAACCATCTGCCGCACTGGCTCCGGCCCCAAATAAGCCATCTAAGTTCACAAGCTCAAACGCGGCAGGCCCTCCTCGCCGCGTTTTTTTATTGTCTGCACATATCACGCAAGAAAAAGGCCGCCGGATCACTCCAGCGGCCTCTTCATGTTTAAGGTTTTGCCTTACTTGGGCGTGCAAACATTGGACTTAACCCACTTAACGCAGGGATCCTTCTTGGCAGCCGGCTTTTTAACGACGGTCTTGGTGGTGGGCTGTGCAAACAGGCCCATCAGCTTGGCGGTCGGGCTGTCTTTAGCGGTAATCGCAGCGGCCTGATCCTTGTAGTTCTTCTCAACCACCAGCGCCATGCCAACCGGACCCTTGTTCAGCATGTCACGGTCCAGCGCCACAGTGGCCTGGCTTTGGGCAGCGGCATAGGCCTTATCAGCCATGGCTTTTTCATGTGCCATGAATGCTTCGTAGCAGGGTTTATCCGGCTTCACTTCGCTATTGGTTTCACCCTTTTTGGAAACACCTAAATTAGCAGCACCGCCATTAGGAGTCGCAACACCGACACCAACACTCCAACCGCCTTCATCCTTGGCAGTAGCGATCTGGCACAGGCTGACAAAAGCTGCACCTGTGATGGACGAACCCGCTACACCCGGCAGGTTGCCAGCGTTATAGGAAAAGTTCTTGCTGGTGTTATTGAGCGTGGTGCCACCAACAGTAGTACCACCCACAGTTACGTCACCCGTCTTGGCTTCAGCAGCAGAATCACCAGTTTTCGCCGTCAGATCATTTTTCACACCAACACCGACGCTCGTATCCTGCTTAGCTGACAGGTCAGTCTTTACACCAACCTGATTATTAGCCTCAGCACCCGATAGCGAACCAGACTGGGCGCCAGCAGAAGCGCCAGAAACAGCACCAGAAACAGCGCCTGCGCTCGACGAATTATGAATCGGCTGGGTCGGCTGGGTTGGCGTAGTCGGCTTGGACGGCGTCGTGTTACAACCACCATTATTGCAAGCAAAAGCGGCGCTGGCGCTGCTCAGAGCGATACCGGCTGCAACAAACTTCAAGCTGTTCATAAGACCATTGGCCATATTTGAAATCCTCCAAAAAATTGAAAATCGCCGGCTCATGCGTGCGGCGTGAGCTGTGTATACTTTTTTAGCAGTGGGGAGTTCAAGCAATATCGTGTCGCAGTCTGCATATTATTTCCGCAGCGCAGACCCACCCCAAACGCATGGCAAAATGCACATTTACCCGAGTTAACTGGTTAAGAGCAAAAGCCAATCATAAGGGAGAAAAATGGTGACTGCGCTGGGGATCGAACCCAGGACCTGCGGATTAAAAGTCCGATGCTCTACCGGCTGAGCTACGCAGTCACGCGGCTATCATCAAATAGCTGGCGCAACATAATAAGAAGCGCTGCAAAGGTCAATCATTTGACGCGGTACAAGCGTAAATCCTGCCCTTCCGGCAGGCTGATGGGCGCCAACCAGCCCGGAATTTCATCACCCGCCTGCTGATTGGCCTGCTGATTGGCCAGCTCACCCGCCAACACATTCTGGCGTTTTTGGGGCGGGCGGTCAGGCATGGTGGGGCAGCTCAGCACATAACGGGCAGTCCGGCGCTTGATGATGTCCTGTGCGCGGGCGTTACTGCTGCTGCCAAAAAACTCCAGCGCATCGAGGATGCCCTGCGTATTGCGGTGATACGGCCCGGCAATCACGCTATGGCCGGTCATATACAGGATCTCCGGCCCGTAATTGATCGGCGCCATGATGATCCCCTCCGGCAGCTCGCGCAAACGCGGTGCAATATCGGCCACGTTACATTTGGGGGGCGCCTGGCCGTCCTCCGGCATAAGCGCTAAGGCAATAATGCCGGTGAGCAGCGGCGTGAGCAGAATAAGCGCGCGCAGCGCCAGCCGCTTCCCGCCCTTTAGATTTTCCGTCAGTGCCGCCATAGCAAAGATCAGCAGCACACAGGCCAACGGCGCCGCCGTCTGGGCAAAGCGGGCATGCATGAGCGCGGCCAATGTAAAGATAGCTGTCACCCCGGCAAATGGCAGCCACGGCAATAAGGGTTTGGGCCGCGCGGCCACCCAAAGCGGCAGCGCCACCAGCGGCACGCCCAGCCACAGCAGCATGAGGCTGGCATCTTCCAGCGTGAGCGGCCAGAGCGGGCGCATCTCGCGGATCTGCAGGAAGAAGCCCTGCATCACGCGCGGATCAATCTGCCCGGCAGGTCCTTGCAGCATTTCCGGCGCAAAGAAGATGAGGCCGGCCAGAGCAAGCCCACTCCACAAAGCCGTCAGCAAGATGCGGCCCATGGCATGCGCATGGCGGGCCGAGGTTGCCAAAAATCCGCAGAAGGCCACATTGACCACCGCGAACAAGGCATGTGTAAGCGATATTTTATCGAGCTCACGGATGCTCTGCCAAGCAGCGCCCCGCTCGGCCAACATGCCAATGCTCACCATAATGAAAAAGCCCAGCGCCAGCCCTTCCAGCAGATCCAGCAGCTCATCCTTGCCGCGCTCTAGCCAGACCAGCCCGATCATGCCGCACAGGGCCAGATAGGCAAACTGCGCCTCCACCGTCACCCACAGGCCAAAGCCAGCCCACAGCCCGGCATACAGGCCCGCGCGCAGGGCCAGCTCCTGCCCCATCAGGCCGCGCGTGGCCCAGCCCAGCATCATGATGGTAGCGATCAGCAGCAGCGTCTGCTGGTCCGGCCGCCCGGCCATGTTATACGCAATCATCACCGGCAAAAGCGCTGAGAGCAGCATGACCAGCGGACGCTGCGCCGGCTGCAGCAGGGGCGCCGCCGCCCAGGCCAGCGCAAACGCCATCAGGATTTGCAGCAGTGGCGGCAGCCAGCTCCCCGCCTGATAAATGGCGTCATGCCAGGTAAAATCGGCATAGGCCACCAAGGGCAGCGCGCCCGCCAAAATCAGCACATCCAGCGGACGCGTCCAGTTGAGGTTATCCCCCAGCGGCGCGTTCATGCGCGGCACGCTGCTGTCAAACCAGCTGTGCAGGTCACTGGCCAACGCCTCAACGCGCAGCAGCCGCATATAGGAATCTGAATCGCCCAGCTGCCCCTTCAGATAGGGAGAAATGCCGGTTGCCACCAGCGCGCCATGCAGCGCGATGAAGAACAGAAGAACCAGCAGATAGGGCATAAAGCGGCGCATCATCACATATATCCTGACGGCGCGAGACTAGCCCAAGCCGCACAGACTGGCAAACAAATCGCAGTAATCAGGTCCATTTTGCGAGACAAAACGCGCATGGCAAACAGCGCACACAGGCATAAGATGGCGCCAACGGAGGACATCATGAACCAGCTTTTACAACGTTATGCCACCATCAGCACGGCTGCCCTGTTCTGCTTTATGGGGCTGAGCGGCGTTCTTATGTTTGTGGAGCTGGGCGGCTCCCTGCGTGAGGCACATGAGTGGCTGGGTCTGGTCTTTGTGGCCTCGGTCGCGCTGCACGTGCTGCGCAACAAGGTCGCCTTCCTCAAGCTGCTGACCTTCAAGCGCACTTATGTGGCGCTCGCCGCTGTGTTTCTGGCTGCTGCTTTCATGCTGGAGGGTGAAGAAGGTGGTAGCAATCCCATGCGTCAGCTGGCGCAGCAAAGCAGCCAGGCTCCCATCAGCGCTTTAGCGCCTGTGCTGGGTGTTACCACTGATGAGGTGCTTGCCCGCCTTGCCGCTGGCGGCATTAGCAACGCTACCGCCAGCCAGTCACTGCAGGAAGTTGCCAAGACCCAGAATACCGAGTTCATGCGTGTGGTTGCGCTGGCAGTCGGCAGCACGGCCCAAGGCAGTAATGATGACGATGATGAGGGTGAAAAAGAAGATTAAGCTAAATTAGGGTGGATCAGTACCGGCCAAGCGCGGCTCGATATTCGGCTCTACCCCCATAGCCAGCTTGCCCTTGAGGCGGGCCAGCACGCCGGGCGAGAGGAATGGTGTGACATCACCATTCAGGCGGGCAATTTCCTTCACAAAGCGGGAGGAGACAAACTGGTGCTTGTCCGACGCCATAAGAAACACCGTTTCAATTTCCGGTTTGATGATTCGGTTCATGCCCGCCATCTGAAACTCATACTCAAAGTCAGACACCGCGCGCAGACCACGAAAAATGGTGCCCGCCTTGTGCTTATGCGCAAACTCAATCAGCAACTCACCGAATTGCACCACTTCAATACGGCTGGCCAGATTAAGGGCCGGTTGCTCGGCGCTCACACGCGCCACTTCTTCCTGCACCATGGCCGCACGCTCGGCCGGGCTGAACATCGGCCCTTTGCCTGCGTTAGTTGCTACGCCCACCACCAGTTTATCGACCAGCCGCGCCGCGCGGATGATGATATCGAGATGGCCTTTGGTCGGCGGATCAAACGTGCCGGGATAGATACCAATACGCATATGTCTCTCCCCTCATGCTCGCCCGTTTGGGCTGGTTATGTAGATGACTAGGCTAGTACGTCTGGCGCCTTGGGCAAGCGGCGGATAGCGCCAAGGCCCGGCAGCGGCTGGGCGCCGGTAATATCCTGATTGTAACAGGTCTGCAGCGCCCGGAAGAAAACCGCACTGCCCGGCTGCACACCGTCCAGCTCCAAGTGAACCGCTTTGATGGCAGCCTGCGGCTGTGCGCGTGCGCGCGTCACCAAGGCTGAAACAAAGACCTGCTCGGCCGCACGCGGATGCGCTACGGTAAAGAACACAGCACGCACCAGCCCCTCAGCCTCTTGCGGCTTGTGAGTTTGTGCCAGCTGGCTGGCCAGTGCATAATTCTGCTGAAATGGCATCAGCAAGGGCGGCAAGCGATACTCTTCTGCCAGCGCCTTGACCATATGGCCACGCGCCGTGGGGCTGTTAAAGGCGTGCGCCGTTTCCAGCAGAGTGAAAACCGCCGAGGCCTTGGCCTGCCCAGCCCGCACGGTGGCCTCCGTAAACGAGGCGACCATGTTCTTGTGCAGGGCAAGCTGGCGCAGGCTCATTCCTGCGCCTCGCCCTCAGCCACCTCTGTCGCTTCGCCTTCGGCGATGGCGGCCACGCTGACCACCTCTTCTTCCGCGCCCACGCGGAAGATGGTAACGCCCAGCGAGCTGCGCGAGCAGATGCGGATATCTTCAACCGGACAGCGGATGATCTGACCACCAGAAGTGACCAGCATAACCTGATGCTGCGGTGTGACCGGGATGGTAGCGACCACAGTACCGTTACGCTTGCTGTCCTTGTTGTTGACAATGCCCTGCCCACCACGGCCGGTGATGCGGTAATCGTAGGCCGAGCTGCGCTTGCCAAAGCCCTTGCTGGTCACGGTCAGCATCATCTGCTCGGCAGCGGCCAGTTCGGTGTAGCGCTCTTCCGACAGGGTGATATCGCCAGCGGCTTCTTCATCCCCGGCGCTATCGTCTGCATCATCCGGCGCGGCCGCACCATCCACCGCACGGCGGGCAGCGCTGGCCATCTTGAGATAGGCACTGCGCTCTTCGGCCGAAGCTTCGATATGATCGATAATGGCGAGCGATACAACCTCGTCACTGTCCGCCAGCTTGATGCCGCGTACACCGGTTGAGTTACGCGAGGCAAACACGCGCACGTCAGAAGCTGCAAAGCGGATGACCTTGCCATTACGCGCAGCCAGCACCACGTCCTGATCTTCGCGACAGACGGCTACGCCAATCAGGCGCTCGCCCTCTTCTTCCAGCTTCATGGCGATCTTGCCATTGGCACGCACATCCACAAAGTCCGACAGCAGATTGCGGCGGACATTCCCGGTGGAGGTGGCAAACATCAGATGCAGCTTGTCCCAGCTGGTTTCATCCTCAGGCAGAGCCAGAACGGTCGAAATGGTTTCGCCATCCTGCAGCGGGAAGATGTTGACCAGCGCCTTGCCACGGCCCTGCGGTGTGCCCAGCGGCAGACGCCAGACTTTGGTCTTGTAGGCAATGCCACGGGTCGAGAAGAACAGAATGGGCGTATGCGTATTGCTGATGAAGATGTCGTGAATGGCATCCTCATCCTTCATTGCCATGCCCGAACGGCCCTTACCGCCACGCTTTTGCGCACGGTAGGTGGCCAGCGGCGTGCGCTTGATGTAGCCGCTGGCGGTCACGGTCACCACCATATCCTCACGGGCGATCAGCTCTTCGATATCTTCTTCGAATTCGCTTTCGGTCAGCTCGGTGCGGCGCGGCGTGCCAAACTTCTCACGCACTTCAATCAGCTCGGCGCGCATGATTTCAAGCAGACGCTCACGCGAATTGAGAATGGTGATGTATTCTTCAATACGTCCGGCAATTTCGCGCAGGTCGTCACCGATCTTGTCACGCTCCAACCCGGTCAGGCGGTGCAGACGCAGGTCAAGAATGGCGCGGGCCTGCACTTCGGTCAGGTAATAATTACCGTTGGCATCCACCTTGCTGTCGGCCTCATTGATGAGGGCAATCAGCGGGGCAATGTCAGCCGAAGGCCACGGCGTGCTCATCAGCTGTTCGCGGGCGGTGTTGGGGTCCGGTGCCTTGCGGATCAGCTCAATCACGGGGTCGATATTGGCAACTGCCACGGCCAGACCAATCAAGATGTGGGCACGTTCACGCGCGCGCGCCAGATCATAAATGGTGCGCTTGGTAATCACTTCTTCGCGGAAGTCCACAAACGCGCCCACCATGTCCCGCAGGGTCATGGTCACAGGCTTGCCCTTGTGCAGGGCCAGCATGTTGATGGCAAACGAGGTCTGCAGCGGCGTGTACTTGTAAAGCTGGTTCAGCACCACGTCCGTCACGGCGTCGCGCTTGCACTCAACGACAATACGCATGCCTTCGCGGTCGGATTCATCGCGCAGGTCAGCAATGCCGTCCACAATCTTTTCACGCACCAGCTCGGCCATGCGCTCAATCAGGCGCTGCTTGTTCACCTGGAACGGAATTTCGGTAATGATGATGGCTTCGCGGTTACGGATTTCTTCCGTATGCGTGCGGCCGCGCATCAGCACGCTGCCACGGCCGGTATGATAGGCCTGACGGATACCGCCCTTACCCAGAATAAGGCCCGCTGTGGGGAAATCCGGCCCGGGGATGAACTCCATCAGGTGATCGATGGAGATTTCGGGATTATCGATATAGGCCAAGCACGCCTGAATCACTTCGTACAGGTTGTGCGTCGGGATATTGGTGGCCATACCCACGGCAATACCGCCCGCGCCATTGACCAGCAGGTTGGGGATGCGCGAGGGCAGCACGGTGGGTTCCTGCTCCTGCCCGTCATAGTTGGGCTGGAACTCAACCGTCTCTTTATCAATGTCTTCCAGCAGCGCTTCCGCAGCCTTGGTCAGGCGGGATTCGGTATAACGCATAGCGGCGGGGGGGTCGCCGTCGATGCTGCCGAAGTTACCCTGCCCGTCGATGAGCGGCAGGCGCATGGAGAAGTCCTGCGCCATACGCACCATGGCTTCGTACGCGGCGGCGTCGCCGTGCGGGTGGAATTTACCGAGCACTTCACCGACAATACGGGCCGATTTGCGGAACGGCTTATCGCTGCTATAGCCGCCCTCTTTCATCGCGAACAGGATACGACGATGCACCGGCTTGAGGCCGTCACGCGCATCAGGCAGCGCACGCGACACGATCACGCTCATTGCGTAATCGAGGTAGGAGCGGCGCATTTCCTCTTCGATGGTGATCTGCGGGCCGAGGGCGGGCGGCAGCGGTGTAGCTGTCTCGGACATGTTTTTCCTATACGAATCAGAGGGTCAAAAATTCCGTGTCTGATCTAGCATTAACCGCCTGATTCGCCTAGCAAAAACACCGTTCTAGCAACGCCTTTTTATCGTGATTTTTCAAGGTGTTATTTTTAGCTCCCATTGACCGGCCATGTGCGCGGCGCCCCCTATGCCCAGCAACTCCCGCCCGCATACGGGGAAACACATTCCAAATAAAAAAATGCAGAAAAATTGAACAGCCGATTACGTCATGTTTACCGCAACTTATCAGCGATTCCTGCGGGTTTGTGCGCAGATGCGCTGCACTGCGTTAACGAATGTCCTATACTTCAGATGAAATAATCTGTAATAATGAAATTGGCAGTAAGGTGTTGAGTTAAATAAATAATTTACGTTTCATTAATAAACACCTTCCGCCCGGCCCGGGCGGCAAATAATGGGCAAATAGTGGAGACTTCCTGTGAAGGCTCCCATCGGAGGTGCGTTATGAGCAGGATGTTCAGCAGCATCGCCAAAGCTGGCCAAACGAGCCTGATGGCTTTGGCACTTATCCTTACCAGCGGCTGCGCCGGTCATGCAGATGATGAGGTACGCACCCGCTTCCTCTGGGGCCCGGTCGAGCGGGACCTGACACCCGGCATGGGCACCCCCACCCCGTCTTTTGATGACCAATCGCGCGCCTCACGCCTGCGCGAGGAGCTGCTGGCCCCGGTCAATCGCTATGCCCCGTCGGATAAGGACTGGCGTTATGTGCGCGGTACCGACAAAGGCCCCACCATTTTTGGCGCACGCCTGAGCTTTAAAATGGAAGGCGGCGGCACAGAGCTGCGAGTGGGTGCGGTCAAGCGCGGCGCTAATCGCACCTACGGGCCGCAATTCATTTTCGGATTTGGCGGGGATAAATAAGCCTGATCGCGTCAGGTTTTGCCGGCAAGTATTTCTAACAGATAACTTTGGCGTTAAAGCGTGCCGAGGTAAAACACCTCACTCACACCGTCAGCATGAACGGACAGACGGCCGCATTCCTGCAGGCCCATGGTCTTGAATAAATCCATCACGGTCTGGCGATTGGACTGTGTACTCATCATAAAACGCTGATGGCCGCGCTCATGCAGCAAATCAAGCCCGGCCTGATACAACCCGGCCATAATGCCGCTACTGCGCCAATCCGGCTTAACGTAAACCCAGCCCAATGTGGGCAGCAGCATGGGCCAGAGCAGATCAAAGCGGATATAGCCAACCGGCTTATTCTCATCATCGGTTGCCAGAACAATATCGCCAGAAGCGATACGGCTGGCGATCACAGCCCGGTGGCGCTCCCCATCAGCCGGGGTGAGCGATTCCTGCCGGTCCAGCCAGATACAATCTTCAAGATCTGAATCAGTTGCTGGCCGAACCGAGAAGGAACGCATGCACGCCTCGATTAGAACGGAATTTCGTCGTCCAGACCGCTGCTCTTGGCAACAGCACCAGCCAGCGCCGGACGGCTGCCCGCACCGGAATCATCCGGCATGGACGAAACATCACCGCCACCGCCCTTGCCGTCCAGAATGGTCAGCTCGCCACCAAACTGGCGCAGCGCGATTTCGGTGGTGTACTTCTCGGCACCATCCTTATCGGTGTATTTGCGGGTTTCCAGCTTGCCTTCAATATAGACCTTGCTGCCCTTGTTCAGGTAACGCTCGGCCACATTGACCAGATTTTGATTATAAATGCAGACGCGGTGCCATTCGGTCTTTTCCTTGCGCTCGCCGCTGGCCTTGTCCTTCCAGGTTTCCGACGTAGCGATGGACAGGTTGCACACCTTGTCCCCGCTCTGGAAACTGCGAACCTCGGGGTCACGACCGAGATTACCAACGAGAATAACCTTGTTTACGCTGCCAGCCATAATTGCTCCTTCAGGCGATAGAATAGGACACACTTAGCCACAACAGCTGCAACGCGCAAGGGCACATTACAGCTGGCAGGCGAAAGACTGGAACAGACTGAATTAACGGGGATTTTGCGCCTTGACCATGTTTTCCATGCGGCGTGTCATCTCGTCCTGATCGACATTTTCGAAGCTGGCAGCCAGCTTCTTGGACGAATCGGCGCTCTTCTGTGCGGCATCAATCAGCGCATCCGTAATCAAGCCGACCGACGGCGGTTCCTTCTGGGCAAAATCATAGCGGAAAACGACCGACATCATCTGCGATTCAACTTCGGCCTGGGTCAGCCCATCCTTTTGCTGAACGGTAAAAATGCCAATGCCCTGCCCAATAGCATCCTTTACCTTGCTGTCACCACACGCCGAGCGCATCGCACCAACGATAGTGCCAACGCCATAGTTCTTGAAGTTACCGAGTTTAACCGGATCTTCGAGTATAGCGTTTGGCAGCATCACATTAAAGTAATCCAGACCGCACGCCGCACGGATCTTTTTAGACAGATCATCCTGCAGCGCCTGCTGGTCTTTGAGCATATCAACGCGGGCGAACGGATTAAGTTTGGCCAGCTCTGGATTGGTGGCGGCCAGCGCCTCAAACGAGCGGCGTGCAGCCGCGACCTGATCCGGCGTAAAACCGGGAACAGCCAGCGCCTGACGGTTAGCCGCCGGTGTTGCCAAGCCCGGGCGCGCCGAGGGTGCCGCCATGGGAACGCCGGGAACAGACTGCCTGCCTGGCACAGCTTGCGGATATTGCGGCTGCACGGGCTGATTGTTGTCAGGCGCGGGAACAAAAGGCGATGAGGATGCATCCGGCGCGCTGCCCTGCGGCGAAGGTTCAAGCGGCAGCGCCACTGTTTGCGCCAGAGCAGGCATGCCCCCACAGGACAGAGCCAAACCGCCGATCAAAACAAGCTTAGACAGCACACGCATTGCACACCCTCTTCTTACCACCAGGAGAAACAGGTCGAAGCATCGGCATAACCGGGGGCCTCAGGCGGACGATACCCCATTTGAATGCAGGTGCGAAGATAGCTTGGCAGGCCATCAAGATTAATATCGCAATCCCCCATCCACGCGCAGGCTTTGGCATGAAAACCGCGCGACGCGTAGAAGCCGCTGGGCACACTGTGATTGATGGTGTAACACGCCTCGCAGGTTGAGATTTTTTCCTCAGCCGGCTTGTAGCCGTACTGCAGGCAGGATTTGAGAACATCGGCATCAACGCCTGCTTTGGCGCTGGGGGTCACAAACACCATGGCCGAGCCATCAACATTATTATAGTTGTTGTTGATATACTCATAAAAGCCTTCATAGACAGTTGGAATTACACCAGCACAGACATTCACTGCTGCCTTACGGGTTTCCTCTACAGCATCAGCCGGGCTGGTGGTGGGAATAGCACCAGCAACATTGGTACAGAACTTCTTGCCGTCAATCTCGGCGCAAACAACACCCGACGAGGGCGCACCAACGACTGGGGCCGGGCTACCGGGTATCGGCACGGTTTTGTCCGGATCTTTGGTAATAGTTGCCGCGCCCGGCGTGGGGCCTGGTGTAAAAGCACCCTCTGCACCAAACGGCGCGGCATAATTATCCGTCTGCGCATGAGCGAGCGGCGCCATTCCCATAAGGCAGGCAGCGATAACAGCAACGCGAAGCGATTTGAACATTCCGACCAACTCCCTCAAAAGACTTGCCGTTAATACTATCAGTTTTTAGCGCAAAGTGCCAGCACCCGGACGCATAAGATTCGGACTCGACATTGCAGCAGGAAAGGCCCATATCCTGTGGAGTTTTGGCAGTTTTAGGCGGGATTTTAGATAATGTCGAATAAAGTTATCGCTATTCGCGGCGCGCGTGAGCACAACCTGAAGGATGTCAGCGTGGACCTGCCGCGCGACAAACTGGTGGTCATCACCGGACTGTCCGGCTCGGGCAAATCCTCCCTCGCCTTTGACACCATCTATGCCGAAGGCCAGCGCCGCTATGTTGAGAGCCTCTCGGCCTATGCCCGCCAGTTCCTTGAAATGCAGCAAAAGCCGGATGTCGATACCATCGAAGGCCTTTCGCCTGCCATTTCCATCGAGCAGAAAACCACCAGCCGCAATCCGCGTTCCACGGTGGGCACCGTCACCGAGATCTATGATTATCTGCGTCTGCTGTATGCGCGTGTAGGCAAGCCCTACTCGCCCGCCACCGGCGAGCCGATTGAAGCGCAAACCCCCACGCAGATGGTGGACCGCATCCGCGCCATGGGCAACGACACCCGCTTGTATATCCTCGCGCCCATCGTGCGGGGCCGCAAGGGCGAATACCGCAAGGAGCTGATGGACCTGCGCGCCAAAGGCTATCAGCGCGTGAAGGTCGACGGTACCTTCTACGAAGTGGACGAAGTGCCCAAGCTCGACAAGATGAAGAAGCACGACATTGAAGTTGTGGTGGACCGTCTGGTGCTAAAGGATGATCTGGGCAACCGTCTGGCCGACAGTGTGGAAAATGCGCTGCGTCTGGCCGAAGGCCTGATCTTTGTTGAAAATGCCGATAGTGGCGAGCGCATGACGCTGTCGAGCAAATTTGCCTGCCCGGTCAGCGGCTTTACCATTGAAGAGATCGAGCCGCGCCTGTTCTCCTTCAACAGCCCGCATGGCGCCTGCCCGTCCTGTGACGGTCTGGGCATCAAGCAGGTATTTGATGCCGAGTTGGTGGTGCCGGTTGAAAGCCTATCACTGCATGAAGGCGCCATTGCGCCGTGGGCTGGCAGCAAGAGCATGCATGCGCTGCAGATCCTTGAAAATCTGTGCCGCCAGTTCAAGGCCAGCACGCATACGCCGTGGCAGGAATTGCCCGAGCCGCTGCGCAAGATCATTCTGTGGGGCACCGGCGACAAGGATGTGACCCTGAAGTTTGAAGACGGTATGCGCAGCTATGAAAGCCGCCGCCCGTTTGAAGGCGTCATCCCCAATCTGGAGCGCCGCTACCGCGAGACCGACAGCGCGTCCGTGCGCGAGGACCTCGCCCGTTTTCTGGCCGAGCAGCCCTGTGATGATTGCGGTGGCGCCCGCCTCAAACCGGAAGCGCTGGCGGTCAAGGTGGGCGGCAAGCATATTGCCGAAGTCAGCAAATATTCCATCGCGGCGGCGGGTGAATGGTTTACCAACCTGCCCAAGAAGCTGAACAAGAAAGAGAATGAGATTGCCCTGCGCATTCTCAAGGAAATCAACGAGCGTCTGGGCTTTCTCAACAATGTGGGCCTGTCCTATCTGTCGCTGGATCGCGGCTCGGGCACGCTCTCGGGCGGTGAGAGCCAGCGCATTCGCCTGGCCTCGCAGATCGGCTCTGGTCTGACCGGCGTGCTGTATGTGCTCGATGAACCATCCATCGGTCTGCATCAGCGTGATAACGACCGCCTGCTCAGCACGCTCGAACGTCTGCGCGACATCGGCAATACCGTGATCGTGGTCGAACATGATGAAGACGCCATTCGCACCGCCGATTATGTGGTGGATATGGGCCCGGGTGCCGGTGTGCATGGCGGCAAGATCATTGCCGAAGGCACCCCTGCCGAGATCATGAAGGACCCCGCCTCCATCACCGGGCAATATCTCTCTGGCAAGCGCACCATCCCGCTGCCGGACAAGCGCCGCACCATCAACAAAACCAAGCAGATCACCATCAAGGGCGCGCGCGCCAACAACCTCAAGAATGTCTCGGCCAATATTCCGCTGGGCGTGCTGACCTGCGTCACCGGTGTGTCGGGCGGCGGCAAATCAACCTTGGTGATTGATACGCTCTACAAGGCCATGGCCCGCCGCCTTAATGGCGCGCGCGAGCATGCGGGCCTTCACGACAGCATCACCGGGCTGGAGCATCTGGACAAGGTGATTGATATCGACCAGTCGCCCATTGGCCGCACGCCGCGTTCCAACCCGGCGACCTATACCGGTGCCTTTACCCCCATCCGTGACTGGTATGCGGCGCTGCCAGAAGCCAAGGCGCGCGGCTACGACGCCGGGCGTTTCTCGTTCAACGTCAAGGGCGGCCGCTGCGAGGCCTGTCAGGGCGATGGCACCATCAAGATCGAAATGCACTTCCTGCCGGACGTGTATGTGACCTGCGATGAGTGCAAGGGCAAGCGCTACAACCGCGAAACGCTGGAGATCACCTACAAGGACAAGAGCATTTCCGACGTGCTGGAAATGACCGTGGAAGAAGGCGCTGCCTTCTTCAAGGCGCAGCCGCTCATCCACGAAAAGCTGGAAACCCTGCGCCGCGTGGGTCTTGGCTATATCCATATCGGTCAGCAGGCCACTACCCTGTCGGGCGGTGAGGCGCAGCGCATCAAGCTGGCCAAGGAACTCTCCAAGCGCGCCACTGGCCGCACACTCTACATCCTGGACGAGCCGACCACCGGTCTGCACTTCGAGGATGTGCGCAAGCTGCTGGAAGTGCTGCAGGAGCTGGTGGAAAACGGCAATTCCATGGTGGTGATCGAGCATAATCTTGAAGTCATCAAGACGGCGGACTGGATCATCGACATGGGCCCGGAAGGCGGCGATGGCGGCGGCGAGGTGGTGGGCGAAGGCCCGCCCGAGGAGATCGCCAAGATTGCCAAGAGCTATACCGGCAAATATCTGGCGCCGTTCCTGGGCATGCCCGTCCCTGAAAAGAAGAGCAAAAAGAAGGCCAGCGCCTGATTTTATGCTCGTCTTGTGATGGGCGCACCCCTAGCTCCCGCATTTATGCATATCTGGGTTGCGTACAGTTCAGAGCTTTTGACGCTAAGCAATTGCTAAAATTGCATTATTTGACTTCGCCTACAAAATGTCGGTAAGCTGCCGCACATTTTCAAAGCAGAGGTTTTTATCATGCATTTCCGCCGTGCCCGCATTGCTCAACAGACCGACCCGATCGATAACACCATGCGCTCGTCATGGGATCGTTTCTTTCGTGAGAACGGCTTTATGGCCACGACCGAACGTCTGAATGAAGTAACAGCCGACGCCCGCAAGGAGCGCAATGTTCTGCTAGCCACTGGCGCGGCGGTTGCTTTTGGCGCTATTGCCAGCGGCCCGGGCCTGTTGTCGATGGGGTTGAGCTTTGGTGCAGGTGTCCTGCTCTGCATGGGTAATGACAGCCGCCGCCTGCTCGGTAAATTCAACCAGCTGGGCCGTGAGTTTCAGGCGCAGCAGGACCTGCTGGCAGCCAACACCTGCCCTTACAAGCTGGAAACGGTGGATACCGCCCCTGCCCAGCCCCGCCCCGCGCCGCGGGCGCTAACCCGCTAGACGCTGCAGGCGCTAACCAACTAGGCCATATAGAGACAGGGCGGCACAGCCCTGTTTTTAAACACTATTTTTTGTTAACCACTCCGTTATACTCTGGAACTGATGCCGGAGGGATGAGGCCTGCCTCGTCCTGCCCGTATAGAGTGACGCGCACAAATCCTGCGCCGGCCCGTTTCAAACGGTCACGGCACACGGCTTGGGCGCTCTGGGTTGTTGGAGTATGGCCATGCGTTATGTGAGTGCGATCAGTGATGCCGAAGTGCGCGGAGAATTGATGGGGGACCTGTCGGGCCTGACCATCGGCTCGGCCTTTCTGCTGTCCTCGGTGCAACAGCTCGACCGCCTACTCAAGATCTGTGACGAAGCCGCCAAGGCCGCCTACGAGGCCTGTGTGCGTGAGAACCGCCCGGCCGAAGTTGAGTGCATTACACTCGATGCCGGTGGTATGATCGGCTTTGACAGCTTGATCGCTGTCGCCCAGCTGCCGGAAGAAACACTGATTGTCCCGGTTTACCGCTATTTCGATACACCGCGTGAGGCGATCGTTGGCACGGTCATTTCCTCCCCCAGCCAGATCAAGAAAACCCGCGAAGTCACGTTCTTCTGTGGCCCTGATCGCCGCAAGACCGGCGACTACCGCATTTTCTCCATTCATCCCGGCCCCAAGCGCCAGCCCTTCCCCAGCCGCTATCAGCCGGAAGCGCAGCGCCGGGTGAACCGTGAATACTGGGACCGCCATGTATTCATGAGCACGCCCAACCAGATCATCAGCACCAAGATGATGATGCGCGCCAATTATACCGAACTGGAGCCAGAAGCGCGCGACCGCGTTTTTCACATGACCCGCCGCATGGAAGCCGCCCTGCATGAATGGTACGGCACCTATCAGCAGGTTGAGCGCGGCGGCGACATGCGAACCCTTTCCAACAGTATGGATCGCATTGGCAATTACGCTCTCTCGCCGGACGGCTCGGTTTATTATTACATCATTGAGCCGGGCAAGGCCCCGCCCGATGTGTCCGACTTTGCGCAGGTAGAGCCGCATTTAAGCAATACATTGCGTCCAGCCGTTATCCGTGCTGACGGCTCGGAAGAATATTATTTCCATGGCCAGCGCCACCGCGCCAATGGCCCAGCCCTCTATCAACCGCTGCCAGATGGCGGCTGGATGGAAGTCTGGTACGAAGAAGGCCTCATCAGCCGCCTGCCGGAAGAAGGCCCGGCCAAGATCATCTACGACGCCAAGGGCACCATCGTGCAGGAAGTGGCCATCCTCAAGGGCGCCGAGGTTGAAGCCACCACGCTGGGCGAAGCCGCCGAACCCATCAAGCTACTGCAAACCCTCATTACTGATGTGGGGATGGAGTTCAAATGGTTTGAAGAATCGCAGGACTTTGCCCTGCTGCGCGGTCAGCTGGAATTTGCTGCCAACCGCACCAAGCAGCCGCTCGACAAGATCGTGCGCCAGATGCAGGCCGGCGACGAACAGGTTGGCCTGCGCTGGGACTTTGACCGCACGCTGGAGCAGGACATCAAGATCAAGGAAGAGTATGAGCGCATGGTCGCTGTAATCACCCGTCTGGAAGACGCCCTGATTGAAGGCGCGCGCGCCATGCGGTTTGTGCGCGGTGATTCCAACATCATCAACGGCATCTGGGGCAAGATCATCCGCGACCTCGACCGCCTGATCGAGCGCGGCAAGGGTGTGCCCGCCATCTCAGAGGGAAAAACCGCTATCGACACCCTGATTCAAGCCAAGGAAGAGTCTAAGAAGCACTTCCAGTCCATGGCCGATCAGGGCAAGATGTTCAGCGCGACGGGGCGCTAAAAGGGGCGTTAGTCAAACGGCGCAAACGTCCCTCCGTCACTTGTTCCGCTATAAAATTCTGCCGCTGGGGCGCAGCTCTCCAGTCAGTCAGGAAGTCGTTCCTGTCGGCAGGCTTGGTTAAGCTGTATAAGTCAACGCCTATGGCCTGCAAACAGGCCATGGAGTTGAAAGTAGCGTGTGGCGCCGTGATATGGACTGGTTGCTGCGTACGATATTCCCCACTCATCCGCCCATCAGGCCAGACATGCGGCCTAAATCCATTCGACCGCGCATTAAACGCGTAGACGGCCCCCTGAATTGGCGTGCGCTCATCCGCATCAATAACGGCATAGGGGGTAAACTCATCCTTTTCAGGAAACGACACCAGCGCCAGTCTATCCCCCAATACATAGAGGCTTGCCATGCGCAGATCCGGCGTAGCGCAAATACTCCCTCTATCATTGCCAGCTTTATCAGGATCCAGCACCGCAGACTGCGTATGAAGAGCTCCCGGCGTGCCATGAAACAACGTCATATCCAGCTCAAGCTTAGGCTCAGGCGGAGATAGAACAGAATTTGACGATGTATTTCTCTGCGTCATCCAATAATGAAGGCATATAAATTTGGTTAATTGCAATTAATTATGAGCATCTTGGTTAATTCGAGCTTGTTTAGCCCACCCCTAATCGCCTATTTTGCGGCCATGACACACAAACCTGTACACGTAATTGGTGCCGGCATGGCCGGTTCGGAAGCGGCTTGGCAATTGGCGCAGGCGGGCGTGCCCGTGATCCTGCATGAGATGCGCCCCACCCGCATGACCGAGGCGCACCAGACTGGCAATTGCGCCGAGCTGGTCTGCTCCAACTCCTTCCGCTCGGACGACGCCGAGTATAATGCAGTTGGCCTGCTGCATGAGGAAATGCGCCGCTGCGGCTCCCTCATCATGGCCACCGCCGACAAGCACAAGGTGCCGGCGGGCGGCGCACTGGCGGTTGACCGCGACGGCTTTAGCGAAGCGGTCACGCAGACCCTCAAGGCGCATCCGCTCATCAGTTTTGAAGCGGGCGAGCTGCCCGGCCTGCCGCCTGCGGACTGGGGCAATACCATTATTGCTACCGGCCCGCTTACCTCCCCCGCACTGGCCGAGGATATCCGCACCGTCACCGGCGAGCAGTCGCTGGCCTTCTTTGACGCCATTGCGCCCATCGTGCATCTGGAGAGCGTGGACCTGTCCAAGGCCTGGTTCCAGTCGCGCTATGACAAGATCGGCCCCGGCGGCACCGGTAAGGACTATATCAACTGCGCCATGGACAAGGAGCAGTATCTGGCCTTTATCGACGCGCTGCGCACCGGCGAAAAAACCGAGTTCAAGGAATGGGAAAAGAACACGCCCTACTTTGAAGGCTGCCTGCCGATCGAAGTGATGGCCGAGCGCGGTGTTGATACGCTGCGCTATGGCCCCATGAAGCCGGTGGGCCTCACCAACCCGCACACTGGCGGCCGCTCCTACGCCATTGTCCAGCTGCGGCAGGATAATGCGCTGGGCACGCTCTATAATCTGGTGGGCTTTCAGACCAAGCTCAAATATGCCGAGCAGCAGCGCATCTTCAAGATGATCCCCGGTCTTGAAAATGCCGACTTTGCCCGATTAGGCGGTATTCACCGCAACACCTTCCTCAACAGCCCCAAGCTGCTGGACGCCACCTTGCGCCTCAAGCTGCGGCCGGATATCCGCTTTGCCGGGCAGATCACCGGCTGTGAAGGCTATGTGGAGAGCGCCGCCATTGGCTTGCTCGCTGGCCGCTTTGCCGCTGGCCAGACCAGCACGCCGCCGCTCACCACCGCCATGGGCGCGCTGCTCAATCACATCACCACCGGCGCGCAGGCCGAGACGTTCCAGCCGATGAATGTGAATTTCGGGTTATTCCCGCCGCTGGCCGATGTCCCGCCGCGCATGGGCGCCCGTGACCGCAAGAAGCTTTATAGCGTGCGTGCGCTGGCCGACCACGCCAGCTGGCTGGCTAATTCTCCGATGCTTGCGGCGGCATAGACGGCGCATCCATCGGCGGTAAGGTGTAGTCGCCAGGCATAGACGGCGCCGTCATCATCGGTGCATCCGGGGCTTGCGGGGCTGTTGGCTGCGCCACCTCTGGCTCTTGTATTGTACTGAGTGCCGACATGGTACCTGACGTGCCCCTATAACGCGGCCGCGCTGACGTCACCGGCGCGCCGCTGGCCGTCACAGCGGCCCGCACAGTCACCATCACCCGCACTGCGCCCGCTTTCTCAAAATTCAAAGTGAGCGGAAACATCTGCCCCTGCGCGACCGAACGGGTCATCCCCTCCAGCATCACATGCTGCTGACCAGGTGCAAAAGCCACCAGCGCCCCGGCTTTCACCGGCAGCGGCACCAAGGGCTGCATCTGCGCCACACCCTTATCATCAATAACTGTTGCATGCAGTGTGGTCTGGCGCGCCCACGGCGTATACGCGCCCAGCAGCACATCATCCCCCTCACCGCCGCGCAGGGTCACATAAACGGCGCCATTGCTCCCCAGCACCGCCGGACGCGCCCATGCTTCCAGCACACGCACCAAGCCAGCCTTTTGCTGCGCCCGCGCCCGCAAGGCAGCCGGCAGCTCAATCACCGGAATGGTGGCGACGGACTGCGACGGTATTTCGGACGATGGCGTCATGGTTGACATTGATGAAGAAGATGGCGGCGTCATCGCCAGCGGCGCAGAGGAACGGCTAGCCGTTGCTGTGCGGGCGGCCTGTTCCGCCGCGCGTTGCTGCACACTGGGAGAATATTTGGCAAAAGGCGAGGATTGCGGCGCTGTCGGGCCGGAGCTGGCCTGTGCGGCAACCGGCCCGGCCAGCCCGCTGGCAGCCGCCCCAATCACCAACAGACAAACGCGCAATATTTTCATGATCCTCACGCCAACACGGCCATTTTACCAGAAAGCCGCGCCCCATACCAGCATAGGCCCGCGCAGCGGATGCGGCACGCGCGCACGCGGATGATCGGCGTCAAAACCGGCCGTTTTCAGCTGGCGCAGGGCATAATCAGCCAGTTTACCCCCCACTTGCAGGCGGCGTTGCAAGCGGTTACTGGTCTGATACTTGAGCCGTCCAACCATTTGCGCATGCAGCCCCGCCATATCCGGCGCAGTGAGCGGGGCCATACGGCGCTGGCAGATGATATCCACCACGCCCATCAGCGCCGCAACATCAGCAGATGGTGTGACGTCCAGCCCCGCCAGCCGGAACTGCAGCTGCAGCAAGGGCAAGGCCTGCGCTTGCGCCTGTATGGCCAGATCCTGTGCGCTCTGCCACGGCTCATCGGCAAAGTCACGCTCATGGCTGTCAATCATGGCGATCAGATCAGCCACTGGTAGCTGGCGTCTGCGCACCAAGTCAGCCAGTGGGGTCAGCACCTCATGCGCGGGCGCAGCCTGCCCCTGCCCAATCGCCATGATGGCCTCACGCCACCATTGCAGGCGGATGGTGCCCATCATCGGCTCTTTCACTTTGCTGGCAATGGCGCCCAGCTCATGATGAAAGGCAATGAGGGTGTAAAAGTCATCCCGCAGCTCTGGGGGGGCCAGCTGCGCCGCTAAAAAGCGGTCGGATTCATGACGGCGGGCATATTCCCCCATCGGGCTCAAGGACATAGCAGCAGGCAAGAAAACCTCGTCACTTAAAATTTTTTCGAATATGATACCCCAATGCAGCCCGGACAAGCCCCTAATCAAGCCCAACCGCACAGCGCCGCTTCTGGCGCGTCCATGGCTGCCCCTCTGACAACCGCAGCCACCGCGCAGCCGCGCCTTCATTATGCGCAGCCCTTTCGCCCGGCCGGGGCGCATGGCCTGACTGCCTCCCCTTTCTTCACGCCGGATAACCGCGCCAGCCTGCAAACGCTGTATGACACCCTAGCCGCGCTGCACGTCATTGCGCAGATGCCGGAGCTGGTGGATGAAACGCGGGAATTCCTCATCGACTGCATAGAAGAAACCATCACCGGCCAGATCCCCGGCGAAGAGCATGAAAGCCATGCCTATACGCTGGCGGCACTGCGCCTGTATGGCGTGATCTTTGATGGCGAGCTTGACCTGCAATGGCCGCAGCGTCTCATTCAGGCCACCCGGCGTGACATCAGCCGCCCGCGCTGCGCCAACTGGCCTGACCTGCTGCTCTATTGCCGCTACGCGGCCGAGCCATTGGGCCGGGCAGTATTGCAGCTGCATGATGTATCATCGCCCGAGGTTGAACGCGCGACAGATGCACTGACCGCCAGCCTGCTCATCCTCAATCAGCTGCGCCGCATGGGCACCGACTGGCGCCAGCATGGCCGCTGCTATCTGCCGACTGACTGGTTCGCCGAGGAAGGTGGCACACCCGAACAGCTGGTTGAGCCCAAGGCCAGCCCGGCCACCCGCCGCGTGATCGACCGTGTGCTGGACCGCATCAGCCTGCTGCTCAGCCAGGCCGCGCCGCTACCTGCGTTACTGAACGACCCGCGCCTGCGGGCCGAAGCGGTGCGCCTGCTCACCCATGCCCGCTACCAGCACCGGCAGCTGCGCCGGCAGGACCCGCTGGCCAAGCGCCTCTCCACGCCAGCACCTGTTCAGCTGCTGGCCTATCTCAACGGTTGGTGGGCGGGCAAGCGCGGCTAGCGCCATTTCTCCCGCGCATCGGCTCTTGCCAAAATCCAATCAGGCCTTAGTTTGTCCAACATCACTGGCCCGCTCTTCTGCCGGGCCATAACCTAGGAGATTTATCATGGCGTTTGAACTTGCCCCGCTGCCTTTTGCCAAGGACGCACTGGTGCCCTACATGTCGGCCCAGCATCTGGAGATCCATCACGGCAAGCATCACCAGACCTATGTCACCAACCTCAACAACCTGACCAAGGACAAGCCGGAAGCCAGCCAGAGCCTTGAGGACATCATTAAGGCCAGCGCCGGCAATGCCGAGAAGATTGGCCTGTTCAACAACGCCGCGCAGATCTGGAACCATGATTTCTTCTGGAAGTCGCTCAAGGCCAAGGGCGGCGGCGCCATGCCCAGCGAGCTGGAAGCCAAGATCAAGGAAGATTTCGGCTCGGTTGACGCCTTCAAGGAAGCCTTCACGCAGGCAGGCCTCACCCAGTTTGGCTCGGGCTGGGCGTGGCTGGTGCTGGAGAACGGCAAGCTGAAGGTCAGCAAGACCGGCAATGCCGGCCTGCCCATGACCAGCGGCCAGACCGCCCTGCTCACCTGCGACGTGTGGGAGCATGCCTATTACCTCGATTACCAGAACCGCCGCGCCGACTTCCTCAAGGCCTTCCTAGAGAACATGGCCAATTGGGAATTCGCCGCCCAGCAGCTGGCCACCGGCCTCAAGGCTGCCTAAGCGCCTTAATTCAGCTAAAGATGTAGAAAAACCGGCTCTTTCAGGGCCGGTTTTTTATTGAATTGACCAAAGGGCATATGCTCTAACCATACAGACTTTATAATCCCTTTTTAAAAACGAGATTGAACATGACCCATTCAGACCCTCACGCCATGAGCGCAACTCAACGTTTTACCAACGCGGCTGCCCGCTCAGCCATTCCGCTGGCGGTTAGTCTGGGCGGCGCCGGGGCTATACTGGCTGGCGCGCCTGTTTATGTGGGCGTCGCTTGTGGCGTTAGCTCCATATTCGGTTTTATGGCGGCGGTGCACACGCTTGACGCCCCGCTTAAAGAGTCGCTGAAAAAGACTGGTGTCACGGCAGTCGTAGCGCTGGCAACCTCACATGTTCTGGGCTTCATGGGCAACATGAGCGCGCAGGCCAGCCGCACTCGTTATGAGAACCTGCCGCTCAGCCAAGGCCCCAGCAACATCTCACGTGATGAATTCTGCAATCTCAAGCAAACCGCGCGCTTTAGCAGCACGGACGGCCACACCTATGGCGTGTACGAGCAGCCCAATGGCAAAAAGTCCCGCGTGCTGTGCCTGAGAGCTGGCAAATAAGACTTGACTTTTGCCTAAAAATGTGGCATTGACATTGATACGGATAAGTACGTCCACACCTAACCGCTGGCCCGCATGCCAGCGGTTTTGTTTTACCCTCATGACATAAAGAAAACCCCGCCTGATCAGCGCAGACACCGTCACACCCTCTCGCCGCGCAACGAGGGGGCCTGCACGCGTGCTTAAAAACAAACACCTAACTTCCAACCCCGGCGGAGCCATGCCCGTTTTTCCGCCCTTTTATGTCCATCGCCACTTATAGATAAGATAGAGTAACCCTCACCATCTCTCCTGGCGGAGAGAGGGTGAGGGTCAAGGGAGAGGGAGAGAGGCGGTTTTTGCCCCTCCTCTTTGCCCCTGGGCTTTCCCGTACATTGCCCCCTATTCTTTCGCACCTGCAATGCCAACGCCTTGCCGCCGCGCGCAAGAAGGTCTATCTCATGGCATGAACATCAAGGAGAACAGGCAATGTCGATCAAAGTAGGCATCAATGGTTTTGGCCGCATCGGCCGGATGGTCTTTCGCGCCGCTGTGCAAAATTTCAGTGATATCGAGGTTGTTGCCATCAACGACCTACTTGAGCCGGACTATCTCGCCTACATGCTCAAATACGACAGCGTGCATGGCCGCTTTGCGGGCGACATCGCCGTTGACGGCAACACCCTGATCGTCAATGGCAAGCGCATCCGCCTCACCGCCGTCAAAGACCCGACCGAGCTGAAGTGGAACGAAGTGGGCGCCGATGTGGTGATTGAAGCTACCGGTATTTTCCTCACCAAGGAAACCGCCGAGGCGCATCTCAAGGCTGGCGCCAAGAAGGTGATCATGTCCGCGCCCAGCAAGGACGACACCCCCATGTTCGTCTATGGCGTGAACCACACCAGCTATGCCGGTCAGGCCATTATTTCCAACGCCAGCTGCACCACCAATTGTCTGGCCCCGGTGGCCAAGGTGCTCAACGATAATTTTGGCATCAAGCGCGGTCTGATGACCACGGTGCATGCCACCACTGCCACGCAAAAGACGGTGGACGGCCCCTCCAACAAGGATTGGCGCGGTGGGCGCGGCATTCTGGAGAACATCATCCCCTCCAGCACTGGCGCAGCCAAGGCGGTGGGCGTAGTGATCCCCGAGCTCAACAAGAAGCTCACTGGCATGAGCTTTCGCGTGCCCACTTCTGACGTGTCGGTGATTGACCTCACCTGTGAGCTCAATAAGGAAGCCAGCTACGAAGAAATCTGCGCCGCCATGAAAGCCGCTGCCGACGGCCCCATGAAGGGCGTGCTCGGCTACACCACCGACAAAGTGGTCTCGACCGACTTTGTGGGCGAGCCCTGCACCTCGGTGTTTGATGTGGACGCTGGCATCGCGCTCGACAAAACCTTCATCAAGGTGGTGGCGTGGTACGACAATGAATGGGGCTATTCCAACAAGTGCCTTGAGATGGCCCGTGTAGTTGCTGGCAAATAACTCTGGCAAATAACTCTGGCAACTAAGCCAGACCATCAGCCCAACAAAAACGCCCCGGCCATATAACCGGGGCGTTTTTCAGTTCATGCAGAGATAATATCAGCGCACCAACGGCCGGATTTCCAACACCAGCTGGCAGCGACGGCCGCCGATCAGCTGCGATGCTGCGGTGGGGTCTGGCCGCCCGCCAATCAGCTCAGACTCAAAGGACGCATCTAGCCGCATACTCACACGACCGCCTGCCGACTGCCCTCCGCCACTGGCATGTACAAAGGCAGGGCCAATCGGCCGTTCACCCCGGAATTGCTCTTCAAGGATCAATTTAGTTTCATGCGGCCCCAAAGGCCCCTTATTGGAACGCATCACAGCTCCTCAGCGCACAGATAGGTTTGACGGCAGAACCTGGCGCAGTACCGCCAACTTATCAGCCGTCTTGGTTTCAACATCCTTGCGAGCCTGTGCGTTAAACTGCGTTACCGGCGGGTCGATATAGATACCTTTACCCATATCAAAGCGGGCATTGGAATAGGCCCCATCCGCTTTACGATAACGCACCAGAGCCAGCGCGCTATCCGGATTGATCAGAACGGAGGTCGCCTTGGCATTGGCGTCCAGCTGCAGGTTGAATTTTTTACGGATAAAGGTGTTAGACATGTGGCTCTCCTGTTCAAGTCAGGAGACTAGCCCAGTCTAACGCTGTGTCAACACTTCAATGGTTAAGATCAGGCCCTACTCGCCAATATCAATATAACCGCGCGAAACAGCCCGTTTCACGGCGTCAAATGCGGCGCGGGCTTCTTCAAACTGTTCGCGCAATTGCTTAAGCTGCTGCAGCTGCGGCTCTTTGAGAGTGTCGTCCTGCGCCAGCTGAATGCCAGCGGCGATATACTTCACGCGCAGCATGGCCACACCATGCGCCATTTTCATGAAGACCGCTTTGTCGATCTTGGGGATCAGGCCGTGGATCACATCGCGGTTATTCTCGGTCACCGCCTGATCGATCTGGTCAAACAGCATGCGCTGTTGTTTGATTTTGTCGGCTTCGCCCATGATGTCCTCCATGGGAACACACGTCCCATAAGGTCATTTAAGCGCACAAGAAGTTATGTATTTATTAAGCTTGCTGCGCCGCCGCACAGATAAAACCCCGCTAAAGCAGGAAGTTAGCCTTCCCGCCCGCAAAGTCCTACCAAAGTGTGAAGAAATGGGCGATCAGCGCGCCTGCAGCACCGTCAGCGCACTGGCATTACGGCCAATCACCCGGCGCGTCACCGGCATTTTGGCCAACGCGCACTCATCCAGCGGCTGATAGAGCAACTGCCCCAGCCCCTGCGGGGTGCGCATGGCCACGCTGGCCTGCGGGCCGGTGGAGAGAACCTGCGCGATCACCGCTTCCTTGTTGGCGGCATTGCGGCCGAGCAGCACCAGCTGCGCATTGCGGTATTGGGCATTTTGCGGCGGCATGAACAAGGTGGTGATCTGCGAATTGGCCTTGCGAGAGAAGGCCTGCACCACATTGCCCTGATCGGCACCGTCCGCATAAATCGACACCGGCAAGCGGCTGGCCTGCGCCAGCATCACCGCCGACACCGGCAGCCAGCCTGTACCGGCGAGAATGATGGAGCCTTTATTGGGCAACACCCCGTCTGCCTTAAGCGCGGCTACCTCTTCGCGCACCAGCGCACTGGGTGTGGCCAGACTGTTGATGACACGGCTTAAGCGGCGATCGTCCATCTGCGCCAGACGGCCCACCAGCTCACGCTCACGCTGCGCGGTCAGCTGTGTATTAAGGGCTTGCAGCGCGGGGGTCACCGCCTTGACCTGCGGATTGGCCAGCACCTGCTGCGCCAGATCTTGCGGCACCGGCGCCAGCGCCAGCGCGGTCAGGTTGCGGGCGGCCTGCTTGACCGCCGGATTTTGCAGCGAGAGCGTGGGCGCCTCGGCCAGCACATTATAGGAAGTGAGGATAGTTGCGGCCAAACGAGTTGGATCAAAAGAAGAAGCGGTCATGATATGGAAAACCTGTCTGTTTAAAACTGCACGAAAAACGGTACGCGACACATTTAATGTCGATGCGAAAAGCCGTAAAAATGTCGGTGCAGGTTTTTAAACATGCCCCACCATAGACGGAGGCTGCACACTAGCGCCAGCTCTTTTTGTTCAATTTTTATGCATTATCCGCCGGCGCCGTTAATCTGTCTTGACGCGGCCCGCCGCCTCCATATTTTAAAGCGCGTGAAACGTACCCGCCCCCCGGCCCTGTCTGACGCTGCGCTCAAGGCCTTAGCCTTTGCCGAGCAGCTGTGCGCCAGCAAGAAGCTGCGCTTCACCCCCATTCGCCGGGAAGTGCTGACCGCCTTGTGGGAGCTGGACGCACCAACCAAAGCGTATGATCTGGCCGCCTATATGAAGCAGCGCGGCGGCAGCCAGCTCAACCCGCCCAGCATTTACCGCACACTGGACTTTCTCTATCGCAATGGCCTGATCCACCGCATTGAAAGCCTCAATGCGTTTGCCGCCTGCCACGATAATCAGGATTACCATGAAGGCCAGTTCCTGATTTGCAGCACCTGCGGCTTTGTGGAAGAAGTGCATGAAGATGCAGTGATGAAGCGTTTTGCCACCAGCATCGGCAAGCTGGGCTATGAGCTGGAACACCAGATTGTGGAGCTTAAAGTGCGCTGCCTCAAACAGCCCTGCCCCAACCGCCCGGCCGCACCGGCAAGCAAGCTGCAAAAATAAAGCAGACTGCGACTAAGCTGCCTGAACTTCTGACTTCTGTTCTGGCCATGGCAAGCTGATCTGCCAGGGTAGCAGCGTCTGGTTTTCCTTGAGCGTATAGAGCTGATAGAAACCGGCATGGCGGCCAAAGCGCAGCGGCAGATAGCGGCCAATATCCCACAGCCCACTGAGCTCTTCCGCCCGTGTGGCGATCAGATAGCGCCAGGCGGCGGCCTGCGCGGTGGCGTCATCCGGCACTGGCATGATATTCTCCCGCGCATTCTCAACCGCACGGGTCCAGCGGGCGGCGAACAGCTCAGGCTCCGCAGTGCGCCATGCGGTAAGGTCAGCCTCGGCCTGCGTGCGCCAGCGGCTGATCTCATAGCAGCAGGCCACGCGGCACTGCCCGCTCTCTACCTTCAGCCAGCCGGACAGGCCCAGCGTAGCCACCATCTGCTGCAGACCGGCAATGTAGCTGCGCGTGCAGGCCTCGGGCGCGTTATTGGCAAAGCGGGCGCGGCAATCATCCGGGATCACCTGCACCGACACACCGGGCGCATGCAGCGCCGCCATAGCCTGCACAAAGCGGCCCACCTGCGCGAAGGTCAAAAACTCGGCGGCATCGGGCTGCTGCGCCCACGGCCCACAGCGCTGCAAATTCTTGAGCGGGCCAAAGCCGAGGCGAAACTGCAGCGGCCGCTGCGCCGCGACGGCATCGGCCAGCGCAGCCTCATAAGCACTGGCATCATCCGGGCGGCGGCGCATGAAGGTGCCAGACGCCAGCTTGGCCGCCAAGGCCCGCACCGCGCCCTGCTTATTAAGCTGTTGGCGCGCCCAGTCCGGCACGGTGAGCAGCTGCAATGCACCATCAGCCACGCGCGTTTGCGCGCGCAGGCCCGCCAGCACATCGCGCCCGGCATCTACCGCGCGGGCGAGGTCAAAGTTAAGCTGCAGCGGCGGCGCCAGCGGTGTGCAGGCACTGGAGAGGTCAGCCGCATCGGCGGCCGGATAGAAAAGCTGGTTTTGGAACATTGTTTCAAATTCCGAGTTGGAACAATGTTCTAAGTCAGGAACAGCAGCCTGTCAAAAACTATTACCCGGCATTTGAGCAATTGCCCGCGATCAAGCCGCTGAGCGGCGGTTACAAAGGGCTCACCACCCGCCCGGCGACTCTGAAAAAGAACAAGAACTAAGCGGGGTTACAGAAAAAGATTGCAACCCGCGCAGCAAGACCCCATATGCTGCCCACAGGAGATTTATGATTATGACCAGCGACAAGATTCCCGTCACCGTTCTCACCGGCTATCTGGGGGCAGGCAAAACCACCCTGCTCAACCGTATTCTGACCGAGCCGCACGGCAAGAAGTTTGCCGTCGTGATCAATGAGTTTGGTGAAGTCGGCATCGACAACGATCTGGTTGTGGGGGCGGATGAAGAAGTGTTCGAGATGAACAATGGCTGCATCTGCTGCCGCGTGCGCGGTGACCTCATCCGCATTCTGGGCAACCTGCTCAAGCGTAAGGGCAAGTTTGACGGCATCATCATTGAAACCACCGGTCTGGCCGACCCCGGCCCGGTGGCGCAGACCTTCTTTGTTGACCCGGACATCCAGAACGGTGCCAAGCTCGACAGCATTGTGACTGTGGTGGACGCCCGCCACCTCGCCCAGCGCCTGCACGATGCGCCTGAAGCCGAAGAGCAGATTGCCTTTGCTGACGTGATTGTCCTCAACAAGAAGGATCTGGTCACCGCCACCGAGCTGGCGCTGATTGAAACCCGCATCCGTCTGATCAACAGCAGCGCCAAGGTCATCAAGACCGAGCGCTGTCAGGTGCCGCTGACCGAGGTGCTCAATCAGGGCGCGTTCGAGCTGGAGCGCATCCTTGACCGCGACCCGCACTTCCTTGAAGACGACGCGCACGATCATGACCACCATCACGATCATCACCATGAGCATGGCGCGCATTGCCATGATGAGCATTGTGGCCACGACCATCACCATCACGAGCATCATGACCACGCGCATCATGACCATGGCCGCCATGATGTGACCATTCACTCGGTCTCACTGACGTCGGACAAGCCGCTGGACGGCGACAAGTTCAACCAGTGGATGAACGAGCTGATTGCCAAGCAGGGGCAAGACCTGCTGCGTTATAAGGGCATTCTCAACATCAAGGGGCTGGACGAGCGCTTTGTGCTGCAAGGCGTGCACATGATCATGGAAGGCCAGCCCAGCCAGCCCTGGCCCGCCAATGACACCCGCAAGAGCCGCCTTGTGTTCATCGGCCGCAAGCTGGATGAAAAAGCATTGCAGGACGGCTTTGCCAGCTGCGTGGCGTAATCTTGCCACCCACGCCTTGACTTTTCCCTGATGGCTTCCAAATGGGAGCCATCAAAGGAGATGTTGATATGCCCCTGCTCGTAAGCCCGATGGATGGTAAAACCCCCATGCAGCAAATTGTGCGCGATGGGATTGAGATTGATCGCTGCCCGGTATCCGGCGGCATCTGGCTGGATGCTGGTGAGCTTGAAAAGCTGCTGGCCTCGGTTCACCGCGCGGCAACGCAAGACCGCGAGGAATATCACACCTACCGCCAAAGCCACCCTCAGAGCGCCCACCAGCAGCCCCAACATGCCGCCCCGCCCCCCGGCGCACACGGATATCAGGGCCGCCCGCACAAATATGATGACGATTATGATGATTACCATCACCGCAAATATGGCCGGAAAAGCCGCCTGAAAAGCCTGCTTGATATCTTCGACTGAGGCGTGTAATCCCGGTTACATGCACGCACAAACCTACGCAAAGAACTGGCAGCTGGGCGAAAACGCTCTCGCCCTCGCTTATAACGAAACCGGCGATATTGCCGCGCTGTCGCTGCTCGATGGCACGGCCCTGCTGCTTAACCTCACCACCGGGGAAGAGAAGCGCGTGACGGTGCACCCGAATGGCGCGCCGCTGTCGTTCTGCCGTGATAGTGATGGCGAGGCGTTTTTAAGCGCAGGCGATGATGGCCGCGTGATGCGCTTTGCCTGGTATGAAGAGCCCAGCGTGCTGGCCGAGCATAAGGGCAAATGGATTGACCATGTTGCCACCAGCGCGCAAGGCGCTTACCGCGCTTATAGCGTGGGTAAGGATGTGTATATTCTGGGCCGTGACAAGCCGCTCTCCCACCCCAGCAGCGTTGGCGGCCTCGCCTTTGCGCCCAATGGCAAGCGGCTGGCGGTGAGCCATTATAACGGCGTGGCGCTGTGGTGGACCAAGTCGCAGGACAGCACCCCGCAAACCCTGCTCTGGAAAGGCTCGCATCTGGCGGTGCAATGGCACCCGGCTGGCGATTACCTGATGACCAGCATGCAGGAAAACGCGCTGCATGGCTGGCGCATGAAAGACCTGAGCGAGCTGCGCATGGCGGGGTATCCCGGCAAGATCCACTCCTTCGGCTTTTCGCACAAGGGCAAGTGGCTGGTGACCTCCGGCGCTGACCAAGTAATCTGCTGGCCGTTTACCGGCAGCGGTCCGCAAGGCAAACCACCGCTCGCCTTGGGCATTCCTGAAGGCCTGCCCTGCACGGCAGTCGCCCCCAACCCGCTGGATGACATGACGGCGGCGGGCTTTGCCTCAGGCCGGGTGATCCTGGCGCTGTATGAAGACCGCCTGCCGGTGCAATTGCTCGCGCCCGATTACGCCCCTGTCAGCGCACTGGGCTGGGCCCCGACCGGCGAGCACCTGATCAGCGCGCATGAAGATGGCCAGGTGTTTCTGTTCACCAGCGCCAGCATCATTGAAGCGACCAAGGCGGCAGTCAAAAATCCGTTCTGATTGATGACGCTTAAGGCTGAGGGCCGGAGGATGACCCGCCTTTGGGGGGCTTCTTGTCGTCATCGTCTTTATCATGGCCATACAGCAAAGATGCGGCTTTGAAGATGGTGGCATACATCAGGTCTTTACCCATCTCCCAGGGCTGCGCACTAATGGCAGACAGCTCCGTTCCCGGATAGGCCAGTGCAATTGCCGCCCGCCCGGCAAAGGACGCAAGCCCCGCATGCGCCAGCGCATTGAAAGAGGTATTCAAACTTTGATCTGGCGAGGTGCGCGCGGGTAAATCCGGCGCAGTATAGTAATTGATGATGGTCTCGCCCGTGCGGGCCAGATTACAAAAAGATGTCACCAGCGGATAAGCCGCATACACCGCCGCCGCCCCGACCAACGGGTGCCCACCTGTAACCATGGCCAGTTTGGCAGCCCAGAAGGCATTAAACATTGCATTACCAGAGCTGGTCACGCACATGAACAAGGCATGATACCAGCTTGGGTCCAACGGCTTGCGCGGACGGCTGATGGTACGTTTCATGGCAAGAGAGGCGCTCATGCCAACGGCATAGCAAATCCACGCTAACGACTTCAAGCGCGATACAGGAAAATAAATGGATCGCCCTCTTGCCGTAACGCCGGGCAAGGTTAAGATACACCATATTCGCAGTTTTCCGGAGTTTTCAATGGCAACCTCTTTTCCTTCGCTCAAACCCGGTGTTGTGTCTGGCTCTGATTATCAGGCTCTGGTCAAAGCCGCCAAGGACGGGGGCTATGCCCTGCCCGCGGTCAATGTGGTGGGCACCAACAGCATTAACGCGGTGATGGAGGCGGCGGCCAAGAACAAGAGTGACATCATCATTCAGCTGAGCAATGGCGGGGCCGAGTTTTTTGCCGGCAAGGGCTGCCCGGACAGCTTTATGGCCAAGGTGCTGGGCGCCGTGAGCGCGGCGCGCCATGTGCATCTGCTGGCGGCGCAATATGGCATCTGCGCGGTGCTGCACACCGACCATGCCGATAAAAAGCTGATCCCGTGGGTGGAGGCCCTGCTCGATCATGGTGAGGCCTTTTTCAAGGAAACCGGCAAGCCGCTGTTCAGCAGCCATATGCTTGACCTCTCGGAAGACAGTATCGACTTCAACCTTGAACAATCCGCCCGTTTGCTCAAGCGCATGGCCCCACTTGGCATGAGCCTTGAGATTGAACTGGGCGTAACCGGCGGCGAGGAAGACGGCGTGGGCAGCGACCATGTGGACAATGCCAAGCTCTACACCCAGCCGGCTGACTGCCTGCGCGCCTATGAAACCCTCTCGCCGCTCGGCCATTTCAGCCTTGCCGCCAGCTTTGGCAATGTGCATGGCGTGTACAAGCCCGGCAACGTCAAGCTGCGCCCGGAAATTCTGCACAATGCGCAAGAGCTGGTGCAAAGCACGCACAAGACCGGCCCCAACCCGCTCAACCTTGTGTTCCATGGCGGCTCGGGCAGCGAGAAGGACAAGATTGCGGAATCCTTGCGCTATGGCGTGTTCAAGATGAACATTGATACCGACACCCAGTTTGCCTTTGCCGAGAAGGTGGGCAGCTTTGTCGAGGCCAATGCCAAAGCGTTTAAGTATCAGATCGACCCGGACACGGGCGCACCGTACAAAAAACTGTATGACCCGCGCAAATGGCTGCGCGCCGGGGAAGAAGGCATCATCACCCGCTTGGGCGAAGCCTATGCCGACCTGCGCTCGGCCGGTAAAACAATGGCTGGCGCGTAGGAGAGCTCATCATGCGCGTGGCTGGCTTTGTTCTGCTTGGCTTACTCAGCCTGCTGACTACCCCCCTGCAGGCCTGGGCGACCGCCCCGCAGTTTGACAGCTGCGAGGCCAGCCAGCAGAAAACCCTGACCGACGCCACCAGCGCCGCACTGGCCGGTGTCACCACTGCCCTTGCCCTGATGGATGACGGCAAGGCGGATGCGTACCTGACCGCCTGGTTTGGCAGCCCTGCCGCTGCGCCAACAGTGCGCGATGTCTTGAGCAAGGTGCAAGCCCGCCTCAAGAGCGACACGCCGCTGACCTTCATCTGCCGCCAGAGCGGATGCGACCATAATCTGGTGGGCTTTGCCGAAAAAGACCGGCTGAGCATCTGCCCGGATTATTTCAATGCCCTGCCCATCTCCAGCTTTAATAACCAGATGGGTAGTCTGGTGCATGAGCTGACGCACACACAGGCCGATAGTAAAGATCATGCCTATGGCACCGCAGGCGCGCGCCGTCTGGCGCATGAAAAACCGGAACAGGCGCTGGTCAATGCCGACAGCTATGAGTTTTTTGTGGAAGCGATTGCCGGCCAGCTGCGCTATGGCGACCGCGCCTTTAGCGAGGCAGATTCCTGCCGCTACGCGTTTAACAATGTGTGCGATGTTAGCGGCACGCCAGACAAGCTGCGCTGCCAGCCCAATACCGACACCACTGATTGCGATGAGGCCAGCCGTCTGATGAAGGAATATCTCTCGATCCTGCCTAAAACGACAGATACCTGGTTTGGCGTGGAAAATCCGGATGACAGCTGCATTGACGCCAACAATGGCCAGTGTGACGAGCCCGGCCGCCAAGGCAGCGACCGCTGCCGCGTCGGCACCGATATTACCGACTGCCGCACACCGGTTTACCAGCCCCGCCGCAAATAGCAGCGACAAGTTTTACCACTTGTCATCTAACTGACATAAAACCGTCACACGATTGACGCAAAAACGTCATCAGAGCTTCATTGGAGATTAACGGCAGTTTTTGGCTTCATGGGCCTACGGCACCAACGCCGCAACCCTGAGGAGAGAAGCCAATGTCATCGCGTGAATATGATCAGCAGTATTTTACACCCAAGCGTATTGCCGCTACCGCATTTGCCAGCGTGGCGGCCCTGACCTCGGTAGCGGCTGCGTATGACAGCTTCTTTACCATCGCCGAAACCGAACGCGGCCTGATGTATAATATGGGCAAGCTGGCCGCCAATGACGTATCGGACCTGCGCAAGCCGGGCCTTAACTTCAAGCTGCCCTTTGTCCAGTCAGTCAAGAAGATGCCCATTGGCCAGCAACAGATCCCGCTGGAAAACGAAAACATCTATACCAAGGACAGTCAGGACCTGAATGCCACCATCCTGCTGACCTACAATCTGCCGGAAGCCAACCTCATCAACATTGCCCGCCGCAACCCGGATTACGGGCGGGTACTGGTAGATACGGTGCGTCAGGCGCTGAAAGACAGCTTTGGCCGCAAGGAAGCGACCGACATCCCAGCTACCCGCAATGCAATCATGCGCGATGCAACGGATAACGCCCGCACGCTGGTGAATAACCAGCTGGGCATTAACATCCAGAACATCACCATGCCCAACTTTGACTATAACAACGCCTTCAAGAGCGCGATTGTCCGGGCCACCCAGATGAAGGCCGAGGCCGAGCGCGCCCGCCAAGAAGTTGAAAAGATCAAAGCCGAGTCAGACAGCAAGCGCGAAACTGCCCATGCGCTGGCCGATGTGGCGCGCACCACCGCCGACGCCAACCTTTATAAGGCGCAGAAAGAGGCCCAGGGTATTCAGGCGATTACCGGGGCCATCGGCGAGAAAAACCTGCCGCAATACTGGGCGATGCAGCGCTGGAACGGCCAGCTCCCGACCGTCACCGGCGGCAGCGTTCCGGTGGTGGATGTCAGTAAAATTACTGGAGCCGCAGCGGCAAGTGCGAGCAAATCTCCGGCCCCGTAATCAGGTGCCTTAACCATGAAAAGCCTCTAGATACGGGCAAAATGGCGAAAGAGCGGCAAAATAGCCGCTCTTTCAGGTGCTTGTGATGATTGCAACCGCCCGCGCAACCTGATATTTTGCCGGAAATTCTCAAAAAGGACATATGATGCCCGTTCGTTCTGCTATGCTTAATGTGATGATCAAGGCCGCCGAAAAGGCCGCCCGTGGTCTCAAGCGCGATTTTAATGAAGTTGAAAACCTGCAGGTTTCCCGCAAGGGCCCCGGCGATTTCGTGTCGGTTGCTGACCGCCGCGCTGAAGACACCATCCGCGAAGAGCTGATGAAGGCCCGCCCCGACTTTGGCTTTCTGGGTGAAGAAGGCGGCGTGTCCGGCCAGAAGGGCGCGGTTGACCGCTTTATCGTTGATCCGCTCGACGGCACCGCCAACTTCCTGCACGGCCTGCCGCACTGGGCCATTTCCATCGCCCATGAATGCAATGGCGAGATTTTGACCGGCGTGATCTATGACCCGATCAAGGACGAGCTGTTCTTCGCCGAAAAGGGCGGCGGGGCCTGGCTCAACAGCCGCCGTCTGCGCGTATCCTCCCGCAAGGACCTGAGCATGGCAGCCGTGGCTACCGGCGTGTGGGTCAAGGACAAGGAAACACACCGCCCGTGGCTGGATCAGGTGCAGAACCTGCTGAGCAAGGGCGTGAATGTACGCCGCTGGGGTTCGGGCGCGCTGGATCTGGCTTATGTCGCGGCTGGCCGTTATGACGCCTACTTTGAGCATATGCTGCATCCGTGGGACATGGCCGCAGGCTGGCTGATGGTCAAGGAAGCGGGTGGCCAGTTCAGCCGCATGAATGGCAGCAAGTATGAGCTGGGCAGCCATGACCTGCTGGCCAGCAATGACTCGCTCTACACCACCATGGTGCGTACGCTGCGCTGTGAAGCAGACGAGCCCAAGACCCGTAAAACGGCTGGCTAAGATGAAGATCGCTGCGCCCTTGCTACTGACAGGTGCGCTGCTGTGGGTCAGCCCCGCGCGGGCTGACTTTTTCGACGATCTTGGCTTTGCCCTCAACAAGCTGGGCGATAGCGTTGAGCGCGGTGTGAAGGACATCACCACGGACGATGCGAAGTCGGCTCCTGCGTCTCAGGCACCAGCTTCTATGGCTCCGGCTGAGCCGGCACCTGAAACATCCCCTGAAACATCCGCTGATGCGAGCGGCATCATCTGGAACGCAGCGCCAGCTGGCGTGGTCACCAGCGAGATGGCGCGTGGGGTGAACACCCCGCCGCTGCCGCGTAACCGCCCCGGTGCCAGTGCGCCGTATGAAATTCGTGGGAGCAGCATCAAGGACGACGCCCCCGCCCCTAGCCGCGCACCGACGCGCCGCCCGGTGCAAATGGTGGCCTCGCTGGCCCCCATTGCTGGCTATAGCGAAGCGCCTGCGCTACAACGGAGCGATCGTTATTCCCCGGCTGATGCTGCAGCCCGCCTGCAAAACGTTGCCCCCTCGGCTGCGGGCGTGACTGCTGTCAATGTTCCCATTCCTCCGGCTAAGCCTGCACCGCGCTCCAGCACGCAGGCGGCCATCACCCCAGCCAGCCTGCTGGCCCCGGCGCCAATGATTGAGCCACCCAAAGAGACAGCCATGCTGGCGCCTATTCAGCCTGCAGCCCAGCCTGCAGCGCTGCCGCCAGTTGTGCCACCAGCTAAACCAGCTATCAGTGTGCCTACAGTAACAGCACCAATTGTGAGCGTGCCCGCCATTGAGCACAACAGCACCAGCGCGGCGCGCAACTTTACCATCAAGTACAGCAACCGCATGGTCAGCGTGAACGATGCAGTGCTACGCAACACCGCCAGCAAGCCCGACACCCGCAGCCAGGCGCTGATTGCGCAGCTGGTGCGGCAGGTCAAAAACCAGCCGGGCATGCGCATCAAGCTTGAATCAAGCGCGGTCGCAATTGATGACCGCTTGGGCGAAGCCCGCCGCCGCTCGTTTGAGCGCGCCCAGCTGGTGCAGAACTGGCTGGTGGCGCAAGGCGTGCGCACCACGCAGATTGACCTCAACGTGCTGGGTGCCAGCACCAGCGACGTGGTCAGCCTGAGCGCCTACAAGGCCAACTGATGCTGCATTATGCGGACATGCCCCAGCGCGGCGTGTTGGCGGTCAGCGGGCCGGATGCGCTGGAGTTTCTGGATAACCTCGTCACCAATAAAGTCAGTGCGCAGCGCGTAACCTTTGCTGCCCTGCTCAGCCCGCAAGGCCGCTGGCTGCACGACTTTTTCATAGTGCCGGTTGATGGTGGTTTTCTGCTGGAATGTGAGCGCGCCCGCTTGCCTGACCTGCTGCAGCGCCTTAAGCGCTACCGCCTGCGCCGCGCGGTGGAGCTGCTGGATGTCAGCGATAACTGGCAGGTACTGGCGCTATGGCCCAGCACGGATCTCAAGCTCCCTGCACTTGTCTATGAGGACCCACGCGCAGCTGCACTGGGCCAACGTGCCTTGGTCAAAACAGAGGAGCGGCCAGCGCTGCACACCATCCTCAGCACCAGTGCAACAGCGGCCGACTATACCCCACACCGCCTGCTATGCGGCGTGGCGGATGGCAGCGCGGATATGGTGCCTGAACATGCGCTGCCGCTGGAATATAACTTTGACCTGACCAACGGCGTGAGCTTTACCAAGGGCTGCTATATCGGGCAGGAACTGACCGCGCGCATGCATCACCGAGACCTGCTGAAAAAACGTTTAGTCCGGGTTGAGAGCACCGCGCCGCTGCCCCCGTCTGATACACCGATTATGGCTGGCGAGCAGGAAGCCGGTATTTTGCGCAGCCATCATGACCACATTGGCTTGGCGCTGCTGCGCCTTGAGCATAAAGATCAGGCGCTGACGATTAACGCCCAGCCCCTAACTGTCTATTGGCCAGAAGATTGCAACCATGACTGACCTGCCCATCCGCTTTGCCAATATCATTATGGGCCCCAATGGCGCCCTCATGATGGCCGTGCCCGCCTGCCAGCTGGATGTACAAACCGACCTTGAAATCTCACTGCGCATTGATGGCAGCTTTGATATTTTTCAGGGCATCAATCATGTAGGGCATATTGAATCAACGCCCGAGGCTGTGCTGAAGGCGCTGGCCACCACCGCGCATATTGTACTGATTGAGGTGGATGACAGCGGCCCCGTCCGCACCCATAAACAGGTGCGCGTGCGTAACTTCTTCTAACGCCTAACCAAGCGCCTTGTAGGCCATGCGGCCAGCAATCAGCAGCAAATAAGCGGCAAAGCCATAGCGCAGCCACAGCTCCGGCAAGGCATGAGCCAGCCGCGCGCCCAGTGGTGCAAACAAGGCCGAGAGCGGCGCAATAAAAGCAAACGCCAGCAGATTGACATAACCAAGCGACAGCGGCGGCAACCCGCCAACCGGCCAGCCTGCCACCATAAAACCAAGCGCGCCGGGAATGGCAATCGCCAGCCCCAAGGCAGAGCCGGTGCCAACCGCCATGGGCATGACCAACCCACAGGCGGCCAGCGTCGGCACACTCACAGTGCCGCCGCCAATGCCCAGCATGGACGAAAACATGCCGATGAACCCACCCAATGCATGCTGACGCGGCGGGCGTGGCATGCCCTTGACCAGCGAAAAACCTTTTTGCCCGCGCAGCATCAACAGGCCTGTGACGGCGGCGAAGATCGCAAAGAGCAAGGTCAGGAAAATGCCGCGTGTATAACTGGCAACAATCACACCAACAATTGCCCCCAAAGCGGTAGCCGGCCAGAGCTGGCGCAGCACCGCCATATTGACAGCCCCGCGCCGCCAATGCGCGCGTGATGAGGAGATGGCTGTAGGCATAATGGTGGCCAGTGAGGTGCCGATGGCTACATGCATGGCCAGATCAGCCGGATAACCCAAGGCGGTGAGCAACGCATAAAGCACCGGCACAATGATGGTGCCGCCGCCAACGCCAAACAGACCCGCCACAATGCCAGCCCCCACCCCGGCGGCAGAGAGCGAGAGAAGCAAGGAGATGTGGTCATGCAAAAAGGTCATCATGTCGGTCATGCGGTTGAGATAAACACACATGATGCGATGCACAAGTGAGAACACACATATGTACAATTTTTCCCGCTAAAATCTGCATTGCAGCGCACAGCTATATTGCAGCACAGCACAAGATGTTGGGGCGCGCGCAATTGTTTAAATATGATGCAGCCTGTATAAAGGGGGTCCCGGTTCTGACGTCTAAACGGACCTTGATGTCCCGCAGAGCCCTACAGTTTCGTGGAGGAAACGCCAATGACACAGCAGAACACCCCGACACCGTATTACACTGCCGCCCATAACTCCTTTGCCAATTCTTTTGCGGGCCCCAGCGGCTGCGCAACCGGTGGCGAACGGGCGGCGGGCGCTGCCCGTCAGGTGCGCAGTGTAGCTTTGCCGGAAGGTGGTATGCTGCTTGACCCCAGTGGCCGCTGGGCGCTGCGGGTCAACAACATGACAGCTGAGAGCGCCAATGTGCTGCTGCAGATCCTGCGCGATCTGGCCCCGCAAGCCACGCAGGTTGATAGCGCCAGCATCCGCAGCGTGGCCGCTTATGATGAGGCCATCAGCAAAGATCCGTCCCTCGCCCGCCATATTCGTGATGGCATCCAGACGGTTGATGCGCTGGCCCACAAGCTGACCAAGCGCCGCTATGTTGATGTTGACGAGCGCACCATGCGCCGCACCTTGCTCTCACAGCTCGCAGGCCTGCCACTGCTTGACCGGCTGGGTGTACGCCCACCAGCTTATGCCAGCGCGGCTATCTGATTTTTATACAGACAAGACAAAAGGCCCGGACGTAATGTCCGGGCCTTTTTTGTATCTGGGTGAAGCGGCCCGTCTTTAAAAGCCGGGTGCGCTGCCCGGGCGGCGGCCTGCGGCTGTATTTGCCTTCTTGATCTGCTCCTGCAAGACCTTGCCCGGATTATCCGACAGCATGGCCTGCGCCAAAGCTGTTGTGGGCATGGAATGCGTCACCCCGCCAACCGTGAGGTCGGTACGGTCTTTCTGATAGTGAATGCTGACTGCCTTATCTTCCAGCAATTTGCCCTTGGGATAGCTGACATCCACCGCGCCGTTCTGCTTGAATGCTTTGATCAGCTCGTCAGATGCGGGGGCAGTTGTCGCCACACGAATCTGGATGCCTTCTTTTTCAGACAGCCCCAGTTTTTCGCGAACATCCTTCTTGCCCAGATCCTGCATCATCTGCGCGCTGGCATGGGTCATGAAATTGCGCACCGGCTCCTGCATGGCCGAGGCCCGCAGCTCAACCGGCAAAGTGGGCACTGTAATCGAGGGCTTATCAGTTCCGAATATCATATTCCAGGCAATAGTCGCCGCACCACCTATCACACCAATCCTGATCATGTTCTTCTTAGAGATGGTGAAACGGCCACGCTTCTTCTCGGCAGCTTCGTCATGAGCGGCAGCTTGCGCGCGCGCCGCATGAGCTGGCTGCGGGGTTGGCTGCGCGTGCTCAGGCTGCGGAGCCGCAGCAGCGGCAGCCCCTGCATGCGGTACTTCATGGGCGTTGATGGAAGCCGCATGAGCAGCGGCTGGCGTCATAGCACGCGTAGTTGCGGCTTGAGCCGCGGGAGCAGAATGTGCGCTCGTAAAGCGATGCGCATGCGCCTTGGCATCTGCACCAACAGCTGAGTGAATGTTACGGGCGACCTGCTCTGACGTGAGACGGCCAGCCGCAAGATCGGACATATTCTCCCGCAAAGCTTCCGCCGTATTCTTGGGCAAGCCTAAACGCTCAGCCCCGTCTTTGGAGCTCAGAAACTTGTTCACTCCGTCAATACCGTCAGCATTGTATAGCGCGCCCAGACGCGAAATGCCCTTGAACAGCTTTTCAGCAAAGTCACGATTGGCTGGATCCGGGTTTTTTGCGGTCGTCTGTTGATCAAGCGCAGACGCAAACTTATTCAAAAAATCTTTGACGTGATCGGGGGATGAGGACGCGCCGGTCATTTGAAAATCTCCTATGGGGTGCCTATTTATTACACCATCTCGCCCTATATCCTGAAGCAAAGATGCTTAAAATTGCTGAAACCATAAGTAACCCGTTGATCAACCTAACAAATCCGTGTGTAGTCATTCCATGTCCAGCTCTACCCCGCTCATCTTCTGGTTCCGTCAGGACCTGCGTTTAACCGACCAGCCTGCCCTGACCGCCGCCCTGGCCCACGCCCAGCAAACCGGGCAACGCGTGATCGCGCTTTATATTCTGGATGAAAGCAAGGGCACGCGCCCGCTGGGCGGCGCCAGCCGCTGGTGGCTGCATCACAGCCTGACCAGCCTGATGCAGAAAATTCCGCTGACCTTGCGCAAAGGCCCGGCGGCACAAGTGCTGGACGATGTCATCAAGCAGAGCAATGCCAGCGGCGTGTTCTGGTCCCGCTGCTATGAGCCTTATGCGATTGAGCGCGACAAGGAAATAAAAGCCAGCCTCACCGCGCGCGGCCTGCTGGCCGAAAGCTTCAATAGCAGCCTGCTGATTGAGCCGTGGGAGCTAAAAACCAAAACCGGCACGCCGTATCAGGTGTTCACTCCGTTCTGGAAAGCAGCGCGGGCGGTGATTGATGCAGCGCCCACAATCATCAAACCCTTGCCTGCCGTTGATCCGGCCGGGTTCGCCCCACCACTGGCGAGCGAGCAGCTAAGCGATTGGCAGCTGCTGCCAACCAGTCCCGATTGGGCCAAGAGCTTTACCCCGCATTGGCAACCGGGCGAAGATGGCGCCAAGCAAAACCTCATCCGCTTTCTCGATCATGCGATCCACGGCTATAAGGAGGATCGCAATTTGCCGGCCGGGCAACATACCTCGCGCCTGTCGCCGCATTTGCACTTTGGCGAGATCTCACCGCGCCAGATCTGGTACGCCACACAAACCGCTATCGCCGCCGGGCGCGTGCAGCCGGATGCGAACAGCGACCAGTTTCTGGCCGAGGTTGGCTGGCGCGAATTCTCGTATCATCTGCTCTATCACTTCCCCACGCTGGTGCACGCGCCGCTCAATGCAAAGTTTGCGGCCTTCCCGTGGCTGGACGATGCCAAGGGCCTGCGCGCATGGCAACGCGGCATGACCGGTTATCCGATTGTCGATGCCGGGATGCGCGAGCTGTGGCAAACCGGCTGGATGCACAACCGCGTGCGCATGATCGTTGCCTCGTTTCTGGTCAAAGACCTGATGGTGCCCTGGCAACAGGGCGAAGACTGGTTTTGGGATACGCTGCTGGACGCGGACCTGGCCAGCAATGTGTGCAGCTGGCAGTGGGTGGCAGGCTGCGGGGCCGATGCTGCGCCCTACTTCCGAGTCTTCAATCCGGCGCTGCAGGGCGAAAAATTTGACGCCAGCGGCGCCTATATCCGCCGCTATGTACCTGAAATTGCGGAGCTTCCCGATAAGTGGATTCATCGCCCCTTTGAAGCCCCCAAAGATGTGCTACAAGCTGCCGGTATCAAGCTGGGCACAACCTACCCGCACCCGCTGGTTGACCACAGCTTTGCACGCGACCGGGCATTAGCCGCCTTTGCCGAAATCAAAGGAAGCTGACCCGGCCCAGAACAGGAGTTGGCCGTGGCAGACGTAGCGATTATCGGTTCAGGCATTGCAGGTCTTGGTTGCGCATGGTGGCTTACCGAATGCGGCCATCAGGTGACGGTCTATGCTGGCGGCGATCAGGTGGGCGGCCATGCCCGCACCGTGCTGGCCCGCACCATTCAGGGCACCGATGTAGCAGTTGAAACGGCCTTTAGCGTTTATAACGAGCGCTCCTACCCCAACTTTGACCGCCTGATGAAGCAGCTGGACGTGCCGGTGCAGCGCGCGCCCATGTCGTTTGGCGTGAGCCTGTATGACGGCAAGATTGAATATTCAGGCCACAGCATTTTCAGCCTGTTCACGCAAAAGAGCCTGCTGGTAGCGCCCGAGCATTGGCGCATGATCAAGGACATTCTGCGCTTTAACAAGCAGGCCCCGCAGATCCTGACGCAAACCAACTACAACCCCACCCTGCTGGAATATCTGGAAGGCAATGGCTATTCGGATGGTTTTGTCAGCCGCTATCTGGCGCCGCTGGGCGCGGCGGTGTGGTCGGTTGCGCCTGCGCTGCTCATGCAGTGCCCGGCCAAGCATTTCATCCGCCTGTGCCAGAATAACGGCCTGCTGCAATTGCATGACCGCCCGCACTGGCTGAGCATTACCGGCGGCAGTCAGGAATATATCAAGCGCCTAACCGCCAAGTTTGCAGACCGCATCGTGCCGCAAGCCGCCACCCGCGTGAAGCGCACTAAGGCCGGCCCGCTGGTGGAAAGCAACGGCACCTACAAGGCGTATGACGCCGTGGTACTGGCCTGCACGGCGGCCGATGCGCTGTCCCTGCTCATTGACCCGAGCGAGAATGAACAGGCCGTACTCGGCGCGTTCCGCTATGAGCAGAACACCGCAGTTCTCCATCAGGATGACGCGCTGATGCCGCTGCGTGGCGGCGCCTGGTCAAGCTGGAATTATCTGAGCCATCCGGACGGCAAGGCCGCTATGACCTACTGGATGAACAACCTGCTGGATATTGACGACGCCACCCCACTGTTCGTCACCATCAATCCGCCCAGCCGCCCCAAGGCCGAGCTGACGCTCTCCAGCTATAGCTTTAATCAGCCGGTGTATGATGATGTCTCGCTGGCAGCGCAAACCTATGTGGGCCATCTGCAAGGACAAGGCGGCATCTGGTTCTGCGGTGCATGGACCGGTTATGGCCTGCATGAAGACGGCCTGACCTCCGGCCTGACGGTGGCTGAATACCTGACCGGCCAGGCCCGCCCGTGGACGGTGACTGAAGTCAGCAACGCCAGCTACAATGTGCAGCCGGCCAACCTGCCCGCCGATCAAACAGCTGCCGCCTAAAAAGCGCGCGGAACATGCCGTAATTACTGCAAGCGTAGCACTGGCGCGACCGGCAGCGCTTTCACCTGCTTGCCCATGGCATACGCGCCTGACCAGCCATCAAACTGGCGACGATGATAGTCCATCTCCTCACGGATCTGGCCCAGACAATCCTGCACGCGCAGCTGGGCCAGCTCATACTGGCCTTCACTAAGCTCACGCGCCCGCGGGGCCTGTAGCTGGGTGCGATAATGGTCATAAGTGCGCACCACTTGGCGCTTGAGATGGCCACCATCGAGATGATATTCGACCTGCGCCACCACCTGCCGCAGCTCATCAAGCTGGCGGGCTTCAACACTGACCGGCGGCGCATCCACCGCCACCGGCTGCGCATGACGGCGCTGCCGGCCCAGCTGATTGAACATGGCTACGGCGTCCAGATCCTCCGGCGCGTCCTCGATCTCACCGATCAGGTATTGCGGTAGCAAAAGCTCGGTCATGATGGGGCCGGTCATGCGCAGCGCCTGCGCCGATGCACGATCACTCAACCCCACAGCGCGCGTAAGGTTGGCGTTAAACACCTGCCAGAGCGCCTGCTCGGCCAGACCCATGGTGCTGGTGGAGATCTTGCGCGGGTCCGGCGCATAAGAGGTCAGCGCCTGCGTGATGGATTGATGCGCAGCCTGCAGCCCGGCCCGGCGCGCCTGCTCAGCCGCGGGCGATGCAGACTCAACCACCCCAAAGGCCACATCCTGCATAATGGCGGCGGTGGCGGTGCGGGCATCCTGCACCCCGGCTTCAATCGCACGGAAGGATTCATCGAGCGAGAGCAGCGCGCCGCGCGCGCCCTTTTTGACCGGTGGCAACAGGCTGGCATTATCCCGCAGCTGGCCGTGATACAAATCCGTCAGCTGTTCCAGCGTGCCGCCAATCTGGCGCTGATAAATGCTGCCAAGCTGGGCTGGCGCATAGTCACGGCCCTGCACATCAATCTCGCCAACATCATTCATCCACATCTCGCACAGATTGGCCTGCAGGCTCTTCATCACGGTGCGGGTGACATCCCGGCGCAGACCAAGCTGACCCTCGGCTACCGGCAGCTCATCAAGCGTTGCAGCCTGACGCGCCACCTGCCGGTAAATATCCCCATAGATATTGGTAGAAATAACGTTGTTCAGGCCCAGCCCTTCCAGATCCGGTATGGCATTGGGCAGCTGCGGCAGGACGATATTCTTTTTCATGTGCGTTCCCTGTTCTTAATGCAGATCGCGGCGCGCAGGCGGCACCAGCGGCGTGACGGTGGCAGACGGACGATTGCGGCGATTAGAGCTCATCACATCGTTCATCATGCCAACCACGTCGTAGAGATAGTGCTGGCCGTTGACCGCCGCGCGCTGATAATCTGCCTCGGCCGGGGCCGGTGATGGCAGGCCAAGACGCACCATGCGGCTTTGATAAATGCGGGTCGCCTCCTCACGCAGACGGCCCTGCTCCAGCGATTCAGACAGCACACCAACGGCCACGCGCAGCTCACCCACCATGCGGGCAGAAGGATCAGTCACCGCATCGTGATGGTGAATGAGATGGTCCTTGCTCATGCGAATGCCAAAGGCAGTAGCCAGACGGCCCGCAGTATTCTCCCCGCGCACGGCCAGATCAAACATGCGGCTGACGGCCCATTCGGCGGTTTCGCGCACGCTGTCGGCCAGCATGACGGCGGGCGCGTCAGTCGGGTTCCAGGCCTGATCCCAATAATGCTGAGCGGCGCCAGTACGGGCTGAAGCCTTGCTCTGCTGATAGTCCAGCCGGGCGGTAACAACATTAGCTACCCGCGTAATGCTGCTTTGCTCATAGCTGGGACCACCTGCCCCTGCCTGCAGCCCCTTGCCTGTGCTTAAGCGATTGAGAATGTCCTGCGCACTGGCCTCGGCCATGTGGCTGGCCTGCAAATACAACAAGCTGCTACTGGGACGGCTAGGCATATCCAGCTGCTGGTCCTCCAGCGCGGCTGTCACCACTTGCCGCAAATGCTGCACGGTGAGCTTGCGGGTAATTTCTGGCACGACATGGCGAAATACCTGCGAGGGGCCGGGTGCCGGGATCTCCAGCTCGCCGAGCAGACGCATGGCCACATTTTGCAGCATCTGCCCCGCCCGTTCATTGCGCGGATGCAGCAGCACGGCCTGATCCCCGAGCAGACGCACGGCATCTAACGTGGTGTTGTTATAAACGATCTCGCCGTATGACGGCTGACCGGGCGCAAAATTCTGTCCCATGATGCTCCCTTGTGTGTTTTTCTTCCCGATTTTTTGCCCTGTTTTGAGTATGATATGACACCTTTTTAAGAGCGAGTTCCACAGTGAAATTGTTAACAGGGCGACAGTAGCGGAACGCGGCAAATCCCCCTATAAAGAGGCCATGAAAACCAGCGCCCACAACCATAAGTCCTGCATTGCCCACGCCCTGAAGGATGCCGAAAATCTGTGCGGCAAAGACCTGACGCCGCTGCGCCGCCAAGTGCTGGAAACGCTCTGGCACAGCCACGAGGCCAAAGGGGCCTATGACATCCTCAACGAGCTGAACAAGCGCGCGACCAAAAAGCTGGCACCGCTGTCGGTTTATCGCGCACTGGATTTTCTGGTGGCGCACAGTCTGGCTCACCGGATTGAAAGCCTGAACGCCTATGTGGGCTGCCCGCACCCGCATGAAAAGCATGCCTTGCAGTTTCTGGTCTGCCGATCCTGCCAGTCCGTCACTGAGCTGGAAGATGCCAAGATCAGCAAAGCCCTGCACAGCAGCGCCCAAGCGCATCAGTTTACGCCGAGCCGGGCTGTGGTTGAAGTGCTGGGCCTGTGCCATGCCTGCGCCGACCACTCGCACGATGCGACAGCGGATGCTTGAGCCATGCGCCTGCCGTTAGTACTGCTGCAGGGGGATGATGCAGAAAGCCGCGCGCTGAACTATCCCGGCTATACCATCATCTTGAACAAGACCAGCGACATGCCCGCCCCGGTGCGCCTGTCCGCCGCTTGCGTCTGCTGCGCCGGGCAAAGCCAGCTGCGCGATACCCTCAACAAACTATATATCGACTGGGCGCACAACCGCGAGACGATTAAAGGCGCAGTGCTGGTGGCCGGGCCGGACGCGGTACTGTCCGACCTGATCGAATTTTTGACGGAAGATGCTATTCTGGCGTCACGCTGGGCGCTGCAGGATCTGGAACTATAAGGCCAGATCAAGCACGCGGCTGGGGATTGATGCGGTCATCCAGCCGGTGCTCTTCTTCCCCCTCAGGGTCAAAATGCACCAGAATGTCAGCGCCCTTTACTTCAGCGCGGATGAGCGATTCAATCTGCGCACCCACGGCATGGGCCTTGCGGATGCTCAGCTCCGGGTCGAACTCGATATGCAGCTCAATGAAAATAGAACTGCCGGACTGGCGCGTGCGCAGGTCATGCACACCTTTGATCTGCGGATGTGAACCGGCGAGTGAGAGGATGCGCTGGCGCTCGGCCTCGGGCAGCTCCTTGTCCATCAGCATATCCACCGCTTCGCGCGCGACTGGCACCACCTTGCTCACCAGCCAGACGGCAATGATGATGCCCGCCAGCGCGTCGATCAAGCCAAAGCCGGTATAGGCGGTCAGCAGCAGCGAGGCGATGACCGCGGCATTGCTGGCAAAGTCAGCCGTGTAATGCACTTCATCCGCCGCAATAGCCGTGGAGCCGGTGCGCTTGACCGCATAACGCTGGAACCAGATGAGCGCATAGGTCTCGATCATGGAGATGACCATAATGGCAATGCCGATATTGCTCATGGCCACTGTGTGGTTTTCAAACAGACGGCTGACCGCCTCCACCACCAGAAAGCTGGCAGAGCCCAACACAAAGGCGGCGGTACCCAGCGCCGCCATGGCCTCGGCCTTGCCATGGCCAAAACGGTGATCTTCATCGGCCGGGCGCAGCGCAGTGCGCACGCCGACATAAGTGCCCAGAGACGCCACAATGTCCGACGCGCTATCCACCAGCGAGGACAGCAGCGAGAGGGAATCCGTCGCCACATAGCCCATGGTCTTGATGACAACCAAGGTCAGCGCCATCAGCAGCGCGGCAGAGGTGGCCGCCTTTTGCACCTGATCGTTGGTCAGTTTCTTATCAAGGATAGCAGCGAGCATGGGTCCAATGTCCTTCCGGTTGCGGGCGGGTATACACCACCCGGTCATGCAGACGGAAGCCCTGTTCCTGCCAGAACTCAATCTGCGCGGGGATGATGCGATAACCTGACCAGTGCGGCGGGCGCGGCACGTCCTGCTCGTTAAAGCGGGCCTCGGTTGCTTGCACCGCCTGCGTCAATTCTTCCCGGCTGGCCAACGGCCGCGACTGCGCGGACGCCCACGCCCCCACCTGCGCCATGCGCGGACGCGCGGCAAAATAGGCATCCGCCTCGGTGGTGCTGACCGGCTGCACCGCGCCTTCAACCCGAACCTGCCGGCGCAAACTCTTCCAGTGAAACAGCAAGGCCGCCCGGGGCTGCTGCGCCAGCTGCTGGCCCTTATGGCTCTCGGTATTGGTGTAAAATGTAAAGCCGCGCGTATCATAATCTTTCAGCAGCACCATGCGCACACTAGGCTGGCCATCGGCCCCGACGGTGGCGAGTGCCATGGCATTCGGGTCATTGATCTCGCTGGTCTGCGCCTGCGCCAACCAGCTGGCAAACAGGGCAAGCGGGTCGGCGGCGGGGGTAATGCACGGCCCATAATCCGGATTCATGCGCCAACTCCTTGAGGTGCGACAATTTTTCAGCCGCCACGCTATCACGACAAATTGTCTCGCTCAACCGCAGCGCCTTGACGAGTGCCCGCCAATTTCTGATATTTAGTACCGGACAGCACCAATCGGGCGTGCTGCATAACAGTAAGGATTTTAATATGACTGCTTCTACCCTTCGCAGCAAGTTGCTGGTTGCAGCCGCCGCCCTGATGATGGTTACCGGCTGTGCAGACAATATGGGCACCAAGCAAACCTTTGGCACCCTTGGTGGTGCTGCTGCTGGCGCCGTGATCGGCTCCCAGTTTGGCTCGGGCGATGGCCGCGTAGCCGCAACCGCCATTGGCACCCTGCTCGGCGCGTTCGCCGGTAGCGAGATCGGCGCCTCGCTTGATCGTGCTGACCAGGCTGCAGCCAGCCAGGCCATGAACCAGGCCTACACCGCTCCGGTTGGCCAGACCATCCGCTGGAACAATCCGGAATCCGGCAACAATGGCGCCATCACCACCACCCGTGACGGCTACACCAAGGCTGGCGGCTATTGCCGTGAATACCAGCAGACCATCAATGTGGGTGGCCGCACCCAGACTGCCTATGGCACCGCTTGCCAGAATCAGGATGGCACCTGGCAGATCCAGCAGTAAGCCTCTGCTGAGCTGAATATGAAAGGGCCGCTCACCCGGGCGGCCCTTTTGCTTGTCAGCAATTTCAGGCTCGGCTTGCATCAGCCCTTGCGCAATCCTGTGGTTAGGCTAGACTGGTGAAAATAGCTGATTGATGCAAATTATATAATAAAAACAAATACTTGCATTGTGCGCGCAACTAGCTATAACATCCATTAACGCAGAGATCCTTCTGCCTCAAAACTGAGGAGAGCAAGATGAGCCATGCGTTACCCAATCAGTCGTCAGGTCAAGTCTCCCCTATAGCCGCCAATCCCCCCGTCATACAATCACCCTTGGCCCGGCTAGGTGCGCGCTTTAATCAGCTCTCACCGGCCAAAGTAGCCAAGCTGTTCAACATCGCGTTTAGCGCAGGCAAAAGCTATGCGCTGATCCCGGCTGATGAAGTGCTGGTGGAGGCGGGCTGCGCCGATGTGAAAGCCCGGCGTGAAGAGCATTACGCCATGGGCCATTCCTGCGGGTATGATGATCTTTATCTGGATACAAAAATGCAGGCCGTGCGCTTTGGTGCCGGTGTTGTGCAATCCGGCCTGATGGGCGCGCAGGACAAAGGCCGTTTGATTGACAGCCCGTTCAAGCTTAATGAGGAGGATATTGATTTATGCAATGTGTTCTATGCACTGAGCCACCAGTTTGCCGGGCATAAATACAAAGCAGACCTAAGCCGGCTCAACGCCCGCCTGCAGCAACGCCAGCTCAAGGCGTTTCCGGCCATCAGCATCGCCGCGCCGGACACGCCCGGCGAGAGCAGCTACAAGGCCGAGCTGGTACTGGCCGTTTGCCTGATTGATAAGAAAGAACCCGTGCTCTTCAACCGCATGAGCGAGGCGTTAGTGCCTGCACATTATGGCCGGGGCATCAGCTGTGAACGTGTGGGTGCCCAGCAGCCACCTGCCCTGCTCGTTCACGCTTAGCTACTGACAAACAAAACCAGCCCACCGCCTTCCGCCACCCGGGAGGCGGTTTGCTTATTTGGGGCCCGGTTTGCGCGGCGAAGGCTGCGCGGGTTTGGACAGTGCGTCGAGCTGACGCTCCAACACACTGGTTTGGCTACGCAGGGAAAAAGCGGCCGAGGTCTGCCCTAACCGTTCCATGTTACCTGCATTAAACAGATTGGTGCGGATGGTCCGGCGCAGATCTTCTGCTGCGTTAAAACTATCGGCCGGGCTGGCGACCGGTACTTTCTTTTTGGCCATGATAATTCGCCTGAATATGAAAAATGAAAACGCAAAACCTGAGTGGAAAAACGAAGATGTAATTAGCCTTAGCGGCTAATTCGGGCGGCCATAATGATGGCGGACACAACGCCTGCACCATGCATTTTAAAAGAGCTGCACACCGTACACATAAGGGCAGCCTAGCAAGCCGGGCGCGCGCAAGTCAACAGCTGAAATCAGGACGGCTGAAACGACATCATGAGAGAAATAGTGATAGAGGACTGATTATCCGGCTCCAGCACCGTATATTTCATCGACGGGGGCACGCTGCAGGCACTGATAACCGACTGCACCGTGGGATAGCCGGACGGATCAGTCACTGGCGTATCATCGCCAATGCCAACTGAATAAACCCGGTTCGGCATCTGCTTGAGCATATTATTGGCGAGCTCGCTACACGCCGTCACGCTCAGATTATCAAATGCAAACTCTAGCGTAATGCCCGTCCCGCTCAGCCCGAGATAGGTCATGGGGGCATTGCTGCCGAACAGCATAATATTGGGGGAAGAACAGCCGCCATCACTCTCACCAAACGGCGAACGCAAGGTGGCACAGCCCGCATTGTACCAGCTTTGCGGAAAGATCCCCATTTTGACCATGACGGCCGGGGTTAGAAAGCTATGCAGGAAACTGCTGCTGCCTGCAATCTGGCTGACCTGCGCTGGCGTCAACTGCTGATAGAGGCTTTCAATCGCCTGGTTCATGACGGTGACGGTTTCCTGCGTGCGTGTCCGGTTACGCAACGCCCCGGCCGCAATCCAGATCCCGCCCAGCACCACCCCGATCACGCCCAGCACAATTGCAACTTCAATCAGGGAGAAGCCGCGCCAATCGCGTTGGTTATCAAAGCGGAATAAACGTCGCATGTGGGCCAAGCCATATCCCGGGCAATCGGCAAAAGCGCCGCGCCTTATGCCATTTATACATAACACTTACCTATAGGCATTCTGCTAATTGTCCCCACAATCTGGAAAGATGACAATTGCATCGGATTCTCAAAGGCCGAGCCAACACCCGGTTACGTCAATATTATTGAAACGACATCATAAGACCTATGGTAATCGACGACTGATTATCCGGCTCCAACACCGTGTATTTCGTCGACGGTGGCACACTGCAGGCGCTAACAACAGCCTGTAACGTGGGATATCCAGACGGGTCTGTCACTTCAGCATCATCACCAATGGCGACCGAATAAATCCGGCTTTGCATCTGCTTAAGCATGCTGTTAGCCAGCTCCGTACAAGCCAGTACGCTGAGGTTATCCAATGTAAATGCTAGCGTAATGCCGGTACCGCTTACACCACGATAAACCATGGTGCCGTTTCCGCCACTCACAACGATGTTAGGAGATGAACACCCACCACTACTTGTGCCAAAAGGTGAACGCAATTTGCTGCACGCTGTATCATACCAACTCACCGGGAAGATCCCCATTTTGTTCATGACCGCAGCCGTTAGTGACGAGGACAAAGCCCCACCGCCAGCCATCAGCCTTGCCTGTTCTGGCGTAATCTGCTGATAGAGGCGTTCAATCGCCTGATTCATCACGGTAACGGTTTCTTCCGTGCGCCAACGGTTGCGCAGATTGCCAGCAGCAATAAAAATACCGCCTAGAACCAGGCCAATCACCCCCAGTACAATCGCCACTTCAATCAGGGAAAATCCGCGCTGAGACGAACGCTGGGCTGCAAAAAACGGTCGCATGATGTGTTACCTGCAATTACTTTAGTGTCACCGGCATGACCGGGCCGCCTGAATTATACAGGGGAGTTACCAGCAAGCAATCGGCTTGTTATGTTAACATTCATGCTACACTGCATGCTATTGATATTGAGGGCGTTCATGCAGCACACATTAGACCAGCTGAGAAATATCCCGGTTCCAGATTTACGTGGCGCCATGCAAAGTGGGCCCAATCCACGGGCCTATCCGATTGATCGCACCAGCCCCTTTTATACCGATGGCTGGGTGGAGGCCCGCGCAGCTGGCTTGAGCGGGATCAATTTTTACCACACCCGCCCCAACCCGCCTTACAACATGCAAATCAGCGGCGCGATTGAGCAGCTATTTATCCGGCAGGAAGTAGCCAAGCGCCTGCTGGCGGTTAACCAGCGGCTGGCCCCGGCGGGACTGGAGCTATGGCTGTATGACGCCTGGCGGCCGATTGCCGTGCAGAACTACTTTCATGATGAGTGGATGCCGCGCTGGCTGCAATCGCTCGACCCCGGCCTGCAAGGTGACGCACTGTGGGTGGAAGTGGAAAAATACTGGTCACGCGGCGCGCCCGGCGGTGTGGTTGACCCGGCCTCACCGCCGCCGCACAATACCGGCGGCGCAGTTGACCTGACCCTGCGCCATATTGGCGGCGCCCCGCTGTGGATGGGCACTATTTTTGACGATTTGTCAGACCGCGCGAATACCACCCATTACGAGCAGCGCGAGCTGGGCCGTTCCTTTTCCGATATTGAGGCCCGCGCCAACCGCCGCCTGCTCTACCATGTCATGACCGAGCAGGGATTTACCAATATCTGGACGGAATGGTGGCACTTCAGCTGGGGCGACCAGCGCTGGGCCGTCAATACCGGCGCCCCAGCCGCCCATTACGGCCCTATGAACCCGTGCGAATAATCACTATATAGAGGGTATGAGTACCTCTGTTCGCGACCCCTATCAGGTTCTTGGTGTGGCCCGTTCTGCCTCGCAGGACGAGCTGAAAAAGGCCTACCACAAAATGGCCAAGCAATTTCACCCGGACCGCAACCCCGGCGACAAGAAAGCCGAGGCCAAGCTGAAAGAGGCCAACGCCGCCTACGCCATCGTGGGCGACAAGGACAAGCGCGCCCGCTTTGACGCTGGCGAGATTGACGCCAACGGACAGGAAAACGTCTACAATTACGCCAGCTATAACGCGCGCGGCGGCGGCACCAACAACCAGCAGCGCACGCGCGGCGCTGGGGCCAAGCGCTTCTTTGACGAGAACGATTTTACTACCGAGGACATCCTCAACGACCTGTTCGGCGGCGGCAAGAAGAAGCGCGGCGGCACAGGTGGCTTTGGCGGCTTCGGTGGCTTTGCTGGCATGGGCATGGGCGGCACCTCGGGCGATCAGGCCGAGGCCCAGCCCACCGGCAAGGATGTAAATTACACCCTCAAGGTCCCCTTTACCGAGGCCATGCTGGGCGGCAAGCGCAGCATCAAGCTGGTAGATGGCAAGGAAGTGGCGCTGACCATCCCCCCCGGCGCCACCGACGGCCTGAAGCTGCGCCTGAAAGGCCAAGGCACCAGCGCCCGTCATGGCGGCCCGGTGGGCGATGCCTATATCGCCATCCAGATTGAGCCGCATGAGTTGTTCCGCCGCGAGGGCGATGACATTCACTGCGAAGTGCCAGTCAGCCTGAATGAAGCGGTGCTGGGCGGCGCCATTCGCGTACCAACCCTGACCGGGCTGGTTGAGGTCAAGGTGCCCAAGAACTCCAACACCGGCACCACGCTGCGCCTGCGCGGCAAGGGCGTGGCCAAGAAGGACGGCAGCGCAGGTGACCAATATGTGCGCCTGAAAGTGATGCTGCCGGATGAGCCGGATGAAGGCCTGATCGGCTTTCTGCGCAGCTGGGGCGCCGCGAGTGGCTTTAACCCGCGCAAGAAAGCGGGCATGGAATGAGCCAACACTTACCCCTGCTCTTTCTGCCCGGCCTGCTGTGCGATGACGCGCTATGGCAGCACCAGACCGATTATCTGAGCGATGTTAGCAAACCGCAAGTGATGAACCTGACCAAACATGACGATGTAAAAAGCATGGCCGCTTATGTGCTGAGCGAAGCGCCGCCGCGCTTTGCCCTCGCTGGCCTGTCGATGGGCGGCTATGTGGCGTTTGAGATCATGCGCCAAGCGCCTGAACGTGTGGACCGGCTGGCCCTTATTAACACACAAGCCCGCCCGGACAGCGATGACACCCGCGAGCGCCGCAAAGGTCTGATTGCACTGGCCAAGACCGGCAAGTTCAAAGGCGTGACGCCCAAGCTGCTGCCGCTGCTCATTCATCACGACCGGCTGGACGACCAGCAACTAAGCGATGTGGTGCTGCAGATGGCCGAGCGCGTGGGCCGCGATGCCTTCATCAATCAGCAGATGGCCATTATCGGCCGCCCGGATTCCCGCCCGGATTTTGGCAATATCAAGGTTCCTACCTTGGTGATTGGCGGCCGTCAGGACGCGCTCACCCCGCCAGAGCTGGCGCAGGAAATGGCCAGCGGCATCAGTGGCGCCAAACTGGCCATGATCGAAGATTGCGGCCACCTCTCCCCGCTGGAGCGCCCGCAGGCGGTCACCGCCCTCTTGCGGATGTTTGTGACCGGACTAATCTGACCCAACAGAGGCCATCACATGAAACACCGACACACCATGCGGGACACCATCTTGGGCAGCTATACCCGGCAGGCGGCCACGCTATCAGCGCAATATAACCAGCTGACCACGCCCGAGGTCTTCCCGCAGATTGAGAGCTGCCTGCCCCGCGCCCGCGCGCTGGATGTAGGCTGCGGCAATGGCCGTGATGCGCATTGGCTGGCCACACAGGGATTTATGGTAGATGCGCTGGACGGCGCCCCCGGCATGCTGGAACAGGCCCGCACCCAGCATGCGCACCCGCATGTCACCTACCATCACGATATGCTGCCGGAGCTGAAAAACATTCAGGCCACCGGCCACCGCTATGACTTTATCCTCCTGAGCGCGGTGTGGATGCATATAGAACCGCAACAGCGGGCGCAGGCGCTGAGCAACCTTGTCAAACTGGCTAAACCCGGCGCGCATATTCTGCTCAGCCTGCGCCATGGGCCAGCCCCGCAAGACCGGCCAATGTTTGATGTAAGTATGGATGAGCTGCGCGGCCTTTCAGCCCCACGCCTGCTCTATATGGAGCAACTGGCACAGGACAACCGCGCCGACCAGCTGGGCCGCAGCAATGTCTGGTGGGAGAATGTGCATCTGCGCCTGCCGCCCGACCATCACGACGGCCTGCAAACCTTGCGCAGCGGCGTGCTGACCTCACGCATGCAAAGCCCGCATAAACCCGTCATGCTGCTGGCCATGCAACAGGCGCTGCACACCGGCGAGAGCTTTTATCCCGATGCCGGGCATATTGCCGTGCCGCTCCATAATTTTGTGACACAATGGCAGCGCCTGTACGCCCATACCGACACCCGCGCACTTAAAATTGCCCCACCCACTACCGCCTGGCAGGTGATGCGCACACTGCATAATGGCCCGCTCACCTACATTACTGACCCGGCTTCCGGCCAGCCGCTTTTTGCACTGGGCGCGCGGGAGAATGGGCAAAAGTATTTGTCCCTACCGGCTACGCCTGCGCAGGCGATTGTTCATCACGGCGCGCTGGTGCGTACAGGCGCGGTAGCGGCAATAGACAAATTCCTGCAGGAAAAACGCGGGCTTAGCAATGACCAGCGGCGGGAAATTTGTAGTTGGATGCAGGGCCAGCCTGCGCTGTAGCCGGTATGCTGCGGCATTATCTGCTGACCGCGCGTGGCAAAATCTTACTTCTTATTAAGATAAAAACGCGTACTATTAGCCCCTAAGGAGATTTTTCATGTCGCTGTCCACATCCGTTAAATACGCTCTGTCTGCTGCCGTGATTGCGGTCAGCCTGTTTGGCGCTCCAGCTCATGCCGCCAATGTGCGCGACCCCTCGCCCAACATGCCTGTCTCGCCGGATATCGCTGCACTCCAGAAGATGTTTGAAAGTGGCGCTGCCGACAGGAACGCCGCTGACCTGCGCGAAAAGGAAGGCTGCAAAGGCCGTGTTGATCTTGAGCAGAAGATTGCCAACGGCGATCCCAATGCTGAAACGTTCAAGAACATTCTGAACAGCCCCAACTACCCGACCGCCGATGCCTGCCAGGCCCGCGCCCAGCGCGAGCAGGAAGCAGGCACCGCGCCCACAACCACCAGCAGCGGCGCGGTTGTGGCCGTGCAGCCGGTGGCACCGGTTCGCCCCGTTCAATAAGGCAGCTTATACGACAAGCAAAACGGGCGGAGATTACTCTCCGCCCGTTTGTATTTCTGAGCAAAAAAGCTTACTTGTCTTCCGACATGATCTGCTCTTTAGCCTGCGCTTCCAGCTGGGACACCTTGGTGTCGAGGCTGTGACGGGTAAAATCCTTGCCCGATGCCTTCAGGTCAGACTCGGCCTTGGCCAGAATATCTTCGTTACCCGGCGCATCCAGCTGCGTGCTGACCATTTCCTTGGCGTATTCTGCCACTTTTTCAGGCGTCAGCCCCAGCTCCTGCGCAACCCACTGACCAAACAGCTTGGCGGTACGGGCGGCAATGCGAAACTTCAGCTCTTCGTCGTGCTTGAACTTGCTTTCAAAAGCCTGTTCGCGGTCATTCATGCTCATGGGGGGCTCCTCTTCGCGCCTACTGATATAGCGCCTTTTCCTTTGAGGCAAGAGGGCTTAGCCGCGTCAACCAGCAACATTTTTTATAATAGTTAACAAATCAGGCCTTTCCTTTGCACTAGCCGCTCATTTGCTTTATAAGCCGGGCATGAATATCAGCCGTCGCCGCCGTATTTACGAGGGAAAATCCAAGGTTCTGTTTGAAGGACCGGAGCCGGGTACGCTCGTGCAATATTTCAAGGACGACACCCCGTCCGGCGATGCTGCCACCCCGGCGCAGGTCATTTCCGGCAAAGGCGTGCTGACCAACCGCATTTCCGAATATCTGATGACCCGCCTGACCGAGATGGGCATTCCCACCCACCTCGTCAAACGCCTGAACATGCGCGAACAGCTGGTGCGCGAAGTGGACATCATTCCGCTGGAAGTGGTGGTACGCAATGTGGCGGCAGGCAGCCTGTCTACCCGCCTCAAGATTCCGGAAGGCACGGTGCTGCCGCGCTCGATCCTTGAATATTATTACAAGTCCGATGAGCTGGGCCACCCGATGGTGGGCGAAGAACACATTACCTGCTTTGGCTGGGCCGACCCGCAGGATCTGGACGAGATGGTGGGGCTGGCCCTACGCATCAACGATTATCTCTCCGGCCTATTTCTGGGCGCGGGCTTGCGGTTGGTGGATTTCCGCTGCGAGTTTGGCCGCCTGATGGAAAACGACATGCTGCGCGTAGTACTGGCCGACGAGATCAGCCCGGACAATATGCGCCTATGGGACCTCAAGACCAATGAGCGCTACGACCGCGACCGCATCAAGCTGGGCCTTGGCGGCGTCGCAGGCGCCTATCAGGAAGTAGCCCGCCGTCTGGGCATTGCGCCTGAGATTGGCCCGGCCGATCAAAGCACGCCTACCACTTAATATAACCAGCCACCTGACATAAAAAAGAGGCCCGCAGCGCAGGCCTCTTTTACCATCAAACAAGCTGCCGCCGCGCTTATACCGGCTGGGCAGGTTTTTTAGTTTTGCTGGTTTTGGCGGCTGGCTTTTGTGTAGCCGCTGCAGGTGTCACTGGTGCGCCAGGATGATGCGCCAGACGTGAGAATTGCGCGCGCAGATCACGGTTATAGCTCAGGATATTGCCCTGCAGGTCAGACAGGCGCGCCTGCACCAGATCACGGCTGGGATCACTCCAGGCCCGCAGCTCATTTTCAAGGCCGTAATTGAGGGCAAACCGCATCATGGCCGCATTGACGGTCATATTCTGGCCCTGCGCCCATTTAAAGTCCTTCACCTTGCCACCGGCATTGAACACAATCGTCATGGCCTGCAGCAGGCCAACATTATGGCCCCATTCCTGCTCCAGCTCGGGCGTTGGCAAATGCGGCACGCGATAGCCTGGCCCTTCCACCATCTTGTTATTCGGGCCGATGACTTTTTCAAGCGGGCTGCCCGACAGCTGAATAGCCAGATTGAGCACCACGCGCGGGTCCACCTCATCCGGATGCAGATAGGCTGCGTGATTACGATTGGCGTAGCGCGTTGGGCTGGTGACCAGACGGCGGAATTTGGGATCGGACAGGGCCATTTCGATCAGGCCCATTTTCTTGATGCCAAAGCGGGAAAACTGCACCTGAAAATAAGAGGTAGCGGCCTTGAAAAACGGCTTGTACTCCCGCTTGGTGCGGATGGAGCGGCAGCGATACAGCCCCTCTTCCCAGCTGCTGAGAATAAGGGCGGTCAGTGGTGGCTGGCCGTTTTCGGTAATCATGAATTCGCTCATTTTTATCCCCTGTTCTTATGCCCAATTGGTGACCTTATATGCAGGCGCAACGTTACTGACGGGAAACAGGCTGTCAACGCACGAAAGCGTTAAAACCACGGCGAATCAGGAGAATTTTGGGGATGATTTGATTAATGGCAGCCATTCCTTAAAGAGACTTGCCTTGTCCGGTTGCAACCCGCTAGATTGACCCTCTCACAAGGATTTTGCCCCATGCCGATGGAAAAACACGCTCTGGAAAAACTCATTCGCGATGGCATTCCCAGCGCGAGCGTCCGCATTGAAGACCTGCGCGGCGATGGCGACCATTACGAGGCCTATGTCACCTCGCCCACGTTTCGCGGCATGTCACGCGTGCAGCAGCATCAGCTGGTCTATGCAGCGCTCAAGGGCTGCGTTGGCCGCGAGCTGCATGCCCTGGCCCTGCACACCAGCGCCGAAGAAACCACTCAAGCTTAACCGATACACACCCGATACCCACAAGGAGCATTCACACCATGGCTAACAATCCGGTATTCGACCAGATCCGTCACGACCTCAACAACAACGACGTTGTGCTCTACATGAAGGGCAGCCCGGCTTTTCCGCAGTGCGGGTTCTCGGCTGCTGTTGTGCAGGTCCTCAACCATATGGGCGTGAAGTTCAAGGGCGTTGATATTCTGACCGACCCCGCTTTGCGCGAAGGCATCAAGCAGTTCAGCAACTGGCCCACCCTGCCGCAGCTCTACGTCAAGACCCAGTTCATTGGCGGCTGTGACATCGTCAAGGAAATGTACCAGAGCGGCGAGCTGCAGGACCTGTTCCAGAAGAACAGCATCTTCACCAGCGCGCAGGCCTAATGACTGCCTTTCGTTCTGGCGCGTTATCGGCCACGGATATTTTCCAGTGGCTGGTGGATTTGCGCGCTGCGCCGCACACGCCAGAATCCGGCTTTAACGTCTCGGCCATCTTCCGCGCGCGCCTAGGCATGCGTGATGATTATTACTTTGCCGGCGTGAATGTTGAGAACAGCGATCACCGCTTAAGCTCGCATGGGGAAGAAGGCGCGATCTCGGCGGCTGTAGCTGCGCTGGGGCCAGAGGTTGAACTGACCGAAGGCTGGGTAATGGGTGCGCCCGCTCATGTAACGCCCACCAGCCAAAGCACATTCACCGGTTTGCGTGTCACCTGCTGCGGAAAATGCACCCAGCAAATGGTAGGCCTTGCGCTACCTGATGCGCCCATCCACTCGGTAGCTCTGGACGGTACGCAAGATACCCGCCTGATGCGCGATATGCTGGCGGCGCCCTTCTCTTTCCGCCAGATGATGAGCGTCATGCCTGGCACGAATACGAGCCTCAACACTATTGCTGCGCCAGATGATATCACTGTATTGCAGCGCCTGACCCGCACCGGCAAACTGGAAAAGGCCGATATCTTCAACTGGCTACAAGAGCTGCCCTCGATCGATCATGCCAGCAAAGTCAGCCATAGCGCAGTGCTACGTCTTGATAATGGCGCCTATGTTGCCGGCACCAAGGTGGAAGAAGCCGCGTATATCGATATCAGCCCGGTGCAGGCAGCAGTAGCGATTGCCCGCGCCCATTACGGCCCGTGCAAGATTGAGGAAGTGTGGTCGCTGGCCACCGGCCGTGATGGCAAGCAGCTGCAGCCCGACCAGTATATGCCGCTGCCGCTAAGCAACCTGCAGGTCGTTGCCGAGAACACCGACAACCCCACCCTGCTGATGCACTATTTTACCAGTAGCGGTGCAGCCCAGAGCGCCACGCTGACTGAAGCCACGCGCATGATGCCCACCACCGCGCGCCCCTACCGCACCTATCGGCCGTAATTCTTTAAACCAAAGCAATCCGACGACTTAAAGGTCAGCGCACGCACACGCACGCCTGCGCGTAACGCAAAAATTGGGACAAAAGAAAAAGGGCCGGAAAATCCGGCCCTTCTCCATGTCTATCAGGTCGCGGATTAGCGCGAGTAGAATTCGACAACCAGGTTCGGTTCCATCTTGACCGGGTACGGTACGTCCGACAGCTTGGGCATACGGACGAAGGTGCCCTTCATCGAACCATGATCAACCTGCACATAGTCAGGCACGTCACGCTCGGTGCTCTGCGTGGCGCCGATGATGAGCGCATTCTGCTTCACCTTCTCGACCAGCTCAATGGTGTCGCCGTCCTTCACGGAGTAAGACGGAATGTTGACGCGCTTGCCGTTAACCTTCACGTGGCCGTGGCTCACGATCTGGCGAGCCGAGAACGGCGTCGGGGCAAACTTCATGCGATAGATCACGGCGTCGAGGCGGCGCTCGAGCAGACCTACCAGGTTTTCACCGGTGTCACCCTTACGACGGGCGGCTTCGGCATAATAGCGACGGAACTGGCGCTCGCCGATGTTGGCGTAGTAGCCCTTCAGCTTCTGCTTGGCATGCAGCTGGATACCGTAGTCGGTCTGCTTCTTGCGGCGCTGACCATGCTGGCCGGGACCACCTTCACGACCCTTGGCCAGCGGGCTCTTGTTGCGGCCCCACAGGTTGACGCCAAGGCGGCGGTCGATCTTGAACTTAACTGAATCACGCTTCGCGGTCATCTACTTGCTCCTCAACCCGGTCATTAGAGCCGGGCGTTTGTTATGTAACCGCAAGCTGCGGCTACTGGTTGTCCTGCTATCTTCAATGAAGAAGGTGAGACGACCCTGTAGGCCGCTCCACTTTCGCAGGAATGGTGGGGTTTTCTAACGAATCCCCCACCTTAAGTCAAACTTAAAAAACTTACTGTCCACCCAGCATATTCTTAAGCAAATTCGCGGGGTTAGGCTCGTTCGGCGCTGGCGCAGGGCTAGGCGCCGGGCTGGTGGGCGCTGTCGCCGGGTCAGCCGCAGGCGCGGTTGGCGCCGGTTTAGACAGGCCCAGCATGTTCTGCAGGGCCGAGCGGGTGTTGCGCTGGCCTTCCTTGGTATTCAGGTTTTGCAGCGCGCCGCCTAAAGCTTGAGCATTGCCGACATTGCCCAGCACCAGCCCCTGCACGTCCGGCGTGTAGGAGAGATTGGGCAGCGTACCGGTGATGTTGATGGGAATGACCAGACCGGTGCGCTCCATGCTGCCGCCCTGACCCGACAGGTCAGCCACCAGCGAACTATCGACCCGGTACTTCACCTCCTGCGCGGGAATGGCAAAGGTACCCTTACCTGCCACCCGCACCAGCGGGCTGAGCATCTTGAGGTCGTTATTGCTGACCAGCCCGTCATTGATGGTGAAGCTGCCCGACAGCTCGGTAAAGTCGGTCTGTTGCGGGCCTTCAGATTCAGCTGTGGTGGTAGCGCCCAGCATGCTCTTGGCCCGGCGGATGAGCGCCGGAATGTTGACGCCCTTAATGGCCCCATCACGGAAGGTGAAACGGCCCTGCCCGTCCAGCCCGCGCTTGATGGCGTCCGGCGTGGCAACCGGCCCGCTGACATTCACGGTAAAGTCACCCTTACCGGTCAGGCGTGAGGCGCCGTTAAGCGCAACCAATACTGGTTCCACATTCACCCCGCTGAGCGTAGCGCTGCCCGCAAAGCTCTTGCTGCCGGCATTGACATCGGCCTTGGCGGTCACGGTGCCATCATAAAAACTGGCCGGGGTCAGGCTGGATTGCAGACGCCCGCCCTGCAGGCTGACTTTAGCCGTGGTACTGCCCAGCTCCAGATTTTTGACGATCAAACCCGCCAGACGCAGCGTGACATCCGCATTCACGGAATTAAGCCCACTCAAATCAGGCTCTGTCGCGGCGCCGGCAGAGGCCGACGTGGCAGATACAGCGCTGCTGCCCGTGCCCATCAGCTTGTCCAGATTAAGCTTACCCACATCAAGATCAGCCGTGACACGCGGCCGCGCGCCCGACCAATTGGCGCCAACACTACCCGTTGCCTTCACATCATCAAGCGCGAGGGTGAGCTGCTTAAGGTCAGCATGCGCGGCATCAGCTGCAACCTGCGCATTGAGCGAGAGCGCCTTGACCGGCAGGCTGGCCGGTTTGTCACTCGCCCAACCGGCGAGCGCGCCCAGATCACTCACGGCGGCATCCAGCGTGCCGGTAAACTTCATGCTCTCCAACTGACCATCAAGCGCAACTTTATCACCGCCAATGGAGAAGCTGACTTTAATATCAGACGGCTTGGCCGACATGATAGCGCGCGGCTGCGCAATGGTAGCCGCCAGTTGCAGCTTGCGGCCGCGCAGCTCCAGATCAGAGGTGAGCTTGGCCGCATCATCCAGCGAAGGCATGGAGAAGGTCAGATTGATATTCTGCAGGTCAGCAACAGTCAGGCCCGCCTTCTCGTAGGAAATATCAGCATCCTTGATCTCGACCGACTGCACATTGATATCCTGAATGGCGATTTTCTTGTCAGCCGTGTCAGAATCTGCGGCGGGCTTGTTATCATTGGCCGATGGCGTAGCCGCCTTGGGTGTAAACTGCCAGTTCCCCTTACCTGCCCGATCAACCGACAGATTGATCTGCGCGCCAATCACCCGTACTTCCCGCACATCCAGCTTGCGGTCAACCAGTGAGGAAAGCGTCACCCCCACGCTCAGCTCCTTGGCGGCGAGCATGATAGGGTCGCGCGCGCCTTCCGGGTTGCCGATGGAAATATCATTGAGCTTGATGCCCAGCACCGGCCACACCGTAAAGCCGATCGGCCCGCCAATGGTGATCTCACGCCCGGTTGACTGATGCAGCGCCGCCAGAATTTGCGGCTTGAATTGGTCCAGCGTCACGAAGTTGGGCAGCAACAAGACGGTGCCAATCGCCAGAATACCCAGCAAGACAATAAAGCCCGCCGCCGCCAGCAGAATGGGAAGCAACATGAACAAGGCCGCCGCGCCTACAATCACGATAAGGCCGAGGATAACGGCAGCAACAATTAATCCGGTCATGGCAATCTCCCTTTTTCCTGACTGGTTAAGACATAATCCGGCTTGGCGAATTGGGCAACCTCGACGTATCTATTACATATGGTCACACCCGCCTTGCCCACCTCTGCCGATTCCTTCCCGCTGCCGGCCCAGCCGCGCCTGACATTCGCGGCCGCCGATACGGCCGATGCCCGCGCCGCCGCCAGCCGCCTGCGCCAGCAATATGGCGAAGTGCCGTTTGAAGATGCCGACGTGATTATTGCCCTCGGTGGTGATGGCGCCTTGCTGAAAACCCTGCACCGCACCTTGCAGACCGACCCGCCCCGCCGCCGCCCGGTGTTTGGCATGAACCGTGGTTCGATCGGCTTTTTGCTCAACCAGTTTGATGAAACCGACCTCATCACCCGCCTGCGTGCCGCTCAGCCGGTGAGCCTCATTCCGCTGATGATGCGCGCCACGACCCGCGACGGCCAGGAGTTTGAAGCGCTGGCCATCAACGAAGTGTCGCTGCTTCGCCAAACCTATCAAGCGGCCAAGCTGCGCATTATGGTCGATGGCGTGGAGCGCCTGCCCGAGCTGATCTGTGATGGGGCGCTGGTATCAACCGCCGCCGGCTCGACCGCTTATAACCTCTCGGCCCATGGCCCGATCATTCCGCTTGGCTCGGGCCTGCTGGCGCTCACGCCAATCAGCGCCTTCCGCCCCCGCCGCTGGCGCGGCGCACTACTCAAGCATCAGGCCCATATCTTGTTTGAAGTACTGGAAGCCGACAAGCGCCCGGTCAGCGCGGTAGCCGATGACGATGAAGTGCGCGACGTGAGCAAGGTTGAAGTGCGGGAAGATCCCAGCAAACCGCTGACCCTGCTGTTCGACCCCAATCTGAGCTTTGAAGAACGCGTGTTGGCCGAGCAGTTCGCGCCTTAATCTTATCTAACTATATATGGGTAAGCCTAATGCGGCGCAGCTTCTTGCGCAGGTTGCGGCGTAGCGCCGGGGCCTATTGTGCGCGCGGCTGTACCATCAGCCACCGCCGATGCAGCCGGGTCAGCTGACGGCGCACTGGGCTGGCGGTAGCGCTCCAAAAACTGCTGGAACAGATCAACCTCGGCCATACGGCCAGATAGTGTATTGCGATCGGGTAGCCCAGCACCAACATCCGGCCGGGTGATCAGCTGGAACGCGGCCGCCTGCGGTGTTTTCTCCATGGCCGGGCCGAATTTGGTGCGCAGCTCAGTGAGCGCATCCTTGTTGCCAGACAGGGCCAGCGCAGTGGCGCGGCTGACCAGCATACCAGCTTTGCTATCGCTCAGTTGGCCATCGGCCGGGACATCGCCAATCAGGGCATCAAGCACAGCGGCGGCATCTTCCCACTTCTTGGTACGCCAGGTGATATCGGCACGCAGGCGCATGGCCGGCTCACTATAATCATTGACCAGCAGTGCCAACGCATCCTGCGGGCTGCCCTGCTCAAACGTAGCACGGGCCTTGAGCAGACGGCGCTCATCCCGAATGGCATCGGGCAACACCTGCGGGCGATCAGAGCCAGCGGCTGGCTCAGTATCGGCGATCACTTTAAGCGCATCCTGCGGGTTATGATCGAGCAGGCGAATACCGGCAATACGCGCACCCAATGTCGCGCGGGCTTCGGGCGTAGTGGTGCTGGCCAGCATTTCTGTATAGAAGGTGGCAGAGCGGTCGAGCAGATCGATCCCCGCCACCCGCTCAGCCATGTAGCTGCGCAGCTCGTTCAGCACATCCGGCTGCGTGGGGCGGAACTCAGGATAGCGATCCCAAATAGCCAGCTGCACAAAGGCCGGGGTTTTATCACGCGCGTCACCCTGAAAAATACGGATGAAGGTGGCCTTCTGCTCATCGGCCAGACCCGGTGTGCGCGGGTCATTGGGGAACTTTTGTGCCAGCGCCGAAAAGTCTTCAAACGCTTCAGCGTAATTGCCTGCCTGAATCTGCATTTCGGCCAGACGGTGTAATACATCAAACTCCAGCGCATCTCCGCGCCAGGCAAAGCGCAGCCGCTCCAGCCGCTTGAGCAGGTCGGCATTATCGGCATTCGGTTTCTTGGCGTCAGCCTCAATCAAGGCGAGGTCAGCACGCACACGCCAATACTGGTTCCACCCGCTAGCGGCGTTACCCAAATGCGCACGCGCTTCATCCGGGCGCTCCTGATTCCAGTCCAGCACACCGGTGAGATATTCAACCGCCGGATTGGTCTCAGCCTTGGCGGCGCGCTGCCGCTCGCCCAGTTTTTCCAGCAGCGCCTGCGCTTGCGTATAATCCTGCGTGTTAATCGCTGTTTCTGCTGCCGCCAGCGCCAGACGCGTGGCATAGGGCTCGGGATAGTCCCACAGCCGGTCCTGCGCATTGCGGAATTGATCAGCGGCACTCACCCAGTCACGCGTGCGCGCGGCCAGCATACCGCGCCACAAAGCCAGATCTGTTGTTGGCTGACCCACTGCGGCCAGCGCCGTTTTAGCATCTTCCAGCGAGCCGGAAGAAAAAGCGGCAATGCCCTTGATCATGGCATATTCAGGGCGTGTGGCCAGATTGGGATCAAGCTTGGCGGCTACGCTCCAGATAGCGGCAGCTTCGGTGGACTGCCCGTTCACAAAATAAAAGCGCGCCAAATTAAGCCAAGCGGCGGGCTTGGCGCCATTATCAGCGGCATTGATGGCATTTTGCAGCTCTTCCCGCTGCGCAGTGAAATCAGCCCCGGCGGGTTTGGGCAAACGGCTGAAGTCAAACTGCGTGGGCAGCGCTGGAACAGCCGCAGCTGCACTGGCCGGATTTTCCCCCTGACGTAAACCGCCGGGGCTTAAAGTTTGCGGCTGCTCGGACGCCAGCAGCTCAGTCAGCTTGAAGCCACTCGGCGCGCTCAGCTCCACACCCATGGGGCTGGTAATGACACTCAGATCATCCGCCCAGGACTTTACCGCCACGCCCTGCTGTGTTGCCAGCAACTGCGCTTGCACAAAACGGTTGGGCCGGGCAATGGCATGGCCTGCTCCACCTACCGGAACAGCAATCAGCGTATCGCCAATCAGCGGATCAACGAAGGAGACCGGCGTTGCCGCCAGATCAGTCTTGACCAGTACGCGCGGGCCGAGCGCATAAGCAGGCTCTTCCACCACTTCAAGCGGGGCGAGCGTCATGGGCTGCGTTGCGTCAAAACGCAGACGCCACAGGCCCGGCGCGGTTTCAACCACCGGTTCAATCTCATCCTTACCCAGATCAATACGAATGACGCGGCCACCTTGCGCGGGCACCAGCTGCGCGCGGCCGGTGCTGTTGAGCCCGCTACCAATCAAGGCTTGCAGGGCCGAGGGCGTGTTCTTGTCACCCACCACAACGTAATAGGCATTGCCGCGCCGGAACGCAGCCACCGGCTTATCAGCCGCTACGCTCATCTCAAGCGGCGGCAGAGATGTGGCAGGTAACGCAGCGCTGGACACCGGCGCTACAGCAGGCGCGGCGCTGGGCCGGGGCGCATCATCCGCCGCTGGCTTGGGGATAATGCTGGTCTGCGCAGCCGGAGCCGCTGGTGTAGCAGGTGTAGCTGGCACAGGCTCAGAGACCGATGGCGTCACAGCTGGCGCTACTGATGAATGAGTTTCATCGGCTGGTTTAACCTCAGCCGGTTGAGTTGCGGCAGGATGATCAGCAGGATGATCAACTGGCTTACCTGCCGCCACAGCTGGCGCGTGCGTTTCTGGCGTATGCGTTTCTGGCGCGTGCGTTTCTGAAACTGGCAATGCGGGAGCAGCCTGACTGGCTGGTGATGACAGCGCGGGTACGTCCGGTTTTGCCGTACCTGTCAGCGCTGGCGTTACCGTTTCACCATGCGCGGCAGATTCCGTATGCACCGCAGGCTCGGTTTGCGCCGCAGGCTTGGCTTGCTCCATAGGCTTGGGCGCAACAACATCAACCGGCTTTGCCGTACTGGCCTGCTCCGGCTTATTGGCTGGCTGCGTTACACGCGGCTGCTGACGAGCTAATTCAGGGCGGGCTGGTGATGTCTGAGCAGGTGCGGCCTGAACAGGCGCTGGCGCATCCTTCTGCAAATCCAGCACGATCTTGTTGCCATTGGCAAAACTCTGCACAGAAGCGGCCTGTTTAAGCTGCAAGGTGAGCGTACGGCCACCGGCTGACAGGTCAGCCGCGGCAATCCAGTCCGGCAGACGACTTTTAAGTGATGACACCGGCGATTCAATCGGGCGAGCAAATGTCAGCGTCAGCTTTTTGCCCTGCAGGCGCGTAGAGTGCTCAACCAGTTGCGGCCAGTCAAACACCAGGCGCGCGCCCTCACCGCGGGCACCGGCCCGAATGGCCACCTCATCAGCCCAAACAGCAGACGGCACCAGCGCTGCCAGCAAGGCCAGCGCACTGATCGACCACCGCCACTGTTGTCCGACTTTCAGGGCCAAGCCTGCCTCCACGGTAAACCTTTGTTAATATACCGTGATTTGCCCGGCCCGAATAGAGTTTAACCGGCACATGGCCGGTTAAACATGAATCTTGGCAAGTGTGACACCAAAGCCCAACCGGGCCCAGCAGCAGCCGGACAGGTTAGAAGCCGAGCAACTTGTCGATTTCGTCCTGGCTGATGCCCTGACCCGGCATGGACGGGCCGTTAAGCAGCGCCTCATCGCCCTGACGCTCATCTGCAGCAGCAGACGGGCGTTGGCCACCGAGCGTCTGGATCAGCGCATCTACGCGCTCTTCAATGGTCTTGAGGGTGCGCACAACCTTGGTAATGCGCTGACCGGTAATGTCCTGGAAACCGCAGGCCTCATAAATGCGGGTGACGGAATCGACCACAGCCTGACGGCCAGCTTCCGGCAGATCCTTGGACAGCTTTTCCAGCTTCTCGGCCTCACCGATAATCAGGAAGGTCGCTTCGGAGGTTGCCTGCACCACAGCCGACAGCTCGTCATGCGCGGTCTTGATCTCGCCATTTTTGAGATTGGACGGCTGAATATTGCTCAGCTCGGCATAAAGTGCATCAATCTGGGCGGCCAGATCAAACAGCTCCTGCACCACTTTTTCGTGCACAGTGGTGCTTTGCGTGGAAATCTTGCTCATCAGCGTGGTGATGGCGCTGGTCACCTGCTCACGAGTAAGCAGCTTGCCTTCGGTCGGCTTGGGAACGGATTGATTCATTATATATCTCCTTAGCCGATCGGACCGAGGACAGCCTCGATCTTGGACTTGAGTGTGGCCGCATTAAACGGTTTGACGATATAGTTGTTCACGCCGGCTTCTTTGGCAGCGATCACGTTCTCGGTCTTGTTTTCAGCCGTGATCATGATGAACGGCGTTGCCTTCAGGCCGTTATCAGCGCGCACTTCCTTAAGCAGCTGCAGACCGGTCATCGGCTCCATGTTCCAGTCAGAAATGACCAGACCGAATTTATGGGCGGTATCACGCATCTTGCGCAGCGCGTCAGCACCGTTTTCGGCTTCGCCGATATTGCTGAAACCCAGCTGCTCAAGCAGGTTACGGATAATCTTGCGCATGGTCGGGAAATCATCAACCACGAGAACATACATCTTCTTATCTACCGACATTCTTCTCTCCTTGGGCAATACCCCTTGCCCACCCCATTGTTTCAAGTATCAAATATCAGGGCAGGACTTTGCCAAATGGTTAATGCAGCCGGAATTTGGCGGGGAATTTATTGAGGGATTTGCGGCAATTGGCTGCGGCGTGACATTTCTACCGTAATCTCGCTGGCTTTCTGCGGCGACATTTTGGCAAGAATTGGTGCACTCTTGGTCTCTTTCATTTGCCCGAGTATGTCGAGCGCGACCGGAAGCTCCAAAGTTTCAAGAATCGCGGCGGCTTCCTGCGGCTTCATGGTTTCGTACAGCTTAACCAGACTGGCGATGCGCGCCTGCTGCTGCTGATCGACCGTGTGCAGCAGATTCTGCAGCTCTGTACGCAGGGCCTGCAGCTCCTTCACCTTATCCTCAACCTTGGACTCGGTCACGGCAATCAGCGCTTCGCGCTGATCAAGCTCAGCCGCGCGTTTATCCAGATCAGCCCGGCGCTGCGAGAGTGCCTGCAGCACTTTAACTTCGGCTGGCGTATATTCCACCGGCATCTCGGGCGCGGTATCGGCAGGTGACGTAGTGCTGGCGGCGGCAGATTCTGCCCCGGCAGGTGCCTCGGTTGAAGAAGCTGGCGTAGTTGCAGCTGTCGCAGGTGCCGCCTCTTTTGGCTCAGCTACGGCCGGTTTAGCCTCCTGCCCATGGGCGGGAGCGGCTGGTTCCTGCGCGTGCGAGGCCTCACCATATTGCAGCCCGCTCCAGAAATCATACCCACGCTGCCCCAGCATGATAAACGCCATGAACATCAGCAGCGGCAACAGGCGGCGGGTTGGTAATACGGTCATCAGATGCCCCCATCCCGCTTGGTGCCCATGGCACGCAGCAGGTCCTGCTCGGCCTTGGAGCGCGGCGAAGCGGTGAGCGGTTCACTCGCCCGCACAGCCTCGGCCCCGCGTGGCACGGCGCTTTCAATGCGGCTCGCCAGATTTTCGGCGGATTCAATCATGCTCGACAGATCATCACGCAGGCGGCGGGCCTGATCGATCTGCAGCTGCAGCCCCTCGCCCGTTTTGCTGGCCGCGCTCTGTAAATTCTTGATGCCGCTATCCGCCCGGCGGGTGGCTTCATCAAACTGGCGGACCATCACTTCAAAATCCTTGCGGCTGTCACGCAGGATTTTCAGGCGGGCGCTCAGCGTCATGGTACTGATCAGCACCAGTACCAGCAGCACCACCATAATGCCGTCCATCAAAAGGTTCATTGCTTATTCACCATCATCTGTGCGCATCTTGGGCGCTTCTTTCTCGACCTTGACCGCAATATGATTGCTGGACTGGCCCATACGCCCTTCAAACAGCACAGCCTCGCCGCAGCGCAGCTGCACCAGATCATCCACCTTCATATTGAAGCCCACCTGTGAACCGGGCTTCCAGTTCAGCACGTCATTGAGCGGCACCGTGGTTTCGCTCAGTACGGCGGTAATATCGATATCGGTGCCCAGCAGCTCGTTACCCAAGTGGGTTTCCCAGATGCTGTCACGGCCGAATTTTTCACCCATGAACATCTGCAGCAGCAGCTCACGCACGGGCTCCAGCGTGGCGTAAGGCAACACAATCTCGATACGCCCACCGCGATCTTCCATATCTACACGCAGACGCGCCAGCACCGCCGCATTGGACGGACGGGTGAGCGCGGCAAAACGCGGATTGGTTTCGAGGCGGTCAAAACGGAACGTTACCGGCGAGAGCGGGTCAAACGCGGCCGACAGGTCAGCCATAACCACATGCACCATGCGCTCAACCAGATTACGCTCAATAGTTGTATAGGGGCGGCCTTCAATACGCATGGCCGCCGTGCCCCGGCGACCACCGAGCAACACGTCCACGATCGAATAGATCATGGCGCTGTCAATCACCATCAGGCCGTAATTGTCCCACTCTTCTGCCTTGAAGACCGAGAGCATGGCCGGCAGCGGAATGGAATTGAGATAATCACCAAAGCGGACAGAGGTAATGCTGTCGATGCTGACATCGACGTTATCGGACGTGAAGTTGCGCAAACTGGTGGACATCACGCGCACCAGACGGTCGAACACAACTTCGAGCATCGGCAGACGCTCGTAATTAACCAAGGCGCTGTTGATAAGCGCCATAATGCCGGACTGGCCTTCACCGTTCTTGTCGCCGTCAAAGCCGAGCAGGCTGTCGATTTCATCCTGATTGAGAACGCGCGTGGTGCCAGCTTCCATGCCCATGGCCGCAGCCATGGGGTCATCCCCGCCGGCGTCACCACCAGCAGCGGCTGCCCATTCGGCAGCCATCTTTTCTTCTTCGCTCATCCCGTTCGGGTCAGACATTGCGCCTCAGCTCTCTTCTTACCTATCCTACCATATGGCCGTGCAAATGGCATGCCGCAAGATTATTGCGGCAGAATTTCCTGAAACAGCAGATCTTTGACGACAACCGGCGATACGGTGGAATTAACGCGCAGCAGCAATTCCTCGCGCAGGCGCACTAACCCAGCCGAGCCTTGAATCTCTTCCGGCGTCAGCTCACGCAGATACGTCTGGAAATTATCGACAATACGCGGCTGGTTAGCAGTGACCACCTCACGGTCGGTTTCCTTTGCCAGCACCAGATTCACGCGGACCTTGGCATAAACCGGACGGCGCCCTGTGCTGGTGAGATTGACCAGAATGGCCGGCATTTCATAATAAACCGGGCCCTTGGCCTCGCCATTCTCACCCTCACCACCTTCGGCCCCATGCTCGCCTTCGGCGGCAGCTTCTTCCCCATGCTCGCCAGCAGCTTCTGTCTTCTTGGGGCCGATGATACCTTTATAATAGAGACCGCCGCCTACACCGCCGAGCAGCAACAGCAGCGCCGCAATGATGATAACCAGCTTTTTGCCGGATATCTTTTTCTTAGGAAGATCAACGCCTTCGGCTGCGCCTTCCGGTGCTTCCTCGTCGCCCTTGCCTGCTTCTGACTTCTTTTCAGCCATGTTTGCTCCGTCTCTTCCCCATATTAACCATATTAACAGATTAGTTAACAAGCCGTTCATCACCAGCCATATGGCTAAGTCTGCCTAGCGCGGCATTCAGGTTACACATACAACACATTGATTTTATTGAAAACACGCTTTTGGCACGCGGTATGCATATCCAATTCCAGGCAAGTCTAAAAACAAACCGGACGGCCAGAAAGGGTTGGATGCGATGGAAAATACGACTCTCATTGCCTTGTCGCGCGCCACCGCGTTGGAGCGGAAGATGCAGGTCGTGGCCAATAATGTGGCCAATATGAGCACGACGGGCTTCAAGTCAGAATCACCCCTTTTTGTCGAGATGGTTGAACATCCGCAAGAAGACGAACGTTACAGCATGGTGATGGACCAGAGCACGCTGCGCAATACCAGCAGTGGTCCCATCAACCTGACCGGCAATCCGCTGGACGTCGCACTTGAAGGTGACGGCTACTTCGTCCTCGATACACTCAACGGCCCCCGCTACACCCGTGCTGGCAACTTTACCATGAACGATCAGCGCGAGCTGGTGAACGTCAATGGTCTGCCGGTGCTGGACGACAACAATTCCCGCATTACCATTCCGCCCAATACAACCGACATCCGCATCTCGCCGCAGGGCGATGTCTCCACCGAGCAGGGTGTGGTCGGCCGCCTGCAGGTCGTCAAGTTCGACCGTGAGCAGTTCATGAACCAGCTGGGCAACGGCCTGTACCAGACCAATGAAAAGCCGCAGGCAGCTGAAGAAACTGTGTTCCGCCAGGGTTTTCTGGAAGGCTCCAACGTCAATTCGGTCATGGAAATGACTGACATGATCAGTGTGAACCGCCAGTACCAGTCGATCCAGAGCATGTTGCAGTCCCAGCACGAAATGCTGCGCAACGCCTACACCAAACTGTCACGCCTGAGCTAAGGGAGAACGTATCATGAGAAGTCTGATGATCGGTGCAACCGGGATGCTGGCCCAACAGACCAATGTTGAAGTCATCTCGAACAACATCGCCAACATGACCACCAGCGGCTTCAAGCAGCAGCGCGCCGAATTTCAGGACCTGATGTATCAGAACATCCGCCGTCCCGGTGCGCAATCGTCTGATGCGGGCACGATTGTCCCCACCGGTATCCAGCTGGGTCTGGGTGTTAAAACCGGCTCGGTCTATCGTATCCACACGCAGGGTACCATCGTGCAGACCGGTAACGACCTTGATCTGGCCGTTAATGGTGATGGCTACTTCCAGATTCAGATGCCGGACGGCACCACCAATTATACCCGCGCGGGAAGCTTCCAGCTGAATGCCGATGGCCAGATGGTCACCGCTGACGGCTATCTGCTGTTGCCGGGTCTGACCATTCCCAACGGCACGCTGGACATCACCATCGACTCCTCGGGTCAGGTGCAGGCCAAGATTGACGGGCAGATCGACCCGCAGGTGGTTGGCCAGATTCAGCTGGCCCGCTTCCCCAATAATGCCGGTCTTGAATCACTGGGCAGCAACCTGTACCGCGAAACCCCGGCGTCGGGCGCGGCGGTTGTGGGCAACCCGGCGATTGAAGGCTATGGCAGCATTCAGCAGGGCTCGCTCGAACAATCAAACGTGAACGTGGTGTCGGAAATCACCAGCCTGATTACCGCCCAGCGCGCCTACGAAATGAACTCCCGCGTCATTAAGACGTCGGATGACATGCTGAGCTCGCTCAGCCAGCTGAGGTAAGATCATGAAGACCGGCCGTCTCATTCTCACCTTGCTTGCTGCGCTCTCCTGCACCAGCACCAGCGCCCTCGCTGCCGCCCCGCGCGCCAGCGTGAGCGTGGACGGCAGCAGCGTCACGCTCGGCGATATCTTCGACGGTTTGGACTTTGGCGCGGAAAAGGTCGTCATGTCGGCCCCGCCGCCAGGCCGGACGGTAACGCTCGATAGCCGCCAGCTGACAGCCCTTGCCAATGCCAATCACATTGACTGGATGCCGCTGAGCGATACCGACCATGTGCGCATCAGCCGGGTCAGCCAGATTATGGATGGTGCCAGCATTGCGCAGGCTCTGCCCGACGCGCTCGGCCTGCCCGCTGCACAGAGTGGCACCCTCAACATTGTGCTTGATAACCCGCAGCTGACGTTAGCCGCCCCGCAGGATAGTGGCGCCACCCTGACTTTCAGCAGCCTGCAGTTTGATCCCACCACACAGCGCTTTAGCGGTGTGGCCCTGCTGCAGACCGACGACACGGTTTATGCGCAGAGCAGCATCAGCGGCAAAGTTGTCACTCGTCTGGATGTGCCAGTGCTCACCCGCATTGTGCGCCGGGGCGAAGTGATTACGGAAGCCGACATCAGCTGGACCCAGGTTGATCTAACCCCGGCCACGCAGAACCTGCTGCACGAAGCCAGCGACGTGATTGGCAAAGCCCCGCGCACCAGCCTGCGCGCCGGTACGCCGCTGCGCCCGGCCGACCTGATGCAACCCGCCATCATCAAGCGTGGCAGCATTGTGACCATGATTTACAGCAGTGGCCCGCTGCAGCTGACCGCCAAAGGCCGCGCCCTGAACGATGCCGCACTGGGCGAGCCGATCCGCGTAGCCAACCTCACCAGCTCACGCACCGTTGAAGGTGTGGCCAGCAGTGATGGCAGCGTCCGCATCAACACCAGCGCACTGACCAACTGAGAAGGGAGAACCGGCCATGCAGACTAAGTCCCTAAGCTCCATGATCCCCCTACTCCTCGCCAGCACCTTGCTGCTCACAGGTTGCGGCACCATGGCCGACCGCCTGTCACAGATTGGCGAAGCGCCGCCGGTTTCCCCCATCAGCAACCCCACCAAGGCTTATGGCTATCAGCCAGTATCCATGCCGATGCCGGAGCCGCAGGCGGTTGACCGCCAGCCCAATTCGCTGTGGCGGTCAGGCGCACGCGCCTTCTTTAAAGACCAGCGTGCCGCCAAGATTGGTGATCTGCTCACCGTCAATATCTCGATTGATGACAAGGCACAGGTTAGCAACACCTCCAGCCGTACCCGCGCCGATACCGACAGCATGGGCGTAACAAATATGCTTGGCCTTGAGGGCGAAGCTGCCCAGTTCCTGCCGGAAGCCGTCAACCCGGCCAGCCTGCTCAACACCAACGGCACCTCCAGCAACAGCGGCAGCGGCGCCATCAACCGCAGTGAAAAAATCAATCTTCAGGTGGCCGCCACCATTACGCAGCTACTGCCCAACGGCAATATGGTGCTGCAGGGCAGTCAGGAAATCCGCGTGAATAACGAAGTGCGTGTGCTCAATATCAGCGGCGTGATCCGCCCGGAGGACATCTCGTCCAGCAACACCATTTCTTACGAGAAAATCGCCGAGGCCCGTATCTCCTATGGTGGCCGTGGCCAGCTGACCGATGTTCAGCAGCCGCCCTATGGACACCAGATCCTCGACATCATTTCCCCCTTCTGATCAACCCAACCCTTCAGAAGGCCCCTTGGCCCGGCTTTAATAGCCGGGCCTTTTTTTGTCCACCCGGCTCTTGTAGCCGGGCTTTTTTATTTACTCGGCCTTTAAATAAAGACGCCCAACATAAAACCCTTACCACTTATTAACTATAACAAGGCCTCTTGCCCGTTGAATTGACCGCAATTATCCTCAATTCTGAGGTATAACTGTCTGCACTTATTCATCATTTCGGTATATACTTCCCTTTGGAGAGGTGAGGATATCATGCTGCGCATCACAAAACTGTTTCGCAATAACGAGGGCGTTGCCGCGGTGGAGTTTGCCTTGGTTGCACCGTTGTTCTTTGCATTCGTGCTGGCGATCATCGACATCAGCGCCTACTTCTTCGTCGCTGGCCAGCTGCAGCACGGCGTGGTGCAAGCCGCCCGTGCCATCCGTACCGGTAACCTCATCGGCAGTGATACTGACACCCGCAACGCCTTTCGCAAGCTGGTATGTGACAACATCCAGTCCCTCATGATTGGCAGCTGCACCACCAACGTGATGGTGGATGTGCGCGCCTTCAACAGCTTTGGCGCTATTTCACTCCCTTCCTCACTCGACGCTAACGGCAACAAGATCATTGAAGAGAACGAAACTTCCTTTAATACAGGCGGCTCAAGCTGCCCGGTGATCGCCCGCGCCTTCTACAACTACACCACCATCGTGCCTGGCCTGCAATATATGCTGGCGGCGGTTGTTCCTGGCACAGTTTATATTACGGCGGCAACCGCGTTCCGCAACGAACCTTTCACTGGCGGCACTGCCACCACCTGCTCGGACATTTAAGCATGATCAAGAATTTCATCTCCCGCCTGCGCCGTAACGAACAGGGCGTTGCCGCTATCGAGTTTGCGGTGATCTCGCCCATTCTGGTGCTGCTGTTCTTTGGCGCGGTTGAACTCTCCAACCTGCTGATTGCAGACAGCAAGATGCGTAACGTTGCGGCCAGCACCGCCGATCTGCTCACGCAAAAGGCCAATGGCGAAGTTTCGGAATCTGACCTGAACATTGCCAATATTTCTGCGCGCGAAATCATGCGCCCACTGCCCGTCACCAAGGGGGCCTCGCCGCTTTTAGCCATTCTGGTGGTCGATTATCGCCCCATTAACAAATCGCAGGCGAATGTGGCCTGGACTCGTATTATTTATGGGGGTGGCACTACGTCAACTCTGACTAGTAAAATGGGGTTTGTCGCGCCGCCCTGTACGGACAACAACCTGCCCACCGCCCTCTTACCCATTGATAATTCATCACCTCTCAACGATGTACTGAAGGTGACCGCGCGTTATGAATGGCACCCGTGGTTTGCTACTATTTTTAGTACTTCCTATGTACTAGAAGCGACCAACTATAATATGCCGCGTTACTCGCTTAATTTGAATGCAGGCTCAGGTGTTTCTCCGCCCTGTAATTGACATCATACAAGCGGATTAATCTTGCCTATTTGCATAGGCGGGAGGATAAAACCCGCATTATGAAAACAACGCGTCACGCCCTTGTCCCCAAGCTCCTCACCGTTTTAAAGGAAGGGTACGGGCCCGCGCAGCTCCGCGCTGACGTTGTTGCCGGCCTCACCGTTGCCGTTGTCGCGCTGCCGCTGTCCATGGCATTGGCTATGGCCTCTGGCGCCCGCCCGGACCAGGGCCTGATTACCGCCATCATCGGTGGCTTTATTATCTCGGCGCTTGGTGGCAGCCGTTATCAGATCGGCGGCCCGGCAGCAGCGTTTATCGTCATTGTGCTGGGGATCATCAACCAGTTTGGTTATGACGGCCTGCTGCTGGCCACTTTCATGGCGGGCCTCATGATGATTGCCGCTGGCTTTCTGCGGCTAGGCACTTTTGTTAAATATGTGCCCTATCCGGTCATCACCGGTTTTACCTCCGGTATTGCGGCCGTCATCCTCATCAGCCAGCTCAAGAACCTGCTGGGCATTACCTTTGCTGAAGGCGTGCACCCGCATGACATGGTCGAAACCGTCAGCGCATATGTGGCCAGCGCCAACACCATTACGCTGCCCACGGTAAGCGTTGGTCTGGGCTCGCTGGGCCTCATGCTGATCATCCGGAAATATCGCCCGCGCTGGCCGATCTTCCTGATCGGTGCGGTTGCCGCATCGGTTGCCGTATTCGTTTTGAAAATGCCGGTGGCGACGATTGGCACCGCCTTTCCCGACCTGCCGCACAGCCTGCCTGCCCCGCGTCTGCCGGAGATGAGCTGGGCCCGTATTCAGGCGCTGTTCCCCAGTGCACTGACCATTGCCTTCCTCTCCGGCGTTGAAGCGCTGCTGAGCGCGGTTGTGGCCGATGGCATGACCGGCCGCCGCCACCGTCCCAATATGGAATTTGTCGCGCAAGGCGTTGCCAATTGCGTCACCGCTTTGTTTGGCGGCATCACGGCCACTGGCACCATTGCCCGCACTGCCACCAATGTGCGGGCGGGAGCGCATGGCCCGATCGCCGGTATGCTGCATTCAGCCTTCCTGCTGGCCTTCCTGATGGTGGCCATGCCGCTGGCCAACTTCATTCCGCTGTCCAGTCTGGCTGCCATTCTAGTGATCGTGGCGTGGAACATCAGCGAGGTGGAACGCTTTGCCCATCTGCTCAAAGCCCCGCGCGGCGAGCGGGCGGTGCTGCTAGTCACCTTCCTGCTGACAATCTTTGTTGATCTGGCCATGGCGATCAAGGTGGGCGTTATCATGGCGGCGCTGCTGTTCATGCACCGCATGTCCGAACAGGTACAGGTACGCGCAGGCAGCCATGAAGATGGCGAAGAAGAGGATGACGCCGCCCCCGCCAGCGAGGACCCGCTGCCCAGCCGCAAAACTCTACCCGCAGGAGTAGAGGTCTATCAGATCAACGGCCCGTTCTTCTTTGGGGCGGCCGGTCATATCTCCGACGTGCTGAGCGATTTGCGCACCCCGCCGCGCTACCTCATCCTGCGCATGAAGGGTGTGCCGATGATGGATGCCAGCGGCGCTGCCGCCCTGCACGCCGTCATTCAGAAAATCCGCAGCCAGAACGGCCAGATCATTCTGGCAGGCATTCAGCCGCAGCCACGCAAGGTGCTGGAGAAAATGGGGATCACCAGTGGCGATGGTCATGTAACCATCACCCCGGACTTCCACCGTGCGCTGGAGATTGCCGGCGCCGCCTGACCGCGCAGGCAATTCAACCGGTTTCACGCTCTGCTACACGCGGGCAGCGCTGCAGAAAATTCCCCCGTTTTGCGCCCGTTTTCTGTTGCACCGCCGCGTGAATCTGTCAGACTGAGCCTAACTTTACGACCTGACTATACGAAAGGTGCAGTCATGAATTTCCTGTCATTTGCCGGAACGTTCCTCGTTTTTGCCGTCATTATCGTGCTGATGGCCGTCAAGCGCGTGCCGCAGGGCCAGAACTGGACCTGTGAACGCTTTGGCCGTTACACCAACACCCTCAACCCGGGCCTCAATTTCATCCTGCCGTTCATCGACAGCATTGGCGCCAAGATGACCATGATGGAAAGCTTCCTGGACGTGCCCTCGCAGGAAGTCATCACCAAGGATAACGCCATGGTGCGGGTAGACGCCGTGGTGTTCTTTCAGGTGTTTGACGCCGCCAAGGCCGCTTATGAGGTCAACAATCTGCAAGGCTCCATCCAGAACCTGTGTATGACCAATCTGCGTACCGTGGTCGGCTCGATGACGCTGGACGAAATCAACAATGAGCGTGAGCGCATCAACGCCAACCTGCTCAAGGTTGTGGACGAAGCCACCACCCCGTGGGGCGTGAAGATCAACCGTATTGAAATCCGTGAAGTGCAGCCGCCGCGCGACCTGATCGAGAGCATGGCCCGCCAGATGAAGGCCGAGCGTGATCGCCGCGCCACCATCCTTGAAGCCGACGCCGCCCGTGAAAACGCCATTCGCCGCGCCGAAGGTCAGAAGCAGGCTGCCATTCTGGAAGCCGAAGGCAAGAAGGAAGCCGCCTTCCGTGAAGCGGAAGCGCGTGAACGTCTGGCTCAGGCCGAAGCTGAATCGACCAAGATGGTCTCGGACGCCATCAGCAACGGTAACGTGCAGGCCCTCAACTACTTCGTAGCCCAGAAATATGTCGAAGCGATGAAGGAATTTGCCAACTCGCCCAACCAGAAGATGCTGATGCTGCCGATGGAAAGCGCCTCGGTCATCGGCGCGATTGGTGGCATTGCCGAGCTGGCCAAGCAGGCCTTTGGCAAGGGTGATGATGTTGCCCAGCTGCCCAAGCGTGGCGGCTCGGTCCCCAACACCTAAGCTGACCTCCACCACAGCCCTAACCTTGCGAGGAAGACGATGAGCAACATTCACTTTGTGTTTTGGCACTGGTTTGCATTTGCTGCTGTACTGGGAACGCTGGAAATTCTGGCCCCTGGCATCTTCTTCCTCTGGTTGGCGCTGGCGTCTTTTGTGACCGGCGTAATTGTGCTGGTGGTGCCGGAGATCAGCGCCGCCCTGCAGATCACCCTGTTCAGCATCCTCTCGCTGATCATGGTGTATGCCGCGTGGAAGTTCCTCAAAAAGAATCCGATCGCCTCTGACCAGCCCCTGCTCAACCAGCGCGCTGCCCAGTTTGTGGGTAAGGTCTATGCGCTGGAAGACGCCATTGTGAACGGCACCGGCCGCGTACGCATTGGCGACAGCACCTGGAAAGTCGAAGGCCCGGATATGGCCGCTGGTGGCAGCGTGCGTGTGACCGGTTTTGATGGCCCGGTGCTGACCGTTGAAAAAGTCAGTGACGGCAACGCCGCCGCCCCGCATGGCCATGGCCCTACTGGCAGCCCTACTGGCAGCCATGATCCGCGCATTGACCCCATCAAGGATACGCTGCAGGACCCGCTTAATAACGGCCCCACGGGTAATTAAGCTAACAATCGATTAGTCCAGCGACCATGAGCGATTCCATCGAGATTACCTTTACTCCTACAGTGCAGGATTATGCCATTGCAAAGCGGTGGATTACCCAGCAATTCATGGGCTGGTGGAATTATCTTTACGCTATCCTTATAATGTTTTGCGCAGTGGCTCTCAGCTTTTGCTTTACAACCATGCTACATGTCGCCACCCATACCGGTAAAGTGGAACTAAACTGGCTGGGCGAGGCCAGCGGCTTGGGGTTTATAGTTTCGCTCGTGATATTATTCTTTGTTCTGGGTTTCACCCGCCGCACTCTGCACAAAAACCTTTATGCAAAAGATGGCCTCTTTCTCGCCCAGACAACTGTAAGTCTCTCTGCAACACGGATTGAAAGTGCTGGTGGCATTCTCGTCTCTAAAGCTGATTGGTGGCAAGTTCTGGGGCTGTTTGAGGACAAAACCATGCTCTACATCAAACTGACCCCTGTTTATTGCCTTTTCATCCCCAAACGCATTGCCAGCGCTGAAGATCTGGAAAAACTGAAGGCGTTTATCCAGAAAAAGATCAGCGAAAATGCAGGCAAATCAACGCCCACAGTTTAACAAAAAGCTAATTTAAGCCGTATTTAACCATGCATTTGAGATAATTTCCTTGTAACCGGCTGCGGTTGCGGGAAATCGAGTGTGACGACAGATTGCACCACCCACAGCAGCGACCGGGGCACAGGAACCAAAAAGGATCCGGCCAGTCGAACAGGGGGCGCATATGTTGGGCAACTCTTATATTCCCGTCAGATCTCCGCATCCTCGCATGCCCAGCTACAAGCTGGGTCTGATGCTGGCCGCCTTGTTCGTCGCTGGCCTTGCCGCCGCGCCCAATGTGCGCGCCAGCGCGCCGCTCAGCGTGGGCACCGCCAGCACGCTGGGCACACCGGTCGCGCAGCTCATCAGCCTGCGTCAGGCTGATTGGCAGAACACCAGCGCGCGCTATGCGGGCCTGCCCTATCGTAGCGCACAGCTCAACACCCTCATGCAGCAATCGGTTGAACTGCTCACCCGTGGCAGTGCAGTTGAATCCCGCCAGCGTTTGCTGGCCCTGCAGGCCAGCTTGCAGAGTAATCTGCGTGAGCTGCAGCGCCTGAAGCTGGACGCTGCCTTAACGCCGGCCAGCCCGTGCGATCAGGCCGATGCCGCTTTGCTCAATAACCCGATCGGCGCCATCAGCTGCCGATTTGCCAGCACCCGCAGCGACCGTCTGGCCGCCGTGAAAGAAGCCGAAGGCACCATTGCCCAGCGCCTTGCCCAGATCGGGCTGGAGCGCAACCGCCTGACCGCCGACCTCAAGAGCCTAGGGCTGGATGTCAGCGGCGATCAGGTTGACAGCCTGCTCAAGCTCTCCAGCGCCAGCGACCTGCTCACGCTGCAGGTGGCGTATAGCAATCTGCGCACCATCACCAGCCAGCTGCGCAGCGCCATGATTGCCGCCAAGCATGAACCGCTCACCGCCCAGCGCTATTACGGGATCTATGTGGTGCTGCTGGAAGTGGCCATGCATATGCACGAAGATTTTTACATCAAGGTGCAGAACCAGTATCTGCCACAGATCGACAAGCTGACGGCCGACACCCAGGCCACCCTCACCCGCAACCGCTCACTGGCCAGCCAGACGGGCCGCAGCGAGCTGAAAGCCCAGCTGCAGGCCAATGCGCAGACCCTGACCGCGACACTGGCAGCAGCCCAGCAGCACCGCGCGCAGCTGGTCACACAGGCGGCCGCGATCAACAGCAACTGGCAGCAGCTGTTTGCCCAGCATGAGGTGGCCGTCAACAGCTACCGCACCGCCAGCCTGAAGGGCCAGCTGATCGACCAGATCAAGGAATCCGGCAGCGGCTTTAACAGCCTGCAGCAGATCAGCGTACCGGCACTGGAAAGCCTCGGTCATGCTGCACAGCAACACAGCTCAGACAGCAATGAGCAGGACAAGCCCCTGCCCAATTCCTGAGTCTGCGGCGTAATTTCCGCTAATTAAACAAGGCCAAGGCTAGGCGCGCGCACGGCCTTGGCCTATCATGCCAGAATGACCAGACCGCTCCCTAAAGAAAAAACGCATCTGCCGCTGCCAGCCATCCTGTTCACCATCATCATGGTGGCCTTGCTGACCTTTGCCACGCACCCGATTGCGCATGAGCTGTCGTTCCTCATGGTGGCCTGCATCATCGGCGCCGTAGTGGCCAGCACGGCCCTGCTGCCGGGGAGTATCTTCTTCACACTGGCGCTGGCCAACCTCATTGCGGTTTACGCCTGCTTCTTCATCATCATTCTGGATTCCCACTTCCGCATTGTCGAGCCCACCTGGCAATGGGTGGGCTTTGCCACACCGCTGGCCGCTTTCTTTGCCGGCGTCATGCTCCGCCGCAAAGAAATTGGCGAGATAGTGCGCACGCATGGCGAGCCGGACCCGTCAGAATTTGCGCATGCTTTGCTCATTCTGGTACCGCTGGGCGCGATCTCTACCATTGCGATGGTCTATACCTCCAGTCACCGCGAGCCAGAAACACTGCGTAATATCCTCATCATCTCCATGGGGCTAACGGCGGCCATCGCCTTCTTTGCCAGCCGCGTGGTGGCCGTGTTCCTGCTCATTACCGGCCTACTGTTTGAAAGCTTTTTCGAGCGCATGAAGCGCATGATCGCCCCGGTCTTTGCCTTCTCCACCTTTTACTCGTTCACCGTATTAGTGTTTGCCGCCCTCTATGCGGGGATCGACAGCGTAACCGATTACGACCATTTCCTGATTAGCGGCCATGTGCGCGAGATCACCTTTCCCGAAGCGCTGTATTACTCGCTTGTCACCCTGGCTACTGTTGGCTATGGCGATATCGTCCCGCACAGCAATGTCATGCGCCTGCTCAGCGGCCTTGAAGTGGTGAGCGGTGTCCTGCTGCTGCTGTTCGGCTTTAACGAAATTCTGGAATTCACACGCGAGAGCCGCCGTAAAAACAAGGAACGCGATTGATGAGCCGCCCGTTTCAAACCCTGCTGATTGCCAATCGCGGTGAGATTGCCTGCCGCATCATACGCACCGCCCGCCGCATGGGCCTGCGCACAATTGCAGTTTATTCCGAGGCTGACGCTGGCGCGCTGCATACCCGTTTAGCCGATGAAGCCGTGTGTATTGGCCCAGCCGCCGCGCGGGACAGCTACCTTAATATCAATGCCCTGCTGGAGGCGGCGCGCAGCAGCGGCGCACAGGCCATTCACCCGGGCTATGGCTTTTTGTCCGAGAACGCTGCGTTTGCTGATGCGGTAACACAGGCCGGGCTGATCTTTGTCGGCCCGCCCGCCAGCGCCATTCGCGCCATGGGCGATAAAGCCAATGCCAAGCAGCTGATGGCCAGAGGCGGCGGCCCGCTCCTGCCCGGCTACGATGAGGCGGATCAGAGCGATGCCAGCTTTATCTCCGCTGCTGAGCGCACGGGCTTTCCGGTCATCCTCAAACCGGCTGCCGGTGGCGGTGGCAAAGGCATGAAGATTGCCCACGCAGCAGACCAGCTGCCAGACCTGCTGGCCAGCGCCCGGCGTGAGGCCAAGTCCTCCTTTGGTGATGAACGCCTGATTTTAGAGCGTTACCTGCAGCGCCCGCGCCATGTAGAAGTACAGGTCTTTGCCGACATGCACGGCAATGTTGTGCATCTATTTGAGCGTGACTGCACCTTGCAGCGCCGCCATCAGAAAGTCATTGAAGAGGCCCCCGCGCCCGACCTGCCGGATAGCACCCGCACCATCCTGCACAAGGCCGCAACGCTGGCGGCCAAGGCGGTTGGCTATGTGGGGGCTGGTACGGTTGAATTTCTGGTGGAGAACAACACCACCCCCTATTTCATGGAGATGAACACCCGCCTGCAGGTCGAGCATCCGGTGACCGAAAGCATTACCGGCTTTGATCTGGTAGAGTGGCAGCTACGTATTGCCATGGGTGAGAAACTGCCTAAAAGCCAGAGCGAGATTCTGGCCGCAGGCCATGCGGTTGAAGCGCGGTTATATGCTGAAGATGCCGCGCATGGATTTCTGCCGCAGACCGGCACCATCCGCCACCTGCACTTTCCGGCTGAGGCGCGCGTGGATAGCGGCATTGAAGCGGGCGATTGCATTACCATTCATTACGACCCGATGATCGCCAAGATCATCACCAAAGGGCCGGACCGCAAAACTGCGCTGCAGCGGCTGGCGAGCGCGCTGGACCAGACCGAAGTACTGGGCCTGACCACCAACCGCGACCTGCTGCGCAAGCTGGCGCGTCACCCGGTCTTTACGCAAAGCCCGCCGGATATTTCATGGCTGGACCGTGAGGTTGAGGAGCTGATGCAGCGTCCCCTCGCCCCGTCTGCCTTGGCGCTCCATGCTGCAGCCGCCCTTTGGCATAGCCGCCAACCGGAGGTAAGCGACAATCCATGGCTGGCCGCCGATGGCTGGCGCCTGAACCTGCCGGCCGAGCAGCGGCTATGGCTGCGCGATAATGCAGGCCAAACCCACATCCTCACAGCCCTGCCCGAAGGTTATAGCCTCAGCCAGACAGATGCACAATTTGAGTATGGCGAGAACGGCCAGCAGCTCACCGGCCGTGTAATCTATGGGGCCGACTGCCTTGATCTGTTCATTGATGGTGACCAGCTCAGCCTGACCATCATCGACCCGCTGGCCGCCAGCACCCATGCACAGGAGAGCGAGCATCACCTGCGCGCACCCATGCCGGGCCGGGTGATTGCAGTACCCGTGCAGGATGGCGCAGTGGTTGAGCGCGGCACACCACTCATCGTGCTGGAAGCGATGAAGATGGAACACACGCTGCGCGCGCCCGGCAAAGGCAAAGTGGTGCGCGTGCGCTTTGCTGTGGGCGATCAGGTGAGTGACGGCGCCGAACTGGTGGAATGGGAACCGCAGGAATCATGACAGGCATGAACGACATTCGCATTGTTGAAGTGGGCCCGCGTGATGGCCTGCAGAACGAGCCGCAGCCGGTTGATCTGGCCACGCGTATTGAACTCATCCGCCGTCTGGCGGCGACGGGCCTGTCCGATATTGAAGCCGGCGCCTTTGTCTCGCCCAAATGGGTGCCGCAGATGGCTGGCTCGGCCGCGCTGCTGCAGCAGGTGATGGAGCCTTCCCATCATTATTGGGTACTGGTGCCAAACGCCCGCGGGCTGAACGATGCCCGCGCTGCAGGCGCCCGCCACATTGCCGTGTTTACAGCTGCGTCAGAAAGTTTCGCGCAGAAGAACACCAATGCCAGCATAGCCGAGAGCCTCACGCGTATTCGTGAGGTAGCCGCACAAGCCCAGCAACATCAGCTGGCGCTGCGTGGTTATGTCAGCTGCGCACTGGGCTGCCCATATGAGGGCGAGATTGATCCGGCAGCGGTGCTTAATGTAACAGCGCAGCTGTTTGAGCTGGGCTGCAGCGAAGTATCGATTGGCGATACAATTGGCGTGGGCACGCTTGCCAGCACGCGCAATCTGTTCAGCCAGCTGGTCAAGCAATTCCCGGCCCGTCAACTCGCTGCCCACTTTCACGATACCTATGGGCAGGCGCTGGCCAACCTCACCGCTGCGCTTGAGTGCGGTATTCGCGTAATTGATGCCTCAGTCGCCGGACTTGGCGGCTGCCCCTATGCGCCGGGCGCGACGGGCAACGTCGCGACCGAAGATGTGGTACGTTTTTGTGAGGGCCAAGGCCTGCGCACTGGCGTTGATCTGCCGCTACTGGCACAAACCGGGGACTGGATCAGTCAGCAACTCAACCGCAGCAATGCCAGCCGCACCGGCCGAGCCTTGATAGCCAAAAATCTGGCAGGCAGCCGCACCCCACCGGCAAGCTGCCTTTAAGATCAGCCGCGCACTTTAAACACTAGATTAAGCGTTACGGTGGTAGCGGGCGCAGTAGGCGTGCACTCTGTTTTAACCGTGGCTGGATCAACGGGAAAAGAGCTGTAGGTCGTACCGCTGTTCACGGTTACGCTCACCAACCCCATCTCGGATGATTTAGCCCCCAGATTCATGATCGCCTGCATACAGCCGCGTAAACTCAGCGAGCTATGGGCGATATTGAAGTTGGTATAAGGCGAGCTATTGACGATATTCACCAGCGTAGTGCCGCCATAGACATTATAGATATTGGTCACGGTACCGGACACGCAATTGGCCGGGCACATATCTTCGGGAAATACACTGGCCGCGCGCAACGTGGCCGTGTAGGTGGCGGCTGTTGTCTCCCCCGCCACGCCGGTCGGCAGCGCCAGCCCTGCATAATAATCGCGCACGCCCTTAACGGTTAAAATGGTCTGCTGCACCAGGGTCGTCGCGCGGGAATTTTCACGCACGCTGGCCATCACCATCCACAAACCGCCGATAATCGACCCCGCCACGCCCAGCACAACTGACGCTTCAATCAGCGACACGCCCCGGCGGGTGCCCATGCGGCGAGATAAGTGGTGACGGGTTAAGCTGCGCAGCATGATGTCCTCGTTTCCGGATTCGGCTTTGTTTCCAAAGCGTCAGGGCTGTATTCTAACACAATTCCTCTAATAGAATCGATCCGTGAAAGTGAGCAAACGCTCGCGACTCGGCACAATGGTTAATAATATGTTGCGAAAGCGACACAGCCACTAAAAAGGGCCGCAACAACCCTTAAAAACCGCGAGCTTTGCATATACCCCGCCCCCCGGCTGCGCTATGCCGATACAACGATAACGCGCCGGATTTCCGGCCGCCCACAACCTGAGTTTGAAGAGGAAGATCATGACCATTCGTTCCCGTCTTCTGGGTGCTGCTGCCGCTGTTGCGCTGCTGATGCCCGTAGCCGCCAAGGCTGATACCCATGAGGGCTTTTTCCTCGGCGCCGGCGTCGGTGTTGGCCTCAATGGCAACAGCGAATATGACAACGGCACCAACACCAACACCGTAGACTTTGATACCGGCTTCACCGGCTTCCTCGTTGGTGGTTACCAGTTTGACAACAACTGGCGCGTTCAGGCTGAATTCGCCGGCCGTGGCAACGAGATCGACAGCATCACCGGTACCGGTTCGGCTGCCCCGATCACGGGCGACGTTCGCGTTTACTCGCTGATGGCCGACGCCATTTACAACGTGCCCACCGGCACCAAGTTCACCCCGTACATCGGCGCTGGCGCTGGTGTAGCTTGGGTTAAGGGCAACAATATCGGCACCATGCTGACCACCTCGGTTGACGACAACGACACCGTATTTGCCTATCAGGGCATCGCCGGTGTTGAATATGACGTAACCAGCAACCTGAAGGCTGATCTGGCATACCGTTATTTCCGTACGGCTGACACCAGCTTCACCTCGGCTGCCGCCACCACCATTGATGGCGACTACGAGAACCACAGCATCACCCTGGGTCTGCGCTATGTATTCCCGGCAGCCAAGGCCGCTCCGGCCCCGGTTGCTCCGGCAGTTGTAGACGCCGCCCCGGCCCAGCCGATGGTTCCGAACAACTACATCGTGTTCTTCGACTTTGACCGTGCGACCCTCTCGGCTGACGCTGAGCGTATCGTTGCCGCCGCCGCTGGTAATGCCCAGCAGGCCAAGGCCACCACGATCGAAGTGACCGGCCACGCTGACCGTTCGGGCAGCGACCGCTACAACCTGCGTCTGTCGCAGCGTCGTGCGGACGTGATCAAGAACGCCCTGATTGCCAAGGGCCTGACCGCTGACCAGATCGTTGTTGCCGCCAAGGGCGAAAGCGATCCGCTGGTAGCCACGGCTGACGGCGTGCGTGAAGCGCAGAACCGTCGCGTTCAGATCGTTCTGAAGTAAGCTTCAGAGCCATATGATCCGGAAAGGGCGCCCCTGTGGCGCCCTTTCTTTTTGCGCCATGTAAACCGCACCTCCCGCACTGCCGTCTGCTTAACCATAATGCCCCACAGAAATAAGGGTTAACAGCAGCGCTTTTATGTTGCGGTTAACCAAAAATGTTCCGTACAAATTCATAACCACATAATTTTAAAGAACAGGATGGCACATGGGCACTTTTGACAAGAGCGGCGATTGGCTGGGTACAACCGAGCCGACCTCAAGTGAACTAACAGCTGGCACGTTCAAAAAAGAAAAACCCATCTCCGGCCCGCTCGCGCAAGACAGTAATGAGTTTGACCGTTATGTGCGCCGTTCCCACAAAGCCGAATATATGGAAGACGAGCGCGCCCGTGAGCTGGCCCGCGCCTGGCGCACCCATCAGGACTATGACGCCCGCAACCAGCTGATTGAATCCCACCTGCGCATGGCCACCTCTGCTGCCCGCCGCTATGTTAGTCACGACCGCTCACAGGATGACTTAACCAGCGTGGCAACCATGGGGCTCTTTAAAGCAGCCGACAGATATGATCCCGACCATCCCAGTAAAGCCAGTTTTGCCACCTTTGCGGCGGCTGACATAAAGGCCGAACTCAAGGAATATACGCTGGATCATTATTTTCCGGTGCGCTGTATCAAAACCAAAGGCACCCGCAAAGCCTTCTTCAATTATTATGAGACCCGCAACGCCGTTGGCGTTTTGCCGGATAAGCAGATGAACACGGCGCAGATTGAGCAGGCCACCGCGTTGCTCAATAGCGGCTCATCCGCGCGCATTCAGGTCACAACAGAAGATGTGCGCTTTGTTGATATGGCGCGTCAGGGCGGCATGATCCGCAGAGAAATTGAAAGCAGTAGTGAGAGCGATGATTTCCCCTCGCTGCTTGACTCCATCGCCTGCAAAGCGCCGGGGCCAGAAAAAACACTAGAAGCGCGCCAGCTGCTCGGCCGCGCGCTTGACGCGTTCAACCAGCTCAATGCCCGCGAGCAGGATATTCTCACCCGCCGCCGTCTGGATGAAAATCCGGCTACGCTGCATGAACTTGCTGATCAATATAACGTATCAGCTGAGCGTGTGCGCCAAATTGAAAATAATGCTGCGCAAAAGATTGCCCGCGCGCTGGTTGGCAGCGGCAACGAGCTGGACGCCTATGAGGATGAATACAAGATCAAACCCACGCTGACCGCTGCTGCCCGTAGTGCCATGCAAGCCAAAACACAAGCCCAGTGCGCGATTGAAACTGCGGCCAAGCCTGCCGTTAGCGCCGGGCCGGACGCGCCGAAACCGCAGTTGAAGCGGGGGCCGAAGCCGAAGGCGCATGCGGCGGCGAAGCCTGTGCAACCTGCGTAGTCGTCACCGCACCACTGCACAACTCATCTGCTACAACTGGCTGTAGCGAAACGGCCTGCCCCAGCTCCAGCAGCTTGGCGTTATCGGGGCTGGCCAGCTTGTCGAGCTGCCACATCATGTCCCACGTACCTTTGCAATAACCGGTCATATCTGCCATGTGCTTTTGCGACCAGGCATTGGCAATACCGGTGATGAAGTTATTGAGCTGACGCTCGCCGCTGCCGCCATAAACCCGGCTGAAATAGCTGCGCAGCACGCCGCCATGCATGGACACCAGCTGCTGATACTTGGTCATGAACTTGTTATAGGCCCCGGCTTGATTGCAGCCCACACCCGCCACCATAAGATAGGATTGCAGCGAGCGCACCACCATGGCGTTCTTCTCAGCTGCGCTGGAACAGGCCGGCAAGGCCGCCAGCGCTGGCTGCGCAGCAGAGGCACCGATCAACAGGGCTACAGCAAGAACAGCGTGAGAGAGGCGCATGAGAATTCTCCGAATCAAGTGGTAGCAGCGTTTTACTCCTCCGCGCCGATTCTCACAACCGGATAGAATAAATCCCGTCTTTTTAGGGCTTTACGCGAGCTTTATTTCAGATAGCTTCAAAGTGGGTCACGCTACCCCACCGTAGCGCAACTATCTGCAAGGATAGCGAAGATGAGCAAACCAACGACACGTCCCAACAATCCCAATTTCTCCTGTGGCCCCTGCACCAAACCGCCGGGCTGGTCGCTTGACCCCCTCAAGAGCGCCGTTCTGGGCCGCTCGCATCGCTCATCGCTGGGCAAGGCCCGCCTGCAAGAAGTTATCGACCGTACCCGCGCAGTGCTGGCCATTCCAGCTGATTACCGGATTGCTATTGTCCCCGCCTCGGATACCGGCGCAGTCGAAATGGCGATGTGGTCCCTGCTCGGCGCACGCGGCACTACCGTGCTGGCGTGGGAGAACTTCAGTCAGGACTGGGCGATTGACGCCAAGAGCCAGCTCAAGCTGCCCAACCTCACGCTGATGGAAGCCGCCTATGGCGAGATCCCCGATCTGGCCAAGGTCAACTTTGCCGATGACGTGGTATTTGCCTGGAACGGCACCACCTCGGGCGTGTGCGTGCCCAATGCCGACTGGATCCCCGCTAACCGCGAGGGCCTGACCATTTGCGACGCCACCTCTGCCGTCTTTGCCATGCATCTGCCGTGGGACAAGCTCGATGTCACCACCTGGTCATGGCAGAAAGTGCTGGGCGGTGAAGCGGCGCACGGCATGCTGGTGCTCAGCCCGCGCGCGGTTGCCCGTCTTGAAAGCTATACGCCAGCCTGGCCGTTGCCCAAGCTGTTCCGCATGACCAGCAAAGGCAAGCTGACTGAAGGTCTGTTTAAGGGCGAGACCATCAACACCCCCTCCATGCTGTGCGTGGAAGATGTGCTTTACAGCCTGAAATGGGCTGAAAGCATCGGCGGTGCGTCAGCTCTGGTGGCGCGCAGCCAAGCCAATGCCGCGGCGCTCGATACATGGGTACAAGCGACCGACTGGATTGACTATCTGCCGGTACGCGCCGACATACGCTCCACCACGTCGGTTTGCCTGAAGATTGTTGACCCGTGGTTTACCGCCCTGCCCGATGAGCAGCAAGCTGAAGCCGCCAAGAAGCTGGCCAGTCTGGTTGAAAAGGAAGGTGCCGGTTTTGACATTGCCAACTACCGCACAGCGCCGTCGGGCCTGCGCATCTGGTGCGGCTCGACCGTTGAAGCTGCTGACCTGTCGGCCCTCACCCCATGGCTGGACTGGGCCTATGCCGAGGTTAAACAATCACTGGCCAAAGCCGCTTAACATTCACGCGTCTGCCCTCTGCGCAGGCGGGGATCCATACGGATTTTTGCTGACGCGGATATGACGAGCTAAAAACAGGAGTAACACATGCCCAAAGTTCTGATTTCTGATGCGCTCTCGCCCGCTGCGGTTGAGATTTTCAAGACACGCGGTGTTGAGGTTGACCAGAAGGTTGGCCTCAAGCCCGATGAGCTGGCCGCCATTATCGACCAGTATGACGGTCTGGCCATTCGCTCCTCAACCAAAGTGACCAAAGAGCTGCTGGAAAAAGCCACGCGTCTGAAGGTCGTTGGCCGCGCCGGTATTGGCGTGGATAATGTGGACGTACCCGCTGCCAGCGCCAAGGGCGTTGTGGTGATGAACACGCCATTTGGTAATTCCATCACCACGGCCGAGCATGCGCTGGCCATGATGTTTGCCCTCGCTCGCGATATTCCGCAGGCCAATGCCAGCACCCACGCCGGCAAGTGGGAAAAGAGCAAGTTCATGGGCGTTGAGCTGTGCGGCAAGACGCTGGGCGTGGTGGGCTGCGGCAATATCGGCTCCATCGTGGCGGACCGCGCAGTTGGCCTGAAGATGAAGGTGGTGGCGTTTGACCCCTATCTGTCGGATGAGCGCGCCACCAAGCTGGGCGTTGAGAAGGCGGATCTGGACACCTTGTTTGCCAAGGCCGACTTCATCACCGTTCACACCCCGATGACCGAGCAGACCCGCAACATCATCAACGCTGCCGCCATCGCCAAGATGAAAAAGGGCGTGCGTATCATCAATTGCGCGCGCGGCGGCCTGATTGACGAAGTGGCGCTGAAGGCTGCGCTGGAAAGCGGGCATGTCAAAGGCGCGGCGCTTGACGTGTTTTTGGAAGAACCGGCCAGAACCAATGCGCTGTTTGGCATGGAGAATGTCATTTGCACGCCGCATCTGGGCGCGTCGACCAATGAAGCGCAGGAGAATGTGGCCCTGCAGGTCGCCGAGCAGATGTCCGACTATCTGATGAGCGGCGCCGTCACCAACGCGCTGAACATGCCGTCAGTCTCGGCAGAAGATGCTCCGCGTCTGAAGCCCTATCTGCAACTGGCGCAGCAGCTGGGCAGCTTTGCCGGCCAGATGCTTGAAGGTGATCTCAAGAGCATTACCATTGAGTATGAGGGTCAGGTAGCGGCGCTTAACGTCAAGCCCCTCACCGCCACCGTACTCATGGGCCTGCTGGCCGGTCAGCTGGAAAGCGTGAACATGGTCAATGCCCCGGTCATTGCCAAGGAGCGCGGCATCAGCGTGAGCGAAACCCGCCGCGAGCAAGCCCGCGACTATCAGACCATCATCCGCGTCAAGGTTGCCACCAGCGCGGGTGAGGATGTGGTGGAAGGCACCCTGGTGGGCGGCGCCAAGCCGCGCGTCACACTGGTCAATGGGGTGGCGATTGAAGCTGAGATCAGCCCTGAAATGCTGCTCATCCGCAATGAGGACAAGCCGGGCTTTATCGGCCGTCTGGGCAGCGCGCTGGGCGATGCCAAGGTCAATATTGCCACCTTCCATCTGGGCCGCACCCAGCCCGGCGCTGACGCCGTGCTGCTGGTCTCGGTTGACCAAACGGTAGCGCCTGACCTGCTGGCCAGCATTGGAAAATTGCCGAGCGTTGTCAAAGTAAAGCATCTGCGATTTGCCTAACGCAGCAATAAAGGTTAAAATCAGTCCCGGAAAGGATTCCCGGGACTGATGGCCGACCAAACTGCCGCAAAACAAGCCGCACCAGCGGGCAAGAACGAACGCATCTCGGTATGCGGCGGGCGGTATGAGGTTTTTTTAGGCAATCCGTTGCCGCATTTTTCCAGCCCTGGCACCCGCGCCTATGCCGCGCAAGGCACCCGTGGCCATGGCAGCGCGCTGGCCCTGATTGTTGAAAATGGCGAGTTTCCGCGCTTTGAAATTCTAGGCAATGCGGTCAACATCAACAGCCCGTATGTCTGCAAGTTTCTGGAATATGATGTGGTGTACTGGGCCGATATCGGCCAGCATGTCCCCGTCCTGATTTATGAGCGCCCCGGCGGCCCGCGCCTGATGGAAAAGCTCACCGATGACCGTCCGCCCCTGAACAGTGAAGTGCATTTCAGGCAGCTGCTGGAATCCATGTCGGATGGCATACGTGATATTTATCTGGCGGGCACCAATCACGGTCGCATCAACCCCACCAACCTGTTCACACGCGATGCGTCCAGTGCCACAGTGCAGATTGGCGATTATATCGCAACCGCCCCCTGCAAATATCAGCACCCAGCCTATTGTACGATTGAACTGGCCATGAGCCACCCGCTCAGCCGCGGCCCGGCGAGTGCGAGTGACGATATTTATGCGATAGGCGTTACGCTGATGCATATGATCTTCGGCAAACTGCCAATGGTCAACATGGCGGTTGAAGACATCATCAAGGCCAAGATCGAAAAAGGTAGCTTGATGGCGCTCAGCGGCGGCTTGCGCATTCCCAGTGCCTATAGCGAAATTCTACGCGGCCTACTGGCCGATGATGTCAGCCAGCGCTGGGCGCTTGATGATATTGCCTACTGGCTGGGCGGCCGCCGCATGGGCAGCAAGCCCGGCGCGCAAAATGGCAAGGCCCAGCGCGCTTTTGAAATAGGCGGAGCCTCTTATAACAATGTGCGCCTGCTGGCCCACGCGATGACCAAACATCCGGATGCAGCAGCTAAAAGCATTGAAGATGGCTCGCTCGACCGCTGGCTGCGCCGCTCGCTTGGCAATGAGGATCTGGCCGGCGCCGTTGCTGAAGCGGTCGCGTCAGCCGCCTCCACCCAGCGTGGCGGTAGCCCGGCTGAGCGCGCAGTGACCCGTACCACCATCACGATGGACCCCAGTGGCCCCATCCGGTTCCGCGATATTTCCAGCATGCCGCAAGGTCTGGGAGCGCTGCTGGTCGATACGCTGGCGCAGGGCAAGTCCCCGCGCAATATCGCTGATTTCATTGCCGCCCAGTTCATCCTGCACTGGGGGAACTCACAAAATCTGGTCGGCGAATATGCCTCGATCATGCAGACCTATGAAGGTCAGCGCATGTTGCTCGACCGCCCCCAACCCGGTTTTGGCATTGAGCGTGTGGCCTATGAGCTGAGCCCCGGCACGCCCTGCCTTAGCCCCATGGTAGTAAGCGCTTTTCCGCTCACCCTTAAATCCATGATGGTGGCGCTGGAGGCCTATGCCAGCACGGTTGAAGCGGGAGATACCCGCAGCGACCCCATTGACCGCCATATTGCCGCGTTCATCCTCAGCCGCCACCGCCGCATGAATGACCGTGTATTCCCCATGCTGGCTGCCGGCACCAATGCCGGGCAGAAGGCGCTAGCCACCCTGACGGTACTGGCTGAAATGCAGCGCAAATATCATACCGAGCCGCTGCCGCATCTGGCCGAGTGGGTGGCGCGTATGCTGGCGCCGTCCATGGACCGTTTCCACAACAAGATCCTGCGCGAGCGGGTAACGCGCGACATCAACAAACTAGCCAAGCGCGGCGATATTTCAGGCATGCTGAGCGTGATGGATGACGGCTCCACCCAGAAGAAAGACGATGAAGGCTATAATGCCGCCCATAAAGAATGGCTGATCCTTGAAAAGGCCGCGCGCGAACTGACCACCAACACCGAAGTCCGCGACAAGGCACTGCTGCGCCAAGGCCGTCAGGTCACCGCATTTGTTGCTGCCCTGCTCGGCATTATCGCCGTTGTCATTACCGCTTTCATCAAAATGGTGTGACATGAGCAAAGACCCGAACAAGCAGGCTAAAAAGCCATCCAAGAAAAACAAAAGTATTGTCAGTCTGCTGCTGATCTTGATGATTGGCGCCATCTTTCCCGGCATCACGCTGCTGGTTGTGGGCGGCATGATCCCAACCGCCGTCGTCTGGCTGATGGACCGCACACGCGGCAAGCTCACAACCATTACCGCCGGATCCATGAACGCGCTGGCGCTGTCATTCCTGCTCATTCAGTTGTTTGATAATGGCCAGACCCTGCAAGCCGCCATCAAAATCCTGAGCAATCCGGTGTACTGGTTCTTCCTGTTGGCCGTGAGCGGTTTTGGCTGGTTTGTGGCGCAGACCATGCCGGTCTTTATTGTGGGGGTCATCACGGCTCGTGACAAGAACCGCCTCAACAAAATCCGCACCCGTCAGCAGATGCTGGTGGAAGAATGGGGCGAGGGCATTACCGAAGTGCCCAACGAGAAAAAGCCCCAATAATTAGTGGTAATCAGTCAAATCAGCCGATGAGGCCGCGCTGCTCGGCGGCGTCGCGCACGTCTTTTTGCACCTTGGCAATGGCGCGCGCTTCCAGCTGACGCACGCGCTCACGGCTTACGCCAAATTCCTTACTCAGCTCATCTAGCGTCACTGGCTCATCGCTCAGGGCGCGGGCCTGAATGATGCGGCGCTCACGCTCATCGAGATTGCTGATGGCATGCGTCAGCAGCTTGACCTTCTGGCTGTGCTCGTTGGATTCAATCAGCTTGAATTCCTGATTGGCGCCATCATCGACCAGAAAATCCTGCCATTCGCCCTCGCCCTCAACCTTGAGCGGCGCATTGAGTGAATGGTCCGGCGCGATCATGCGGCGGTTCATGTCCACCACTTCCTGCTCGGACACCTTGAGATCATTCGCGATCAACGCCACCTGATCCGGCGGCAGGTCATTATCATCCAGCGCGTTCAATTTGCTCTTGAGGCGGCGCAGATTGAAGAACAGCTTCTTTTGCGCCGAGGTGGTTCCCATCTTCACCAGCGACCATGAATGCAGGATGTATTCCTGAATGGATGCACGGATCCACCACATGGCATAGGTGGCCAGACGAAAGCCCTTCTCCGGCTCGAATTTCTTGACGGCCTGCATCAGGCCGATATTACCTTCCGAGATCAGGTCATTCACCGGCAGGCCATAGCCACGAAAGCCCATGGCAATTTTAGCCACCAGACGCAGATGGCTGGTGACCAGCTGATGCGCCGCCGCGCGGTCGCCATGTTCACGCCAGCGTTTGGCCAGCATGAACTCCTCCTCGGCCGTCAGCATGGGAAAGCTGCGGATCTCGTTGAGGTAGCTGGTCAGCGCATCGGGCGATGACAGGACGGGCAAGTTCTGGTGTTCAGCCATGGGCACTAATATAGCACAGGGTTACCGGGGGTTAGCGAGGGCTTTTTGACGCCCCTAAAACCCCAATTAATTCAGCCATATCAGATGGCAAGTCGCACTCAAAATGCATCTCTTTGCCGCTAACAGGATGGGTAAAGCTCAGCTCGCCTGCATGCAGCGCCTGACGGGGAAAATTGCGAGTCGCCGAGCGGAACGGCTCGGCCAGACGCCCGGCCTTGCGGCTGTTGGCTGTACCATACACACTATCGCCCACCAGCGCGTGGCCGATATGAGCCATATGCACGCGGATCTGATGGGTGCGCCCGGTCTCCAGCTGGCAGCGCACCAAGGCAAGTGCGCCCTGCGCCAATACCTGCACCACGCCATAATGCGTGACGGCTTCCTTGCCGCCGCTCTTGAGCACAGCCATGCGCTTGCGGTCATGCAGATGACGGCCAATCAAAGTTTCAATGGTGCCTTCGCGCGGCATGGGCACGCCCCACACCACTGCATAATACGTGCGGCTAAGGGTATGATCGCTGAACTGTTCGGACAGCTTCTGATGCGCCTTGTCATGCTTGGCCACCACCATCAGCCCGCTGGTATCTTTATCCAGACGATGCACAATGCCGGGCCGCTGCTCGCCGCCAATACCGGACAGCTCCTCGCCCCGGTGCCAGAGCAGCGCATTGACCAAGGTGCCATCCCAATTGCCAGCGGCCGGATGCACGACGAGGCCCACCGGCTTGTTGATGACGATAACGTCCTTGTCCTCAAACACGATATCGAGCGGAATATCCTGCGCAGGCAGATGATCGACCGGCACCGCCGCCGGTACCTCAATCACATAGGCGGCGTTTTCTTTCACGCTGGCCGAGACGTCGGTGACCACCGCGCCGGCCTCGGTCACATGACCGTCCTTGAGCAGCGCCTGAATACGCGCGCGCGACAGCGCGGCCTCAGACGGGGCTAGCTGGGTCAATGCCTTGTCCAGCCGCTGTCCGGCCAGTTCGGGCGTAATGGTAAGCTCGTATCGCGTTGCGCTCATGCCTGTGCTATGCCCTAAATCAGGGAGAATGTGCAATGGCTGAAATGCGCGCAATCAAAACTGTAGTGCTGGGAATGACGGCAGTGATGCTCATCATGCTGGCATTGGTACTCTGGGGTCTGAGCCGCAATAGCGATGAAATTGAGGCGGGCGCCCTGCGCGTGCAGCAAAATCAGGCAGCTGCCGCCATCACCACTGTCACAACCAGCGCCCCCGCTTGGGAAAAGGACTTGCCGCAAGGGAAGATCATCAGCCTCGCCAGCGCCGGCGCCTATCTGGCTGTGCAGCTTGAAACCCCCACCGGCACCCAGCTCTACCTGATTGACCCCCGCGACGGGCACATTCAGGGCCGATTGAACGAAAAAAAATCGAGTCCCTGATTTGGCCAACTTCACACGCGCTGTGAAGTGAGACGGACAAGGTCTTGAATTAGATTTATCCACAGGCAGTTGGCTGGACATTCAACCATTTCTCTGCAATTTCAATCGGTTATTGACTCGCTTGCTTATTTAAGTAGCATCACTTCCACTAGCTCTGGTTGAACAGAGGGGAACCTCCGGTAACGTTGTCGGCTCATACGGCCTGAATAACGACCCGGAGATCATCGGGCGGCTATCCTCGGCCGGGAGTGAAATATCACCTCGGCCGAGGAACTATTTTGGGGAACTTTCCTAGTAGCCACCTCACCCTTACTCAAAATACCCGGATATTCAGTTTAACCCTGCATTAAATGCTCGCTAACACTTTCGCCTTACCATCAGATGATGGGACGTGGCGTGAGCGAACAGCAATTTTGTTACTACCATGCAGCGGGCCGGTCATTGGCCGCGATTGAAGCGCATCGCCGCGCCGTTCTTAAAGCCATCAATGAGGTCCGCTCGTTTGTCATGCTCTGCGGGGCTGAACGCGCCTTGGGCGGGCCACGCATCAGCGGACTGCACTTTGCTGGTGCCCTGCCCGATGGCTGGATCCGTAATGCCAGCGCGCCGCATATGGCGATCCCCAATACCGATACCGCACGCGGCCTGAGCCTGGCTCACAAGATGGCGGGCCTACGCATTCCCGGTAATGCTGAATTTTCTGAAATGATCGGTGCCGATGCACTGCCCAGCACCATCAGCAGCTTTGCGCCCGTCATTACCGTCAACTGGCCGAGCTATGAAAAGGCCAAAGATGGCTGGGTGATTAAATGCCCGGTTGGCCATGACGGCAACCACGCCACACCGCCCGACTGCACGCAGCTGACCCGCGCCGATTATGAGCGGCTGATTGTAACCCCCAGCTTTAACCTGCACGCCTTTGACGGCGATGACGGCCTGAGCAACTAATCCGCAATAGAGCGCAATAAGTAACGGCAGCGCTTTCACGCTGCCGTCACACTATTCAACGTCACCGTTTAATGAGTGGTGTCATCCTTCACCTGAATGACACGCGGCTTGGCTGCCTCCGGCACCTCACGGGTCAGATCAACCGACAACAGACCGTTGGCCAGTTTGGCCTCGCCCACCTTGATATGATCAGCCAGCTGGAAGCGGCGCTCAAATGCGCGCGCAGCAATCCCGCGATAGAGATAGGTCTTGGCCTTTTCTTCTTCACTGGGCACACTGCGGCCAGCGATGGTCAGGGTATTCTCCTTGGCCACCACTTCCAGATCCTGCGGCGTAAAGCCAGCTACCGCCATGGTAATGCGGTAATTATCTTCACCGATCTTCTCGATGTTATAGGGCGGATAGCCACCCTCTTCCGCTTCAAGCGCGCTTTCCATCATCCGGTTCAAACGGTCAAAGCCGACAACCGAACGGAACATGGGGGAAAAGTCATAAGTACGCATGGTGATCCTCCTTCAAGCAATCACTGTTAAACACACGGCCACTAGAGGGCAGACCCAAAGGCATCCGCCCTTATCCTGCATGTAGGAAGGGAAAATCGCGGTTTCAAGGCCCCGTTAACCATAATTGGACAGGTGCTGTTAACTTCGATTCGGTAAAATGAGGCCTGTTCAACAGCCTATGAAAAACCGGACCAAGAACAGGGCATGAAAGAAAAAACCGTTTTTATAAATTCGCTGTACGAGGAATCGTTCGGCCTGCTGGTCGAGGCGCGCAACTATTTCCAGTATAGCGAAAGCAACCGGCGCGCGGCCATGCATGGCCCGCCGCATGACCGCCTGTTTGTGAATTGTCAGGCCATGCGCCTGACCAGCCGCATGACCCAAGCCATGGCGTGGCTGCTGGCGCAACGCGCGGTTGAAACCGGCGAGCTGTCACTCTCACAGGCCTGCAATGGAGAGTTCTCACTCGGCGGGGAAGAGATTTGTACAACAACGGATAATCACCAAGACCGCCGCATTCCCCCGCCCATGCGCCAACTGCTCGACCGCAGCCACAGCCTGTATATGCGGGTCTGGCGCCTTGACCAAGCCGCCCGTCAGCGTATTGAAAACGGTCACGGCAATGGCCAACACGGCCACCAATCGCACTGATTATTATCCCCATCCAGCCACGCACGAAACGCCCCATCTCGAAACCGTCAGTAGAGAGAATGGTGACGGCTGTGTTTTTATGAGCGACTGAGATAAGGCAGCGCGCCTCGTAAGTCCCGGTTGCTCTTTTATACGGGATCAATTCGCACACCACACCCAGCATACTCTTGAACGCTCAATCATTGATTGCTTGTTAACTACCTATGGGTAAAGTTATTCATCTGTCCGAACATGCCGGAGCCTTACGATGACTGGGTTATTGGAGTGAAGAATGTTGAAATTCAATAAGACGGGTGTGCCGCCAACAGCAGAAGAAATTTCCGAGCTTGAAGCCAAGATTGGTCATAAGCTGCCTTCAAAGCTGGTGCAGGTGTATTCGGATCCGACCATTGAGTTTACTTATCCTAATAAATTCCCGACGCAGGATAATGAGAGTTACTTCGGCGACTTGAGTTCCATCTTCTCGTTCACAGAGCTTGCAGATGAATATAAATTCTTCTCATCTCGCTATGGATTCAACCACCTTCTTCCAATTGCAACAGATACCGGAAGCAATTTCATACTTGTTGACCTTAATGAGACAGGAAACACTTACGGGCATATTTACTACTTTGAGTTTGACCTCCGTGATCTTCATAAGACATCAGAAGACATAAGGTCATTTATTGACAGTGTTTCCTGCTATTCATTGAGCGAAATTCCGTTGGAAGATATGCAGGGCGCTACTGCCACTGTAGCCAGTGATTTAAAGAATATGATTGCAAAGTCCAAGTAGAATCCAGAAGGACACTGCATGACCGACTCACCCCACAACAATAACAACGTAGTTGTTCGCGAAGGCAGCTCGGGGCGAATCTTCAGGTGGGAAAATCTACAAGACTCAGAAAAAACAAGATTTGATAAGTATCTGAGTGATCAGAACCTGACGACAAGAGACCATTTAGATCACTTTATGCGAGAAGGTGTTAAGTTTAGCGAAGAAGGTTATCCGGACTTCTCCCCGTATGCCAGGGCAGAAGTTGTATTACCGGAACTTGCAGCTAGCCCTTCAACCGACAGCGCGCGAGCCTATAAAGTTCTGTATGGAGCCAACGAGGTGCCGTCGGAAATTCGCGATAATTACACATGGCATCATGTAGAAGATACAAAAAGAATGCAACTTGTTCCTAAATGACTGAACGAGTACGTCCCTCACCATGGTAGTCGATTTGTAAATAGAGTTCTTCAAGAAAACCCCGACATGGTTGCACCGCCTGCTGCGCGTAACTCACTGATTGAAAACTCTATGGACGTTCAGCGCGGCTATCAGCAAGAACGTATATTGCGGCAGGCTCAAGCTGCCGAGCATCACGCCGGGCGGGCGATGGGTGTTGCAGCAGTTGGGGTTGATCTCGCACAAGGCAATGCAAGCGCAGCGGCGATGGATACGGCTGCTATGGTGGCACAAACCCGCACCGCACAAGAGATCGCAGTCAAGGCGGCGGCGCGTGTTAGTCATGAGAATCACATATCACAGCAATGGCCAGCATGGCCACCAATCACACCAAGAACGATCAGCAGTGGTCAGCAGCGGCTTTTTATCTACTCACCGGCTTTTTCCTTATAAGGTCGGGCGCCTCTTCAATAAGGTTTTTGAGCTCTCTAATCCACTCTCTTGCAGTAAGCAGATCTCGTTCCGTAATTTCTTTTGGGTGTAAAATCTTATTTGCCAACCGCCGCTTTGCATGGAGATTTTTCTTTTTAAGATGCGGGTATTTTCTTTCGCATTCATCGATCAAGCCCTCAAGCGGAATAGCCTGAACTCTTCCCGCATAGTCCAGACACAACTCAGGAGCATAGTGCCTAGCTAAAACAAGCTCTGTAAGAGCACGACACAATGAAATTGAAGCCCTATCAAGGCCGAGGATATAGGCTTTCTGTACCTCTTCTAAGAGGTTATATAACGACAAGACCTCATTACCGTAATGATTTTCGACTTTTGAAGGAATAAAAACAACCCCAACGTCAAGATAGCGTCGTTGCGATTTCATCCAATCCACACCACTATTATACCTAATAAACTCAAGAAGTGCGTAAGCCTTTTTCTTCCACTTCCTATCTAAGTTCCACCCTTCTTGTGTCAATTTGACCTGCTCCCCGAAAATGTCGCCAGTATGAGGTAGAGTCTGCAACCCGAAGGCCCTAGGATTGGGGCAAGGAGCAGACGATGAAGAAGCGGTTTAGTGAAGAGCAGATTATTGCGGTGCTGAAG
>Ga0255212_1000015_pt1 | contig 120876 bp, 126 predicted proteins | sample Miss_Yuk_RepC_8d_FD_188425 | JGI IMG/M metagenome (GOLD analysis project Ga0255212, IMG submission 188425) | Freshwater microbial communities from Mississippi River, Louisiana, United States - Miss_Yuk_RepC_8d | ecosystem: Environmental > Aquatic > Freshwater > River | place: USA: Louisiana...
TCGCGCCACCAGTCTTCGCCAGTACCTTCGTGATCGCTGCGGTCAGCGATGTCTTGCCGTGGTCAACGTGACCAATCGTGCCAATATTCGCGTGCGGCTTCGTACGCTCAAACTTTGCCTTGGCCATAATTAGCTACTCCAGTTAAAAACGAGCCGCACCCCGGCTCTGGACGGCGTGAAAATAGCGGCTGGGACGGCCAAATCAAGAGTTTTTTTTAGGGCGTTAAGGACTTGACGGCGGCGCCGCAGGCGCTGGCGGATTGGCGGTGTGGCCGGACTGCGCCATCGGATTAGGAGCCGGATTCAGCATGGTTTTAGCCGGACGGAACAAAATTGTGCCACTGACCGGGCGCCTGACGCCCTGCACTAACGCCTCCAGATGGGCGCTGTATAGCGTACCGGGAGTTAGATTGTCGTAGCTGTAAGACGGGTGGTCGGCAGCGGAACGCTGCTCAACAAGCTGCCCCTTGCTGCGTATGACCCAAGTGAGATCTGACAGCTCGCTGAGCTGCTCGGCGGGATGTTCGGTGGGCTGTTCTGGCGATACGCGGCTGAGGGTCATCTGATGGCCGTCATCAGTTAATTCATAAAGTTGGCGCTGATCATGCGGGGCGTAAAAGCTGGGCGGCTGAGGCGATACCGCTGCAGGCTTCTGATATACATGATAGGCTAGTTTAATACAGCCCAGCACAATCATGAACGGTAGTGCGGCGCGGTAACGCTGCCAGAAGGTGCGGCGCGAGCCAAGCAGATGATCCGTCACCTGAGCTGGCGTCAGGCCCGGTGATGGTGCAGCACTGGCAGGCACCGTGCTGATATGTTGGGATGATCGCAGGCTTTGAAGGTGACGGGTGCCGGCGCCAAAGCTATCATGATTGATCTGATAATCAGTCGCGGCGGTAATAAATTCATCGCGCTGGCGGTCGTAAATCTCGCACGCGCCGACCTCGCTGATAATACGCAGAAAAACACTGATCTGCTTGAGCGCGGCCAGGGCCTCCCCCCCCTCATACCAATAGGGAATAGACAGACCCGCATCCTTCGCAAAGAAACTGAAGGTCAGGCCCAGCCCGCCTTCTTCTGACGAGTAAACTTCGATATACTCATCCCCATCGCTGATTTCCAGCCCTGCTTCAACCTCTTGCAGTGCCTTAATGATCCGCTCGGCCCGCGCGCGCCACGGCGCATCAGTCGTGAATCTGAAGGTCAGATCATAACTCATCAAAAGACCTGAAAAATGGAGCGGGTGAAGGGAATCGAACCCTCGTAACAAGCTTGGAAGGCTAGTGTTCTACCATTGAACTACACCCGCGGGGGTGAGGGAGGTTGTAGCAATATCAGCCGTCATTGAACAGGTTGTTTTTAAACTTGATAAAACAGCTTGTTTTTAAGCCGGATAAAACCGGTTGTTTTTGACTCGTGGCGAATTGAGGGAATATCTCTAGTTAACCCAGTTTGCCTGACAAAGCGGCAGATGCGGCGCCAGGCAACTTAACCGTTGACTTCCGGATGATTTTGCCGATATTGCTGCCCATCGCCGGAGGGATTGCCGAGCGGTCAAAGGCAGGAGACTGTAAATCTCCCCACATAGTGTTCGAAGGTTCGAATCCTTCTCCCTCCACCACCCCCCTATTTCTCTGATCCTTCCTGATACAATTCTGATAGGCATAGACGCATGCAATTGCCTTCACTGAGCAAAGCCAAGACCTATGCGTGGGCCGGACTACTGGCGAGTAGCTCTGTAGCACCGCTGATGTACGCAGGCCAGCTCAGCTTTACGACCCCACTCTTTAATGTATTGATGTGGGGTCTAACTATCACCGTACTTGCACTGCTACTTATGCGCGCCATTCCGCGCGTGACGCATATATTGCTCACACTCATTCTTCTTGTTTTTATTGCCCCTATCTCTGTCATTCTGATCTTACCGCTAGGCTGGATGCTGGGGGATGAACTTGCCCAGCCCATACACCGAGAGCAGCTGGATAACGGCATTATCTGTGAGGTCACCCCGTTTGGGAATGTCATGTCTGGCGGCAACTTAACCTCTCTTTACAGCCCGGTTCCTCACCTACCCTTTTTACGAAAAAAGCTGGGCAGCCAGAGCCGCATAGACGGCAGCGACGCCCCGCCGGTGACGTGCGAGAGCGTCCGCGCGCTCACACGCAACACCGAAAAATGACCCTTGCCTTTACGGGGCTGTATTTTCTATTCTGCGCGGCTCTACATTTTAAAAATTTGCAAAGGCCTTTTAAATAATGACGACTGCGCCCACATCGCTTGAAGACAAATGGCTGGCCGTGGCTTTGACCAAATATCCGCGCCTGCGCGAGGTCTATTATGACGCGCAAGGTGATGAGATTGCCGTTCCGCTGATCCATAAATATAATCTGGAACTGATCACCAATCCGGCCACCTACAAGAACTGTGATTCAGACAACCGCGCCAAGATTGAAAGCACACTCGAAAAGGCGGCGTTCAATGTATTGGACAAGCAGTTTGAGCTGGCCCCTATTCCGGCCTCGCCTTACCTGGCACTAGCTGATGCGCTGATCTTGCGCCGCACGGAACTGAACCGCGAAAAAGGCGACGCACTGGCCCGCCTGTGCTGCGAGATGATCTGCGCCCATGTTGACGACAACCCGCCAACACTAACTCCCGACAACAAGACGCTTCTCCTCGACCAGACTGAAGCCTGGTACCGCCGGATGCTGATTGATAAAGGCCCCGGCTCTGAGGCCAGCAAACTGCATCTGGGCCTGTTCCTGCATAATTACCGTGGCGCCACCAGCCCGGCCGCGCAGATGGGAGCCTTGCAGCTGATGGGCAAGGTGGCCAGCAAGGGCAATGCCGATGCCATTGAGGTGCTGACGGCCTGCGTCTCGCAAAGACATTTCAACCGCGCCGATACAGAAACAGCGCTGGATTATATTCTGGATGGCGCGCGCAAGTCACCGCGCACCAGCCTGAACGCCCTGAGCCAGCTGGAAGCGCTTGGCTTTATTATTGATACTGACAACCTGAAAAAACCTGTTCAGCCGCGCCCCACTCTGCTGTAAGTGCGCTATAGTCAGGCTATGCTGGCGCAAGCGCCAACGCGCCAGAAGAGAACACGGAAGAGAACACGGAAGAGTAAAGTCATGCCACGCAGCCATCAGATTTTTTGCATCATCGCGGGCCTGATGGGCTTTTATGGTATTGCGGCGGGCGCGCTGGCGGCCCATGCCGTGAGCGACCCGATGCTAGCCGCACGCATCAATAGTACAGCTCTTTACGCGCTGATCCATGCGGCGGTTCTGGTAGGCTGGCGTGATGACAGCCGGCCGGCGCTGCTGGTTAAATGCATTTTTGTGCTGGGCGTGCTGCTGTTTAGCGGCGGCATGATGCTGGCCTATATGGGCGGGCTGATGGCCGTGAGCCGGGTTATTCCAGCAGGCGGCACTCTCTTGCTCATTGCATGGCTGGGCGTGGGCGCCTGTGCGCTTTACAGCATGAGGCGTCATTGAGTTTTTGCAGCTATACACTTACCGCTTCTGGCATGAGTCAAATTAAGCAACCCCGGCCAATGTTGCCGACGGCATAGCAACAAAGAGAAACAGGGCCCGTTAGGGCCCTGCTCTTACTAACATATGCTGGCCTGCGAATTAGGCGGCGCGCACATCCCGCAGAAAGCGGTTAATGCTATCCGTCAGGTTCTGTGACTGCTGCAGCAGCTTTTGTGACATGGTGAGCACTTCCTCAGCCGCCTGATCGGTATTGTTGGCCGCCTGATTCAGCTCATTCACGCCAGAAGCCACACCTTCTGCACCCATGCTGGCGCGCTGCACGCTCTGGGCAATTTCCTGTGTGGCGGCATTCTGCTCGTTCACCGCGCTGGCGATAGAGCCGTTGATAGCGCTGACACGATGGATAACCTCACCCACGCGGCGGATTTCCTGAGTGGTTTCTTCGGTCGCGGCACGGATCTCGGCCACACGGCGGGAGATGTCTTCTGTTGCCTTGGCAGTCTGGCTGGCCAGGTTCTTGACCTCGCCCGCAACCACCGCAAAGCCCTTGCCCGCTTCACCGGCACGCGCAGCTTCAATCGTGGCGTTAAGCGCAAGCAGATTGGTCTGCGCCGCAATGTTGGTAATCAGCTCGACAATCTGCGAGATGTTTTCAGCAGCTTCCGAGAACTGGTTGACGCGCTGGTTGGCGGACGTTGCCACCTGCACGGCCTCGGCGGTTACACCCGACGCCTGACCAACCTGACGGCTGATCTCCTGAATGGAGGCTGACAACTCCTCCGCCGCACTGGCGACCGTCTGGATGTTGGTATTGGCTTCGTCCGATGCCGATGAGGTGCGGCGGGTTTGATCCAGCGAGGACTGCGCCGTCTCGGTCATGGCTGTAGCTGTATGTTGCAGATGACCAGCTTCTACCGACAGGCTCTTGATAATCGCGCCCACTTCGGCTTCCAGCGCGTTGGCCATCTGGGCCAAAGAATCGCGCTTCTCCTTGTCGGCCTTCAGCTTCATCACTTCCTGCTCTTCGGCCATACGGATCATCTTTTCCTGATTGGCGCGGAAGGTGCGCAGCGATTCCACAATCAAGCCCAGCTCATCACGACGGGTCAGCGTATCAATATCCACATTGAGCTTGCCATTGGCCAGCTGCTCGGTTGCACCGGCAATGCCATTGATGGAGCGCACCACGGTACGAGCCACCAGAAGAGAGATCAACAGAACCAGAACTACAACGCCGATGACGATCGAGCGGAAGTTGGTGGCAGCTTTTACAGCCTGAGCCTGCCCGTCAGCCGCGGCCTTCTCGGCACTGGTGCTGATAATCTCGGTCAGGTTCTTGAGATTGGTCTGCATCTCATTGTTGAGCTTATCAAAACCCGGCAGCATGGTAACGATAGCGCTAAAACCCAAGTCAAGCATGGAGCTAACCGCGGTCATGGCCGAGCCATACTGGCCCATAGCGTCCACCGTCTTACCAATAAGCGCCTGCTCCTCCGGCGAGCTCAGACGTTGGCCGTAATCACGCAGCTGAATGGAGAGATCGCTGATCTCCTTAGACATTTGCTCCATCGTCTTGCCATCATCCTGCTGCTGAGCGGCAGAAAAAGTCAGGCGGCGATAAAAACCGGCATTGAGCGCAGCAATATCGCCCGCAACCTTATTGATCTCGGTCACGCTGGCCATATCATGCTCAATCAGATGTGTGGTTAGGCTGCTCTGGTCATGCATGATACGGCTGGCCAGAAAATAGCAGCCCACAATGGCCACCAAGCCTAGAACCGGCGCAACCAGAAACTTAAACAGCATGGGTGTGTTCTTGAACTTGAGCATGTCCTACCCCTGACGATGATACGATGCGATTATATGATGCCCTTATTTTGTTAAGATGATGACGCCAACTCGTTAATATTACGTTGATAGTCACATCTACTTCGCGCAAAGAAAACCGCGCATTTGAGAGAAAAGCCTTATGAAGCAAGGCATCACCACGCATCAACAGAAACTAATCCCCTGCCCCTGCTCAGAAAATTGGTAAATAAAAAGGCCTGCCCCTTGGTCAAGGAGCAGGCCTCTTTTACAGATGAACCGATCAGAACTTCACGGAAGTCGACAGGTACACGCGGCGCTCTTCCTTGCGGGCGATGCCGTTGGTTTCCTGTGCTTCAGCGTTCAGCTGCTGACCCGACAGGGCGACAGTTACGTCGTCTGTCAGCTTGTAACCGACACGGGCCGCAACCGACCAGTAATTGTCAACGTTGCCCAGGCCGTAAGTGGTACCGAACGCATTGGTACCATTACGCTTGAAGGCGTCGAAGTCGGTCTGGAACTTGAGATAACCGTCAACTTCCCACTTGTCGTTGGCCCAGCCGAGGTTGCCGTTGAACACATGCTGCGGCGCACCATCCTCAAAGGCCAAGCTGCGAGCAGCCGAGCTGGCAATCAGATGATCGTCGATCTTCATAAAGGTGTAGTTGGCATTCCAGTGCCAGTTCTGGCTGAACTTGCCATCCAGACCGGCTTCGATACCAACAGCCGAGGAACGACCACCATTCACCCAGTACTTCAGACCACGCAGAGCACCCGGGGCCACGTCAAACGAAACGGGGCTGGAAGCAGGCTGCAGGATGAGGTCCTGATTGAGCTGGTAGAACGCACGCAGCGAGCCCTTACCGTTGATCTCTTCGATCTTGCGGTCATAGCCGAGCTCATAGTTGGTCACAACCGTCGGGTCGAGGTTGGGGTTACCGGTATAGAACGCCGGGATACCTGCACCAGTGAGGTTGATAAAAATACCACCAAGCTGAACCAGCGAGGGGGTTTCAATACCACGAGCCGCCGTCAGACGCAGCGTGTCATTCGCTGTAGCCTTCCAGACCAGACCGGAATTGAAGCTGATGGTGTTGATGTCACGATCCCAATCATCATTGCTTTGCGGCGATAAGGCCGGGAACTCGCCATGACGGTTGAGCATCATGTGGTCAAAGCGCAGGGCGTTGGTGAACGACCATCTATCCGAAATGGCCCAATCCCACATAGCCCCAGCTGACAGCACATTGTAGCTGACGTCAGCACCAGTTGCCGCCGGGCTAACACCCATCGTATTGAAGCGGTGTTCCGCCGAGAAGCGCAGGGTGTGCTGGGCGTTCAGCTTGATCAGATCCGACAGCTGGTTGACCCATACCGTGTTATGGAAACGCGGTACACCATAAGTGGCCGGCAGACCATCAAGCTGGGAGTCAGCCACATTCACATAGGACTGCGCCTGAATGGAACCCCACTTGCTATCCACCAGATAGGCGAGCTTGGCCGAACCAACATTGTAGCTGTTATAGCTTGTCGCCAGCATCGGCAGGGTTTCCTGCTGCTTCTGGGTCACAAAGCTGGCTTCAGCCGCGATCTGTGAATTGCTGGTCAGCTGATACAGCGCATCAGCATTCACAGCCTGCTTGTACGGATCATAACCGGCCAGATTGTTATAGGCATACTGGCTGCTGAAGTCCGAGCTGGAGAAGCCATGTGCGGACAGACGCAGACCGAAGTCGTTGCTCTTGCTGTGCATGGTGCCAACAACGGCGCCGTCAACATAGCTCTGCGAACCGATGGTGGCGCGGGCTTCGTTCACATTGTCGTACAGCGGGTTGAAGGTGATGATATTGATCACACCCGAAGCAGCGTTAAAGCCGAACAGCGCGGTATTGGGGCCCTTCACCACTTCGATCTGACGGATTTCCGAAATATCGATCGGCAGGGTCTGCCACGCGGTATAGCCATAGGTATCAAGGTAAACCTGACGACCATTGACCAGCACCAGCTGGCGCGGTGCCATCGGCTGCGAATAACCACGGATCGATACGTCACCCGAGGTCGGGCCATAGTTCCAGACATCTACACCCGACAGGCGGCTGAGGATGGTGGGCAGATTGGTGGCACCCGAACGACGGATATCATCAGCGGTGATGATTTCCATGGTCGCCGGCACTTCCGATTCACGCTGCGGCTTACCGGTTGCGCTGGTGGTGACGGCTTCGCCAAACATTTCCTGCAGGCCGCCGTAATTAACGGTCTGGGCCTGGGCCGGTACGCCTGCCAGCAAAACGGCAGCGCACACGGTGCTAAGAAGAAGGGACTTATTCATGTAACGGTTCCTCCGGATTACAGTTCTTTGATCATCATACGGAAGGCCGACTGGAAGCTGATACCAGCTGCGCCTGCTGCCGCATTATTTACGTATACCTGAACGCTGGGCTCGGTCTCGGCACCCACAACGCACTGGCCGCCCTTCACACAGGCAACATCTGCACCCATGGAGAGAACCTTGTTGGCGTTGGCGTAAGCCTGCACGGCGCCAAACTGGCTGGACAGACCCGGTGTGAGGTAAACACCCTTCAGACCCGTGGTCCCAGAGAGCTTGGACGCTTCAACCGGCGTTGCGGCAACGGTGAGCTGGCCCACCTTCAGCGAGCCACCATTCTGCGCCATGATGGCGTCCTTAGCGGCAACCGATTCAGCCACGGCGGGATCGAACACGATACCGATCTGCGAGGTGCCCGATGCACCTTCCACGAAACCGGCTGCGCGTACGGCAACCTGATAGGTCTTGGCCGGATCACCAGCCTGGGCAGCGCCGGACAGCAGCGTGGCTGACATCAGGGCGGCAAGGAAAAACACCTTCCGATTTTTGATCACAGTTCTATCTCCCTAAGGACAAAAGGACGCATCTCTTGTAATCGATGCCTATAATTGGAGCCACCACCTATTTTAACGAATCCATGAATCTCCCGCAGGCGTGGTAACTTTGCACCAACCACCCTGCTGCGCTGCAATATCTAACTAATTGGGAATGTTTGCAAAAATGGGATTGATGAAGATCAATTTATGAATACGCCGATAGGCTGGCAGCTTATAAAGAATGACAATTCCGCAGTGATAACCCCACGGCCTTGAGTGATGCGCGTGCAGTGTATGTTTAGCGCTGGATAGGCAAAATCCGCTCATAGAGAAAATGACCAGCCAGACCTATTGCCCCCTGATTTTTCTGCATAAATCAGGGCCCCGGCAATTATAAACTGGCCCTCACCCGGTAGAATGTTTATAAGAGCCGCATCATGACCAAAAAATTCACAAATAGCCGTTCTGCCAGCCGTCCCGCTAACCGTTCTGCCAAATCGGCTGCGCCTGCGCGCGGCGGCCGCCCCTCTTATTCCAGCAAGGGTCGTGATGACGCCAGAAGCAGCCGCAGCTCAGAGCGCAGCTCCAGCCGCACCTCGGAGCGCAGCTATGATAAACCCGCTCGTAGCTACGATAAGCCTGCCCGCAGCAGCGAGCGCAGCTACGACAAACCCGCCCGCAGCTATGACAAACCGGCCCGCAGCAGCGAGCGCAGCTATGACAAACCGGCCCGCAGTAGCGAGCGAAGCTATGACAAGCCGGCACGCAGCTACAGCAAATCTAGCTCCGGGTTCGACAAGCCCACACGCAGCTACGACAAGCCAGCCCGCAGCAGCGAGCGCAGCTTTGGCAAATTCAGCGCCAAGCCCGCATATGCCAGCCGCCCTCGCGATGAGATGCGTGACGACAGCCGCTTTGAGACCCAGTTTGAATCCCGTCACGATAGCCCGCGTGACAGCCAGAGTGAAAGCCCGCGCAGCAACAAGCGTGACGGCAAACGCGAAAGCAAGACCAGCAACCTGCTCTATGGCGCACACGCCGTGCGTCAGGCTTGGCTGAACCCGCAGCGCACCATCCGCCGCCTGATGCTGACCGAAAGCGGCATGGAAAGCTTTGCCGCCACACTGGAAGAAGCCAAGCGCCGCAAGATCAGCCGTCCACAGCCCGACCTGATTGACCGTGATTATGCCGACCAGCAGCTGCCCGGTGCCGTGCATCAGGGCATTATCCTTGACGCATCCCCGCTTGATTACACCGTGCTGGAAGATGTGCTGCGCGCCGCTGAAACCCGCAGCACTGCTGTGGTGGTGGCGCTGGATCAGGTTACTGACCCGCATAATGTCGGCGCGATCATGCGTACCGCTGCCGCCTTTGGCGCACTGGCCGTATTGGTGCCTGAGCGCAATGCCCCGCCGCTCACTGGCGTTCTGGCCAAGATTGCCAGCGGCGCGGTGGATGTGATCCCGCTGGTGCGCGTCAATAATCTGTCGCGCGCGCTGGACGATCTCAAGAAGGCCGCATTCTGGACCATTGGCTTTGCTGAAGAAGGCAAGGAAACACTGGCCGAAGCGGATGTGACCGGCAAGGTTGTGCTGGTGCTGGGTGCAGAAGGCGACGGCCTGCGCCGCCTGACCACCGAGCGCTGCGATATGCTGGTACGCCTGCCCACGCAGGACCCGATTGGCAGCCTTAACGTGTCCAACGCTGCGGCCATCGCCCTGTATGACGTAACGCAGCGCCAGACCGGTAAGTAAGCCCTCATATAGATAGGCCGTCACTTAATAAGTAAGACTGAATTAGTCCCAAGCGATTGTGCTTGCGGGCTTTTTTAGAGCGGCTTATGGTGCCGCATGCTCAATGGTGAGCATCACAACCAAGGAGAAAACATGGATCGCGATCTGAACCATGATTTCAAGAAAAGCACATTCTGTGGCAATGGCTGCTGCGGATGTGTAGGTGTGGCGATTGAGGCGGATGCCGTCTATGTCACCAACACCACAGCCCCTGGTCCGGTAACCAAGTTCAGCCACGATGAGTGGAAGATCTTTGTTGCGGGTGTGAAGCACGGCGATTTTGACGTAGCTTGACATCATGACCAGTGCCGCTCTCTTCCGCTCCGATAGTCTGGCCCGCCGCTTTGGCCTGTGGCTGGTTGCTTTTGCCCTGCTTCTGCAGGTGCTGGCACTGCCGCTGGCTAATCGTCACCAATTATCGCGTGAATTGTGGGAGAGTGGTGCGCAGACCATTGCCATTTGTACGGCGCATGGCCTGCAAAACGTAAAAGTGGGCGCCGACGGCTCTGCCAAGCCCGACGCCATCAAGGCTTGCGAACATTGCGTTCTCTGCCTGGCTGCCGGTCTGGCTTTTGTGCCGGTGAGCTCACTCCTGCAACCGTTCCTGCCGCTGCTCTCAGTGCGCCAGGTGGCGGAACCTGCTGATATTACGCTGGCGCAGCCCAATTATCTGTGGCCGCCAGCCCTTGCCCCACCTGCCCGCTAACGCCCCTTTTATAAAAGCGCTGCGTTACCCTTTTCCGGCAGGATATTCCCATGACCATTCCGTTTCCCACCGCGCCGCATGGGCGCGTGATCCCTATTACACCACTTGATGAACCCGGCGCGTGCCCGCGTACTCAGCAAGAACAGATGCGCCGCCGCCTGTTCCCCGCCTACCGCGACGCCTGTATGGATGTGAGTGAGGCCAAGCGCGCTGTGTATGCGGCTGGCCTACGCCGCAAGCAGGCATTACGGCAGCCCCACCGCCCGCTGCGCTACCTGCAGGCGGTAATGGATGGCGTTGGCGCCCGCATTGAGCTGGCTTTTGCCCGCCGCTGGCAAAAAAATGTAGCGCATGGGCTGGATCATGCCCGGGTAAACCAAGCGCTGGGCTGGCCGGCTGACCATGTGGCCAGCTGCGCGCATGAAGCCAGGCCAGTGCGCTGGAAATCGGCCAGCATTGCCTTTGCCTCCGTAGCGGCACTCACCCTCACACCCCTGCGCAATGACTGGCTGCCACTCACCCCCACGCAAAAGCTGGAAATGGCTATCGCCGGGATGAATTGCGTAGCCCTGACCGGTGGCGCTCCGGCACCAACCGCCCCCAAGGGCCCCTGCTGCAACCCGCGTGAACAGCTCGATCCGCGCCGCCGTTTCCTGCGGGATACGACGCCAAAATGGTGGCCGACCTAACGTCACCCGCAGCGCACAACTAAAATATACATACAGGAAGCCCCTTTGCACCCACTGTGCGTTTGCATGGTGGGTGCTATACTTATTACGTAAAGAATAATTGGAGCTTCCGCCTGTGACCGCCAAACCGCCCAAATCGAAGAAGCATACCTTTGCCTTTGTCCTGCTGCTGATCGCAGCGCTGGGCAGCGGCATGTGGTGGATGGGCCGCAACAAGGTGGAGACAGATGACGCCTTCATCGCTGGCCGTGTGGTGACGATTGCCCCCAAGGTGGGCGGCTTTATTACAGCGCTGCACGTCAACGATAATCAGAGTGTGAAGGCCGGTGATGTGCTGGCCGAGATTGACCCGCGTGATTACCAGATCAAGCTGGACGGGTTAAATGCATCGCTTGAAGGCGCGCAGGCCGATCTGGATCAAGCCAAAGCCGATATGGAACGTCTGCTGGCCCAAAGCAGCCTGAGTGCCAGTGTGCAGGCCCGCCAGCAATCCACCACCAAAGTACATACCGCCCAGGCCAAGGTCGATGGACTGAAAGCCGAGATTGCCAAGGCCACCACCGATCTGGAGCATACCCGCGTTATCGCCCCGATGGATGGCACCATTGCCAAGCGCGGTATTGAGGTAGGCTCGTTTGTTGAAAGCGGTCAGGCGTTGATGGCCGTGGTGGGGACCGAACGCTGGGTAATTGCCAATTTCAAGGAAACCCAATTGGACAAGCTACGTGTTGATCAGGCGGTTGAGATTGAAGTAGATGCCTATCCTGAGCTGAAGCTGCATGGCCGCATTGAAAGCCTGCAGAATGGCACCGGCTCCAGCTTCTCGGCCTTCCCGGCGGAAAATGCGACCGGTAACTTTGTAAAAGTAGTGCAGCGCGTGCCGGTGAAGATCCTACTGACCGATGCGCCGCCGGCTGACCGCCCACTGGCCGTTGGCATGTCGGTCATTCCGGTTGTCACGACCGCTGCTGACAAGTAAGCCGCTATGTCGGCCGCCCAGCCCTCTCCTGCCGTTAATCCCTGGCTGGTGGCCTTTGCGGTGAGTCTGGCCACCTTCATGGAAGTGCTGGACACCACCATTACCAATGTCTCGCTCAGCCATATTGCCGGCTCCCTCGCTGCCGGGCAGGACGAAAGCACCTGGGTGCTGACCTCCTATCTGGTCGCAAACGGCATTATCCTGCCCATCTCCGGCTGGCTGGCCAATGTCATGGGGCGCAAACGCTACTTCATGATGTGTATTGCCACCTTCACGCTGGCCAGCTTTGCCTGCGGCGCCGCCAACAGCCTTGAGATGCTGATTTTCTTCCGCATTCTGCAAGGGTTGGCCGGGGGCGGTTTGCAGCCCACCCAGCAGGCTATTGTGCTGGACGCATTCCCGCCTGCCATGCGCGGCAAAGTATTTGGCGTGACCGGCATTACCCTGATTGCGGCGCCCGTGATCGGCCCCACGCTGGGCGGCTTCATTACTGACCATTACAGCTGGCGCTGGATTTTCTATATCAACATTCCGGTGGGTATGCTGGCGCTGTGGCTAGTTAATCAGCTGGTGACAGACCCGCCCCATGCCCGTGCGCGCGGCTGGGGCAAGATTGACTTTATCGGGCTGTCCCTCATAGCCATTGGCCTTGGCGCCTTACAGCTGGTGCTGGATAAAGGCCAGCAGAAGGACTGGTTTGATAGCCAGTACATCATTTGGATGAGCTTACTGAGCCTGTGCACGCTGGGCGGCGCGGCGATCTGGCTGCTACGGCAGAGCGAGCCGATCGTCAATCTGCGCCTGATCGCCCGCCCAAGTTACGGCTTAGGCATGGTGCTGATTTTCTTTGTAGGGTTTGTGCTGTATTCCAGCTCGCTGCTGCTGCCGCTGCTGGTGCAGACCCAGTTTGGCTACAATTCCATGCTGTCGGGCGAAGTGATCTCGCCAGGCGCATTGGTGGTGATTGTGCTGATGCCGCTCTCCGGCATGCTGATCAGCCGGGTGGATGTAAAGTACCTCGTCATGATCGGGCTGCTGCTGTGCGGCACCGGCCAGATTGCCACCAGCTTTGTCACCCCGCAGACTGATTACATGACCTTTGTCATGATGCGCGCCCTGCAGGTGATGGGGCTGCCGTTCCTGTTCATTCCGGTCAGCGCCATGGCGTTTCGGGATATTCCGGCTGGCGAGAACAACAAAGCCTCGGCCCTGTTCTCACTCGCCCGCAATATTGGCGGCTCGGTGGGCGTGGCGCTCTCCACCACGTTCCTGATCCGGCAGGCGCAGGTTCATCAGAATTATCTGGGCGAGCATCTCTCCCCCTATAACCCCAATTACGCCAACCTGCTGGAGCTGCGCACGCAGGCGCTGGAAGCCCATGGCATGCTGCACGGCGCCGCGCAGGCGGCCGCGCATAACAGCCTGTGGCAAGAGCTGCAGCGTCAATCCTACATCCTCTCTTATGCGGATAACTTCCTGCTACTGGGCACCATCATGCTCAGCCTGATGGCCCTGGCCGCCCTGCTCCCGCAAGGCCGCGCTGCGCCCAAAGCTGCCGCCAATGCACATTAAAACGGCGCGCATTAAAGCGGGGCGCTGCCGCCAAAATAAGCGGAAAAACGAAGCGTTTTAAGATGTTAAAACAGGTATTTGCAGCCGCAAGCGCTTTTGCTATACACTGGCCCTATCGACGTGGTGAGCCGGCATAGCACAGCGGTAGTGCAGCGGTTTTGTAAACCGAAGGTCGGGAGTTCAATCCTCTCTGCCGGCACCATCTTTCCCATCATCACAAATCAACCTGCCTGAGCAATTACCGCCTGTTTGCCATACGCCTGATGTTCCCGTTTCGTTCTTTTTATGCTAGATAGGGGTATGAGTGCGCTCCTGCCCCCGACCCAGCTGCGCTGGCTGTTTCTGGATCTGAACAGTTACTTTGCCAGCGTCGAGCAGAATGACGATCCGCGTCTGCGCGGGCGGCCGGTGGCCGTGCTGCCGCTGGCGAGCGAAAGCACCTGCTGCATTGCCGCCAGCTATGAGGCCAAGGCCTTTGGCATCAAGACCGGCACGCCGGTCTGGGAAGCCCGCCAGCGCTGCCCCGGCATTGTCTTCATCAGCGGGCGGCATGACCGCTATGTGGACTACCATCACCGCATTCTGGAAGAGGTTGAGCGCCACATTCCGGTGACCGAGATCTGCTCGATTGATGAAGTGGCCTGCCGGCTTGATCTGTCGGAGCAGAATGAGCAGGTCGCCCGTAATCTGGCCGCGCGGATCAAACAGGGCCTGCGTGAAAATATTGGCCCGGCCATTCGCTGCTCCATTGGGCTGGCGCCGTCCAAATTGCTGGCCAAGATTGGTACCGACATGCAAAAGCCGGACGGGCTGGTGGTCCTGCCCCCGCATGAGCTGCCCGGCCGCCTGCTGGATCTGGAGCTGACCGACCTGCCCGGCATCAGCAGTGGCATGGCGGTCCGGCTGGCGCGGGGCGGCATTTTCAGCGTGAAAGCCTTTTGGGATCTGGAGCCGCGCCACGCCCGCCGCCTGTGGGGCGGTGTGGGCGGTGAGCGCTACTGGTATGCGCTGCATGGTTATGACTTTCCCGAATTTGGCACCACGCGCAGCAGCCTGAGCCACTCGCAGGTACTGGCACCTGAGGTGCGCGAGTGGCACGAGGCCCGGCTGGTGGCCCGCCGCCTGACCCAAAAACTGGCTACCCGCCTGCGCCGCCTGAACATGCTGGCCGCCCGCTTTGGCTTGTCAGTGCGCCTGGAGAATGGCCAAGGCTGGGCCAGCGAGGTGCCAATTGCGCCCACACAGGATAATTTCACGGCGCTGGCGGCGCTGGAAGATTTATGGGAACAGGCCGGGCCGCAGCTACGCCAGCCGCGCCTGCGCAAGGTGGGTGTGTGGATCAGCCAGCTCTGCGCGCCTGATGAAGTGCAGCGCGACCTGTTTGATACGATCAATCCGGCCGTGCAGAAAAGCCAAGCCCGGCGCCAGCAGCTCTCCACCTGCATGGATACACTCAACAAAAAGTTCGGGCGCGATACCGTGCTGGTGGGCCTGCCCGCCAAAAAACTGGCAAACTATACCGGTACCAAAGTGGCGTTTACCCGCATTCCCGACCGCGAAGAATTTTACGAATGACGAACCGTGCGATAGGACGGCGGGGATGGCGGCAAAGATGGCGGGCCACCCGGCTTTTTGAAGGGCAGCACTTTGGCCAGGCGTGCATCGGTGCGCACCACGGGGGTTGTCCGGCGCGGAAAGCGGAACGCGAAGACCACGGGCGTCGCCAGCTGGCGCGCGATTAACGAAAAGACCGTTACCGGATCACGGTCGGTGATGCCGGCAAAGTCACGCCCGGTGCGGTCGATCAGCACCACCGGCGCCCCAGACGGCATCTGCGCGGGTTGCGGCATCTGCTTGGGGAACAGCGCCAGCTCATAACCGGCATGGTCGATCAACACATGATGATAGCGCACACCAAACGATGAATAAGCCAGATCAAGAAAACCCAGCGCCCGGGTGGGCGAGCGGAAATAACGGCGGCTCATCGGGACAACTTTCTGATCTTACAGCGGCACAACATGAACCGGACGCGCTGTGAGCAGCAAGCGGCCCTGCGGCACGCTGGTGTCATAGGCGGCGGTCAGGCCGGGAATGGCCTTGCCAAGATTTTCCGAGCGCAGCGGCTGCGCGCCATCCGTATCAAACAGGCTGACCGTTACACCCGGGCGCAGCTGAGCCGCATCCCGATCACTGATCTGCCCTTGCAGCACCGACAGGCTGAACTGGCAATGCCCCTGCTCATTGCTGACCAGCAGCGAATAATCGCCGGGCAAGACCTGATCAACCGCACTGATTGTCCCCAAGGTGCGGAACATAGCCCCCGGCCCGCTGGCCGCACCAAGCGGCAAAACGGCAGATGCTGGGGTAATGTTTGTGACTGTGCCCATCTCAAGCCCCCGATTTTAAAACTCGCCTTAAACTAACGTGGCGATTTTATTGTGTATCAGAACCGGCTGCAGCTGCTGGGCCAATATACGGGTGAGAACCTCAGGCGGCTGCAACGCGTCCACCATAGCATAGCGCGGTGCGGTTTTGGCAAGAGCCTGATAACGGCTAAACACGGTTTGATGGAAGGAATCGCCTTTACCTTCGTTACGATCTGTCCGATTTTGGCCTTCACTGCGCCCGGCCCGGCGAGCCAAGGCGGCGGTATAGGGCAGATCGAGAATGAAGGTCAGCTCCGGCTCCAGACCGGGGGCCATGTCGCTCACCACAATATCGTAAATCTGGCGCAGGATGGATTCATCAAGGCCATCAGCCGCCTGCGGGAGATAGACCAGCAGCGTATCCAGCCAGCGATCGGTAATGACATGGTGGCCCGCCGCCAGTGCTGGCGCCATGATTTTAACAAAGGTCTCTCGGTAGATGGAGGCCGTCAGCAAGGCCTCGCCCAGCGCGCTCCACTGATAAGACGGGTCAAGAATGAGCGCGCGCAGCGCCGCCCCTGCACTGCCCGCCCCACCCAAGGCGCGGGTTGCCACAACCGGAACACCCTGCGCGGCCAGATAGGCCGCCAAGGCCTGCGCCTGCGTAGTTTTGCCCGAGCCATCCCCACCTTCCAGCGAGATCAGGCGGCCTTGCGCGACAAAGTCCTGCGCGGGCACCAACGCCGCACAGGCCTGCGCCAGCAAATTGGCAACCGTGCCCATATGCGCGGGCGCAGCCGATAGGGCCTCGGCCAGATCCGGCTTGAAGATGGTAGCGGTTTGCGCGCACAGCGCATGGAGCGCGCCCAGCTCGACCCCGCCTTGCTGCGCAGCCTGCTCACACGCCCAGGCAAAAACCAGATATTGGCGTGTCACCGGGTCCAACTGCCCGGCCACTGCCGAGGTCAGAAACGCCGCGACCGCATGCGCGGAAGAATGTGAAGGTGCGTGTAGATGAGTGTGCGCTAAGGCCGAACTAGGTGGCTCGCTACTGGAACCGCCATCCGAATTGGCACTATTACTGTCTGAAGCGGCAGACGAATCTACCGCAAGAATTGCTGGGCTGCGTGTCATGGCTGTGCATGATGCAGCACAAAGCCCGGTGAGTACAAGGATTAAATCCGACTCACCGGGCCCGGCGTTTTTTACAGATAAATCAGTAGATTAGGCTGCAGCTACCGCGCTACCGCCCAAGGCTTTGACGATGGCCTCTACCGCTGCCGGGGCCTTCTCGCCATCCGGGCCGCCAGCCTGCGCCATATCCGGACGGCCACCGCCGCCCTTGCCGCCGCACACTTCAGCCGCCGCCTTGACCAGCTCAACCGCGTTGAGCTTGCCAGCCAGGTCAGGTGTCACAGCAACCACGATCGACGCCTTACCCTCGGCCGTGGAAATGAGCGCCACTACACCCGAGCCCAATTGCTTCTTGAGCTCATCAGCCATGGGCTTGAGGTCACGCGCGGGCAGATCCAGCACGCGGGCATCCAGCTTAACGCCAGCCACCTCACGCGCGGCCGGCGCTTGGACCGCGCCACCCGTTCCGCCACCGGCCATAGCCAGCTTGCGGCGCAGATCAGCCACTTCTTTTTCCAGCTGCTTCTTCTCACTGGCGAGCTGGGCCACGCGACCGGTGACTTCGGCAATGGGGCTGCCGAGCGTCTGCGCGGTATGGCTGACCACCTGCTCAAGCTGGCGGAAATAGGCCAGTGCACCAACACCGGTCACCGCTTCAACGCGGCGCACACCAGAGGACACCGCACTGTCAGCCACGATCTTGAACAGGCCGATATCCCCCGTGCGCGACACATGGGTACCACCACACAGCTCCATCGACCAGGCCTTGCCGCCCTCCTTGGTGCCGCCCATGGTGAGGACACGCACTTCGTCGCCATACTTTTCACCGAACAGTGCCATGGCACCAGCCTTGATGGCTTCATCCGATGTCATGATGCGGGTTTCAACCGGGGCATTGATGCGCACACGCGCATTGACCAGCTCTTCAACCGCTGCAATCTCATCAGCCGTCAGCGCTTTGGGATGCGAGACGTCAAAACGCAGACGCTCATCATTCACCAGCGAGCCCTTTTGGGTCACATGCTCACCGAGCTGCTGGCGCAGCGCTTCATGCAGCAAGTGGGTGGCCGAGTGATTGCCGCGAATGGCATTGCGACGGGCTTCATCCACCTTGAGGAATACGGCATCATCCGTCTTGAGCGCGCCTTTGCTCAGCGTGCCGATATGCAGATGCAACCCCAGCTGCTTTTGCGTATCACGCACCACAAATTCAGCGCCGCTGGCAGTGGTGATCACACCATGGTCGCCCACCTGACCACCGCTCTCGCCATAAAACGGCGTTTGATTGGTGAGCAGGATGATCTCGCCATCTGCCGGGCTGGCACTGGCCAACACGGCCTCACCCTTGACCAAGGCCAGAACCTGACCTTCAGCCGTGAGGGTTTCATAACCGAGGAATTCGCTGGCGCCGAGTTTGTCCTTAAGGTCAAACCACAGCTTGCCGGTAGCGGCTTCGCCCGACCCGGCCCACGCCTTGCGTGCTTCTGCCTTCTGCTTGGCCATGGCGGCATCAAAGCCAGCCCCATCGACCGCGCGGCCCTGCGTGCGCAGTACGTCTTCGGTCAGATCAAGCGGGAAGCCAAAGGTATCGTACAGCTTGAACGCCACATCACCGGGCAGCGGCGCACCGGCGGCCAGCTTGGCGGTTTCTTCGTCCAGCAGCTTGAGGCCGCGATCCAGCAGGCTCTTGAAGCGGGTTTCTTCGCTCTTGAGGGTTTCGGTAATCAGCGCTTCGGCCCGCACCAGCTCGGGATATTGGTCACCCATCAGGCGCACCAGATTGGGCACCAGCTTGTGCATCAGCGGATCTTTAGCCCCGAGAATATGGGCATGGCGCATACCACGGCGCATGATGCGGCGCAGAACATACGAGCGGCCTTCATTGCTGGGCAGCACGCCTTCGGCAATCAGGAACGAGGCACAGCGCAGATGGTCGGCCACTACGCGCAGGCTGCCCTTGCTCGGGCCGTCCGGATCAGTGCCGGTGAGCTTGCCGGCTGCTTCGACCAGCGCGCGCAGCAGGTCAGTCTCCCAGATGCTGGTCTTCCCCTGCATAACGGCAGAAATACGCTCCAGACCCATACCGGTATCCACACACGGATTGGGCAGCTTGGTCATGCTGCCATCGGGATGGCGCTCGAACTGCATGAACACGTTGTTCCAGATTTCAACATAGCGATCGCCATCGGCATCGGCGCTGCCGGGCGGGCCGCCAGCAACCGACGGGCCGTAATCGTAGAAGATTTCAGAACACGGGCCACACGGGCCGGTTTCACCCATCATCCAGAAATTGTCGGACGCATAACGCGCACCCTTGTTGTCGCCAATGCGCACCACGCGGTCGGCCGCGACGCCAATCTTCTTGGTCCAGATGTCGTAGGCTTCATCATCTTCCTGATAGACCGTCACCCACAGACGATCGATCGGCAGGCCAAACACCTTGGTGACAACGTCCCACGCCATGGTCAGCGCGTCAGTCTTGAAATAATCACCAAAGCTGAAATTGCCGAGCATTTCAAAGAAGGTCAGATGGCGGTCGGTAAAGCCGACATTGTCGAGGTCGTTATGCTTGCCGCCAGCGCGTACGCACTTTTGCGCGGTAGTGGCGCGGGTATAAGCGCGCTTCTCACGGCCGGTGAACAGGTCCTTGAACTGCACCATGCCGGAGTTGGCAAACATCAGCGTGGGGTCGTTGCGCGGCACCAGCGGCGATGACTCAACCTCGGTATGACCATGGGCGACGAAATAGTCCAGAAAGGCGCGGCGGATCTGGGCAGAGGTCATGCTGGTGGGGGCGCTCATGTTTCAAACTCCTGGGCATATGATATAGCGCGCCAAAATAGCCCAAAAGCACAGAAAAAGTCCAGCCATGGTGGCAGGGCCGGCAGCAGAGACGGCGGCAGGAACACAGGCCGCGCTGCAACAAAAAATGAGCCGCAGATTTAAGCGATTTTGGCGATGGCTGGCTGTGGCCGGTACGGATGGCGATTGCTGCCATAATCAAGCGCGGCCTGCATCAGCCCGCGCTCATCCACAAACAGGAAGGTTGAGGCCGGGCCGTAGCAATGGCCGTCAGCCAGCGCGGCATGCAGATCGCGCCCGAGCAGGCGCTGGAACTGGCTGCTGACCGAGCTTTGCGGCTGGATTTGAAGCGCGCTGTGCAGCTGGTCGGCAAAAAACGGGTGGATCTGCCCCTTGTTTTCAAACAGAACGTAACAGCCTTCCATATAGGCCGAGACGCTGGGCAATTTGCCCAAGGCGTTAAACAGGGCACCCACCAGCCGCACCCGCCCGCTCTCATAATCAGGAGCCTGATCACTGCCTAAAACGCTGACCAGCTCCCGGCTGGGCCAGAAATGCTCTGGCGAATTGTAATTTTCTTTCATTTAGCCCACCCCGTTAGACACAGGATAAGCCAGATTCACAAAAAGTGAATGGGTAAAAATTGGGCAGATCGATACCTATTCAGTTACGCCAGCTTGGCGCGATTGAATAATGTGAAGAAATTGGCGCTGGTGATCTCGCCCATTTGCTCGACCGGCAGGCCCTTGATCTCGGCCAGTTTGGCGGCGGTGTGGGCGGTATAGGCTGGCTCGTTACGCTTGCCACGCAGCGGCACCGGCGCCAGATAGGGACTATCGGTCTCGACCAGCAATTTATCGAGCGGCACATCGCGCGCAATGTCGCGCAGATCCTGCGACTTGTTGAAGGTCAGGATGCCCGAGAGCGAAATGTAAAAGCCGATCTCCAGCGCCGCCTCAGCCAGACGGCGCGTGCCGGAAAAGCAATGCATGACCCCGCGCAGCTTGGGCCCGGCAGCTTTGAGGATGCGGATGGTATCATCATCAGCCTCGCGGCTGTGAATGATGACGGGCAGGTCCTCGGCCAATGCCGCGTCGATCTGCATTTCAAAACTCTTGATCTGCGCGTCAGCGACCGAATGATTATAATAATAATCCAGCCCGCACTCCCCAATGCCCACCACACGCGGATGTTTGGATAGCGCCATGATGTCGGCTGCGCTCACCTGCTCGGCGGCATCGCCCGCATGATGCGGATGAATACCGACCGAACACCACACATTCTGCGCAGCGAACTTATCAGCCACTGCGGCCACCTGCGCAAACTTGCTGGCATGGGTGCAAATGGTGATCATGCCCCCCACCCCGGCTGCATGCGCGCGGGCAATCACCTCGGGCACTTCGGTGCCAAAGTCCTCAAAGTCGAGATGGCAGTGGGAGTCGATCAGCATGAGCAAGTTACTCCACAATAGTCATCCCCGCGCAGGCGGGGATCCATCTGGCCGAAAGCCAGACCTCTCCATGGATTCCCGCTTTCGCGGGAATGACGAGAAAAGAAAGTAACCATCATCCAGCACCACCAAAGCGGGCGGCTTGCTCGGCTACCCACGCATCTTCAATCTTCTGGAACAAGACATCCGGCGGGGTGATGGTACTATCAATCTGCAAACGGTTGAGGAAGTCAGCCGCTTTGCCCGTGGGCCATGTCACATCCTTCAAGGACAGGCCAAAGGCAGCCAGAATCTTCTCACTCGCCGCCGGGATGAACGGCGCGGCAATCTGGGCAAAGAACACGCACAGGTTCAGCCCGAGGCGTACGCCAAGCGCCGCTTGCGCCGGGTCTGTCTTAAAGGCTGTCCACGGCGCGGCCGCGGTCAGATATTCATTGCCTGCGACCCACAAGGCCCGCGTTTCGGCTGCGGCTTTGCGGAATTCCATTTCCTCATGCAGGCTGGTCAGACGCGCCAGACGCTCATCAATCTCGGCAAACAGCTTTTGCTCAGCCTCACCGAGGGTACCACCCGCGGGCACCTTGCTCTCAAACTTGCTGGCAGTGAAACGGGTAATGCGATTGACGAAGTTACCCAGAATATTGGCCAGATCAGAATTGAGCGTGCTCTGGAACTGCTCCAGCGTAAAGCCGGCGTCCGAGCTTTCCGGCGCATTGGCCATGAGATACCAGCGCCAGTAATCAGCCGGCAGCAGCTCAATGGCCTGATCCATGAAAATGCCGCGCTTTTCGGAGGTGGAGAACTTGCCGCCATACCAGGTGACCCAGTTAAACGCCTTGAGACGATCAACCATCTTCCACGGCTCACCGGAACCCATGATCGCACAGGGGAACGTGACGGTATGAAACGCGACGTTATCCTTACCCATGAACTCAATATATTTCACATCACTAGCGCCCTTATCAGTACGCCACCAGCGCTCCCAGTTATTGCCGGTTGCTTCGGCCCATTCAACGGCGCTGCCAATATATTCGATCGGCGCATCAAACCAGACATAGAACACCTTGTTCTCAAAGCCGGGACGCACCTGCCCGTCCTTCATGACCTTGATACCCCATGACAGGTCGCGGGTAATGGAGGCATCATGCAGCCCTTCATCCAGCCACTTATAGGCAATGGATTTGGCCAGCGGCGGCCACTCGCTTGACTGGTCAACCCAGGCGCGGATCTTCTCCTGCATCTGCGGCAACCGCAGATATAGATGTTTGGTGTCGCGCACTTCCAGATTGGTAGAGCCAGAGACTTTGGAGCGCGGCTTGATCAGATCGGTTGGGTCGAGCAAGGTGCCGCAACCATCACACTGATCGCCGCGCGCGCGCTCAAACCCGCATTTGGGGCAAGTGCCCTCAACATAACGGTCCGGCAGGAAGCGCTTGTCATCAATCGAATAGATCTGCTGGCTGCTACGCTCTTCAATCAGGCCATTCTTGTCCAGCGCTTCGCAGAATTGCTGGGTGAGGCGATGATTAGGCGCATTGGACGAGCGGCCAAACCAGTCAAACGACAGCATGTACTTGGCATACGCCTGCTTCTGGATGTCATGCTGCTCATCACAATATTGGCGCACACTCTGACCGGCTTCAGCTGCTGCCAGCTCGGCCGGGGTGCCATGCTCGTCGGTCGCGCACAGGAACAGCACTTCATGCCCCTGCAGACGGCGAAAGCGCGCATGCACATCAGCCGGCAGCATGGAGCCAGCCAGATTGCCCAGATGCTTGATGCCATTGATATAGGGCAGAGCTGACGTAATGAGATAGCGCATGGTTCACCTGTCGTTCAAAAAAACTCAGGCCGCAGCTTCTTTCACGGTAAGCAGGACAGAGAGCAATGTCTGCTTGCGGTCAAGATTAAGGCCGGCGGCCTGCCTGAATTGTTCGCGCACTTTATCCCATAGCGCGAGGGCCGGCTCAAGCCCAAGCCGCTGGGCCAGTGCTGCCGCCACGGCGCCTTCGCCGGGCAGACGCTCGGTCATCTCGCCGCTGGCGGCCAAACGGGCCACATTTTCCAGATATTCCGGCAATAAATCGGCAATCACGGCATAGGCCGCCTCGCCGCCCTTGCGGCCCAGTTTTTCGGCATAATCCAGCAGCGGCTGGGCGGGCAAGGTATGAATTTCATCAATCAGCACCAGCAATTCGCGGTAGGCCTGCACGCCCTCAGCCGCACTGAGCGCCAGTGCCTGCCCGATGGAGCCCCCAGCCAGCGCGGCCAGCTCCGCCCGCGCGGGGGCGGTGAGCGTGGGCAGCTCCTTCTCCAGCATGGCGGCGAGGTCAGCCGCTGGCAGCGGCTCTAAATGCAAGGTGCGCACGCGTGAGCGGATGGTGGGCAGCAAGCGCCCGGCAACCTGTGCGGTCAGCAGCAGAATGGCGCCGGGCGGCGGTTCTTCCAGAATTTTGAGCAGCGCGTTCTGCGCGGGCTCGGTCATGGCGTCGGCATCTTCAATGATGGCAATGCGCCAGCCGCCTTCAGCCGCCGAGCGGCGGAACAACGGCTCGATCTTGCGCACTTCATCAACACCCAAATTGCCTTTTTCATTGGGCGCAATATCGATGATGTCGGCATGGCCACCGGCCACCACGCGGCGGAAAATGGGATGCTCGGGTGATAGATATAAATTGTCAGTAGCCGCTTGGCCCGCCGGCGCAGGGGCCAAACCATGCGCCAGCAAAAAACGGGCAAAGCGCCACGCCAAGGTAGCCTTGCCAATGCCCTGCGCCCCAGTGATAAGCCAGGCATGATGCAGACGGCCCGACCGCCACGCCTGCAGCAAAGCTGTTTCAGCCGCCGCATGGCCGACCAGGTCGGGATTGGTGCGGGGCGTTAAACTCATAGACCGAACTTCTGGGTGATGGCGGCCTGCACGCGCTGCTCGACCTGCTCAAGCGTACCCGTCGCATCAATCAGCATGCAGCGGTCCGGATTGTCCCGCACGATCTGCAAAAAGCCTTCCCGGCTCTTGAGATGGAAATCCAGCCCCATCCGCTCAAACCGGGTGTTATCCACCGGGCGCGTGGCGGCGTCAGCCATGGCGCGCTCAAGCCCTTTCACAGGGTCCATATCAAATACCAAAGTCAGATCCGGCTTGAAATCGCCAATAGCAATCTGCTGGATTTGCAGAACAGCCGCCAGATTATCGCGGTTGATGCCTTGATAGATATGCGAGGTATCAAAATAGCGATCCGAGAGCACCCACTTGCCCGCCGCCAGCGATGGTTTGATGAGGCGGTTGGTATGGTCGCGCCGACCGGCATAGATGATGAGCGCTTCGCTGGTGGCGTCCCAGCGGTCAACATCGCCGCTCTGCACAACCGGGCGCAACATCTCGGCGCCGGGCGTACCGCCCAGCTCCCGCGTGGCGACAACCTCTGTGCCTTTATCACGCAGCCACTGCGCCAGCCGCTTGAGCTGGGTGGTCTTGCCGCAGCCCTCGCCGCCTTCAAACGAGATGAATTTGCCGGGCTGCGTCATGCCTACCGTCCTTACTCACCAAAGATGAAGTGATGCGCCTTGGCGCGCAGCTGACCCATAAAGCCCAGGGCGGCCACATCGTTCTTGGCATAGAGCGGATATTCATGCGGCTCCATCCCCGGCGCTGTCACACGCAGCTTGCCCAGCTCCTGCCCGGCAGTAACCGGGGCCGGAACCGGCTCATTCAAAATAACCTCGGCCTTCAGATTGCTCTGGGTTTCCCGCAGCATGGAGATGGTCACATCATTCTGCGCGACCAGCGGCACGCTGGCGGCACTGCCCAGCCAGATGGCAGCAGCATCCACCACCTGACCAGCTTTTAGCACGGGGTACGCGGTGGTGCTGTTAAAGCCCCACAGCATCAGGCGGGCAGCTTCATCCCCGCGCTCTTTATCAGTATTCAGGCCATTGACCACCAGCAGCAAACGGCGGCCGTTTTGTATGGCTGAGGCAATGATGCCAAAGCCGTTTTCCTCGGTATGACCGGTCTTGAGACCGTCTGCGCCCATATTCATGGACAGCAGCGGGTCACGGTTCTGCTGGCGAATGCCGTGATAGGTAAATTCGCGCTGCGAGAAGTAGTGATAATATTCCGGGAAGTCCTGAATGATATGCTGCGCCAGAATGGACAGGTCGCGCACGGTTGAATAATGGTTAGGGTCAGGCCAACCGGTGGCGTTGGCAAAGTTGCTGTTCTTCATGCCCAGCTGTTGCGCGCGCTGCGTGGCCATGGCGGCAAAGCCGTCTTCCGTGCCCCCAACAGCTTCGGCCAGTGCGACGGTCGCGTCATTGCCGGACTGCACCAGCATGCCCTGAATGAGGTCATCCACCTTGACCTGATTGCCAAGCTCAACAAAGGTCTTGGAGCCCTGCATGCGCCAGGCGCGCTCGCTGATGGGTACCTTGGTTTCAAGCGTGATGCGGCCGCTCTTAAGCGCGTCAAACACCATATAGGCCGTCATGGTCTTGCTCATGGAGGCGGTTGGCGTGCGCTGATCGGCATTTTTTTCGTACAGCACGGTGCCGGTGTTCAGATCAATCAGGATGGCTTCGCGCGCAATGCTCTCCGGCACAATCAGGGCTGAAACTGGTGCCGCAGAGGCAGCAACCGGCGCGGGCGCTGACGCCATTTGCGCCTGCGCTGACAGCGGCAACAGAAGAAGGGAAGCGGCAATCAGTGTGGTCTTCATCATGTGTCCTTGTTATGGCTACCTAATATTTTACTCAACAATAATGCGGGCATCCGGGGCTTTGGCACTGATACGGCTAAGCGCACGGTCGGCCTCGGGCACAGAGGAAAACGGCCCGACCCGTACCCGGTGATACACTGTTCCCCGCACCTGCGCCTGTGCGACATAGGCGCGCGCATCGGCCCCCAACGTGCGGATGAGTTTCTGGGCATTGGCCATGTCAGAGAAGGAACCGGCCTGAATATAGAGCGAGGTTCTCTCCGGTACCGCACGCTGGGTGACGACCGGGTCGGGATAATAATTGCCGCCGATGGTGTGAGCCGGGACCGGCTGGCCGTCAATCTCATACGGGCGCGGTGCACTGGCCATGCCACTGGAAGAGGCATCGGCTGTCGGCGGCGGCAAATAGCTGGCCGTCTGCGGGCTGGCGGCTGGCGGCAATTGCGGCGCGGTAGCGCTGGCGACCTGTTCATCCGGCAGATCCCCATGCCAGTTACGCCCCTCACGCGCCGCCTGCGCCACCTGACGGCTGGCCTCCGGCAACACCTGCACGCGTACACGCGCCGTACCATTACCCTTAAAACCGAGCAGATCAGCCGCCTGCGAGGACACATCAATGATACGCCCCTTGGCAAACGGGCCACGATCATTCACACGCACAACGACCGACCGCCCGTTGGACAGATTGGTCACCCGCACAAAGCTGGGCATCTGCAAGGTGCGGTGCGCGGCAGTCATCTCGTGCTGACTGTAACGCTCGCCATTGGCAGTCCGGCCACCATGAAAGCCGGGGCCATACCAGCTGGCAATGCCGGTTTCATCATAGCTGTAGCTTTCCTGCGGATAATACCAGGTACCCTGTATTTGGTAGGGATTACCCACCTTGAAGGTGCCCAGCTGCTGACCTTCCGGCATGGTGTTTTTAACAGCCTGCGCCCCCAGCCCCAGATAGGAACAGCCCGGTAACGCCAAAAGCAGAACAGTAAGCAGAAGACGCTTCATGGTGACGGGCTCCGTTTGCAATCAGCCCCGGCACCGGCAGACAGGCGCGTGGCAATGGTGTTGGACATGATGACGAACCAGCTGGAATTGTTCCAACGCCACAGCGCATGCGCATTGGCATAAAACAGAAAGGCCCGGCGCACCGACTGGTCAGGAATGACGAGTGAAACCTGCTGCTCTACCTCATCGGCCAGCGGCAACTCGCCCCCATCTTTCAGACGAATGCCCTGCGCGCGCCAATAGGACAGCGGCTGCTTGTGCTCGACGCCCAACTGATCAGCCGGAACATGGGTGGGATAAGCAACCTCCCGCCCCCAGGCCCGGCCCGGCTGCCAGCCATCTTGCGTGAGCAGATTGGCAGCTGAAGCAAAGCTGTCGACCGGATTATTAATGATATCGGCGCGGCCATCGCCATCGCCATCAATCGCGGCACGCAGAAAAGTCTGCGCCATAAACTGATGATTGCCAAAGGCCCCGGCATACGAGCCGCGCAGCGAAGAACGGGCATAGCGGCCACTGGCCAGCAGATTGAGCGTGGCCAGCGACGCCTCACGGAACATCTTGCGGCGATCGATAAAACGGCCGGGCTTACCGGCATAAGCAAGATTGATGACCGATTGCAGCACGTCCTTATTGCCTTTGACGCGGCCATAATTGGTCTCGCTGCCCCACAGCGCCACAATATATTCAGCCGGCACGCCCGTGCGCTTTTCAATCAGCTCGAGTGGGCGGCAATAACGCTGCATCATGGTCACACCGGTGCTGACACGGTCACCCTTGAGGATGTTCTGATAATACTCAGCAAAGGTAATGGTGTGTTCGGGTTGTTTGTTGTCCAGCCGGATCACGGACGGGTCAAACGCAACTGACGCCAACTCGGCATCGACCTTGGCCGGGTTCAGCCCAGCCGCTACAGCCTCCTGCCGGATCTGCTGTTTGAACGCGGTAAAGCCTTCGGCTGTTTGCGCACGCGCCGGTATGACGGCTGCGAACAGAAACGCAGCAGCCAGCACAGGGCGCAACAGAAAGCCCAAAGGTGGACGCATCTTCATGCTGCCGTTTTGACACAGCTTGGCAGCGCGGGCAATGCGCAACCGACATAGAACAAAAACCCCGATTATATTGGTAAATCAGGCCTGCTGCGGCGAATCAGGCGCAGGTTTTTGCCCAGACCCTTGAACCGGCTTCTTAACCGATTCAGGGCCCCAGCCGAGTCGGCGATGTACCTCGGCCTGAATCTCGGGCGGCATGTCCTTCAGCTTCATGCCTTCATAGGGGGCCAGCAGCTCGCTCATCTCGCGCAGGGCCGACTTAACCCGGTCCTCGGACGGCTTGACCCAATCCACAATCAGCCACGCCAGCGCTGCACAGCCAATAACCACGGCGCCAAAAATCTGCGCAATCTGCTCGGGCTCGATATTGGTGAAAGACAGCACGATCAAAACAAAAAACGCGAACAGGCCAAGCGGCCAGAAAGCGGTAAACAATTTTGAAATCGTGCGCAGCATGGTCGCTAGCTAGCCACAGCCCTGCCCTATAGGCAACACCTATTTATGCCCGGATATGATTTGGGCATAGGTTGTAGCATCAACATTCCCGCCACTAAGCAAAATAGCCACATGCCGCCCGGCCACCGCAAAGCGGCCACTGAGGATGGCAGCCAGCGCCACCGCCCCGCCCGGCTCGACCACCAGACGCAAGCGGGCAAAGGCATAATGCACAGCGGCGCGCACCTCATCATCCGTCACGGTAATACCGCGCACACCATATTGCTGCAGTATGGGAAAGGTGAGCTCGCCGGGCGCGAGGGTTGATATTGCATCACAGATTGAGCAGGCATCCGGGGCTATCCGCTCCCGCTGACCGCTGATGAGGGAGCGCACAGTATCGTCATAGCCCAGCGGCTCGACCGCATGGATTTGCACATGCGGCTGCAGCTGCCGGAGCGCAACCGTAATGCCTGCAGTCAGCCCACCGCCACCACAGCAGATCAGCACATCATCAAGCCGCACCGGCGCCTGCGCCGCCAGCTCCAGCCCGATGGTACCCTGCCCGGCAATCACCCATGGATCATCATAAGGATGCACAAACACACAGCCCCGCTCGGCAGCCACCTGCCGGGCCAGCGTGTCGCGGTCCTGCTGGGTACGATCAAATGTAATAACCTCACAGCCCAAGGCGCGGGTGTTATCCAGCTTCACCTGCGGGGCGTCCTGCGGCATGACAATGCAGGCTTGAATGCCCAGCCGCTGCGCGGCATGGCCTATGCCCTGCGCGTGATTACCGGTTGAGGCGGCGACCACGCCACGCGCGCGCTCATCCGCACTGAGTGCAGCCAGACGGTTATATGCGCCCCTGAACTTGAAGGCACCGCCTACCTGCAGATTTTCGCATTTAAGAAAAACCCGGCCCTGACACTGGGCATTGAGCTCGGCAGATTCCAGCAGCGGTGTTGTAACAGCTTGCCCATCCAGACGTGCCTGCGCGGCCCGAATATCGGAGAATGTTACCGCAAGTCTGGGAGAAAGACCTTCTGCAGCCATGTGAAAATTACACCATGGCCGATCCGCGAGGTCGAGCAAATTAGATGCTGCAGCGCGCCATCTGTAAAAGTCGACCAGCTGGCACTTAGCACCACCAACGCAGCAAGCAGTTAAGCGGTCTTAACCAGATCCGCTCACCCGCTCAATCAGCCTGCCTTGGCAACTTTCAGACCGTCACGCGCTGCCTGCTGAGCAGCGGCAACCGACTTGAACTCAACCCCATGCAGGGACATGAGGCGCGGATGCACAACGTGAAACACGTAGCCATTGGCGGTCTCAACGAGAACGCCAGCAGCTTCTTCACCGATTTCGATGAGCACGCTCTTGGTAGTGGTGGCCATGGGCCCTCCTTCAGCAAGTTACGTTCCGGTTATATGGAGTTGATTCGTTAAAAGAATCTTCCCACCGGGCCGTAATTTGTGCAGGGTATATATATGGATGCTCACCTCAGGGCAAGGCCCTCTCCGCTGAATTTGTTACTGCCCGAGGCGCCCGCGCCCGGCAGCCTGACCCCGATTGCGCCGGATCTGTACTGGCTCCGGCTGCAGCTGCCTTTCCGCCTCAATCACGTAAACCTTTGGCTGATCAGGGAAGATTCCGGCTGGGCGATCATTGATACCGGTATTCATAACGAGTCGACCCGGCAGACCTGGCAGGCACTTTTCAACCCACAGGCGAGCGCCCTTCCAGCCCCTCACCAGCCCAGCCGCGTGATTGCCACCCACTACCACCCTGACCACATAGGCTGCGCCGGCTGGCTGACTGAACACTATGGTATTCCGCTATATGCCAGCCTGACCGAGTGGAGCTATGGCCGCATGATCAGCCTGCTGCCCGAGACGGTTTATCTGGAGACCATCGGCCGCTTTTATCAGCGCTTTGGCCTACCGGACAGCGAAGTGCAGCGCATGCGCGACTATGGCAATCATTATGCGCGCAATGTCAGCCCGCTGCCGCCCAGCCTGCACACGCTGCACCATGGTGATGGGCTGAAGATTGGCGCGCATGACTGGCAGGTGATGACCTTTGGCGGCCATTCGCCCGACCATGTGTGTTTATATAGCGCTGACGCCAAGATCCTGATTGCGGGCGATCAGGTATTGCCCTTCATCAGCCCCAATATCAGCACGTCATTCTTTGATGCGGATGCGGACCCGCTGCGGATCTATCTGGCCAGCCTGGCAGTGCTGCGCACACTTCCGTCCGATACGCTGGTGCTGCCCAGCCATGGCATTCCCTTCCGCAACCTGCATTTGCGTATCGACCAGCTGCTGCAACATCATGCCGAGCGACTGGAACAAGTCCGGCTGTTCTGCCAGCCGCAGGCGCGCAGCGTGGCCGAGCTGATGGCGCATATGTTCAAGGCGGACCTCGATAGTCACCAGATCATGTTTGCCATTGGCGAAGCTGCTGCCCATGCCAACCATCTGGTTGGTCAAGGCCAGTTGCAGAGCTTTGAGGAAAATGGCGTGCTGCTTTACCGTAGTTCTGAGGTCTAGCTGTTAAGCACAGTCCCCTGACAGACCCGCGATCCGTGCTTACTCTTTACTGCCGATTTCGGCGAGCTGCTCAAACTCGTTGGGGTCGAGCAAAACAGACGCGGCCAGTGTGCGGCGGGTATTAGGTTCATCCCGGCGGCGCATCTGCACATGTGTGGCACCCATGGGGTCGCCCCGCACCGACATGACCTCAAACACATAACCCGTGCTGTCCAGCTTGCGGAACAGCTGACCGGGAACAACTTCGACGCGACGACCAAAAACCACGATAAAACCTCACGGTTGAATAAAGCTAAACTAGCCCAAACGGGCCTTGATGACAAATGAACAAATCCGGCCGGATTTTAAGCCACCCATAAAGCGGCCATATGAGAGCAAAAGAATGCCCCCAAAAGAAAACACCCCGGATTATAGTCCGGGGTGCTTGTCTTGATCAGCCTGCAGCTTCCGGCGTAATGCCGCCACTGCTGGGCACCGAGCCCACCCGCCCGGTGGGCCGGGCAGCAGGCGGTACCGCCGACACTGTGGGCTTGGGCGCTTCAGCACCATCGCTGCGGTCGGGCTTTTCACCGCGCAGCAGCGCCTTGATTTCGTCGCCCGAGAGGGTTTCGTATTCCAGCAGGCCCTGCGCAACGATTTCCAGCTCATCCTTGTACTGGGTCAGGATCTGCTCACAATTCTTGTAAGCTTCCTCGACAATCGCCTTAGTCTCGGCATCGACCAGCTTGGCGGTCTCTTCCGAAATGTTCTTCTGCTGGGCGACCGAGTGACCGAGGAAAACATGCTCCTCATTGCTGGAATAGCGCAGCGGCCCCAACTTGTCGGACATACCCCATTCGGTCACCATCTTGCGGGCCATGTTGGTGGCCATGTTGATGTCACCCGAAGCACCGGTGGTGACCTTGCCATAACCAAAGATCATCTCTTCGGCGATGCGACCACCCATGGCCACCACAAGGTCGGCCTTGAGCTTGTCACGCGAGACCGAGATACGGTCACCTTCCGGCAGGCGCATGACCATACCCAGCGCACGACCGCGCGGAATGATGGTCGCCTTATGGATGGGGTCACTATCCGCCATGTGCAGCGCAGCCACGGCGTGGCCGGCTTCGTGATAGGCGGTCAGCTTCTTCTCCTGATCGGTCATGACCATGGAGCGGCGCTCACTGCCCATCATCACCTTGTCCTTGGCGGCCTCAAACTCGGCCATGCTCACGGCCTTCTTATTGGCACGTGCAGCCATCAGCGCGGCTTCATTGACCAGATTGGACAGGTCAGCACCAGAGAAACCCGGCGTCCCGCGCGCGATGATGCGGGCATCCACATCAGCTGCCAGCGGCACTTTGCGCATATGGACACGCAGGATCTTTTCACGGCCGGCAATATCCGGATTGGGCACCACCACCTGACGGTCAAAGCGGCCCGGGCGCAACAGCGCCGGGTCCAGCACGTCCGGACGGTTGGTTGCAGCAATCAGGATAACGCCTTCATTGGCTTCGAAGCCGTCCATCTCAACCAGCAGCTGGTTAAGCGTCTGCTCGCGCTCGTCGTTACCGCCGCCCAGACCCGCGCCACGATGGCGGCCCACTGCGTCGATTTCGTCGATGAAAACGATACAGGGCGCATTTTTCTTGGCCTGCTCAAACATATCGCGCACGCGGCTGGCACCTACACCTACGAACATTTCGACAAAGTCAGAACCGGAGATGGTGAAGAACGGCACATTGGCCTCACCCGCAACCGCACGCGCGGTCAGGGTCTTACCGGTACCCGGCGGGCCAACCAGCAGCACACCCTTGGGAATCTTGCCACCCAGACGCTGGAACTTGTGCGGGTCCTTGAGGAACTCCACCACTTCCTGCAGCTCGTCCTTGGCTTCATCAATACCAGCAACGTCATCAAAGGTGATGCGGCCGGACTTTTCAGTCAGCAGCTTGGCGCGCGATTTGCCAAAGCCCATGGCCTTGCCGTTGGAGCTTTGCATCTGGCGCATGAAGAAAATCCAGATGCCGATGAACAGCAGCATGGGGAACCAGGCTAGGAAATATTCCATAAAGCTTGCTTTGCCTTCAGACGGCTGCTGCGCCGTAATCTTGACGCCAGCGCTGCGCAGCTGGTCAACCAGCGTGGAATTCGCGCCTTCCGGCACGATGGTGGCAAAGGGCGCATCGCCCTCCTTCAGGGTCCCGCGCACGGTATCGCCCTGAATGGTGACCTGGGTCACGCCGCTGGCCTGCACCTTGTCAAGAAACTCGGAATAGCTGAGCGCCTGTGCACTCACCGCGCCTTTGACATTGGACTGCGGGCTCTGAAACAGATTGAGCAGCGAGATCATCAGCACGATGATCATCAGCCAGAGCAGCACATTTTTGCCAACGTTATTCATGGACCTGTCAAACCTCTCCGCCCACATAGGGGCAACTTACAGCATAACCATTATCCCTATTAAATAAGTGCTAACCGTAACAGGACAACTGGACAAATTGACTTAATCAATTGTGAAGATCTGCGACCAAGGCTGTTGATTTGGTTGCCATTTTCCCTTTACCACCGATTCGACCTGCCCGCCGTGCCAAACCGCCGGCAGCGCCGCCCGCGCCATACCCGGCAACTCATGCAGCCAGTCCGTCTGCGGTAAGTGATGCCAACTGCCAGCACCAAGCGGGGCCAACTCCACCTCATATACGTTGCGCAGCTCAATCTCCCAGCGCTGATCCCACCAAATATTATGGGCCCCAACAGGCAGCAGGCGCGGCGTGATGGCGGCTGGCTCCCGCGCAATCAGGCAGCCCCCCTGTCCTTGAGCCTGTTGACGCACACGGCACCCAGCCAAGGTCAGACCGGTGCGGCCGGATTGAAGCCAGCCCAAGGCCTGTGTCAGTGCCGCTGGCGCGGGCGGATGCGCCCCCTGCCCGATCAGCACCAACAGGTCGCGCAGCAACGGCGCGGCCAGTTCATGCGTCAGCCAGCCCGGCTGCAGGTGGGCATAGCCGCCCACACTATCAATTGTGTAAAGCGGACCAGCCAAAGCCCGCAGCTGGCCAATTTCCTGCTGGCGCGCCCGTGCGGGGGCCGGATCATACGGCGCAACGCCGGACAGGCGTAGCTGCGCCCGGCTGTATTTGGGATTGAGGTTGCTAGGGTCCGTCACATAGGCCAAGCCTAATTCATCACAGACGGCGATCAACTGCGCCTTGCTGCAATCAAGCAATGGACGCACCAGCGCTACCGGCCCGCGCCGGGTGAGATAGGGCATGCCCGCCAAACCGCGCCAGCCACTGTGACGCTGCGCGCGTAGCTGGGCAGTTTCGGCCTGATCGTCCGCATGATGAGCGAGACAGAGGGTGTTGATGTTATGTGTGCGGCAAAAGCCCAGCAACAGATCATAGCGCGCCTGCCGGGCCGCAGCGAGAATACCGGTAGCGGGCTTCTCCCCCACCCAGTTGAGAATATGTGTGGTCAGCCCCAGCGCCTGTGCCTGCGCGGCGGCGTGCTGGGCCTCGGCTGCAGATTCCGGCCGCAAGCCATGATCGACAATCAGGGCGATGGTCTGCGGATGTACGTGCGCCAACAAAGCGGCTAGCGCCAGAGAATCCGGCCCGCCAGAAAGCGCAACAGCAACGCCACGCGTATCTAACGACCACGCGAGCAACCGCGCAGCCAGTACAGACGCCAGCGCCTTAGCGGTTGGTGCTGGTGCGGCGGTTGTTGACGCGGGTGCCACCGGTAGAGCCTGACGTAGAAGCGGGCGCGGCCGACGAGCTGCTGCAGTTCAGCTGGGCCTGCTCTTGCTCTACCCGGCGGCGATTGGTGCTGCCCATGCGCGGAAAGTCATTCAGCAACTGGCCAAAGGTCACGCAGGCATCGCTCTTGCGGTTAAGCAGTGAGAGGGTCAGCCCTAGCTTGAGCATGGTGTCTTCAGCCTTGGCGCCCTTGGGATAGGCCTGATAGCCCTCGGCAAAAGCTTTAGCCGCACCGGGATAATCACCGCGCACATAGAAGGTCTCACCCAGCCAGTAACTGGCATTGCTCGACAGCTCGTTGTTCGGCCACTTTTGCAGGAAGGCACGCAGCGCGCTCTCGGCCGCTTCGTAATCTCCGCCGCGGATCTTCTGGAAGGCCTGATCATAGGCCACATTGGGGTCGTCCGGCATCACCGGCGCATCCCCGCTGGTGAGCTGACCCAGACGCTGCGCATCCGGATTGGCGCGCGCCGTCCCTTCAGCCGTGAGCGAGACCGGCCCACCGGCGGTAGCCGCCGTATTGTCGGGCGCTGCAGCAGGCGGCGCTGATGATACCTTGTCTTCCAGCATGCGGAAGCGGGTGTTCATATCCTCTTCCACGCGGGCGAGACGCTCCTGCGCAGAACGGGCCTGATATTGTGACTGCTCAACCTGATTGGTCAGCGTCTTGACCTGATCTTCCAGCGCCTGAATGCGGCCTTCAAGAATATTCACATAATCCTGACTGACGCCTTGCGCATAGGCCGCCGACGATACCGAGAACGGCAGCGGCGCCACCAGCAGCGCGAACAGGACAAAACGGGAGGAGGAAGCGAGTATCTTTTTCATGACTGCACCTTGCGACAGCGCGGGACAAAAAACAAGCGCCGGGTTGATCACTCAACCCGGCGCCGTTTTAGCAGTTAAGCGCTAAGCTTACTGAACAACCGAAACGCCGCGGCGGTTACGTGCCCACGACTCTTCGTTGCTGCCCAGAGCTTCCGGACGTTCCTTGCCGTAGCTGATGGTCGACAGACGCGATGCAGCTACACCCTTGGCAACCAGGTAGTTGCGAACGGCGGTTGCACGACGCTCACCCAGAGCAAGGTTGTACTCGCGGGTGCCGCGCTCGTCGCAGTGACCTTCAACCGACAGCTTAACAGCGCTGTACTTGGCCATCCACTCAGCCTGACGATCGAGGATCGCACGGCCTTCCGGGGTCAGGGTCGAGCTGTCGAGAGCGAAGAATACGCGGTCGCCAACGTTCTGAACCAGGTCAGCCTGGGTGCCCGGAACGGCAACACCGTTGCTGTTAATACTATCGGTATCACCCGAACCGGTCGACGAACAGCCAGCCAGCAGCAGAGCGGCGAAAGCCAGAGAAAGAATCTTGTTACGCATGTGAGTTACCCCTTCAGGAACAAAAGAAAAACGCCACTCAAAGCCGAGCGCGCAGGACATATGCCGGGAATATGGGAATAAGCCTGCGACAGCAAGATGCAATTTTGTCTCGGGGGGGCAAAGCGGCAAATCCACCGCCAGAGTCACATGCGCGCAACAGTGCGTTTTTAGCGCCACAATCCACTTACCGTTGGGTAAAACGCCCAAATTACGGGCACAAAAACAAAAGGGGCTGCAGCGCAACCCCCTTCGCTTAAAAATTAGCCTTATCAGCCCATCTTAAGGCAGCAGAGGCGACCAAGCCGGGTCTGAGGCATCGCCCGGCGTGGGCACGATGCGCTCATTGCGGCCGGTAATGTCGATACTGAGCAGGCGCGGGTCACGGTCATTACCGCTAGGCGTTTCACGATAGAAGATGACCACGCGGCCATTGGGCGCCCAGGTGGCACCGTCCACCAGATAGCCCTGGGTCAGCAAGCGCTCACCACTCCCATCCGGACGCATGACGCCAATATAGAAGGTGCCGCCCAACATCTTGGTGAAGGCAATCAAGTCACCACGCGGCGACCAGACCGGCGAGGCATAACGGCCCTGACCGAAGCTGATACGCTGCGGCGAGGAACCATCTGCCCCCATCACATAAATCTGCTGGCTGCCCGAGCGGTCGGATTCAAAAGCAATGCGCTGACCATCCGGCGCATAGCTGGGCGCAGTTTCGATCGACCCGTCTGCAGTCAGGCGGGTGGAGCGGCGCGAGCGCAGGTCCATGCTGTAAATATCGGTGTTACCGTCCTTGGCCAGGCTCATGATGACCTTGCTGCCATCGGGCGAGAAGCGCGGGGCAAAGGTCATGCCGGGGAAGTCACCCAGCACTTCCTGACGGCCGCTATCCACATCAAACAGATAGACGCGCGGCTTGTTGTTGTAATAGGCCAGATAGGTGATCTGGTGCATGGCCGGCGAGAAGCGCGGGGTGAGAACCAGCACGCGGCCATCGGTCAGATAAGCGTGGTTTTCGCCATCCTGATCCATAATGGCCAGACGCTTGGTGCGCTTGTTCATGGGGCCGCTTTCCGCCACATAAACAATGCGGGTATCAAAATAGCCCTCTTCACCGGTGATGCGCTTGTAAATGGCATCGGCAATGATGTGGGAAATGCGGCGCCAATTGTCCGTCGTGGTCTGGAATGCCAAGCCTACCAGCTGCTGCTGGGCAAACACGTCCCACAGGCGGAACTCCACCCGCAGGCGGCCATCAGACTGCTTGGTCACACGGCCAGTTACCAGCGCGGTCGCGTTAATGGCGCGCCAATCGGGAAAGCGCGGATTGTTGGCGGCATCTTCCGGCGTTTGCAGGAACGAGCGCGGATCGAGCGGACGGAACAGGCCCGAGCGCTCCAGATCGGCCGAGACCACGCGGGCAATATCACGGCCCACCCGGCCGTCATCCCCATCTCCCACCAGCGCATTGACGGCGATGGGCATGGGCTCGGTCACACCCTGATTGATGTCAATCACCAGCTCGGCGCGCGCGGCAACCGGTGCAACAAGGCAAAACGCTAGAGCGAGAAGAAAACGACGCATAAGAAAACTCCCGAATAAGGCGTCCCCACAATAAATAAGAGTCGCCACCAATCAACGACTATTTAGCCACAGGTCAAAAACACCAGAGGCACACGGCGCCGCTGCTCAGATTTGAGCATCTGCCCGCAACGCCTTAGATGTACGCATCGAATATTCTTCACTATCAAGCGGGCTTCCCCAAAATTCGGCTACAGTAGGGCCCTTAACGCGGCGGCGATCGCCAAACAGGAAATGCCAAATCTCATACGGCCAAACCCGCCGCCCCATTTTTGTATACCAGCGCATGGCGTGGCGCAGGTGGGGATCGCGATTAAAAAATGTGCGGTTAATGGCTTTGGGCCGCAACTGCAAGACCGCTTCAATAAATTTAAACCAGAGCATGACCTGCCATGGCGACAGATGGCGCGTCGACAGCACCTGATGCTTGTAGTCCCATTTACGTTGATCTGTTTGGATCACCTGCCGGTGCTGTGCTTCCTTGTAATAAGGTGTCCAGCGATGAGGCGTTACATACAACAACTGTACCTGATCGGGGTCATAGGAGAGTAACGTCCGCAAGCCGCGCCAACAATCACGCCAGGTCTCTTCTTCAAAGCCAAGCACCCAGGTCGCCATCGACAAAATGCCATGCTGACGCAAAAGCTGGATGGCCTGCCGGTCTGTTGATGCCGTTGTGCCTTTGCGGATTTTTTCGAGAGTGGATTCATCAGGGCTTTCAAGCCCGAGTAAAAATCGCGTCCACCCCGCTTTTTTATAGAGATGCAGGATGTCTGCATCTCTAACAATATCTCCGGCACGGGTTGAACCAACCAGCGTCACGTTAATATTCTCGGCAATCAAGGCCTCAAGAAAAGCCCGCCAGGGCCGCCGGGCAGCAGTTGGATTTTCATCAGCAAAATTAAAGACCTCAACGCCATGCTCACGATGCAGGCGGGCAATTTCCTGCGCGAATTTGACGGGATCACGATAGCGCCATTTGCTCCAAAAGCCTCGCTGCCCGCAATAGGTACACAAATGCGGGCACCCGCGCGAGAACTGAACAACGACCGCCCGCTGGCCGCCCCAATAGGAATAACGATTAAAGTCAATTAGTTCCCAGGCAATACGATACTGATCAAGATCAGCAATCACATCGGCGGCCTCATGCGCCACAACATCGCCCGCCGGGGTGCGATAGGCAATTCCCCGTACATCAGCCAATGACTGCCGCTGTGCCACAGCACGCACCAGCTGCAGGCAAGACGCCTCCCCTTCCCCGCGCACAATCACGTCTATTGAGGGTTCGTCTTTCAGAATATCGCGCCAGTGATAGGTTGGAAAAACGCCGCCATAGATAATCATGACATGCGGCAACGCCTGTTTAAGCTGGGCCGCCAGCCGTGTAATGATGGGGTGCGCACTTGTTGAACCGGAATGGCCAAACAGGATAAAATCCGGGGCGCTGGCCAGTGCCGCCTGAACCAGCTGAGCATCAGTCATCGGCCCGAATTCACCATCAATCAGCGTGGCCTTGAAGCCTGCATCAATCAGGGGCCCCGCGACAGACAACAGGCCGAGCGGTGGCAGATGATCATCCGGAATACGGCTTCCGATCGACGGATGCTGCACATTGATCAGTGTAATGCGCATAAGCCCCAACGATCAGTTAATGCCCCTAGGTGAGAAGCGGAAGGTAATGGAACGCCACGTACTATACTTGTCCGGCGGCAGCAGCAAGGGGGAGCACTTAGAATTAAGCATGGCGCGCACCGCACTTTCGGCTAAAGCGCGGTAAAACGGGTCAGAATATCGCGACGTATCAACTACTTTGGCTGTACGCACGGTGCGGTCGCGGTTAACCTCCACCTGCACTTCAACAATCAGGTTGGCGCCTTCCTTCAGGCCGGTCGGCTCCAGCCAGCAACCCATCACCTGCTGACGGACGGCGTCCATCTCGCTCGAATTGAGGACACTGGACAGATTGGGCGACTGGTCAACCGGGCTGTCCGGCGCGCCTTCCTGCGGCGGCTGGTCGTCATCCTTCTCGTTGGCGAGATTGTTGAGCAGATTGGCAAACTGGTTATTGCGCGGCTTGGGCGGCTGTTGTTGCTGCTGCACCGGCTTGGGCGGAGTCTGCGGCTTGGGCGGCGTGGGACGCACGCGCGGCTTGGGGGGCTGCGGCTGCTCGGTCGGTTTGGGTGGCTCGGGCTGCGGCTTGGGCGGCTCGGGCGTCGGCACGGGAATGTCATCCGGCACCGGTGGCGGTGGCGGCGGCTCCGGCGCGGGGGGCGGCGGCGGCGGTGGTTCGGGCGCGGGCTTGGGCGGTGTGGGCGCGGCACGCGGGGTATGCTGGCGCTGCGGGGCAGAAGCCACCTGATCCGGATTGACGATTTCAACCGGCACCGGCGCAGCCGCCATCATCTCGACCTTGCCGAAATTCGGCAGACCGAAAATCACCAGCAGCAGCACTAGAATGTGCAGAGCCAGCGACGTGATGAGCGGATGCTCGCGCAGCTTCATCCCATGCCTACTTCTGAGCCGACGGGCCCGGCGGCAACGCCACCAGCGCCACCTTCTTGAAGCCGGACGCAGTGATGTTGCCCATCACCTGCATCATCTGGCCATAGGTGAGACCGGCGTCACCGCGCACAAAAATACGGGTATCGGGATTGCTGTCGGTTACCGCCATCAGCAGCGGCACCAGATTGTCCAGCGTCACTTCCTTTTCCTGCACATAGATGGTGCCGTCCTTCTTGACTGACACTTCAACCGGCGTGCGGTCATCGGGAATGGCGGGCGCATTGGTCTTGGGCAGCTCAACCGGCACCCCCACCGTCAGCATCGGCGCGGTGACCATGAAGATCACCAGCAGCACCAGCATCACGTCCACCATCGGCGTTACGTTGATTTCGGCCTTGGGGGCATAACGCTCGCCCCGCCCTTTACGGCCTTGCAGACCACCTGCCATGCTGGCCTCCCCTTACGCGCGCTCGTCGAGACGACGCGACAGAATGGTAGAAAACTGGTCGGCAAAGTCCTGCAGGCGCTGGCCATAGCGGCCAATGTCAGTGGAGAACTTGTTATAGAAAATAACCGCCGGAATAGCGGCAACCAGACCAATGGCGGTAGCAAACAGCGCTTCGGCAATACCCGGCGCAACCACAGCCAGCGAGGTGCTTTGCGAACCGGCAATGGCGGTAAAGCTGTTCATGATGCCCCACACGGTACCAAACAGACCGATGAACGGCGCGGCCGAGCCCAGCGTGGCGAGAAAGATCATGTCGCGTTCAAGCTCAGCCATCTCGCGGCCCAGCGTCACCTGCATGACACGCTCAACGCGCTCCTTCAGGCCAGTAGCCGGCACATGCGCGCTGCGCAACGTGGTGGTGGAGCTGCGCCATTCCTTCATGCCGGCGGCAAACACCGCTGCCATGGGGTCGGGCGGGTTGGCGCCCACGCGGTCATACAGGCTGTCGAGTGAAGCTTCGTTCCAGAAGTCATCTTCAAAGCGGTCAGCCTTGGCGCGCAGCTGCTTGAGGCGCCAGGCCTTTTCAAACACCACCGTCCAGCACCAGATAGAGGCCAGCAGCAGCAGCACCATGACCGACTGCACAATAAAATCGGCCTGCAGGAACAGGCCCAGCGGAGACACATCGTGCCCCATGCCAGTGCCCAGCTGGGCGGTATCAATAACGGCAGAATTGGTGCCAAGGCTTTGGGCGGTCGAAGTCATGAAAATCCCCACGGCTGAATAACCGGGGCAATATGTGAGATTCGCGCCGTCTACTCAATATGCATACCGGGGTTTTTTACCGCGCCGATTGCCGCAGGATTCGCCCCTGCCCTTATGTTAACCAGCCACGGTGCCGAACAAATGCCCAATCAGGGCGGTAAAGGCCAAGGCCATGGCGCCCCAGAAGGTCACGCGGCGGATGGCGGGTCCTAGCGGCGCCCCGCCCAAATGCGCGCCCAAACCGCCCAGCCCGGCCAGCAGCACCAGCGTGAGAGCCGTTACCCCCACACCAACATTTTCCGGCGCCAGCGGGAAAACCGCCAGCAACGGCAAGATAGCCCCGGCAGTGAATGACAGGGCCGACGCCACGGCCGCCTGCAGCGGCTGCGCAGCCATATGCTCCACAATGCCCAGTTCGTCCTGCGCGTGAGCGGCCAGCGCGTCCTTGGCGGTAAGCTGCTGCGCCACCTGGGCGGCCAGCTCCGGCGTGAGGCCACGGGCGATATAAATGCCGGTCAGCTCCTCCAGCTCGGCGGCGGGCATCTCGGCCAGCTCGCGGCGCTCCTTGGCCAGATCTGCCTGCTCGGCATCATATTGCGAGCAGACCGACACATATTCCCCCGCCGCCATCGACATGGCCCCGGCCACCAGACCGGCAATCCCCGCCACCAGAATGGCATGGGTCAGCGGTGTGGCAGCGGCCACACCCACGATCAGGCTGGCGGTTGACACCAAGCCGTCATTCGCCCCCAATACCGTGGCGCGCAGCCAGCCCACACGGGTGATGCGATGAGTTTCGTAATGGGCGCGTAACGAGGGCATGATGAACCTTTCCAATCTGACTTGAGAACGATGAAAAAACTAGGCGAGCGCCTGACGCAGCGCATCGCTCCAACGCACCGGCTTGCCGCCAACCGTATGAACCAAGACCACTTCCAGCCGGGCGCACACATCTGCGCCGCGGCAAATCTCCTGTTCCAGCACGCAGCTGGCATTACCCATGCTCAGCACGCGGGATTTTACCACCACTTCCTGCTCCAGCCGCAGCGGGGCCAAATAATCAATCTTCAGCGCTTTGACCACAATGGCCGCGCCCTGCTCCATCACCTGCGCGTGGCGCAGGCCGCTGGCGGCGATCATTTCAGTGCGGGCGCGCTCGGCATATTTGAGGTGATTGGCGTGATAGACAATACCGCCAGCATCGACATCTTCCAGATAAACCCGCGTGGTAAAATGGTGAAGGCTCATGGCTCTCTCGTGTTAGCGGTCAAAAAAAGTGACGACGCCCAGGCTGGCCAGCTCGGTATGCGTCATGGGCCGGGGATTGGCAAACGGTACCTGCATCATCAGGTCATAAAAGCCGCTGGTGCCCAGCATACTGACGGTATAATCCTTGAACATGCCCATCATCTGCGCGCCAAAGGCGGAAGGCTGCGCCACATAAGCATCGGCCAGCGACGGACGGTGAATGCCCAGAATATAGCGGCCATCGGCGGGTGAATGCCGCTCGACCCCGCCCAGAAACGCATAGAGGCAGGAAGATTGGCAATCATGATGATAGGTGCTGACGCGGTACTGACGGAACAGGCGGCCCAGCGCCATGCCTTCATCAACATCACCGCCCCGGGATTCCATCCAGACCTCGATCCGGCTACCCGCAGGTGCCTGCGCCAAAGCTCGCGCCATGCGCGCTGAATCACCGGACACAATCACATCGCGCAGCACGATCTGCGCTGGCTGCCCCGCCCCGCGCGGCGGGATATAACGCACATCGGCCGCCTGCCCGGCCTGCGGCTGCAGTAACAAGGCCGCCATAGCAAAAGCGCCAGCCACAAAAAAACGCTGAAGGGCCATACGCGGCGGGAAATACGACGTGGAGCTAGACTGAGAATAACGTGGGATCATCATGCCGCTATTATAATCTTTTCCTCATCCTTGCCCATAGGCTCATAACGCTGCCAGAGAACATCAAAAGCGTTACGATCGATCAGCAGATTGCCAGGCGGCAAGGCGACATTGCGCTGCTCCAACCGCTGCCAGAGCTGCTCCTTGGGCAAGTCCAGCATATAAAACTGCACAGCAACGCCCAGCTGCGCAGCACGCGCGCGAATATCATCACGGGCGCTACGCGCCCAGCTGCCATTATCAAATATCACATCCACGCCAACGCCAAGCAGGCGCGAAGCTAACTGCCATTGCAGCCCATCAATCGCCTTATAATTATCGGCAAATCCCTGCTCGGGTGGATTAGTGCCAAATAATGCCACCATCCATTCATCGTTATTAAAACGGACGGCCTTTTTCTCCTGCTCCAGCTTCTTGGAAAAGGTGCTTTTACCCGCAGCAATAAAGCCGTGCATGATGTGAAGTGTGGGCATTATTCATCCCCACCCTCATCGCTCATCATGGCCAGCTGCTTTTGCATGGTGGCGGGAATGGCGCGGTCGAGATAGCGCCAGCCCGCTTCGGTCAGCATGCGGCCGCGCGGGGTACGCTGCAGCAGGCCTTGCTGGATGAGATAAGGCTCGATCACTTCTTCCAGCACGTCGCGCTGCTCGGCCAGCGCAGCGGCCAGCGTGTCGACCCCGGCGGGGCCGCCGCCATAATGGTCAGCCAGACAGGCCAGATATTTGCGGTCCATCGCGTCAAAGCCGCGCGCATCCACCTCAAGGCGCAGCAGGGCGGCATCAGCCGCGGCGGCCGTTACAACCGCATGGCCATCCACCAGCGCAAAGTCCCGCACGCGGCGCAAGAGCCGCCCGGCAATACGCGGCGTACCGCGTGAGCGACGGGCAATTTCAAGCGCGCCATCGGGCGCCAGCGCGATACCAAAGAGCCCAGCCTGCCGGGTCACGATACTGGCCAGCTCATCCGGCTCGTAGAACTGCAAGCGCAGGGGAATGCCAAACCGCTCCCGCAAGGGGCGCGTAATCAGGCCCGAGCGGGTGGTAGCGCCGACCAATGTAAATGGCGGCAGGTCAATCCGCACCGAGCGGGCAGCGGGGCCCTCGCCAATCACCAGATCGAGCTGGCGGTCTTCCATGGCGGGGTAGAGAATTTCCTCCACCGCTGGATTAAGGCGATGGATTTCGTCAATGAACAGCACATCATTCGGCTGGAGATTGGTGAGAATGGCGGCCAGATCCCCCGCCTTGGCGATCACCGGGCCGGAGGTCGCGCGGAAATTGACGCCCAGTTCCTTGGCCACAATCTGCGCGAGCGTGGTTTTGCCAAGGCCGGGCGGGCCGAAGAACAGCACATGGTCCAGCGCCTCACCGCGCTTTTTGGCAGCCTCAATAAACACCGAGAGGTTTTGCTTGAGCGCCTTCTGCCCGACAAATTCCATAAGCTTGAGCGGGCGCACGCTGCCGTCACTCTCCAGCTGCTCAAGGGGGGAAACGATACGGTCAGACATCAGGCAGACAACTCCTTCAGACCGGCGCGGATCAGCGCCGAAACATCAGCCTCTGCGCCCAGCTGCTGCTTGGCCCCGGCGACCGCGCTAAACGCTTCACTGCGGCCATAGCCCAGATTGATCAGCGCCGAAACAGCATCCGCCGCCGCGCCCGACGGCACCGCCGCAACAACGCTGCCACTGGTGGCGGGCATAGGGGTATCAAGCCCGATCTGGCCGACTTTACCCTTGAGCTCACTCACAATACGGGTGGCGAGCTTGGGCCCCACGCCGTCAGCCCGCGTGAGGATTTTGGCATCCCCGGCGGCAATGGCGGTGGCCAGACTATCCGGCGGCAGGGCCGAGAGAATGGACAGCGCCACCTTGGGCCCTACGCCCTGCACGGAATAAAGCTGGCGGAACCATTCCTGCTCACTAGCGCTGGCAAAGGCATAGAGGGCGATTTTATCTTCGCGCACATGGGTATCAATCAGCACGCTGACATGCCCACCCACCGGCCCCAGCCGCGCAAGCGTGGCGCGTGAGGCCGCCACCAGATAGCCTACGCCGCCTACATCGATAATGGCGCTGTCCTCATGCGTGCTATCGAGAATGCCTTTGAGTTTAGCGAACATGGCTTAGCTCCCTCACATGAGCATGATGTGCATGACAGATGGCCACAGCCAGCGCGTCCGCCGCGTCCGGCGAGCCAAACTGTACCTGCTGGCCCAGCAGCACCCGCACCATCATGGCGACTTGATCTTTCTCGGCATGGCCGTTGCCCACTACGCTCTTTTTAATGAGGTTGGCGGCATATTCCCCCACCTCCAGGCCAAAGCGGGCGGGCGCGAGCAATGCCACCCCACGCGCCTGACCGAGCTTGAGGGCCGAGAGCGGGTTTTTGTTCACAAAGGTTTCTTCCACTGCGGCGGTGGCGGGCCTGAATTCCGCAATGATTTTAGCGAGCGCCTCATCCAGCACGGCCAAACGCTGCGCCATGGGCAAGCTGGCCTTGGGGCTGATACGCCCGCTGGCCACATGCACCAAACGGCTGCCATCGCGATCAATTACGCCCCAGCCAGTATGCGTGAGGCCGGGGTCAAGGCCGAGAATTCTCATGAACCCAGCCTAGCCGAGTTTGAGAACAAATCAAGAATATTCAGGCAGGCACGCGAACGCCCTTAGGGACGAAACAGCACAGGCGGCTTGGTGTTGCGGGTCGCGAGCTGGGCATACAAATCCTCCACCCAGTCACCATGCACACGAAGCTTGCAGCGCCCGCTGGTAACGGGCTGGCTGATCAAGCGCGGTGAGTTGCTCATTGGGCGCTGGCCATCCCAGACATAATTAAACACCGGCTGACCTTTATGTTTGATGGTCAGGTCTATCTGCTCGGTCACCTGCCGCGTGCCCTTATAATTGTAGGTGGCATGTTCCTGCGCCTCGATCTGTAACTCGCCCAGCATGGCCCGGCGATGACGCTGAACAAGAAAATTACTATCCTGCATATTGCCCACTTGGCCTTCAAGATAGCCGCGCCCAAGCAGCAGGCGCGCGGCCCATTGCGCGATCATCTGCGCCTTACCCTCATCTGAGGAAAATTGATATGCGGCGGCTTGCAGTAATTTCACAGCTGAGACCCAGTTTGACGACCTGTGCGATGGGCTAATACCTGCTGCAGGCGGCCGCGCTGCTGCCACATGGGCACAAGCTTGTCATGTTCGGTCAGCAAAGCCTCGGCCCATGTCCCACTGCGCTGCTGCACCGGGCCGATGACCTGACCTTCCAGCTCAACCTTGCCGCGCTGATTAAAGCGATACCGCACCGTGCCCGAGAACACCGGCTTGTTATGGTGGGTAATGGCAGTGCTGATTTCAAGAAACCGGGCGGTCGCCGCATCAGGCGCCGTGATGGCCTGACTGATAATATCAAGGCCACCGCGTTTGATGCGCACACGCCCCTGCCCAACCGGCTCACCATAACGGGCCAGACGATGCGCCATGAAAACCAGCACAGCCTGCTGACGTTCGGTTGACGCCTTGCTAAACAACTTCTGCAATTTTGAATTTTTCATGTGACCCAACCAGTCCTGTTTTATGCCTATCGTTGCGGCAAGCTAGCATTTGGCTAGCGCGAGCGGTAGCGCGATTTTTGGCGGGCCAGCTGCTGATGGCGGCGCTGCTGTGCGCGGTGCTGCTGGCGATTGGAATCATGAGAGAATTGAGCCGATTGAGCTGGCGGCGGCGGAAGTTTGTTAACTTCTAAAGCCCGCAATTCATCGGTTAAGTCCTGTGCTGACGGGCCGGTGCGGCCATCAACAACCAGCACATAGACGCCCTGCTCGGCCATGGCTTGCGCCGCCAGATGCAGATTGAGCCGCGCCAGAGCAGAGAAGATCCGGCGCGTGCTCATACTCACTCTCCCAACTGGGCGGCGACGTCGTCCGGAATTTCATAATTGCCGTACACATTCTGCACGTCATCATGATCTTCCAGCGCTTCCAGAAACGCCATGAGCGATCTGGCGCCTTCAAGGTCGAGCGCGGTGGTGGTGGTGGGCTGATAGATCAGCTTGCTCTCGGACGGATCACCGAATTTGGCTTCAAGTGCGGCACTCACCGCGCCCAGATCATCCGGCGCCGTGATGATGATATGCTGCGTTTCATCCGCGCTGGCGTCCTGCGCGCCGGCTTCAATGGCGGCTTCCAGCACAGCATCGGCGCTGCCCACACTCAGCGGATAGAGAATTTGCCCCACCCGCTGGAACATGAACCCGACCGAGCCCTGCTCACCGAGCGTGCCGCCACTCTTGGAAAAGAGCGTGCGCATTTCCGGCGCGGTGCGATTGCGGTTATCCGTCAGCGCTTCCACGATGATGGCCACACGGCCCGGGCCAAAGCCCTCAAAGCGCAGTTCATCATACTGCTTGTTGTCAGCATCACTTGGTTTGATGGCGCGCTCAATGCGGTCGCGCGGCACGCTCTGCGCTTTGGCGGCAGCGATAGCCGAGCGCAAGCGCGGGTTAAAAGCGGGGTCAGGCTGCCCCTGCTTGGCGGCGACCATGATTTCGCGCACGAGCTTGTTGAACATTTTGGCCCGCTTGGCGTCCTGACGACCCTTGCGGTGCATGATATTGGCAAATTGTGAATGTCCGGCCATGTCTGTTACCTGTTGGGCTATACCCTGTTTTGGCAAATGAATGCCGCAGGTATAGCCCAAAACCAGATAAAATCAAAGATTGTGGAAAAACTCGCGCCGAACCTTAAGCCCCGCCAGATCAGCCACTTTAGTGGCCATACCCTTGGCGCGATCAAAGCTGAATTCACCAGAGGCTTTGTCACGCAGGCCATTTTCAAGGCACAACCAGAACGGCTGCCCCTTGGCCGACGCCACCAGCGCGGGCCAATGCCGGGTGATATTACCGGCATGCAACCCACCTGCCTGCCCGCATTTGCGGCCCACGGTCAGATCGGGCCATTTTTCAGCCTCTTTGCCGGTACCGCCCGACAGGTCATAGAGATACTGGATATTGGGCGCGGTCATCTGATCGACCACGTCCTTGTTGCCGGGATTGTAGGGCACAATCACCGGCTTACCGAACGCACGCGCGGCGGCATCAACGGCGCGGGCGTCCACCGGGTCGCGGCGCTGCCAGAAATTGAGCTGCACGCGATTGAAGGACTGCGCCAGATCGGTGATGGATTTTTCGCCATCGATAAAGTCGTGAATATTGCTCTCGCAGATATGCAGGCATTTGCGGCCCGGCACCTGCTCGATAAAATTATGGATCCAGCGGCGCTTGGGATAATGCGGTTGCCCGGTCATGGACGGACACACCAGCACCGACCATTCCACAAACGGAAAGGCCTGCTGAAATGTATGCAGCTTTTTGGGATCGACCAGATCATCCGGCCCGGTGAATGACACACACAGCAGCGCCCCATGCGCGGCGCGGCTGCTCTCGTCTGTCTCGTGATGATGTTTGCCCATATAAATAACCCTCCTGCCTGTTGATATTTTTAGTTTTTATATTTTTGATTTTATTTCTATCAGCTCCCCCGTGAGGGACATGGGCCGAATTTGCCCACCCCTACGGAGAAACCTCGTTTTTAAAACGCTTTATTACTGCGGCTGTGCAGCTTTGTACTTGGCCATACGGTCACGCACATAATCAATGGCAGCGAGCGGCGACTTTACTTCACCACTTGCATGATCCATGACAAAGCGCACGACATTGCACTGGGTGCGGCCATTGATCCCCATCGGGAATACGGCCACTTCCATGTCATCCTTCTTCTTCATGATCGCCAGATAGCTCTGGGTCACCGGATTATAAAGATAGTTCTCGTCCTGTGAATCAACGGCAACAAAACCAAACAGCGCGGTTGCAACCTTGGTCAGGGTGTGACCTTCCTTATGCAGCATGGCGGCTTGGGCATCACACAGATGTGGATCCTGAGGAACCGGTTTATTTGCTTCACTCATAATAACAAAACATCCTTTCCGTCCCAAATGGGGACAAGTTAGGTCCGGAGCCTAGGCCTCTGGGCCCTGCTTTGACAACAATCAAATTATGAAATTTTCAGATTATTGGTTAATCAGCTGAGCGAGCCAAAAGCGTTAATGGGATTAGCGCCAGGGCCACAACAAATGGCGTAATGCTCGGTCACCACCCAGTCCAGCCGCTGGTCATAGGCATCATGCGGCACCTGTGGTACCTCCTGCCCGGCAAAGGCAATACCTATAGCAAGGACCTTGCCCGTGGCGCGCAGCAACTCCAGCGTATGGTCATAAAAGCCAGAGCCACGGCCCAGACGATAACCGCGCCGGTCAAACGAAAGCAACGGCACCAATAGCACATTTGGCCGAACCTCAGGCGAGGTATCCGGCGGGGTGGGAATGCCAAAGCGGCCGGGCTGCATCATCATGCCGGGAGTCCAGCGGCGAAAGCGCATGGGCTGCTGACGGTTAAGGACCACCGGCATGGCCACCGCATGGCCATTGTCAGACAGCCAGTTCATCAGCGGGCGAATATCAATCTCGTCGTTGATCGGCCAATAGCCGCCGATGGTCGCTTGCTGGGGCAGCGGGCAACGCGCCAGAAAACTGTCACGCAGCATACGTCCCGCCTGCTCTGGCGCATATTGTTTGAAAACACTGGCCCGCTCGCGCGTGGCCTGCAGGCGCAGTTGGTGCTTGGCAGACTTCACGTCCATACCGGCTCCCTCAGCAGCGCGCGACAGGGTTGGGGCGTAGTCGACAGGCATCGGCTTTACAAAACGCTCCGTTGTTTAAAAAAGCTGAGGCGGATCCTAGCACAGCTTGCCATTAAAAAACAATTGGAAGGCACCACGACAACCGTTGGCACAGGATATCCTCCGTGGCCTGCATACAGCAGGTGGGCGCCATATACCGGATCTCCATAACGGTCACCGCAGAAGCGGCATAGGACCAGAGATCAGGCAGGGACAGCTCCCAAGAGGTTTTAGGTATCGGCCCCAGGGATGTGTTGGCCTATCGCGTTGCGCAGCGGCCTTCCACTTCCTAATCTAGGCGTTGGCGAGCTTCTTCGCAACAGCATTGACGCGTTTGGCCAAAGTTTCGATCGCGAGGGCAAAACGCTCTTCCAGCGCACCATCAACGCCAGAGGCGCTGCCGGTGCGGGCTTTGGCCACTTCTGCCCTAAGGTCAAAGATCTGGTCAGCCAGCGTCAACATGGTTAACACCAGCAGCTGCGCTTCAGACGCGGTGGGCTTGGCAGCTGCCAAGGCGCGCATTTTAGCGTCAGCAAATGCCGAAATTTCGCGCAGACGCGCCTCCTGCCCGTCTTCGCAGGCAACGGCGTAATCACGGTTATTGAGGGAGATTTCAACGCGCGCCATCTGCGGTCTCCAATGCACTTTCAAGCCGTTCAATTGCATCATCCAGCCGCTGTTTCACGGTGGAGAGCTGCTCTTGCGAGAACAGTGAGCTCATATCATCGCCCTTGAGCGCGCGCGTCGGCTGCTTCTTGCGGCCGGTGGCCAGATGGCCAACCACGCTGTCTTCCAGCGTATCTACGGCCATATCCAGCGAGGCCAGAGCTTCGGTCAGACGCTTCATAATGCGGGTTTCTCCCTGCTTCGTTTGTTCCCGGTATTTTTACCCGCCACACCCTAGCGTTAACCGGGGGGGCAGGTCAATTGACCTCTGAAACATCATTCAAAAAGCTGTTGATAAGCATTTTTCAACCCTGCCTGACTTATAATGAGTTAGGCTTGCAGGAGGTAGGATTATGCCCAAAATGGGCCCCGGCAAAGGCAGACGTGGCGGCGGGCGTGGCCTGAGCAGCAATTTCAACGCGCTAGCCGACCCGATGGCATCTGAAGCTTTTTCGTCCAATGCCTTCAACACATCCTCATTTGACGGCGATGATCAGCGCCCGCGCAGCCAACCCTCCATGGGGGGCACCTCCGCCTGGAGCGGCAGATAACCTGGCCAAACAGCCAGAAACCCGCATTTGCGGCGTTTTAACCATAGATTTTCCTTGAGCCACCCCCAAACTCTCCGCTATAAAAGACCAAGCAGTTAACGCCTGTTAACCGTATGCTTTGCGCGTAGCGCAGCGGCGGTCTTGGGCAGTAACAAGTTCTGGAGAGAAAATATGCCCGGTTGCAACATGAAGAAGAGCAAAGGTCGCAGCAAGATCCGCAGCTCATGGGCGGCGGCATCGGGTTCTGACGCAGCTGATTCTGTCAACACTGGCGGCGATTGGTCGCCCACTCTGTCCGTCGCGCGTGGTGGCGGTGGCGGCGGCATGTTCGGCGGCGGTTTCTTTGGTGGCGGCGGCAAACGCTAAACCACTTAAGCCCAAAAACCAATCAGGCGGTCATCTGGCCGCCTTTTTTGTTGCGTGACGTCTGAAACAAAGATCGCAATTGACGCAAGGGCAAACCCCGCGCACCCTGCGCGATCATGCCAACCCGCATCGACCGCGTGGTCAAACATCCGCCGGAAGGGCTTTACCTCTTCCGCTTTGAGCTGAAAGCGCCTGACGGCCGCCTGCGCTCCCTCGCGACCGATAAACACGGGCGCGGCCTGTTCATTTTACATACGGCGCCGCGCCCGAGCAAAGCACCAGAGGCTGGCACAACTACCACGCCGCCAACAAATGCCTGGCGCGCACTCTGTTTTGCTGCCAAGCGCAAAGATATGCTGGAACAAACACTGATACGGGCCGAGCCTCTTCTGGCGCAGGCCGACATTCAATTTCCCCCCGGTCTAACCGCACAGGACGCCACCCACCAACTGAGCCATGCGTTAGAGCAGCTCGGCTGGGGACCGGTCAGCCCGTCTGATAAAATTGTCTATCTCGACAATAGCCTGCGAGTGCGGAATAAGGGAAAACCATTTCAGGAGCCGACATGACCACCAGCCATAATGATCTCGCCAATGCCGTTCGTTTTCTGGCGATTGATGCGGTTGAAGCCGCCAATTCCGGTCATCCCGGCATGCCAATGGGCATGGCCGATGTTGCCACAGTCTTATTTACCCAGTTCCTGCGCTTTGATGCCAGCGCCCCGCATTGGCCTAATCGCGACCGCTTTGTGCTGTCGGCCGGTCACGGCTCCATGCTGCTTTATGCCCTGAGCTATCTGACCGGCTACAGCCATATGACTTTGGAAGAGCTCAAGCGCTTTCGTCAACTCGGCTCCCTCACCCCCGGCCATCCGGAACATGATGTGCAGCTGGGGATTGAAACCACCACCGGCCCGCTGGGCCAGGGGCTGGCGACCGCTGTGGGTCTTGCGCTGGCCGAGCGGATGGAAAATGCCCGCTTTGGTGATGAGCTGGTCAGCCACCATACCTATGTCATTGCCTCTGACGGCGACATGATGGAAGGCATCAGCCATGAAGCTGCCTCGCTGGCCGGGCATCTGGGCCTGTCCAAGCTGATCGTGCTGTATGATGACAACCAGATCTGCATCGACGGCCCCACCTCACTAAGCTTTAGCGATGATACAGCCAAGCGCTTTGAATCCTATGGCTGGCACGTATTGAAGATTGATGGTCACGACCCCGCCGCCATTGCAGCCGCCATCAGCGCGGCGCAGGCAAGCGACAAGCCCAGCTTGATCTGCTGCCGCACCATTATTGGTTTTGGCGCACCTAACAAGGCCGGCACCGCCGCTACGCATGGCAGCCCGCTGGGTAAGGACGAGATTGCCGGGGCCCGCGCCAAGCTGCACTGGCCGCATGACCCGTTTGTGGTGCCGGAGAGCATTCTGGCCAGCTGGCGTGCCGCTGGCAGCCGCGCCGCCGCCACGCGCAGCGCGTGGGAGCGTGCCTTAAACGCCAGCGCCCACAAGGCCGAATTTACCCGTCAGCAAAAAGGTGAGCTGCCTGCCACATTGGCGGCCGCCCTGCTCGCCGTCAAGAAAGACGCCAGCGAGAAGCAACCCAAGGTCGCCACGCGCCAATCGTCCGGCACGGTGCTGCAGGCAATTGCTGGCCTTACCCCTGAGCTGATTGGCGGTTCGGCTGATTTAACCCCCTCCAACAATACCCGCACCAAGGAAGCCGTGGCGGTCACCAAAGCCAATTATGCTGGCAGCTATCTGCATTGGGGCATTCGTGAGCATGGCATGGCTGCCGCCATGAATGGTATGGCGCTGCATGGTGGCCTTATTCCCTATGCCGGCACCTTCCTGAGCTTTGCGGATTATTGCCGCCCGGCCATTCGCTTGTCAGCCCTGATGAAGCAGCGTGTGATCTATGTGATGACGCATGACAGCATTGGTCTGGGTGAAGATGGCCCCACCCATCAGCCGGTTGAGCATCTGGCCGCGCTGCGCGCCATCCCCGGACTTTTAGTGCTGCGCCCGTGCGATACGGTTGAAACAGCCGAATGCTGGGACATTGCCCTGCATCATCAAGGCCCCTCGGTTCTGGTGCTGTCACGCCAGGGCCTGCCCACCGCCCGCACTACATATACCGATGACAATCTGTCAGCCAAGGGCGGGTACCTTCTGCGCACAGCGCGCGCTGAGCATAAGGTTACTCTGCTTGCGACCGGCTCGGAGATCAGCCTGGCCCTCAAGGCCGCCGAGCAGCTTGAGCAAAGCGGCATTGGTACCAGCATTGTCAGCCTGCCGAGCTTTGAGCTGTTTGCCCAGCAGCCGCTGGATTACCGCAGCCATGTCCTTGGCCCCGGCACGGTACGGGTGGGCATTGAAGCCGCGATCCGTATGGGTTGGGATGCCGTCCTAGGCCCGCATAGCGACTTTGTCGGCATGACCGGCTTTGGCGCCAGCGCCCCGGCTGAGCAGCTCTATCAGCATTTTGGTATTACCGCTGATGCGGTGGTGCAGCGCGCCCAACAGCTGCTCAGCCGCGCCGATAGCGCCAGCCTGCATACAAGCCATACGCTGATCTGAACGCGGCGCTAACAGAGCCTGACGGATTAGCCAGCCAAGGCTTGGCTGCGCGCCTGCGCGGCTTTCAGCGCGTTTTCAAAAAGCGCAGCCAATGCACCCTGCTCTTGCAAGACAGCCAGCGCAGCGGCGGTGGTGCCGCCGGGGCTAGTGACGGATTCACGCAAACTGGCGGCCGATAAAGCCGGGCTTTGCTGCAACAGATGCCCAGAGCCGATAACAGTTTGGCGGGCCAACTTCATGGCAAGCTCCGGGGGCAAACCCATGGCGATACCGGCGTTGGTCATCACCTCAACCAGCAGGAACACATAAGCCGGGCCAGAGCCAGACACGGCCGTGACGGCATCCATCTGCGCTTCATCCTGCACCCATTCAACCGCGCCGCCAGCTTTGAGCGCGCCTGTCACCAACATATGCCCGGTTGGCCGCACATGCTGGTTGGCAACGCATACCGTGATCCCCTGCCCGATGGCGGCGGGCGTGTTGGGCATGGCACGGACGATGGCCGCATCTGGCCCTAAATGGCGCTCGAACACAGCCAAGGTCTTCCCCGCCGCGATGGAGAGGAAAGTGGTACGGCCAAAAACCGCATAGGCTGGCACTACCTCATCAATCACCTGCGGCTTAACCGCAAAGATCACCAGATCTGGCGCTGGCATCTGCCCCGCGCTTGCTGCCGCCGCCAGATAAGACGGCAGGTCATGATACTGCACAACACCAATGGGCAGATCGGCCACCGGGTGCGGTTCAATCACCACAACAGAAGCGGAAGTCCAGCTACGCAGCAGGGCGCTGCCCATGCGCCCGCAGCCGACCAGCAGAATGGACGTGTTCAAGCCACGCCAGCAGTATCGAGAATGGCGGCTGAGACAGCTTCACCGGCCGACTTGCCACCCCAGATGACAAACTGGAACGCCGGATAGAAGCGCTCGCACTCGGCGATGGCAAATTCAACCAGATCTTCCAGCTGCTCGGCCGAAGCGCCCGAGGCCCCACGCAGCAACAGCGTATGACGGAAGGTGGGCATGACAATATCCGGGCCCAGATCAAAATGACCCAGCCACAGGCGGCCATTGAGCTGTGCGATCAGCTCACACACCGGCGCGCGGCGCTGCACCGGCACCTTCAGCTCCAGCTGACAGGAGAATTGCAGTGCGCCCAGCTCGTTCTGCCACACGGCAAAAATGCGGTAATCGCTCCAGCGGCCCTGCACTTCGATGGCCAGCTCATCGGCGCTGGCACGGTCAAACAGCCATTCATTAGCTGCGACAATTTCTTCCATCAGATCCAGCGGATTACGAAGGGAATTGGTACCCGCTGCGGTCATCATTTTCATCAGTATGCCCCTATCACTCAAAACTTTTTGGACAGCTCCCGCGCATGGCGCGAATCAATTGCTGCTCCTCAGGAGGTTGATTCATCAGTGAATCTGCCGCAACCCATAAATTAACAGCGACGCGGAGCGCGACGCGGGAGGTTTGCACAAACCCTGTCAAGTGCTGCAATGGTGCAACAGCGACCTATGAGTCAGTTATGTTCCCTTGAGTCATAAGCAAACAAGATTCAAGACTCTGATTTGACTCATGATTTGCCGCATCGCCACTTCAATGTTAGAGCAAAAGACATGTTGATCGCCAATTTCAATCCCGTCGCCGTCTCCATCGGCCCCTTGCAAATTCACTGGTACGCTTTGGCCTACCTTGCCGGCTTCATTGGCGGCTGGGCCTATATCAAGCGCATCATCAAACGCAAAGCCCTGCCCATTACTGATGTGCAGCTTGATGACTTCCTCACCTATGCCATTGCAGGCGTGCTGCTCGGTGGCCGGCTGGGCTATGTGCTGTTCTATAATCTTGATGTGTATCTGGCCCACCCGCTTGATGCGTTCAAACTGTGGCAGGGGGGCATGTCGTTCCATGGCGGGCTGATGGGCATCATCGCCGCTGTCTTTATCTATTGCCGCCGCCAGAAGCTGGACCCGCTGCTGTTTGGCGACCTGGTGGCCATGGCCGGCCCCATTGGCCTGTTCTTCGGCCGCCTGACCAACTTCATCAATGGCGAGCTGTATGGCCGCGTGACTGATGTGAGCTGGGCTTTCATTTTTCCGCATGCGGGTGACAACCTGCCCCGCCACCCCAGCCAGCTATATGAAGCCGGGCTTGAAGGCTTGCTGCTCTTTATCATCCTCGGCTGGCTGGCCTGGCGCACCGATGCCCTTAAGCATCGCGGCCGGATTGGCGGCTTGTTCCTGCTCGGATATGCAGCCGCCCGCTTTGCGGTTGAATTTGTGCGCGAGCCGGATTCCCAGCTTGGTTTTCTGTATGCCGGTGCTACCATGGGGCAATTATTATGCATTCCCATGGCCTTACTGGGGTTATGGGTATTTTTACGGTCGCTGCGCCATACTGGTGCGGCCAAATAATAGGTCTCAACAGGATCCAGCAGGTTCATGCCTACACTTACGCACGTCATCCGCAACAAGATTGCCGCCGAAGGTCCGATCACCATCGCCGACTTTATGGAACTGTGCCTGACGCACCCCAAATACGGCTATTATACCAGTAAGGACCCGTTTGGCGCCCAAGGCGACTTCACCACCGCGCCAGAAATGACGCAGGTCTTTGGCGAAGTGATTGGCCTGTGGTGCGTTGAGATGTGGAAGCATCTGGGCAGCCCGGCCAAATTCTCGCTGTGCGAGTTGGGCCCCGGACGCGGCACCTTGATGAAGGATGCCCTGCGTGCAGCCCAGCTGGTGCCGGATTTTGTCAACGCAGTTGACCTTTACCTGCTGGAGAGCAGCCCGCTCCTGCGCGAAAAGCAGGCCGCTGCCCTCGCCCCCTACAAGCCCAAATGGATTACATCCATGACCGAGCTGCCGGATCAGCCGGTACTGGCGATTGCCAACGAGTTCTTTGATGCGCTACCCATTCGCCAATTCATCTTCCAGGGTGGTGAGTGGAAAGAGCGCCGCATTGCCGTTGCCCCGAACGAAACCTTCACCTTCGTCACCGCGCCAGCGCCAGACGCCCCCACCTATGAGAGCGATGAAGGCGCGATAGTCGAAATCTGCCCCAGCTCGTTTGAAATGGCCTCGTCCATTGCCCGCCCGATTGTCAAAAACCGGGGTGCGGCCCTCATCATTGATTATGGTGATGATGAAGTGATTGGCGAGACCTTACAGGCTGTCATCAAGCATCGACAGGCGCATCTGCTCACCACCGCTGGCCATGCCGATATTACCGCCCATGTCAGCTTTGCCCCCATCATGACCGGCGTGCGCAAAATTGGCTGCCGTGTTTTTGGCCCCATTCCGCAGGGTGAATTCCTGCTGGCTCTTGGTGCGCGCGAACGCACCGAGATGCTGTGCAGCAACGCCAGTGAAGAGCAGCGCCGCACGCTTAATGCAGCTCTGCACCGCCTGACTGATATCAGCCTGATGGGCAACCTCTTCAAGGTGCTGGCCTTTACGGATAAAGGCACTGCCAATCCGCCCGGCCTACTCTAATCCGCATGAAGCGCACGCACGACAGCCTCATGCATCCGGGCCTGCGGCACGGTTTTTTCTCACGCCGGGGCGGTGTGAGCCACGGCTTGTATGACTCGCTCAATTGCGGCCTGCGTAACGATGATAACCCCGCCCATGTCGCTGAAAACCGCACGCGGGTAGCTGCCAGCCTGGATCTGCCCGGCGCCGCGCTGACCTCCCTCTGGCAGGTTCACGGCAAAGATGTGGTGCATGTGACGGCCCCCTTTGCCATTGATGAACGCCCCAAGGCCGACGCCATGGTAACCGCAACACCCGGCATTGCTTTGGGAGTATTAAGCGCCGATTGCGCCCCGCTGTTGTTTCATGACCCCGTTCACCGGGTCATTGGCGCTGCCCATTCTGGCTGGAAAGGCACCTTGCTCAATATCGGCCGCGCGACACTTGAAGCGATGGAGCAGCTCGGTGCGCGGCGGCAAGATGTGATTGGCGTGATCGGCCCGTGCATCGCCAAACAATCCTACGAAGTTGGCCCCACCTTTCCCGTGCCGTTTCTGGCGGCAGATGCCGGTGCCGCCCCTTTCTTCACCCCGAGCCCTACTGCTGGCCATTTCATGTTTGATTTGCCGGGCTATATTGCCCACCAATTAGAGCAAGCCGGGATCGGCCAGATCAGCGCACAAGGTGATGATACATATAAGTGTGAGGATTATTTCAGCAATCGCCAGGCCACCCACCGCAGCGAACCGGGCTTTGGTCTGCAAATTTCGGCGATCAGCTTGATTTGATTTCGCAGGAAATATGTCTATGATGCGCCCGACTCCACGAGGCCCATCATGAAAATCATCGCCGGTAACAGCAATCTTCCCCTTGCCCAGTCTATTGCCGGGCATCTGAAACTTCCGCTGACCAAGGCCAGCATCCGCCGCTTTGCCGACAACGAAATCTTTGTGGAAGTGGAAGAAAATATCCGCGGCGAGGATACTTTTGTCGTCCAGTCCACCTCAGCGCCGGTGAACGATAACCTGATGGAGCTGCTGATTGTGGTCGATGCCCTGCGCCGCAGCTCGGCCAAGCGCATTACCGCCGTGATCCCTTATTTTGGCTATGCCCGGCAGGACCGCAAATCGGCCCCGCGCAGCCCCATCACCGCCAAGCTGGTCGCCAATATGCTGACTGCCGCCGGGGTGGACCGCGTGTTAACGATTGACCTGCATGCCGCCCAAATTCAGGGCTTTTTTGACATTCCGCTCGACCATCTTAACGCGGCGCCCGTTTTTATCAATGATATCAAAGAGAAATTCAAAATCGGGCCTGAAACCGTGATCGTCTCCCCGGATGTAGGCGGCGTTGTGCGTGCCCGCTATCTGGCTAAAAAACTTGACGTGGAGCTGGCAATTATTGATAAACGCCGCGTCCGGGCTGGCCAATCCGAAGTGATGAATATCATCGGTGAGGTTGAAGGCCGGAACTGCATTCTAGTCGACGATATCGTCGACAGCGCTGGTACGTTGTGTAACGCCGCCCGCGCCTTGAAGGATGCTGGTGCCATGCGGGTTGTGGCCTATTGCTCGCATGGTGTGCTCTCGGGTGAAGCAGTCTCGCGCGTGACATCGTCTGTCATCAGCGAACTGGTGATCAGCGACAGCATTGAGGCTACAGCGGCTGTGCAGGCCTGCGCGACTATTCGCCAGCTCAGCATTGCCCCGCTGCTCGCGGAAGCAATTTCGCGCATCAGCGCCGAGCAATCGGTGTCCAGCCTTCTCGATTAAACCCAATAGGTCATCAACCGCCACGGCACCCCTGGAGGCCGGGCACATAGGAGTAGAGTACCATGACGCAAATCACCGCCGAATTGCGCGAACGGGCCGGCAAGGGGACCGCCCGCGCCACCCGTCGCGCAGGCAAAACCCCCGCTGTCATCTATGGCAACAAGCAGTCGCCGATCATGATCAGCATCGACACCAAGGAGCTGGAAACCCTGAGCCGCAAGGCCAGCTTCATGACCCAGCTGTTTGACGTTGTCGTTGGCAAGGACACCTACCACGCCCTCGCCCGTGACGCCCAGCGTCACCCGGTGACCGAGCAGCTGGAACATGTGGACTTCCTGCGCGTCGATCCCAAGACCAAGATCCGCGTTGCGGTTCCGGTCAAGTTCGTTGGTCAGGACAAGTCGCCTGGTATCAAGCGTGGTGGCGTGCTTAACGTTGTTATGCACACCATTGAACTGCTGGTTCTCGCCACCAAGATCCCAACCAGCCTGCAGCTGGATCTGACGGGTCTGGAAATCAACGACGGCATCCACTCGACCGGCCTGAAGCTGCCGGAAGGTGCCGAGCTGACCCACACCGAGGACTTCACCATCGCCACCATCGCAGCCCCGTCGGCTATCCGTTCGGAACTGCGTGAAAAGGCCAACCAGGCTGCCCAGGCTGAAGCTGCTCCGGCCGCTGCCGCTGACGCTGCCAAGGCTCCGGCTGGTGACGCCAAGGCTGCGGCTCCGGCCAAGGCTGCCGCTCCGGCTGCCAAGAAGTAACGCATGTTGCTGCTGGTCGGACTTGGTAATCCGGGTTCCGGGTACGCCCGCCAGCGGCATAATGTAGGCTTTATGGCGGTCGATGCGATCGCTCACGCACATGGCTTCTCCCCCTGGAAGAACAAATTCCAGGGGAAAGTCAGCGAGGGCACCATCGGCCGCCAGAAAGTCCTTTGTTTGAAACCGGACACCTATATGAACCTGTCCGGGCAATCTGTCGGCGAAGCGGCCCGCTTCCACAAAATTGATCCGGCAGATATTTTTGTTTTCCACGACGACCTCGATCTGGCCAAAGGCAAGCTGCGCACCAAACTGGGCGGCGGCCATGGTGGCCATAACGGCCTGCGCTCGATTGACGCCCATCTGGGCCCTAATTACCACCGTGCCCGCCTTGGCATTGGCCATCCGGGCAGCAAGGAGCTGGTCCACGGCTATGTGCTGGCGAATTTCAGCAAGGACGATCAGGACTGGCTGGAGCTGCTGCTCAAAAGCGTCGCTACCCATGTCCCGCTCTGGCTGAATGATGATGAAGCCGGCTTCATGAATAAAGTCGCGCTCGACACCAAGCCCGCAACCAAAGCAGAACCAGCTGACAAACCCGCTGGCAAGGTTGTCAAAACCACGCGCGGCAAACCCGGCGATGAAGCCGCCTAATATTCACCCTGATTTTTTCTTTTCTCGATTTACGCATGTACTATTTGATCGCCCAAACAGCGGCGACTTCACAGGCCATTTCTCAAGCGCCAATCTTCAGGCGCCAGTTGTAATCAGCTAGCGCACAATGCTAGTTTGCGCGAATGGCTAGGCCCCGCAGCCCGCAACAGCGCGAATTTGAAAGCAACCACCACGCGTGGCAGCAGCTAGTGCGCCCGCTTGACCAAGCAAACCTGACTCTGCCGCCGGAATTTGCCGCAATAAGCACAACAGAGGGGTTCAACCAGCTGGCCGAACCTGCCACGACCTTCTGCCACATGCCCACCCCGCTCTCGGCTCATACCGTCACATATCTTGACGCATTACAGCCAGATGATTTCACCTGCGCTTATGATTTTGCCAATCTGAAAGTGAAATCGCAGGTGCGTCAGTTGCCATCGCACTTTGCCTACCGCAAAGATCTGGGCATCTATGCACAGGGCAATAGCCACATCACCGCCACACAGATTCAGCAGCGCCTGCGCGCCCATCTGCCTGACCGTCCGGGCCGGGCCAATTTTATTGCGGAGATGACCGCGCTGGTTGAACAGGTAGCCACGCATGTTGGATCGCTTGATTATTTCCGTCTGCTGGCCACCAAGCCATGGATGCCGCCACCCCAATATTTCGCCCCGCATGAAGATATCATTGGCGAACATGCCCTGCCCCGCCTCATCCTGCTGGGCAGCCTTAACCGGCCGGGCGTGCTGATATGCCCAACCCGCGCCAGCGAGCCGTTATGTGCGCGCGAGATCATTGCCGGCACGCCCAGCGCCAAACACGCTAAATTGAGCGAGATTGGTGAGATCTACCAGCTGCCTGCCTGGCATGTGGGCGGCTGGCGCAGCTGCAGCCCTGACTTTAATGGACTGGCGCTGGCCCATGCTACACCGCCGGTGACGGGCAGTTTTCGCCCCCATTTTATCATGCAGGTGCGCCCCAACTGGCTGCGTCCAGCTTAACCGGCTGACCTGCCCCACCCACAAAGCAAATTCTTTAAGCAGAATGGGGATTTTCCTTTCATCCCGCCGCTGGCTGAGTATTATGCGGCCAACTTCATGAGGTACGAAAATGGGTTTTAATTGCGGTATTGTCGGTCTGCCTAACGTTGGCAAGTCCACCCTGTTCAATGCACTGACGGCCACACAGGCCGCGCAGGCGGCTAATTACCCCTTCTGCACGATCGAGCCCAATGTCGGCCGCGTGTCCGTACCTGATGTCCGTCTGGATAAAATCGCCAGCATTGGCGGCTCGGCCAAAATCATTCCCACCCAGCTGGAGTTTGTTGATATCGCCGGTCTGGTCAAGGGCGCCAGTAAGGGCGAAGGTCTAGGCAACCAGTTTCTGGGCAACATCCGCGCGACGGACGCGATCCTGCATGTACTGCGCTGCTTTGAAGATGGCGACATTACCCACGTTGAAGGCAGCATCGACCCCGTGCGCGATGCGCAGATCATCAGCACCGAGCTGATGCTCTCCGACCTTGAAAGCCTTGAAAAGCAGCTGGAGAACTGGCGCAAGAAAGCCAAGCAGGGCGACAAGGAAGCCATTGCCCGCGTACCGGTGATGGAAAAAGCCATTGCCGCGCTTAATGACGGCAAGCCCGCACGCACCTGCACCATTACCGCAGAAGAAAAGCCGATCTTTGACGGCCTGCAGCTGCTGACCGCCAAGCCGGTCTTGTATATCTGCAATGTAGAAGAAAGCGCCGCTGCCACTGGCAACGACTTTACCAAGCGCGTGGCCGAGATGGCCAAGGCCGAGCATGCGGAATATGTCATCATCAGCGCCAATATCGAAGCTGAGGTGGCCCAGCTGCCCCCGGCTGACCAGACCGAGTTTCTGGCCACCATGGGTCTTGATGAGCCGGGCCTCAATAAGGTGATCCGCGCGGGCTACAAGCTGCTGGGCCTGCTTACCTTCTTCACCGTTGGTCCCAAGGAAGCACGCGCCTGGACCGTGCATGCGGGTGCCAAAGCCCCGCAAGCGGCGGGCGTGATCCATACCGACTTTGAGCGTGGCTTCATCCGCGCTGAAACCATTGCCTATAATGACTTTGTAACGCTGGGCGGTGAATCGGCCGCGCGTGATGCGGGCAAGCTACGTCAGGAAGGCAAAGAATATCCGGTACAGGACGGGGATATCTTCCACTTCAAGTTCAATGTATGATCTGCCGGTTGGCCCCGCCTAGCGGCTGGGCCACACCCGTGGAGCCACATCATGTACTTTGGCAGAAGCTACAACAACGGCGAGAATAAATCACCGCTCGGCGGCATCATCGTCGCCCTGCTGATTGCAGCCGGTGTCATGTTCATCCTGCAGGACCAGATTGCCTACTGGAAAGCCGCCAACGCCAACATCAACCACGCCCAGATTGTAAACCCGGCCCAGCACCCGGATCAGGCCAGCTCGTTTGCCTTTATCACCGGCACTATACAAAGCACCACGGCCCTGCGTGACCCGCTGCGCGGCGTGCTGTGGCCACAGCTGGCCGCGCTGAAGATTACTGAGGAAACCTACCGGCGCGGTGGTGGCCGGCGTAGCTCTTCCCGGTGGCGGACAGATAACACCTTTCAGGCAACCACCCCCACGCAACTGAATGGCCTGCAATTGGGTGACGCCATTTTGCGCCAAGGCGGGCGAGAATTGTGGGCCCCGCTGAACCTGAGCCAGGTCCCGGCTGCCCAATACCTCACAACCTTTGGCAGCACCGATATTCGCAGCAATATGGTCTATACCCATAGCCGCCACCGCTATGTGTATAACGCCATTACAACTCCGCAGACGGTCACGCTCGTCGGCGCGCTGCTGACCTCGGCAGAGTCAGCCACACCTGTGCTGGCGCTCTCGCCGTCCATGCCCAAAGGCTATTCGGCCCTGTGGCCGGGTCAGCTCAGCCCGGCGCAATTCCTCGCCACCTTAAAGCTGCGCATGATCGGCACTTTGCTGGCCGTTGGCGGCGTACAGTTCTTTATGGGCTGGATGGTGCTGGCCCTCATCAATGCCCTGACCGGCCGCCAGCTCAGCACGCTGAGCTGTGCCTTTGCCGCCATTGGCGCAGCCATGGGCAGCATGATGCTGTGGTTTATCACCGTCAATTGGCTGCTGGCCATGCCGGCATGGCTAGGCCTGACCGCCGCTCTTTATATGCTGCTACGCTTTTCATCCCCCACACTGGAGACCCGCTAAATGGAACAGATGCCTGCCCTGCTCACCACCGGTTTTGCTGAATCACTACTGGCGTTTGTCGTCACCATGGTGGTGTTTGTCATGGGCATGACCCTGTATTGCCTGATTACCCCGCATAGCGAGCTGAAGCTGATCCGCGCCGGCAACCCTGCCGCATCGCTGAGCTTTAGTGCCACCGCGCTGGCGATTGCCATTGCGCTGGCGTCGGCCGTGCATAATACCCATGCGCCGGTCGATATCCTGATCTGGGGGATCAACGCCACCTTGTTCCAGCTGCTGGCCTATTTTGGCACCATCCGCCTGATGCCGGAGCTGAACAAGGCAATTGAAGAGGGCAAGGTCCTGAGCGCCCTGCCGCTGGCCGCCCTGCAACTGGCCACCGCCATTCTCAACGCGGCCCTCTTTACCGGCTGATTTTTAACCTACTCTTGGTATTTGTTTGCCTATAAGCTGCAGGCATGGCTACCGAGATTGAACGCAAATATCTGCCCCTAGACCCCAACTGGCGCCCAAGCGGCACGTGTGACCGCATGGTGCAGGGCTATTTCTTCTTAGGGCAAACAGCTACCGCCCATGTGCGCGCTGGCCCGCGCAAGGCCTTCACGTTGGTGCTTAAACCGCGTGACGCCGAGCCGTTTGAGTTTAAGCTACCCGCGCAAGACGGCACTGAGATTCTAGCCGCCAATCCGCATTACATTGGCAAAAGCTGGACTTTTCGCGTACGCCACAGCGGCAAAAAGGGCGGCTTTCTGACCCTGAAAGGCCCGCGCACCGGCATTGCCTGCCCGGAGTATGAGTACAAGCTCAACCGCACGCAGGTGAACAAGCTGCTGGCGCTGTGCCCTGATACCCACATCATCAAGGACCGCTACGAGATCCCGTACAAGGGCTATACATGGGAGGTGGATGTCTATCACGGCCACCTCGCCCCGCTGGGTCTGGTCACCTGTGAGGTTGAGCTCAAGAGCGAACAGCACAATCCGCCGCTACCGCCTTTTGTAGGCAAAGATATCAGCCACGAGAAGGCCTATGCCAATGTGCGGCTGGCCATGCGCGGCAAGCTGCCGTTCCATCCGGCTGCCAAAGGACCGCGCCATGGCGCATGAGATTGAACGCCGCTTTCTGCTGCGCGATGCCAATTGGCGCCCGCCCGGCGAGCCGGTACAGCTGACCCAGGGATTTTTCAAACTGGGTGAGCAGGTGCAAGGCCGCCCCAGTTTGCGCCCCACCGGCCCGGTCTTTATTCTCAATGAGCAGATTGAAATTCCCATCTCCTGGCATTTTGCGTGGGAGCTGCGCGACATCTGCAAAGACCATAACGGCCTGATGCCCAGCGGCTGGAAAGCCCGCATTCGCTGCACCAATGGCCAGCATTATGTGTTTGACCTTAAAGGCCCGCGCAGCGGCACCACGCGGCTTGAATTTGCCAACACCCCGCTCGACCCGGTTACGGGCAGCGCCCTGCTGGGCCTGTGTGGCGACACCCGCCTGACCAAGCTACGCTTTACCGTAGCGCATGCAGGGCATGTGTGGGAGATCGACTTCTACCTTGATCAGCATATGGGCCTGAATGTGGCGGAAGTTGAGCTGGACAGCGCCGATGCCCCGCTTGAAATACCCGACTGGGTGGGCGAAGAAATCACAGACCGCAAGCTGTTTGGTCATTAAGGTGATTTGACCAGCAGCACGCCTTTAAGTTCCTGCGGGCGCACATAGTCAGTTACGTCATTAGCATAATGAACCATGCCCGCGCGGCGCTCCATCCATTCATCCTGAATGTCCGCATTTTCAATACGCTCGGCCGGCGGCACCAGAATAGCCGTAGCCCCAACCGACGCAGCGCGCTGGCGCAAATTTTCAACCGCCCGGGCATAACCCTTGCGGCTATCCACCGGCAAACCTGACCAGGCATAGGCAACGCCCAGAACCTGATAGGTCTCAGCCGGTGGATGTTCTGTTAAAACCGCAACCTGCTCCAGCGGCACGGGCACACGCGCCGCCTGTGCCAAGGTGATATTGGGGTGAGCGCAGCCCACCAACAACATCAACGCCGCGACTGGAGCCAGTACGCGCATAATTACGAGGCCAGATTGGCTTCGGCTTCAATATGAATGGTCACTTCATCCGACACATTGGGCACATAGGCCGAAATGCCGAATTCCGAGCGCTTGATCACCGTGCTGGCAGTAAAGCCGGCCGTCTTGATGTTGCTCATCGGGTTGGGCGCAATCTTGTTCAGCTTCACGTCCAGTACCAGCGGCTTGCTCACGCCATGCAGGGTCAACGTACCATGCACCTTGGCGGTATCGGCGCCGGTCAGCTCGACCTTGTCGCTCACAAAGGTAGCGGCCGGGAACTTGGCAACATCGAGGAAATCAGCACTCTGCAGATGTTCATCAAACTTGGGCAGGCCCGTCACCAGCGAGGTCACCGGAATCGTTACGTCAACCTTGCTGTTGGCCGGTGCCGCTTCGTCCAGCGTCACAGTGCCGGACACGCCAACAAACTTGCCGTCCGGATTGGAGAAGCCAAAGTGATTGGCGCGCCAGACGATGTTGGTATGGTTGGGGTCAAACTTGTAGGTCTCAGCCGCAAAAGCGGGAACCGCAGCACTCAGCAGAGCCAGCGAAAGTAAGGCAGTACGCAGCATCTTTTTTCCTTTTGGTCAGGTTAACACCGGGCGATCCGGTTAGTTGCAAAAAGATACTAGAGCGCATTTTGGTGACGACCAGTAGGCACTTTGAGGAAACTGTTCAACAGTCAGCCAATGCGACAAACCTGCACGGCCGACTGCATACGAACGTAAAGCTTAAATATCCAGCTGCTCGGCAAACCGCGCATTTTCCTGAATGAACTGGAAGCGCGTTTCCGCCTTCTTGCCCATCAGGCGCTCGACCAGCTCTTGCGTGAACTTGGCCTCATCGGCCTCATCCGGGCGGGAGCCGTCAGGAATATAGACCCGCAGCAGGTTGCGCTTCTTGGGGTCCATGGTGGTTTCCTTCAGCTGCGCGGCGGGCATTTCACCCAGACCTTTGAAGCGACCGACATCGACCTTCTTGCCCTTGAAGTGCTTGGCCATCAGTTCGTCCTTATGCGCATCATCACGCGCATACATCACCGTGCTGCCATGGCTGAGGCGATAGAGCGGTGGCTGCGCGAGGAAGAGATGGCCCTTGGTAATGAGGTCCGGCATCTCGCGGTAGAAGAAGGTGAGCAGCAGCGAGGCGATGTGCGCCCCGTCTACGTCAGCGTCGGTCATGATGATGATGCGCTCATAGCGCAGCTTGCTGACCGAGAAGTCCTTGCCGATGCCGCAGCCCAGTGCCTGAATGAGGTCGGCCAGTTCCTGATTGCCCTTGAACTTGTCAACCGAGGCCGAGGCTACGTTGAGGATCTTGCCACGCAGCGGCAAGATGGCCTGTATCTCACGATTGCGGCCCTGCTTGGCGGAGCCACCGGCCGAGTCACCTTCGACAATGAACAGCTCCGTCCCGCGTGAGCTCTTGGCTGAGCAATCGGCCAGCTTGCCGGGCAAACGCAGCTTGCGGGTGGCGGTCTTGCGCGACAGCTCGGCTTCGTCCTTCTTGCGGGCGCGATCTTCGGCCTTGGCAATCATGAAGTCGAGCAGGCCCTTGGCCATGGTGGTGTTGGACGACAGCCAGATGTCAAAGCGGTCTTTCACCGCATTTTCAACCAGACGGGTGGCTTCGGCTGTCGCCAGCTTGTCCTTGGTTTGGCCTTGGAACTGCGGGTCACGAATAAAGACGGACAGCAGCGCAATCGCCCCGCCCATCACATCGTCCGAGGTAATGGCGGCAGCCTTGCGGTTACCTACCATCTCGCCATAGGCGCGCAAGCTGCGGGTCAGCGCCAGACGCAAGCCGGCTTCGTGCGTGCCGCCCTGCGGCGTGGGCACCGTGTTACAGTATGAGCTGCTAAAGCCCTCTTCATCAACCGGCCAGGCCACTGCCCATTCAACACGCCCCTGCCCGGCGCCAAACTCCACATTGCCTGCAAACGGGGTGGGCGTATGCGTAGCGCGCCCGGTAATGGTGTTGGCCAGATAGTCACCCAGACCGCCGGGAAAGTGCAGGTCAGCCTCGGCCGGAACCGTACTGCCTTCAGCCAGCAGGGCCGGATCGCACTTCCAGGCAATATGCACACCAGCAAACAGATAAGCCTTAGCGCGCGCCATTTTATACAACCGCTCGGGCTTGAAGCGGGCCGACTGGCCGAAGATTTCCGGATCAGGATGGAAGCGCACCGAAGTGCCCTTGCGGTTGACCGGGCCCAGCTTCTTGAGCTTGCCCTGCGGAATACCCTTGGAGCAGACGAACTGATAGAGCTGCTTGTCGCGCGCAATTTCAACGATCAGGTCATCCGACAGCGCATTAACAACCGAAATACCCACACCGTGCAAACCGCCCGAGGTCTGATAGACCTTGCCGGAGAACTTGCCGCCCGAGTGCAGCATGCACAAAATAACTTCCAGCGCCGACTTGCCTGGATATTTGGGATGGTTATCAACCGGAATGCCGCGGCCATTATCGCGCACGGTGACATAACCGTCTGCGTCCAGCTCCAGCTCAATGCGGCTGGCAAACCCGGCCACAGCTTCGTCCATCGAGTTATCGAGAACTTCAGCGACCAGATGATGCAGCGCGCTTTCATCCGTGCCGCCGATATACATGCCCGGACGCTTGCGCACAGGCTCAAGCCCTTCGAGCACCTCGATGTCGGCAGCGGAGTAAGAGTCGGTCTTGCGGGCGGCATTGCCCTTAAACATGTCGGTCGTCATAGGGCGGAATATGACCGCCGATTCGGTTTTCATCAAGAAAAACGCAGCGTCATTTGCCTAAAAAAGTGCTCACTTGCACAGAAAACAAACAGCTCTATTCTGGCGGCATGTGGACGTTATATCATCACCCTTCTTCACCGGGCTCGCGCAAGGTGCGTCTGGCCCTGTCGGAGCTTAATATTCCCTGCGACGTGGAGCTGGAAAGCTACTGGCTGCGTCGGCCTGAATTTACCCGCCTGAACGTGGCCAGCGAAGTGCCGGTACTGCTGGTAGACGAGCAGCAGCTGGTTGTTGGCGATCAGGCCATTTGCGAATTTCTGGACGAGGTCAAACCTGATTTGACCCTGCTGGGCCCGTCGCTGGAACAGCGCAGCGAAACACGCCGCCTGCTGCAATGGTTTGACCACAAGTTTGCCCGCGAAGTGACGGACAACATCATCGGCGAAAAGCTGATGAAGCGCCTAGAGCGCACCGGCACCCCGGTGATTGACGCCATCCGCGCTGGCATGGCCAACATTCACTACCATCTTGATTATATCGGCTGGTTGACCGAGCGCCGCTCGTGGCTGGCGGGTGACAGCTTCTCGCTGGCTGATTGCGCAGCCGCAGCCCATATCTCGCTGATCGATTATCTGGGTGATGTGCCATGGGCCGAGCATGAAGATGCACGCACCTGGTACATGAAGGTCAAGAGCCGCCCCTCGTTCCGCCCCTTGCTGAGCGAGACCATGGCGGGCGTGACTCCGGCTGGCCATTACGCCAATCTTGATTTCTAATCACCTGCTCTGTTTGGGCTTTGGCTATACCGCGCAGGCGCTGGCGCGCGCGCTGCTGGCTGAAGGTTGGCGCATATCAGCCACCTTTCGTGACCCACGCAAAGCGCCCGCTGCTATAGAGGCTACGGCGTTTCCGCCCCCGGCTGATGACAGCGTCACGCATATCCTCTGCTCCATCCCGCCTGACGCTAACGGCGATCCTGCGCTGCCGCTTTTGCCTGCGTATAAAAACCTGCGCTGGGCTGGCTATCTCAGCGCGACCTCGGTTTATGGCGATCATGCGGGGGCATGGGTGGATGAAGAGGCCATATGCGCCCCTACCAGCGCGCGCGGGCATAACCGCCTGAAGGCTGAGCAGCAATGGCAAGCAACCAAGCCCGCCGCGCACATCTTCCGTCTGGCGGGTATTTACGGCCCCGGCCGCAATGCGCTGCAGGACATACGCGCCCACACCGCCAAGCGCATTGATGCACCGGGTGTTTTATTCTCGCGCATTCATGTGGCGGATATTGTGGCAACGCTGCAGGCCAGCATGCGCCAGCCTGCTCCCGGCCGGATTTATAATGTGGCGGATGATGAACCGGCCGCCAGTCACGAAGTAGTAAGCTATGCCTGCACGCTGCTGGGCGTAGCACCACCGCCGCTGGTGCCGCTGGCACAGGCACATCTCTCACCGATGGCGGCAGAGTTTTACCGCGACAGCAAACGCATTCGTAATGAGCGCATCAAGAACGAGCTTGGGGTTTGCCTGCGCTATCCAACCTATCGTGACGGCTTGAACGCCTGCCACGCCGAGACAGATTAGCGTACGACTGAATTCCACGCGATGTTGAGCGGCGCATGTGCCATCTCAACCGGCAGCAGGCCATCGGCATTGGGCAGACGATTGCCCTCGCGCAGATGTTTCCAGAACTTGCGCAGCTCCATATCATCGCCATGACCGGCCAGATCAATCAGATAATCCGACATCACCGGAAAATCAGGTTCCACCAGCGCTGACAGGTCATGCAGACGGTGACGCAGCACCTGATAATTGCCATAGGCGGCATCATCCAGCGAGTTGAAGAATTTAAGCCAAGGCCGCTGCATGCGCACCTCAACACCTTCAACCGGCGCTGCAAAAAACACAAAGCCCGGATAATTGAGTGACAGCTCGGCCCGGCGCGGATCGGTAATCAGCTGGCGGTTATGGTCAAACCAGCTGGGCGGACGGCCACTATCAGCCTTATGCGTCCACAAGCCGTTCCGCTCGCGGCGCAGCCAGTGATAATCCTTGTTCTGCAGATGATAGCTCATGGCCACCAGCCGCTCATGCGGGGCCAGCGTGGGCAGCTCATCATGTGGGCCAACGCCGAGCCGGCGCAGACCGTCCCGCTCGGCCAGACGCAGCCAGAACGGCATGGAGCGATGCTGCATCAACAGCAGAATATGTTTGGGAATGCCCGACGCATCGCCCGGTTGCGGCGTGGCCTCGGCATGGGCGCGGCTCTTGAGATCGGTGATCGAGTCAAGATTGCCCACGGCATAGGAATAGCAGTTATTGCCCAGATTGAGCAGTTCAGGCACGGCCAGCCGGTTCCATTCGTCACACAGGACGAAGTCACTGGCAGAAGAGAGAAGACGGCCACGCATGAACATAGTTTGCTCTATTTAAGTTAATAAAGCGAAACCACGTCTGACCCAAGTTTTTATGGTTAAAATTTACTGAAAATGCGGGGGAGTTATAGGCCAGCCAACGCTACTTGACGCAGCGATACTCTGGCATTTTGCTCTGCAATTTCTGCAGATAGGCTTTGTTCTGCGCGGTCGGTTTGGCATGCGCACGCAGACGGATCTGCTTGGCCTCATGATCGGCCACATAGTCCGGTGCCACCCATGTGCGTGCCGCAAACAGATCATGGGCGATGGCACAAACGCCCACACTCACCGCGCTGATCAATTGTGCCGGTGTCTGCGGTTTGTCTGTGAATGTAATATCCAGCTTCATACCACCGGGCATATGTGCCACCAGTGACGTGCCGTTAAAAACCTGAACTGCCGAGGCCTGACGCTCAATCTGCTCAATCGCCTGCGGGCGATCAGCTGGTGCCAGCGCAATGTAAAGATCAAGATCACGAGCCGGGCGAGCCTGCTGGGCGTCCATCACTGCCCCGCCGAGAACAATGGCCGACCCCGCACCAATCTCGCGGGCCAAGGCACACGCTGCCTGCGCATGATCCGGCGCACTGGCCTCATGCCAGACAAACGGCGACCCCTTGCGATTTTTGACGTCCTTGCTCATGCCTGCACTTTATCAGAACTCATCTGCCTTGCGCCAGCATTCTGCGCATTAACCAAGATCAGCGGCCTTAAGTGCGGCCTTCTGGTTTTTCTCCAGCACCTTCACATCAAAATCGGCGGTCAGGTCGTTAAAGAGCTGGAACCAGTTAATCTCGGCGCGCAGATGCAGGAAGACCGAGCCCAACCCAATCGCGGCACGGTCCATGAACACAAATTCGCGCGGCACTTCCACCCCGCCCACATCACGCAGGGCAAAATGCACCTTCTTGGCGGTGGCACGGCCATATAAGCCGGATTCCGTTTCGTCGATCAGGCGCTTGCGGTCATCCAGGATCGGGCCATAGACAAAGCGCGCCCAGATGGTGAGGATCTCGATGGTTTCCTTCTTGAGGTTTTTAAAGCCCCAGCTGCGATAGGCCTCCACGATGCGCGCTTCATCATTTTCGCGCAGGCCATGATACAGCTCCAGCACGCCCGCCACAAACTTGGGCGGGAAGATGCGCACACAGCCAAAGTCCAGCAGGTTGAGCGAGAGGTCCGCCGCCACCTGATAATTGCCCGGATGCGGGTCGCCATGAATGACGCCATAATGATAAAACGGCACATACCAGGCGCGGAACATATGAAGCGCCAGCTGGTTGCGCGTTTTAAGCGGCGCGTCCTGATAGGTCAGCAGACGCTTGCCGTCCAGCCAGCTCATGGTGATGAGGCGGTCGGTAGACAGACTATCAATCACCTGCGGCACCTTCACCTGCGGCTCGTTCTTGAGCATGCTGGCAAACAGATGCATGGCGCGGGCTTCGCGCTCGTAATCCAGCTCTTCACGCAGGCGGTCAGCAATCTCGGCATGAACCTGCGCGGTTTTAAACGCCGGATCCACCCGCTCAAACAGGCCCAGAATGATCTTGAGCTGCTTGAGGTCAGCCTCCACGGCAGAGGCCATGTCCGGATATTGCAGCTTGCAGGCCACCGTCTGCCCCTCAAGCGTCACCGCCTTATGCACCTGTCCGAGTGAAGCGGCGGCCGCCGCCTCACGCGAGAAGATCTTGAACTTCTTTTCCCAATCTGCGCCCAGCTCGGCCGCCATGCGGCGCTTGACGAAGGGCCAGCCCATGGCAGGCGCATCGGCCTGCAGCTGCGCCAGCTCAGCCGCATATTCCTTAGGAACGGCGTCAGGAATGGTGGCCAGCATCTGCGCCACTTTCATCAGCGGGCCTTTAAGGCCGCCCAGCGCCACGCGCAAATCTGCCGCGTGTTTGCTGCGGTCAAGCTTAAGGCCCAGATACTTCTCCCCCGCCATTTTCATGGCCAGCCCACCCACCGCCGTCGATACTTTGGTGTAGCGCGACAACCGCCCGGTCAGACGGTTGGTTTCATTTGTTTTATTACTTTTTCGATCAACCATTTGAGCATTATACCTTCCTAAACCGCAGACAAACTAGTGGCATATCCTCGGCAAAAACACCCTCGCGAGTAAAAAATTCCTGATGTGCAATACGCCAGTATATTAATGACCCGTCCCCTTCCCCCTCAGCTTCAGCAAAATCTGCACTGACATCGCAGAAACGGACAATCTCTACTTCAGTCACCTGAACACGACAGACAATTTTTTCAGATGCATTCTGAATATCTATAAAGTCACCCACCTGCTCAAGAGGGGCATGAGGGATATATCGACCGCAGGTAGCTGTCTTTTTTCCTTCAAAAACCAACATAGCCAACTCATCTATCAGCACAGAAGTGTCGCCTAGTTTCTGCTGATAAACGGCCATAATCTCTATACTAGCTGCGCCAACGCAAAACCTGCTCACGCACCGGATTTTCAAACGGGCGGTTTTCGGCCTGCGCGCGGGCAAATTCGTTCTTCAGCTGCATGTACCAGCGGGCCATGGTGTCGGCATCCTTGATGAGCATGAGCGACGGATCATAGGCCAGACCACGCTGCTGCTGCACCACCACGCGCTTGTCCTGCCCGAGGAAGGTTTTGACATAGGGGCGCAAAACAGGCTTGAGCAGCGAGAGCCACGGCATGGTCCAGTAAATGCTATGGGTGATGCGCGTGCGCTTCTCATCAATGGGCGTGACAAAGGTCAGGTTCACCAGCTGGTGCTTGCCAGCCACGATATGCTCAATGCGGACACCGGGCAGCTGGAAGCGGATTTCAGTTTCCGGCGTTCCGCCCAGAATTTTATAGGCGCGTGAGTTTTTAGACGGCTTGTGCCGCAACATGGCAAAACCGTACGCACTGGGGCCAAAGGCCTTGGCCTTTTCATGGATCGACTTGCCCGACCGCCAATACCAGCTCTGATGCACAAACGGGCCATGCGCAGGGTCCATCAGCCCAATCACCGCATGATCGATAAAGCAGGGAAACTCCATGCTCTCGGTCAGATTGGGCAGCGCTTGCGTGGGTATATCCGGCAGCAGGCTTTCATCCGGGGTATGCTCACCCAGCCAGACGAACAGCTGACCCGCGCGCTCGACCAGCGGGTAATGCTTAACCCGCACGCGGGAGAGGTCCTGCCCTTCATGCCCGGTGAGCGAGGGAATGCAGGTACATGCGCCGCTCTGGTTGAACTTCCAGCCGTGATAGCAGCACTCCACCTCATCCCCCACCATGCGGCCATCCGAGAGCGGAATACCGCGATGCGGGCAGATATCCCGCAAGGCATAGGCCATGCCATCTGTCTGGCGCGCCAGCATGACCGGCTCTCCGCAAATCACCACGGCCTTGATGCGGCCCACCGGCACGTCGCTTGCAGGGGCAGCGTGGTACCAGATGTTACGCAGAAAGACGGGATCAGTGGCGGGCTTGGTCATGGACATAAGAAAGTTCCTGTTAAAAGCAGCGCAACAATAGCGAAGAATGTTGCGGCAGTCATCTATTTCCGGTGCATGGACGTAAAGGGAAAAGCACGTTAAATTAAGGACTTAGAATAATAATGAAAGCCACATCACACGCGGGGAGCAATCATGGCAGCAGACGGCGCTTTTAACGGCAGCATCGGCCTTGATGACAAATACACCACCACGCAGGGGCGGGTTCTGCTCAGCGGGATTCAGGCACTGGTGCGTCTGCCGCTCATGCAGCGCCAGCGCGATGCCGCCGCCGGGCTGAACACGGCCGGGTTTATCTCGGGCTATCGTGGCTCGCCGCTGGGCGGGGTGGATCAGGCGCTGTGGAAAGCCAGCAAGCATCTGGACGCGCACCGCGTGGTGTTTAAACCCGGGGTAAATGAAGACCTCGCCGCGACCTCCGTCTGGGGTACGCAGCAGCTGCATCTCTCGCCCGGTGCGCGGCATCAGGGCGTTTTTTCCATGTGGTATGGCAAGGGGCCGGGCGTGGACCGCTCGCTTGACGTCATCAAGCATGCCAATGCTGCGGGCAGCAGCCGTTATGGCGGTGTGCTGGCCGTGTGCGGGGATGACCATGCCTGCAAATCCTCCACCTTTCCGCATCAGTCTGAACAGGCGCTGATCTCGGCCATGGTGCCGGTGCTGCACACGGCCTGCGTGCAAGATGTTCTGGATTACGGCCTGCTGGGCTGGGCCATGAGCCGGTTTAGCGGCTGCTGGACGGGCCTGAAGATGGTGTCAGACACAGCGGATGCCACTGCCGTCGTGCATGTGGCCCCTACCCGCCCCACCATTATTCTGCCCGATGAGTTTATTATGCCGGAGGGCGGGCTGAACCTGCGCTGGCCAGACCCACCGGCCGGGCAGGAAGAACGCCTGCTCAAATACAAGCTGCCCGCCGTGCTGGCCTTTGCCCGCGCCAACAAGCTCGACCATGAAGAGCTACACAGCGCAGCGCCGCGCTTTGGCATTATGGCCACCGGCAAAGCCTATACTGACGTAAGGCAGGCCTTGGCGGAGCTGGGCATCTCGCCAGCGCTGGCCGATGAGCTGGGCATCAGCGTCTATAAAGTGGCCATGCCGTGGCCGCTTGAAAATGAAGGCGCCCGGGCGTTTGCCAGCCGTCAGCGGGTGGTACTGGTGGCGGAAGAAAAGCGCGGCATTATCGAACCGCAGCTCAAAGACATTCTCTACAGCCTGCCAGCCGATCAGCGCCCGGCGGTTTTAGGCAAGCGCGACCTGTCCGGTGCGCCGCTGCTGCCCGAACATGGCGAGCTGAGTGTACTGCGTCTGGCGCTGGTCATTGCCCAACAGCTGCAAGCCTTGGGCGCACCAGACTGGCTGGCGGGCAAGATCGAGCAACTCAAAGCCCGCGAGCCGGACAAGCTGGCCGACCTGATCGAGCGCAAGCCGCATTATTGCTCGGGCTGCCCGCATAACAGCTCGACCGTGGTACCGGACGGCAGCCGCGTGCTGGGCGGTATTGGCTGTCATTACATGGCGCTGTGGATGGAGCGCAAAACCGAAACCTTCTCGCAGATGGGCGGTGAAGGCATCGCCTGGGTTGGCACCGCGCCGTTTACCGATGAAAAACACATCTTTGCCAATCTGGGGGACGGCACCTATTTCCATTCCGGGTTGATGGCCATTCGCGCGGCGGTCGCTGGTCAGGTCAACATCACCTACAAGATTCTGTTTAATGATGCGGTGGCCATGACCGGCGGCCAGCCGGTGGATGGCCCGCTCTCCGTACCCATGATCACGCGGCAGCTGCGCGCCGAGAATGTCAGCCGCATTGCCGTCATCACAGATGAACCCAAGAAGTACGGCCTCGCGGCTGATTTTGCGGCGGGCGTGACCATTCATCACCGCGACACGCTTGAACAGCTGCAGCGCGAGCTGCGCGAGGTACCCGGCGTTTCGGTGCTGATCTATGACCAGACCTGCGCAGCTGAAAAGCGCCGCCGCCGCAAGCGCGGCAAATTCCCGGACCCGGCCAAGCGCGTGATGATCAACGAGCTGGTCTGTGAAGGCTGCGGCGATTGCTCGGTCAAGTCCAACTGTCTGTCCGTGGTGCCGGTTGAAACCGAATGGGGCCGCAAGCGCACCATTGACCAGAGCAGCTGCAATAAAGACTTCTCCTGTTTGAAGGGCTTTTGCCCCAGCTTTGTCACGGTTGAAGGCGGCGAGCTGAAAAAGCCAGCCCCCACCGGCACTGCCGGTCTGCCCACCGCCCCCAACGTGACGCTACCCAGCTTAAGCCAGCCGTGGAACATGCTGATTACCGGCATTGGCGGCACGGGTATTGTGACCGTTGGTGCCATCGTGGCCATGGCCGCTCACCTTGAAGGCAAAGCTGCCAGTGTGCTGGACCAAACCGGCCTCGCGCAAAAAGGCGGCGCGGTTTACAGCCATGTGCGCATTGCCGCCCACACCGCCGACCTGCACGCCGTGCGCCTGCCCGCTGGCGGGGCCGATGCTATTATCGCTGGCGATGCCGTGGTCAGCGGCGGCCGCGAAGGCCTGAGCTACGCCAATAACGAGCGCACGGGTGCCATCATCAACACGCACGAGACCATCGTGGCGGACTTTACCCGCAACCCCAACAGCAAGGTGCCCACCTTGGGACTGGTAGCCCGCATTGCCAGCAAGGTTAAACCTGGTGCCGCCAGCCCGATTGCTGGCACCGAACTGGCCACCGCCCTGTTTGGTGATTCCATTGCCACCAACCTGTTCCTGCTGGGCTGTGCGTATCAAAAAGGATTGGTGCCGGTCAGCGCCACCGCGATTGAAAAAGCCATTGAGCTGAACGGCGCGCAGGTGGACATGAACATCAGCGCGTTCAAGGCCGGGCGTACGGCCATCAGCCATCCTGAGGCTGTGCAGGCCTTGGCCAAGCCGCCCGTTGCACCAGCTGGGCATTATCGTGTCTCGACGGATCTGGATGAAATCATCAACCGCCGCATCAGCTTCCTCACCGACTATCAGGACAAAGCCTATGCCGAGCGTTATGCCCGGCTGGTGCTGGAGGTGCGCCGGGCCGAGCGTGACCTGGCCACCGGCACCACCAGCCTGAGCGAAGCGGTAGCCAAAAACTTCTTCAAGCTGATGGCCTATAAGGATGAGTATGAAGTGGCCCGCCTGCAGACCGAAGGCAGTTTTCTGGCACGGGTGGGCAGCAGCTTTACCGGCACATACCGACTGCGCTATCACATGGCCCCGCCCCTGCTGGCCCGGCGTGACCCGGTCAGCGGTCAGCCGCTGAAGATGAGCTTTGGCCCGTGGCTGCTACCGGTTCTCAAAGTCCTCGCTCGCTTAAAGGTACTGCGCGGCACCCCGTTTGACCTGTTCGGCTATACCGCCGAGCGCAAGATGGAACGCGCCTTGATTGAAGAGTATGAGGGCATGATCCGTCAGCTGCTCGCGCAGCTCACCAGCACGCAACATGGCGCCGCCGTCAAACTGGCCAGCCTGCCGGAGATGATCCGGGGGTATGGCCATATCAAGGCCCGTAATGTGGAGCTGGCGAAAGCCGAGCAGACCAAGCTGCTTGATGAGCTACAGCTGCGCCCGTCAGTCAAAGACCTGAAAGTGGGCCGCTAGACGTCTGTACTCATTTGAAGCGGATTCATATCAATAATTTACCTAGTCATTCCCGTGAAAACGGGAATGACGATTATTGAAATCTAATAAGGCCGCACTCTGGACAGCTAGCGAATACCAAACGCACTATAGCCGATACGCGCGCCACGAAAGCGCTCGGACACCGAGCGGGTCGCCTTGAGAATCTCATCGCCCGACACAAAGGGCGCGGCGGGCGTGTGGGTCAGCAATTGCGGGTCAGCCGGCGGGCGGTCATCCCCCTTGAGCTGACTGGCCAGCGTGATGATCTGCGGCGTCACATGGCTACGCATGGCCGAGGCAATATTCTTGTTGGTCAGCAGCAGGGACAAGCCGCCCCCAACTTCCTTACCCGTTTCATCCAGGCCGCCAAGGTTGCTCACCAGCACCTTGAAGTTCTGGCGTTGGGCGATCAGCTGGGCCGCATGGGCAATGCATACGCCAAACAGGTCATATGAGGGATGCTGCGGATAGCGCTCCGTCACAAAATATTCGTCGTATTGCTCAAGGCGCGATTTGAGATTGGCGCCTTCAAAGCTCACCTGCATGCTAACCAGCCCACTGGCCGGCGCTGCATAAGGCAAACGCAACATCTGGCGGCGGCGCTGCGCCTCGCTCAGGGCATAATCAGGCGATCGTTGCGCGGTGGCGGCTTTCTGGGCCTGCGGCTCAAACGCAAAGGACGCACTGCGCGCAGCAGCAGCGGCGCTCTTTTCAAAAAAACTGCCAAAATCAGACATGACGCAAACCTTTTAAAGTATGCGTCAGCCTATCAACTCGGAATGATCGCCGTCAATAAAAGATAATGGTTAAGCTGTTTACTCAGCCATACCGATGGCAGACTTGTAGGTGTCGAGCAGTGCATCCTGCTCGGCGCGGTCGTTCTGGCTCATCCGGCGCAAACGCACAATCATGCGGATGATCTTGGGCTCGTAACCGTTACCTTTGGCCTCGGCGTAAATTTCGCGCACATCGGCCCCCAGCTCACGGCGCTCTTCTTCCAGACGCTCAATGCGCTCGATGATCGACTTCAGCTGTGCACCCGTTACACCTTCTTTGGCCATGATCTGTCCTTTTGCAAACGTCCGTGGGCGTAAGAGTTAACGCCCCCATGAATAGGCAGCCCCAATAGCACGCACGGGCCGGATCATCAACATTCCGCAGCGGCAGCACTATTAACTATTTAATAATCATATGCTTGCAATCGCCCGATCGAACTTTGTATTTTAGGGCACATTTCGAATCGGAGATTTTAAGCATGAGCAAATTGCTGCCCCTGATCGCCCTGCTGGCCCTGATTGCAGCGCCAGCCCACGGCCAGATGATCAAGGCGTCTGACTTTGAGGTGCGCGCCGGTGGTGAAGCCGCTTACCTGCCCGACTATCTGGGCAGCGATGAGAGCGAGCTGACTTTTGTGCCGGATGTGGAAGTGGTCTATCAGAAGCACGCCTATCTCTCCAGCCAGTACGGCGCGGGCATCTATCTGTTCAACGAAGGCAATACCCGTCTGGGCCTTGGTGTAGGCCCTGACTTTGGCCGCGATGAAGGCAGCAACAGCCATCTGCGCGGGTTGGGTGATGTTGATTTCGGCTGGGACCTCAACGCCTTTATCGACGCCAACTTCGACCCCTTTCTGGTTGGCTTTGCCGTCTCGCATGAGTTTGCCAATGGCAGCGGCGGCACGCTGGTCAACGGCTATGTAGGCTATCGTGAAGGGCTGACCGAGCGTTTGACCGGCACCCTCAAGCTCAGCTCCACCTGGACAGATGGCGACCGCAACATGGCCTATTATGGCGTGACAGCGGCGCAGGCGGCAAGCTCAGGCCTGCCGGCCTTTGTTGCGGATGACGGCGTGCGCGACGTCACCCTGAGCACCGGTCTGGTGTATGCGTATAACAAGAATATCGATTTTACCGGCACCGCCCGCTGGACCCGCCTGATGGGCGATACTGCCGACAGCCCCGTCACGCAGGATAAGGACCAAGTCGTTCTGCTGCTGGGCGCCACCTATAACTTCCCGGCCAAGCGTTGGCAGCCGCCGAAGTAAGCGCATAACAACAATAAATATTGGTGAGTATCTTTGCGCTCCGGCTGTTACAGGCCGGAGCGTAATCTTTCGCGCAGCTCGTCATCCAGCACGGTTTCAAACCGGCTGCGATAATGTCCCGGTGATTTGGGCATGAGGAACGGCTGCGGCCCCTCATCCACCGTCCAGCGCTGGCCGCGTGTGGTTAGCACGCTGATCTTCTTGGCCAGCAGCTTGAGCGCCAGCGCCTCGTCATCCGTCACCACCACATCACGCGGGCCGGCCTCGGCATCAATCGCGTCATGCACGGCAGCGCCAGCTACCACTTTGGTCAGCCACGGCTCGAACGGGGCGCCCATGTCATTGGCCGTCACCAGCACAACGGCAATGCCATGCCGCTGCGCCAGCCGGTAGATTTCCGGCTTGACGGGGCATTTAACTGCGTCGATCAAGAGACGAAGGGGGGCAGACATGGACACACGGCTCGAAACAAAACTATGGCTAGATGGTCATTTGCGCCGATTATCGGCTCAAGGTCAAGCCTACACGATTGTTCATAAAGGCGACCCCAGCCGTGGCAGCGTGGTTTTAAAGCTCAATTTAGGGCGTTTGGACGGCTGCCGCCTCTACTCGCAGGCCTATAACGGCAACGGCAAACTGGGCTGGCTACCCGCGCTGGAGAGCCGCACCGTGCCCGAAGAAGAGGCAGATTCCTACCTGCAGCGCCTGACCGCCCGCGACCCCGATGTGTGGGTGGTCGAAATTGACAGCCGCGACGGCTTGCCCCCGTTCCACGACCAGCCCATTGGCTGAGCATCGCCCCGGTTAAACATCTGGGGTTAATCATCTGGGGGGCATCAGCTGGGGCCGCAGCCGCCCGCCTGCACAAAAACATTTGCCTTCACGCCAGCTTTGGCTATTTTGGCGCGACGGAAGCGTGGCAGAGCGGTTGATTGCTCCGGTCTTGAAAACCGGCGTGGGTGAAAGCCCACCGTGAGTTCGAATCTCACCGCTTCCGCCATCTCTTTGTTCTCCGATGTTCTCTACCCTCCGCAGACGTTCAATTTATGCCGATAAATAAAGGCTTATTTGTTCATCTGTGGTTATGGTAGAATCCTGCTGTTCACCCAGTGCCGCCCCATGTGGGGGCATTTCTGGGGGCATCTAAAACGAACAGTGGGGGCATCTATGAAGTTATCGGACGTGGCTTGCCGTAACGCTAAGGCAACCGGAAAAACCTATCGCCTTGCCGATGGTGGCGGGCTGTATCTGGAAGTCAGCCCCAAGGGTGGGCGTTACTGGCGGCTAAAATACCGCTTTGCGGGTAAGGAAAAGCGGCTGGCCTTGGGCGTTTACCCGGAAGTCAGCCTGCTGGAAGCCCGTGAAGGCCGTGAGCTGGCCAGAAAGCAACTTGCCCAAAATATCGACCCATCACTGGACAGACAGGACAAGCGCATAAAGGTATTTCAGGCTCACCAGAACAGTTTTGAAGTTATTGCCCGCGAATGGCACGATACCAAGCGCCATAGCTGGAGTGAGGATTATGCCCGCGAGGTGCTGGCAAAGCTTGAGGCTGATATTTTCCCCCAGATCGGCGCCCGCCCAATTGCCGAGCTGGATGCCCCCATCGTGCTAGAGGCACTGCGCCGGATAGAACGGCGAGGAGCGATTGAGGTAGCCCACCGCACCAAGCAGATTTGCGGGCAGGTTTTCCGCTATGGCATCGCCACGGGGCGCTGCAAATATGATCCGGCAGCCGATCTCAAGAATGCTCTAAGAGCTGTTAAGCGCAGCCACTTCGCGGCGCTGGAATTTTCCGAACTGCCTGAGCTTCTTGCAGCCCTCGAAACAAATAATGCCCGCCTGTTCCCGCAAACACGCCGGGCGATCAAGCTGCTTATGCTCACGTTTGTGCGCACCAGCGAGTTGATTGAGGCGAATTGGAGCGAGATAGACCTGATTGCCGGGCGGTGGACTATCCCCGGCCACCGTATGAAGATGAAGCGCGATCACATTGTGCCCCTTAGCCGCCAAGCCATCGCCCTGCTGGAAGAGCAGCGCCAAGCGGTGGGGCATCTTAATACGCCCTACATCTTCCCCTCACGCTCCAAGCCCCGCCAGCCCATGAGCAATAACACTATCCTGAAAGCCTTGCAGGAAATGGGCTATCGCGGCCGCATGACCGGACATGGCTTTCGCGCACTGGCCCGCACAGCCATACGTGAAAAGCTAAATTATGATCCAGACATTATCGAACGGCAGCTCGCCCACGCCCCGGCCAGCAAAACAGTGGCTGCATATGACCGCACCAAGTTTCTCGACCAGCGGCAGCGAATGATGCAGGAATGGGCTGATTTGGTGGATAGGCCCTTAGGGGGCGATCTTCTTTTTTTCGGAAGCGCAAATCACATAAGGCAGAGTTGAAAGTTACCGGTGCTGACCTTTACTTATTTACAGACATAAGCCCGGCCAAACACCTCAGTGCCACCATAGTGTGAATTGCCTTGATTAAATACTACATGCGTGGCGCCAAGCTTTACGGCTTCGTCTATGGCCAATTCCCTCGCCGCTGAGTATGCGGGAGCTGCAAACAATCCATAAAAAGAGGAAAGGCCAGATACATCGCCCTTAAACTCACAGTCTTTTATCATGTTTTCATCGGCGATTTTTATGCCCTTACTTTCAAACTGCTGGCTACCTACGCCCCCACAGCCAGAAAGAAGCGCAACAACGGTTACGGCAGCCACTGATAACATATACCTCATTACGCAGCCTCTTTTATAGTCTTTAACTTAAGGCATAATACACGGCGATAACGAAACTGAAAGAGCTGAAGCGTTAGATTTATAATCTCACGCCTGCCCGATGCCGTGTAGGGCCACAGCCTGCTGCTCCGCATACTGGGCCTGCAAATGACTAAGCATGGACTGTAACTCTTCCCGGCTCATTTCAGCCAGAGAAGTTTGCCTCTCTCTGCCACTCAGCGGGGGTTTTTTGAACATTCCGGCCGCCTCCAGCACAGCGCGGGAGGCCGCCACACGGGCAGCCGGGGTACAATTCTCATTCTCCATAATCTGGCGGAGCGTAGCCATGGCCACATTGGTCAGCTCGCCAGACAAGAGCCTCTCCTGCTCCTGCCGGATCGCGTCAATAATATGGGGCTTGCGAAGTAACTCATACGCCCGCTGCTTGGGCTGGGCATAACCCGCCCGCCGCGCAGCTTCTGTAGGGTTGCAGCCCTCCAGTACCAAAGCACTTATGAAAGCGGCCTGATTATCGGTTTTATCCATATGGTAATTATAACATACACCACAAACCAGCCGACAACTTAAAATGCTAATTGGCCGGCCTACACCTATAAGCACCAGGGCTACCCGAGTTCATAACCCCTGCCATTTTCATACACACCTCGTAATCATCCACAAAGCCAAAGACTACCGCCACAGGCTCGTTCTGCATGCCGTAGCCGTCTTTTTCCAGAATATAGTCTTGGCTAGGGCCGATCTGGCTGCCTTTGAAAAAATTCACTACGGAGCGGTATTGAGCCTCAAGACTTTTTTCGCAACCCGCGAGCAAAAAAGCAGAGCAGATCAGGATAGTCGCAACTCTTGTCACTTATAACCCCCACTTAATGTAGCCCCAATACCAAATAGAAAAAAGGCAACTATAAAGATCAAAAAATACACCGCATGGCGGATTTTTTTAATTTCAGCGCCAATCGAAGAGAGGCGTATGTAAAGTAGTTTCTGAGGGCCGGAAAGATCGCTAAGTTTGACATGATCCGCTACTCCGGGGGCCGTGCCAAACATGTATAAAAAATCTATAATGTCGTTATCTACCAAGAAATCTGCCTTTATTTTATCTCTTTTCGAAGCAGCTTGATAAGCTATTTCCTTAGCGTACTTCAGTTCATCGGCTTGAATTTCATTCATGTATCTTAACAGCCTTTCTGGGTAGAGTCCCGAGCAGAACACAACCTCACAACCTTTCCCCTCCAGTTGGGGCGAGAGCAGAATATAACTCACCCTCACCCCTTCCTAGAGGAAAAAAGGTTATGTGGTTATGCTTGTAAACACTATTTACTCCAGCATACGGGCAAGAGCCTCTTGCGCTTTGAGGGTTTGCTCACAATACCAGAGCTGCCTGCGGCGCCCCCCGCTGGAGATTGTGCGCGTCACCATGCCCTCAGCCCGCATCAGGGGGCCAAGGCTGGTTTCTGCACTGCGTGTGCGGCATTCTGGCCCCATCACGGCTTGCGCCACATCCTTAAGACTTAACGCCCCCAACTGACGCTGCGTCTTGCCGCCCTCTACCACTGTATCGAGATACTCTACCAGCCGTTCGCGCAGTAAATCGAAGGCCTGATAATTTTCATGCTCAGCTTGGGATAGCTTGGCCGCTGCCTGCCATTGTATGCCTCCTGTCTTGAACAAAAACACCCCTTCCAGCCAGAGCTGGTTACGATCAGCAGCTATGGCATCACGATCAATCTGCGTGACGTGCACAGGCAGCCAGCGGCGATTGCCAGTGCTGTCCGATAACACCTCTCTAGAGTTGGTAGTGCCAATAAATAGGCAGCGGCGCAGATACTGTTCGGGCAGCTCCTTGAATTTGGGTATCCACTCCTCGCGGGTGCGGGTGATAAAAGCCTTTTGAGCCTCAATATCCCGCCTGCGCATGCCGCTTAACTCAGCCATTTCAATAATCAGCTTGCCGCGTATCTTGCGGGAAAGATCGGCATCACGCTCATCCAGACTGATCTCGCCAAACGCCTCTCGACTGGGCACCATGGCAGCAATACCTGTAGATTTGCCAACACCCTGCGCCCCCTCCAAAATCGGCACCATATCTGCCTGACAGCCGGGGGAGAGAATGCGCCCGGCCAGTGCTGACCACATATAAATAGATACTGCCCGCGTATATGGCGTATCTTCCGCCCCCATGTAACGAGAAAGGAAACCCTCAACCCGGCAAACGCCATCCCAGCTGCCCAAAACTTCCAGCCAGTGCTGGGCGGTATCGAACACATTATTCTTGGCGTGGTAGTAAACAGCTTCCCGCAGATTATCTGTCGGCATCATGGAAAACCCCACCGCCTCCAGTTTGCATTTGAGGGCGAAATAATCATCGTTACCAAATTCGCGCCACTGATCATGCATACCAGCCGGGGCCAACATAACCCGATCAGTAAAGCTATCATAACGAATCTGCAGGCCAGTCACTACCGGACTGGACAGAGCCAGCGCCAGATTTGTGGCATTCGGCTTAATTGATCCGTCCTTGCCCCGCTTGCATTCGGCTAATGGCCCGGACTTGGACATCCAGAGCAGACTGCGCAAGGTAACAGGGTGGCAGGATTTTTTCCCGAATGTGTGCCACTTTGAAGCGCAGTCATTTGTTTTATACTTACTGCCTAACTTGCTCCAATTATCCCATATGGCCAGATAGCTGATTTCCCCTGCACCTTCGTGGTGCAGGGCCATCCCAACCTTAAGCCATCCGTCATAATCCATATCTGGATCGAACTCGGCCACTATGCTGCTTATCTCATCTAAGCTCAACCGCATAGGCTGACCGCTATCAAGATAGACAGGCGCAACGCCAGACGAATTTGGCCCGCTATCAGACACAGCCCCCTCGGGCGGGCGCACAACAAGATTGAGTAGCCATTTGGGGGCATCGGCAATGGCCTGATCGCTGCCATTGGCATATTCATACGTGTTGCCGCTTTCATGGACAGACGGAGCAGCCACCACATATCCACCATTCCCGCGCACATCGAGGCCAGCGCCAATCTTGCCGGCATTCGACCCGACTTCTGCCGCTTCAGGGTAACGGAACCAGATATGCAGCCCACCGCCACCAGTTTTAACTGTGCGGGTTGCTGGCAGCGAGCCATGCTGCGCCTCTAGTGCACGCAGGCTTGCAGCGCCTTCCTCACCATCAACATCAAGCACGAAAAAACCCTGCGCAGCGCCGGTGGGTAGCCCGATATTGGCGGTGGGGGTATCCGCCCACCATTCGGAAATGATAGCCGTATCCCGGCTGGCATCCTTAAAGCCCCTCGCTGTAATGGGCCTCTTTCCACGCGGTACTACCGGGAAAACCGCATAACCAGCACCAGCCAGTGCAAGGGCCGCATCAAGCATTTGATTGCTCATGTTACACCCCCTTCTGGTCTGAGGCTGGATTGGCTGTAGGCAGTGCTGCAATCCAATCGGAAATAGCCTCAGCTGGCACAAGCGTGCGCCGTCCGGACTTAACCGCCCGAATGCGGCCTGCCGCCAGCTCGCGGTAGAAGTAGGTTTTACCGATACCGAGAAGCGAAATAGCCTCCAGCACCGAATAGAGTGGTTTACTGATGTTTTGCATAAAGTTCTCCGTGCAAACGAGTGCGCGCGTCCGGACTATCCGACCGCTGGAGATATTGTGATCGACAATTTTGGGTAAGCGAACAGCTCGCGAATTTATTGCAAAAAAACTATCTGCTAGCCCTGCGTTTTGATTTGAAGCGATTTATCTTGCCATATGTGATCTTCTTTTTCTCTTTCCCATCTTTTCCCTTCCGCAATTTCTGAAGCACGCCGCCGGACTCTTTATCGAGGATGAAAATCCTACTCATCGGGCCGAGCAAATGATCACTATCTTCAACATCATGAGACTTTAATATCCGCCTCACGACATCTCTACGTGCTCGAAATTGGGCAGCTCTTGCGGGGTTTAAATTTATCCGGTTAGAGATTCTCTCCAACAATTCTTCAGCTGTAATACGTTTTTCGAAATAATCTTGCACTTCACGCTGCTCTGATTTAGCCAGCAAATTAAAAGGATAATTTTTCTGTCTGGATGCATAGCCGACAGTGAACACCCACCATAGTCGTGCTCGCTCAGTCTTATCGCAGTCTTTCTTGAACTGCTTTGTGTAAAGATCACGCCTAACCATTTTTAGAAATTCCAAGCACATAAGGACTGAATTATCTCCGAATGCGTTATGCACTTTTTTGCGCCCCCGCTTGGCTGTTTTTTTGTCTTTAATTTCGTCCAAGACACCCCCCCGTGAACCGTCACGGATTCTAAACTACACTAGAGAACGCAGGCAACTCTCAAAGAACAGCGAATTTGCCGGAGGGCATGGCCACGCGCGCAGCAGCAACCGTCGGGTGGGGCCGGGGGGCGGATGTGCCCATTATGCCTTGAGTCACTCCACGTTCTGCGCAATATGCTGGCTGAGTCATATTGACTCACTACACACCATAAACATGCAGGAAGATCGGGCCAGCACGCCCAACAAACGGGGGCATCGGTGGGGGCACTTGGCGGCCCACACTGCTAAAAATTGAATCCAAATCAATAACTTAACAGACTAATGGTGAGGACACCGCTTCCGCCATTACTAACTCATTGATATTTTTTTAGATCTAGCGAAATATCGCTCTTCCCCCGCGTATTTGCGAGGTATTGACCGACATCAACTCAACTGTCGGAAGAGAAAGAGAGAAGTTAGGCCTAAAATACCTGCCTTTTCTCCGCTTCCCATTTTGGAGCGACGGTTGGTCATGACCGCGAAAGCTGCAGTATCAGAGCGTAATTGAATCCAAGGTCAGGGAGATGAGATTCGAATCTTCTCAATTTTTGAACGGAGTTCATTTTTATATTGACGGCATATATCTACTTATATATATTTATAGTCATGAGAACAGCCTACGCCAGAAAACTCCCGAATGATTGGAGCGGCATCGCCCAGTTCTTCGACGCATTAGGTGATGCAACCCGACAGCGCATTCTGCTGCTCTTCGAGCCTGGCGAAGAGGTTGGCATTAAGGCCATTGCCGGGCTCTTTGATTGCAGCCGTACCAGCATCGTCTATCACCTCAATGTGCTGGAGGAAGCCGGCCTGCTTGAACGTCGCCGCGCAGGGCGTGATGTGCTCTACCGCCTGAATAAGAAACATCTGACAGATGTGATGATCCGTGTTCTCGCCTACGTACAGAAAGAAGCTTAGATGGAACGTCATCTTGAAATTTTAGGCACTGGCGCTTATGTACCCTCGAAAATCATCACCAGTGCTGAACTTGATGCAAAGCTGGGGCTACCTGCCGGAAGCATCGAACGTAAAACCGGTGTACGTCAGCGCCACTCAGCCTCTATTAATGAAACGGCGGCGAGCATGGCGGCTGCCGCTTGTCGCGCGGCGTTAGACCAAGCCAACATTAAACTGGAAGAAATTGACTGCCTGATCTCGGCCAGTGGAACCATGGATCAGGGCCTGCCACACAATGCGGCGATGGTGCACCGCGCTCTTGGCCTTATTGGCCCTAGCCTACCAGCGATTGATATCAACTCCTCCTGCCTCAGCTTTCTGGCTGCGCTGGATACTTTCTCGTGGCCGTTGGCGGCAGGGCGTTATAGCAAAATTCTCATCGTTTCATCCGACCTTGCAACACCCGGCCTTGACTGGAGCCATCTTGAATCCAGCGCTATCTTTGGCGATGGCGCCGCAGCAGTCGTAATTGCTGCATCGCCTGCGGGTACAGGCTCACGCATTCTTGCTTCAAGTCTTGTAACCTGCAGCGAAGGTAGCGAGCTGTGCAAAATCCCAGGGCTTGGCTCACGCTTTCACCCTAACCGCACGAATGACCACTCGATTGACCCCATGCTATTCAAGATGGATGGCAAGCGTGTTTACCGTATGGCGGCTGAGCTGCTACCCGACTTTGTACAGAATCTGATGGATAAGGCCAGAACTTCTCTTGAGGATATTGCCTGTGTTATCCCTCACCAAGGCAGCGCCTTGGGCCTGCATCACCTGACCAAACTGCTCGGGCTGAAGCCAGAGCGTGTGGTGGATATCTTCCGTGACCATGGCAATCAGGTTGGCGCTTCTCTGCCCACGGCCCTACACACAGCGTTGAGCCAGCAGCGCCTAAAGCGCGGCGACAAAGCCCTGCTAATTGGTTTTGGCGCTGGTATCTCGCTGGGAGGCATGGTCCTTGAGTACTAAAACCTCCATTCTCGTAACCGGCGGCACCGGATTTTTAGGCCGGCACATCGTCTGGCGACTGGCAGAAGCCGGGCATGACATCACCTTTACCGGCCGTAATGCCAAAGCAGCATTTGATGTACAGAAGCACTGCAACCGGCCGGTCAGCTTTATTCAGCTGGAACATGGTAAACCTGAGGCGACACAGCAGCTTTGCGCTGCCTCAGTGGGCATGAGTGCCGTAGTACATAGTGCCGCGCTTTCATCACCTTGGGGCCACAGGGAAGCTTTTGAAAAAGCAAATGTTGCCAGCACAGCAGAGGTTATTGCTGCCTGCCAGCAAAACAAAATCGAACAATTGGTGCACATTTCAACGCCAAGCATCTATTTTGACTATACCGACAAGCTCAACATTCCTGAGCACGCCCACTTGCCCACCCCCGTCAACGCTTATGCCGCTACTAAACTGGAAGCAGAAACGCTGGTGCGCGGCAGTGGTTTAAGCAAATGCGTAATCCTGCGCCCCCGCGCTCTATTCGGGCCATGGGATAATACACTGCTGCCTCGCCTTATGCGTGCTATGCAAAAGGGCCGCGTCCCACTCCCTCGCAACGGACAGGCGCTGCTTGATGTTACTTATATTGATAATGCTGTTGATGCCGTGCAGCTGGCGCTCACCAGCCAGCTCAAGCATAACGTGAATATTTATAATGTTAGCAATGGCACACCCATCTACCTGCTCGACCTGCTCAAGCTGATTTCGAATAGTTTTAATGTGCCGCTGCGCACACTTAAAATTCCGCATCCGCTTTTACATAAGCTGGCACATGTACTGGAACTGGTTAGTCGTCTTCAGGGCGGCCAGCATGAACCGCTGATGACGCGCTATAGCGCTGGTGTTCTAGCTTTTAGCCAAACCCTTGACCTGGCCGCCATTAGACAAGATCTTGGCTACGCCCCACGCATCAGCATTGAAGAAGGTATGAAGCGACATGCCGCTTGGTACGCAGGAACACAGACATGAGTGTACAGGTCAAGTTTACTCCTTTGCAGGTTGGCCATACGCAACAGCTGGAGCGCCTCGCCCGCCGTGATGGCGCATGGCGCCATGTTCCCTTCCCGGCCCTGTGCGGTGTAATTGAACATCCCGCGCGCGGAGCCATGTTGTATGATACCGGTTATGCGCAGGCCTTCTTTAACGCCACCTCATACTATCCGACCAAGCTTTACCGCCAGTTACTCCCGGTTACACTGGCACACGAGCAGCAATTACCAGTACAGCTTAAAAAGATTGGCATTGCGGCCAATGATGTCAAAACCATCTTAATTTCGCACTTTCATGGCGATCACATTGCCGGCCTGACCGATTTTTCGCAGGCACAGTTCATAGCACTTAAGGCAGATGTTGATCATGCGGCAGAGCTGAGGCAAAAACCATGGCGCGCTGTGTTCGAGGGTTTTTTGCCAGACTTGCTACCGCAGGACTTTGCCAGCCGCCTTCAACTGGCAGATCAGGGTAAGGCGTATGCACTACCTAAATGGATGGCTCCGTTTACAACAGGATTTGATCTATTTGAGGATGGGAGCGTAATTGCCCTCCCCCTGCCCGGACACAGTTGCGGACAAATGGGCTTACTGCTCCCCCAGACACAACGTGGCCCAGTTTTTCTAGCAGCAGATTCCTGCTGGTCTATTGAAGCTGCCATGCAAGGGGCATTGCCCGCTGCCCCGGTGGCACTTATTACGCAGAACTGGAAAAAATATGCCCGCACATTCCATGCCGTAGGCGCCATCGCGCGCCGCGAGCCTGATATTTGCTGTATGCCGTCGCACTGTCAAACAGCCTGGAACCGTTATCATGCCTGAAGTTTTCCAGATACTTGCCAGTTTTCTTCGTGATCGTTGGCTAGGCGCTACGCTGACGCCGCAGAAACTGCAATCATTGCAACAGCAGGGCCTAGCGGATTATCTTCAGAACACATTGCCTCGTGCAGACTTTTACAAGAACTCCGCTGCCTCGCTTACCGATCTGCCATTAACCGACAAAGCGCAGATGCGCGCTAATTTTGCGGGTATGAACACATTGAGCATTAAGTTGGAACAAGCCGAAGCAGTCGCGCTGGATGCTGAAGACAGTCGTGATTTCAAGTCGACCATCAACGGTGTGACTGTTGGCCTTTCCAGCGGCACCTCTGGCCAACGCGGCGTATTTCTTGTAACGCGGCAGGAGCAGTTGCGCTGGGCGGGTATCATGCTTTCTAAAATTCTGGCTGGCCGGCACTTGCGCCAGATGCTGTGTTTTTGGAAGCCCGCGCTCAAAATAGCATTTTTTCTGCGCTCAAACAGCAACCTCTATCAATCTGTTGCTGGGCGCAGGTTGCATCTTGATTATTACGACTTGCAACAACCACTCGCCAAATTGATGCATGATCTTGTAGCGCAGCAGCCCGATATTCTAATCGCCCCAGCGAGTGTGCTGGCACAAATAGCCCGAACAAAACTAACCACAGGGCTTGATATTAAGCCATCGCGCATCATCTCTGTTGCCGAAGTACTAGAAGCAGACGACAAATTGTCCATAGAACAGGCTTTTGGCATAAGGCCGCAGCAAATCTATCAGGCAACCGAAGGCTTTTTAGCCTATACCTGTAGCCACGGCAGCTTGCATTTGAATGAGCGATATGTGCATATCGAGCCGGAATGGCTGGATGAGCAGCATGGACGCTTTATTCCCATTGTTACTGACTTCACCCGCACAACGCAGATTATTGCGCGCTACAGGTTGAATGACATTTTGCGCGCCAGCCCTACTCTTTGTACCTGTGGCTGCCCAGAACGCGTGATTGCCGAAGTGGAAGGCCGGGCCGATGACGTGCTATATCTACCTTCTCATAATGGAAAAATTTTGCCGGTGTTTGCCGATAGCATACGCCGCGTCCTCCTTTTAACAGGCGACTGCATTGAAGATTACCGGCTAATACAAACTCCGCTGGGACTGGAGTTCCAGCTCAAGACTACGGATATGCCCGCTGCGCAGGCAGCCCTGCGCCTCCAGCTAAGCCAACTATGGGAAGCTTTGGGTACCGCACCGCCCACACTTAGCTTCAAGCCCTGGCAGCCCAGTATCCAGACCACCAAGCGCCGCCGCATCACCCGTATGCTCCCCCCGCCGGAGGCAACATGACAGCCAAACAACTTAATCAATCCATCATCTGGTACTCCGCCTGCAATGAGGACGCCAGTAGCGAGATTGCCGCGCTAGAGCCCGCAGGCAAACGCATTCTATGCATTACAGCCAGCGGTTCGCGCGCGTTTGATCTACTTTTAGCAGACCCGGCAGAGGTTATCTCCATCGATGAGAATCCGGCGCAAACTGCACTCGCCGAGCTGTATTCAGCTGCTTATCTGCATTATGAATATGACGACTTCTGCGCTTTGTTAGGTTTGATTGATAACGGCGACCGTATTGCGCTACTTGACGGTCTTTTGCCCCATATCTGTGCTAGCGCACAATTTTTCTGGAAGGCTAATCGTCATCTAGCGAAGAACGGTCTGCTCTATTGCGGCCGATGGGAAGGCTATATGCGAAAGTTCATGCGTTGGGCAGGCGCCAGGCGCCGTAAGCTTGCGACCAGACTTTTAAATTGCGCTACAATAGATGAGCAACGATCACTCTGGAAATCTGAATGGGATGACTGGCAGTGGCGGTTGTTCCTGCGCATTCTGGCTATTCGCCCTTTATGGCGCTGGGTTTTAGATGAGCCCGGTATTGCCTTTATACCCAAGGATTTCGACATGACAGCCTATGCCCGTGCGCAATTTGACCATGCGGCACATAATCTGCACCTCCGCCAGCTTCCCTTCGCATGGCTATTATTAAAGGGTTCCTACCATCCGGATATACTGCCGCTTTATCTGACTAAAGAAGGGCACACCCTCATTCGCAGCAGAATAAGTCGACTAAAGCTGCACACCGCAAGCCTGCAGCAAACCGTTGCCGCGACAGAAGCCCAAATATTTGATGCCATCTCACTATCCGATTATTCCTCATACTGCGATGTAGCAGAGCAGGATAAGGTATGGCGCAATCTCGCGCGGCACCTGCCGACCGGGGGTCGTGTGGCTGAGCGTAAGTTTTTCAATAAAACCGGTATGGAGTTACCTGATAATATTGGATTTAAGCGTCAGAATAGCCTGGAACAGCAGCTCAACGCCAACGATGGCGCATGGTTTTACACCTTTGTTGTAGCCGTAAAGGAGGCTTGATCATGCAGACCGAATGGCCCCGCGCCCTAGCCGAAGGCTGGCACCCCATTGCATATAGTAATGAGCTAAAGAACAAGCCGCTTGCCGTAACGCTGATGGATAAGCCGTTGGTTTTATTCCGAAGCAGCACGGGCGTTACCTTGCTTGAAGACCGTTGCCCGCACCGCAACGTGCCGCTGTCGGTTGGGAAAGTGATTGAAGGCACAATTGAATGCCCCTACCATGGCTGGCGCTTTAACGGACTCGGCCAATGCACAAAGGTACCCGGCAGTCATGAGTGTGTAAAAGCGAACGCCAAGTCATTCGCCGTACGGGAGGAAGGTGCGCTCATCTGGGCATGTCTGGCCGATAAGCCCGGTGAAATTCCCACGCTGCCCCCAGAAATCTCAGATAGCAGCTATGATAGCTTCTGGTGGCAGATACCAGCGTCTGAATCTTCGGTCGCCGATGTTATTGAAAACGTGCTTGACCCGATACATCCCTATTTCATGCATCCGGGTCTAGTACGCCCTAGACGCGACCCGCAGAATGTTGAAATAGATCTGGTAATTAATGCTGAAGGGATAACCGCACGCTACACCGAACCCTATGAGGGCCTAACCCTTTTACAGCGTCTTATCGATGGAAATCGCAAAGCTTCTTTCGGACGCTACCGTGCCCCCACGCTGGTGCAGGTCGGGTTCGAAGATCAAAATGGGGCTCATGCCTTGATCTCAGTCTTTTTCACCCCCATTAGCCGGCAGATTGCGAGACCCTACCCCTGCTTTTCCACCCGAAAGGGCCGCATCCCGCCATGGCTCAAGCGCCTGTTTATTATAGCATTTCATAAGCCTGTGGTATCACAGGACCGCGCCATGCTGAAATTGCAGATAGAGAACACAACCAGATTTGGCGGGCCCAAATATCATAACGGCCCGGTTGATCTGTTTGGACCTGCCATCTGGGCCAGCCTCAATGGCCTGCCGATTGAACCCATGCATCTGAAGCTGCGTTTTCCTTCCCAAGACTGAATTAAATAAAGATTACAAGATTTGTCATTATATGACAATTAAGTGGGACATTTTGCCATTTAACGTTCGAATCCCTTTTCGTCAGCCTTATTAACCAATAATATCTTTTGCGTTTGCCGGGCGTTCTCCGCTAGCGTCTCGCCTGATGAGCGCGCTTGATCAAATCTTCATGCCTTTTCAAAACCAGGCTGTTACACGCACTTTTGGCGCGCTGGCGTTGCCTGTGCCGCAAACTGGTGAATATCTGGCCGCCGCTACAGAAAAAAAGAAGCGGCCGGGCGGTATTGTCTTTCATCCCACAGCCGGGCTGGTTTTTCGCTGCACCACCGGTGAGCGGCACATGACCCATCCACTGGTCATTCCACTGATCGGCTGCGCCTATAAAGATCCACCGGAGCCGGAATCTTACCTAGACGACACACTTGTACTGAATATTGTCCCGGGTGTGGGCGTCTCTAAAGCAACGACCCAAGATCTGGAATGGCTCTGGAAAAATTTCAGCCTCGAGTGGAAAGATCCGCAGCTCGGCAATATCGGACTCATTCCTGTTACATCAAACGATTGCCCGCGCGGCATCCCCGTCATTTCTGACCCCGATTATCTGCGCCTGAAGCATATGGGTCAGTATATTACCGACGATCAATATGCGGCAGTCACCTGCAAAGCCTTTATCCAGATTGGCGCCAACAGAACAGAAGCTGCCCAATGGGCACACGACATTGAAAGTCTGCGCGGCGCGTGGAAGCAAGTGCAGGCCCACACGGCAGGCACCGAGCCGCACACAGAGTGCCTGTCAAAATTCTATACTCTTGCTGACAGCATGACCGGCAGCGGGCAAATTCTCAAGCGCGATTGGGAACGGCCCCGCCTGCATACGGATGTGAATAACCGCAGCCATCTAAAAAGCCTGCGCGCCAACGAAGCCGCCCTCAATTACAAAGAGCGGATCAGCAACAGCAATCAGCCCCAATAACTCAATCCCGATAACTTAATCTTGAATCAGTTTCAATACCCGGGCTTGCAAAAGCCCGAAGGCCTGATCGAAGGCATTTGCTATCTCCTGTTCGGTTCCAGTCGCCTTGGCGGGGTCAGGCGTGCTCCAATGCAGCTTCTGGGCTGCGCCCAGAAAGACCGGGCAGCTTTCAGCCGCCGCTGCATCACACACCGTAATCACCAGATCAAAGGTCTGTCCGGCAAATTCATCCCATGACTTGCTGCGCGGCTGAGTGCAGGCAACACCGTGTCGCTGCAATGTTTCGATAGACTTTGGATGCACATACCCAGCCGGATGGCTACCCGCACTCACCGCTTCAATATGCCCGGCACCGAGCTGGTTGAGCAGCGCCTCGGCCATAATGGAGCGGCAGGAGTTACCGGTACACAGAACCAGAACACGCCGGGCCATCAGCAGCAACCGCTACCAGAACAACAGGATGATTTGGCGGGCGGCAATTGCTCTGGCTTGATGCCGCAGGAATCTGCCGCCAGACAGGCGGTTTCCTTTGTGGTGAGCCAAAAACTCGCCCCGTCAAATTCCAGCCCGAACTTGCCGATGGTGCCTTGCTGATATTCAACCTCAACCGGCAGATCATCCTCACCCAGCACCTTGCGCGAAATCTCCAGGATCTTCAGGAATTTCTGCGGCGCCAGCCGATGGTCATAATCGCCCGCCTGCCAGAGCTGAAAATTAATCACCTGCTCCTGCCGCTCCACCCCACCACAATCGATGAAGTGCCGCGTCACCAGCCCTACTTCCGTCACATGAAAATGTTGCGGTACAAGAGAGCCATCCGGCAATTTGAACTGAACGGCAGATACGCTTGCCAGCGCCTGTTTAACCTCTGATAATTTCATGATGATTGATCCTTTCTAGCAGCAGCTCTTTTTGTCTTTAATGGTAATACGGCATGGCATGTCGGAATCCCGGCAGCAATTTTCAGTCAGATAACGGATCGAGCCCACCAGCGCGTCATAATTGGCGCTATAGGTCAGTGTACGGCCCTCACGAATGCCGATGATCAGCCCGGCCTGCTTGAGCTTATCAAGATGAAACGAGAGCGTTGCATGTGGCAGCCCCAGCTCATCGCCAATTGCTGTCATGCCCACGCCAGCGGGCCCGGCCTCGACCAACAGGCGGAAGATATCCAGACGGCTTTCTTGCGCGAGTGCGCCCAGCGCACCTATGACAGCCTCTTTATCCATACATCTAGATATATAGATACTTTAGGTAAAGTCAAGAGAGCCGGAAAACTCTCAAGACATGCATATAAACTTACCCTAAACTTATCACTCCCCAGCCGGACTGCCTCAGGGCGCGGCCGGGGGCGCGGCTGGTGCTGCAGCTAGTGACGGCGCCTTGTCCAGCTGGCCGCCCCCAAGTGCCGCGTAAAGCGCAATGTAGTTTTGCAGCATGGCCAGACGGCGGGAGATCAGCTGTTGCTGCGCGCCATACATATTGCGGCGAGCATCCAGCACATCCAGATAGCCGCTCACGCCCTGCTCATAACGGGCTTGGGCCAGACGGTAACTTTCATCATTGGCATTGACCAGCTGCTGCTGTGCGGCCAGCTCATCATCCAGCGTTTCACGCGCCACCAGCGCGTTGGCCACATCACGGAAAGCGCTTTGGATGGCCTTCTCATAGGACGCCACCGCAATGTTTTTGCGCAGCTCGGCTATATCAAGGTTCGCCACATTACGGCCACCGCTAAAGAGCGGCAGGTTGATCTGCGGCACGAAAGTCCACAGGCCGGAGCCAGCCCCAAATAACTGGGACAATTCCGTGCCTGCGGTTCCTCCCGATGCGGTCAGTGAAATGGTAGGGAAGAAGGCCGCGCGTGCTGCACCAATATTGGCATTGGCAGCCTTCAGGCTATGCTCGGCCTGACGGATATCCGGCCGGTTGAGCAGCAGGTCTGACGGCAGCCCGGCCTGCAGCGTACTGACAAACTGGTCAGCCTGCTCGAAAACCCCAGCAAGCTCGGTATCCTGCACCTGCGCGCCCACCAGCAGATCCAGCGCATTGCGGTCCTGCTGCACGATGCGGGCATAGGTGATGCTGTCTACCCGCGCGGTTTCCAGCAGCGTGCGCGCCTGCGAGAGGTCGAGCTGGCTGCCAATGCCCTCATTAAAGCGGCGCTGCGAAATATCATAGGAATCCTGCTGGGCCTGCAGGGTCTGCTGCGCCAGCTGTTGCTGCGCACGATCGGCCAGCAATTGCAGATAGGCATTGGCAATCTCAGCAATCAGCGAGATCTGCACGGCATTGCGTGCTTCTTCTGAGGCAAAATACTCTTGCAGTGCCGCTTCATTCAGGCTGCGCAGGCGGCCGAACAGATCAAGCTCAAACGCAGTTGTGCCAACATTCGCTGTATAGGTGCTGTTAATCTGGGCGCTACCGGTTGAGGATGTCGTTTGCGGCGTGCGCGCGCGGTTAAGGCTACCGCCCGCCTTGATATCCGGCAGCAGGTCACTGCGCTGCACGCGGTACTGAGCGCGCGCTACGTCGATATTCAGCGCAGCCATGCGCAGGTCACGGTTATTCGCCAGACCTTTGGCAATCAAGGCGCGCAGCTCGGGCGATTTAAAAAAGTCCTGCCAGCCGAGTTCGGCAATGCTCGGCCCCTTGTTTTCGGCGCTCACGGCAAACGGCCAGTTCGGCGCCACCGGCGCGCTGGGCTGCAGATAGTCCGGCATCAGGGTGCAGCCCGACAGGGCCAGCATCAACACTGGCAGATGGGCTTTAGCTAGGGGCAACTTAAGCATGTTCATCATATTGCGCCTCGTTAAAATCAGCCGTGACGGTCTCTTTCCCGCGCCAGAAGCTGCGCACCAGCACAAAGAACAGCGGTGCAAAGAAGATGGTGAGCAGCGTCGCCGACAGCATACCGCCGGTCACACCCACGCCAATAGCATTCTGGCTGCCCGAGCCTGCCCCCTTGGCCAGCGCCAATGGCAACACGCCCAAGATAAACGCCAGCGAGGTCATGATGATGGGGCGTAAACGCAAGCGCGCGGCCTCCACCGCCGCCTCAATGGCCGATGCGCCCTGCTTGTACTGGGCCTGCGCAAACTCGATGATGAGAATGGCGTTCTTGGCCGATAGGCCGATGGTCAGCAGCAGACCGACCTGAAAGTACACGTCATTCGACTGGCCTGCAAATTTGGTCGCCAGTACGGCGCCCAAAATACCCAGCGGCACCACCAGAATAACTGCAAACGGGATCGACCAGCTTTCATACAACGCCGCCAGACAGAGGAACACCACCGCGAGGGAAATGGCATACAGCGCTGGCGCCTGTGAGCCGGCTTCACGCTCTTCGTACGACAGCCCCGTCCACGAGATGCCAAAGCCAGGTGGCAATTTAGCGGCCATTTCTTCAATCGCCTGCATGGCCTGACCGGTACTGACACCCGGCGCAGTGGAGCCCTGAATCTGGCGGGAGGATGTGCCGTTAAAGCGCTCCAGACGCGGTGAGCCAAACTCCCAATGGCCGGTGGCAAAGCTGCTGAAGGGCACCATCTCCCCCTTGCTGTTGCGCACAAACCAGCGATTGATATCTTCCGGCAGCATGCGGTAGGGCGCGTCTGACTGCAGATAAACCTTCTTCACGCGGCCATTATCGATAAAGTCATTCACATAGGACGAGCCCCACGCCGCGGCCAGCGTATTATTGATATCATCCAGCGAGAGATTGAGCGCACTGGCCTTCACCTCATCAATATCAATCCGGTATTGCGGGGTATCTTCAAGACCATTGGGGCGCACGCCGGTCAGGCGGGCATCCTGCGCGGCCATGCCCAGCATCTGGTTACGCGCCGCCATAAGCTTGTCATGACCCTGATTAGCGCGATCAAGCAGCTGGAACTCAAACCCACCGGCATTCCCCAGTTCAGACACAGCTGGCGGAATGATCGGGAAAATGCGGGCATCCCGAATGGCAGCAAACGCCCCAAAGGCCCGCTTAGAAATGGCAAACACGGTTTGGTCGGCCCGGCGACGCTCATCCCAATGCTTGAGATTAACAAACGCCATGGCCGAGTTCTGACCGCGCCCGGCAAACGAGAAGCCGACCACCGTAAAGAAGCTCTGCACATTGTCCTTCTCGGCGTTGGTCAGATAGTCTTCCACCTGCTTGACCACCTCCAGCGTGCGCTGGGACGTGGCGCCCGGCGGCGTGCTCATCAGTACAAACATGCGGCCCTGATCTTCCTGCGGCAGGAAAGATGTTGGAATGCGCATGAACATAAAGCCGGTGGTTGCTACCAGCACCGCATACATGATCAGGAACGGCGCCTTGCGCTGCACAAAGCCCGATACACCATTGCGATAGCGTGCGCTGGTGGCGTCAAACTTGTGATTGAACCAGCCAAAGAAGCCGCGCTTGGCATGCGGGGTTTCCCCGCGCTTAAGGATGGTGGCGCACAAGGCCGGGGTCAGCGTCAGCGCCACAAACACCGAGAGCGCCATGGCCGAGACCACCGTAATGGAGAACTGGCGATAGATTGCGCCAGTTGACCCGGCAAAGAACGCCATCGGCACAAACACGGCCGACAGCACAAGGGCAATACCGATTAGCGCGCCAGTGATCTGGTCCATCGACTGACGGGTGGCCTCCAACGGCGATAGCCCCTGCTCTTCCATCACGCGTTCAACGTTTTCAACGACCACGATGGCGTCGTCCACCAGCAGGCCGATGGCCAGCACCATACCAAACAATGTCAGCGTATTGATGGAATAACCAAAAACGGCCAGCACGCCAAACGTACCCAGCAGCACCACCGGCACCGCAATGGTGGGGATGAACGTGGCGCGCCAGCTCTGCAAGAACAGATACATGACGGCAAACACCAGCACCATCGCTTCGGCCAGCGTCTTGATCACTTCTTCAATGGAGATGCGCACAAACGGCGTGGTGTCGTAGGGATAATCCACCTTCATGCTGGGTGGGAAAAACGCCGACAGCTCATTGATGCGCGCTTTCACAGCATCCGACGTTTCAAGCGCATTGGCCCCGGTCGCCAGATTGACGCCAATACCCGCAGCTGGCTTGCCGTTAAAGCGGGCGATGATCTCGTAATTCTCGGCGCCCAGCTCAATGCGCGCCACGTCCTTGAGCAGCACGCGCGAGCCGTTCTCGTTCACCTTGAGCAGGATATTGCCAAATTCGTCCGGCGTTTCCAGACGGGTCTGCGCAATGATGGTGGCATTGAGCTGCTGACCCGGCACGCTGGGCGCGCCGCCAAGCTGACCAGCCGAAACCTGATTGTTCTGCACCTTGATGGCCGCCACCACATCCGGCGTGGTCAGGCTGTAATTATTGAGCTTGCTGGGATCAAGCCAGATGCGCATGGAATGCTGCGGGCCGAATACCTGCAGCTGACCCACGCCGTTGACGCGGCTGATGGGGTCTTGAATGTTGGACGCCACATAATCGGAAATATCATATTGCGAGAGGCTGTTATCTTCCGAGTAAAAGGCCGCCACCAGCATGAAGCTGCCGGAAGACTTGGCTACGCGCACGCCGCGCTGCTGCACTTCTGACGGCAGCGAGGGCATGGCCTGCGAGAGTTTGTTCTGCACCTGCACCTGCGCGATGTCGGCATTGGTGCCCGGCTCGAAGGTGATGGTGATGGAGACGTTACCTGATGAATCGCTGGTTGAGCTGAGATAGCGCAGATTATCGATACCGTTCATGTTCTGCTCGATAACCTGCGTCACCGTATTTTCCAGCGTCTTGGCCGATGCGCCGGGATAGCTGGTGCTGATCGTCACCGTTGGCGGCGCAATGGTGGGATATTGCTGAATGGGCAGCCTGAAGATGGACAGCAGCCCGGCCCCCATGATGATAATGGCCAGCACCCAGGCAAAGACCGGGCGGTCGATAAAGAAACGAGCCATGTTAGTGTGCGTCCTTGTTATCTGTGGTAGCTGGGGTGGGCGGCGCGGCATTGAGATCAACCGGCTTCACCACCGCACCGGGCTGCACCTTGATGCTGCCCTGTACAATCACACGGTCACCTGCCAGCAGGCCCCCCGTCACTACCCACTTATCGCCCAGCGCCTGCGCCGTTTGCACGGGTTTCATCTGCGCCTTGTTATCGGCATCAACCACCCAGGCCATCGCCTCGCCCGACACACTGCGCACCACAGCCTGCTGCGGCACCAGATAGGCATTTTCAATCGCGCCCTGTTCCAGCCTTGCCCGCACAAACAGGCCCGGCAGCAACTGCTCATCCGGGTTCGGGAATTGCGCGCGGATCTGCACATTGCCGGTCGCCGGATCAACCGATACGTCCGAGAATTGCAGCGCGCCCTTATGCGCATAAGTCTCACCCAGCGCATCGATCACCAGCTCAACACTGGGCGCTGGCACCGTACCGTCAGCCGCCTTTTGCTGGGCGTAACGCTGGCGTAAGCGCAGCAGGTCACTGCTTGATTGGGTGAGGTCAACATAAATGGGGTCGAGCTGCTGCACCAAGGCCAGCGGCGTGGCCTGATTGGCGGTGACCAGCGCGCCCGGTGTCACCGCTGATTTGCCAATGCGGCCGGTGATGGGCGAGAACACTTTGGTGTAATTGAGGTTGATCTGCGCAGTTTCAAGCGCGGCTTTGGCGCTGGCAACGTCGGCAGCGGCCTGATCGCGCTTGGCAACGGCATCGTCATATTCCTGCTGGCTCACGGCACGCGAGGCGATCAACCCTTTATAGCGCTGCGCCAGCAATTCAGCCGCGCGCAAGCTGGCCTGCGCACGCGCAACCTGCGCCTGCGCGGTATTGAAATTGGCCTGATAGAGCGCCGGGTCAATCTGATAGAGCTGCTGCCCTTCCTTGACCAGGCTGCCCTCCTCAAAATTGCGCTGCAGAATAATGCCGCTCACCTGCGGGCGGATTTCAGCCGCCTTGTTGGCGTTCACCCGGCCAGGCAGTTCGGCCAGCAGCGGCACTGTCTGCGGCCGCACCACAACGATGCCCACTTCAGCCGGGGGCGGCGCGCCAGCGCTGGCGGCGCTACTTTTCTCGCCGCATCCAGCCAATGCCAGAATAACAGGCAATACCATGAAAAGATTAGACTTATTCTGATTGTTTCGCGGCAGCAGCATTGACAACTCCAGCATATCTCACTATTATATATACATCCATGTATGTATATTGACGGACCCCAAAAGTCAAGGTTGAGCTAACGCAGGAAGTAGCAATGGCAAGGACCACCAAAGAGCAGGCCCTCAAAACGCGCGGCAAAATCATCGAAACCGCGATCGAGGTTTTTTATACGCGCGGCGTCAACGCCACCACGCTGGAGCAGATCGCCTCTGCGGCCGGGCTGACGCGCGGCGCCATTTACTGGAACTTCCGCAACAAGCTGGATCTGGTCTCGGCCGTGCATGAGCATTTCCATCTCTCCATCCTCAATACAATTCAGGAAGAGATGCAGCAGCAAAACACCCCGCCCCTCCAGCGTATGCGCAACACCTGGGCCAAATTCCTGCACGATATCAGCACCAACAGCATGTATCAGAAGGTGATGACCATTTTCATGCTGCGCTGTGATTATGCGGGCGATATGGCCGCGCTGCTCACCAAACAACTCGCGCGCAAAGCCGAGGCCCGCGCCCTGCTGGCCACCTGCTTTCAGGCCGCGCTGGATAAAGGTGACCTCAAGCCGATCTATACCGCCGACCAGCTGGTGCAAAGCCACATGTGCTACATGCACGGCATTCTTTATGAATATCTGGCTTTCAACAAGATTGATCAGCTGCAGCGCGACAGCCAGCGCCTGATCGACTTTCACTTCAACAGCCTGCCCTATACTGACAAGTAACCCTCATAAACGGGCCGCCCCAAGGCCAATTCAGCGATAAAACGCATGAATTATAAGGCGTTACGGATATGTTTGCCATTCACCCGCCTCATAGAGTATAGTGAGGCACGTTCGAGATTATACGTTCTGACTTGCTTTCTGCCGTTACTGGCACGCTCCAAGACATCGCTACTTTCGAATACAAGCTTCAGCGATTGTTGCTGAGGGCGATCATGCGCAGCAATGCGCTAACAAGGAGGCCAACATGGCTCAAGGTAAAGTAAAATGGTTTAACGTCACCAAGCGTTTCGGTTTCATCGAGCCGACCAGCGGTGGCCCGGATGTTTTCGTGCACATGTCTGCGGTTGAAAGCGCCGGCATGACTGGTCTGCAGGAAGGCCAGATGATCAGCTACGACATCTCCAATGAGCGCGGCAAGGATTCAGCCGTGAACCTCAAGGCAGTTGCCTAAATAGATCAGGGCTCTAAGCAATTAGACCCCAACCGGATCAGGGAAGGCCTCACCGCCTTCCCTTTTCTTTTGCCCCTTTTCTTTTGCCCCTTTTCTTTTGCCCCTTTTCTTTTGCGTATTTTTCAATAGCACTGGCCAGCTATGGACCAGTATATCGTGCCGCTGATATCAAGGCGCGACAGTATAACCGCATACCCAACTAACACACTGAAGTTACTATTATAAATAATTTCCGGAGCGGTAGCATTCTTAAATTGCCGCTTTTTCTTCACGCTACGTTAACAGCCGCTCACCTATAACAGTCATCTAGCGTTTTCCATGCGATCTCTATGGAGTATGTGATGAAGAACCTGCCAAGCTCCGGTGTTGTTCTGGCTATAACTCTGTTTTTAACGCCGCTTTATGCGCAAGCATCTACCACATTTGATACCAGTTCCGGTGAGGCTTTCGCCCGCAGCTGGAATAATGTGTACAATGCCGCAACCCCAACCCAGCAGGATGCACTGCGCCGCGCCTTCATGCGCACCGTTCATCCACGTCACAAGTTTTCTGAAGAATCGGTCTTTGGTACACTCCCCACAAGCGTCGAGCAACTCGATAGCGGTTTCAGAGAATCTCTGGCCGAATTCAATGTGGCCAGCGTGGAAGATCTGACCAGCGTTGCATTTGACCTCAACCACAAAGAAGCAATGTTCCAAGGGAAAACTGCAGAAGAGGCTATTGCCGCGTGGGCTACAGAAGAAAAGTCTTATCTGGACGAAGCGCTCCCGGCATTCAAAGGGCGGCTTACAGCCATTCGCCAGAATTTCGCGCAGATCGATCAGCAGCGCACAGCCGCCACTGAAGCGGTGAACCAGGCCGCAGCGCAAGTGGGTACACAAGACGGCTCAAAAATCCTGACCATCAGCAATGTCACAGTGAAAGCCGAATATGATTATAAAATCTTCCTTAGCTTTGATGTTATGAATACGGGAAGCACCCCCATTGACTCAGCAACCTTCAAATTGCGGATGTATCGCGATAATGATCACGACCCGGTTGTCGACACCGTTATCGAGCCCGAGATCAGAGGCGTCATTGCCGCAGGCCAAAGCTATCATGTTCGTCATAATGTAGGGAACGACTATTGGTTTGTTGCCAAGCAGGTGACGGCACCGACAAAGGCACACAGCTTGCGTGCCGAGGTGTCACTTAGTGATGCCTATTTTGAAAATGGCGGCTCGGCCATGGCGAGCACTGGCACCCAAGCGATCATGAACCGGGCGCATCAGGAATTTGCTCGCAACCAGGTCGAATTTGAAACAGGGATCCAGCTCTATGATGCTCAGCATGACTATCCCGTATTGCTCAAGGGCTACAGTGAGTTGCGCAACGAAGCTACCTTTGTAAACAGCTTTGCGACCGCGCAGCCGGTTGCCGATATCCCAAGCGATGCAGACCTGCAGGATCTGTCCGACTTCGGCCAGAAGCTACAACAGATTAAAGACTAGAAATAGCGTAGGATGTCTGCGGCTGAAAGCGCCGGCATGACTGGTCTGCAGAAAGGCTAGCTGATCAGCTACGGCATCTCCAATGAGCGCGGCAAGGATTCAGCCATGAACCTCAAGGCAGTTGCCTAATAGATCAGGGCTCTAAGCAATTAGACCCCAACCGGATCAGGGAAGCCACCCCGGTCGCTGTCCGCGAACGCTAAAGAGGTCCAAGCCGTTTTAGGCATAAAACCGCTCGAAGGCATGTCAGAAACGGCATCCCTTTAGTTTGGGGTATTTCATCTCGGCATGTTTTTCGGTTGACACGCCGAGTGAAGTATCGCTTTGCACGCATATCTTTTGAATGCTGCCGGCAGACCGAGTTCAAAATGCTCTGGCCCTGTCGGAGTCTCAAATGGCCGCGCAAGCAGGATATCTTTTGTTGTTTCAAAGCGTAGGCCGGGCATAGCTGTATTTAGATCATTGGCGATATCAGAAAGCTTCTGACCACCTTCAATTTGCGTCTGAGTTCTATTGTAGATGCTGTATCCTGTCGGCGTGCGCAGTGCTGCTGCTAACGCACCAATAGTGCCATACATTTTATAGGGAGCACCGATGAAGGTGCCCTGCTTAGGGTCGTAAGCTGCATAAAAGAATACAGGATCGGTTGGGGCGTGCCCATAGGCGCGGGGCTGATTTTTATCGTTCTTGTTGACTTCAGTCAGATGCAAGTCAACTGGCCTGATTTCAAATTTTTCTGTCGATAGTTGTTTACCATAAAGATTAAATGCTTTGGCGACAGACGCGATCAAAATAGAAAAGGCACTTTCGGCATCAGGCATCAATTTGCAGCAAGAAAAATGGTTGCTAACATAAAAATTTCCCATATCCCGCTCTTGGCAAAGATACACCTGCCTGCCATCCGCAGAACGGCCAACAACCGCAAACGCCTTATATTCCATAGCACCCTCTCACAAGCACCTAATCGGCCGTAAATGTAATTTATTGGATGAAGCAAAGTCAATTTTTCGGATGGGATGGGTCATTCAGCAAAAGTACCCCGGTAATGGGCCTATTAGTGCGATAGCTTCTCAGAAAGCGGCAAAGCCTAGACTGGTTGGCTGGGGCACTAGGATTGTAAAAATGCACTTAAGGCGCATTTTTATCCTCGCGGGCTCGGACTTCGCTGCGCTACGCGCCACTTCGTCCACTGGACGAAGTGGTCGAACCGCTCGGCTCTTCAGCTCTAACACTCCAGCCATAAAAAAAAGCCCCCGAGAGGGGGCCTTTTATGGCTGTGAGGACAGCCTTGGATACAGCCCTCTCAGCCATTCTGCCCTGCCTAACAGGGCAAATACAGGGCAATTTTAGATTCTGCGCGACATGAAAACCAGAAGGTCGGCGATAACAATCAGGTAAACCGCCATGTTGTGACCGATTCCCGATGCGGCGGGTGTTGTGCACCCAATAAATATCAGGGCACGGTTTATTGCCAGCAGCGCAGCTCACCTCCACCTTCAGGGCCGTAACATCTGCAAAATTTGACAGCCGGGCACTACGAGATTCTGCTGCGTAATTTTTCCACTTGCAAGTTGGTCGCATTCTATGAATGATAAGAGCATTCGTATGGCAATATCAGGTTGATAGAGCCCCTGGGCCATACATGCAGTTCTCTGCATGTCACTTACCAGGAGGCTCACATGGAACCCGATCCAATCGTCAACACACATACGTCCAACGGCTCACTGAGCGATCAGCTCAAGCATTGTATCAGCTACAAAAATCCGGCTGAGCTGAAGCCCAACCCACGCAATGCGCGCAAGCACAGCAAGAAGCAGCGCGCGCAGATCGCGGCCAGCATTCGTGCGCATGGCTTCATCAATCCGATCATTACGGATCCCCATGGCAATGTCTTGGCGGGGCACGGCCGCCTTGAGGCTGCGCTGGAATTGGGCTTGAGTCTGGTCCCAACCATCAGCCTGGGCCATTTAAGCAAGGAACAGCTTCGTGCCTATGCGCTGGCTGATAACAAGCTGGCCGAACTCTCGGAATGGGACAAAGGTATTCTCATTGAAGAGCTGGGTGAGTTGAGCCTGCTGATGCCGCATATTGAGCTCACGGGGTTCTCAACCTGCGAAATCGACCTGCTGCTCGACAAGAATGACCCAGACAAGATGGATCCGGCGGATATGTGCCCGGCGCTGAAGCTCGACCTACCGCCTGTCACCAAGCGTGGGTGCATCTGGATCATGGGCAGGCACCGCCTGATGTGCGGAGATGCAACGAATGCCCAGGATTATGCAGACTTGATGAACGGACAATTTGCCATCATCATCAGCACGGATGCGCCCTATAACCTCGCTGTTGCATCACTGTCGGTTACCAAGCGCCACAGGGAGTTTGTTCAGGCCTCTGGGGAGATGAGTCCTGAGCAGTTTACCGAGTTCCTGAAGAAGGTCGCAACCTTGCTCAAGGAGCACAGCGTCGGCGGCTCAATCCATTACTTTTTCATGGATTATCGTCATCTGATGGAGATCCTAACCGCTTGCCAGTCTGTTTACGGCGCCATCAAGCAGTTGGCGGTTTGGGCCAAGAATAATGGTGGTATGGGCACATTTTATCGTAATCAGCACGAGCTGGTGCTGATCTTCAAGAATGGGTCTGCGCCCCACATCAACAACTTTGGCCTCGGCGAAAAGGGCCGCTACCGTACCAATGTCTGGAATTACGCTGGCGTGAACACCTTCGGTCGCCATCGTGATGAGGAGTTGGCGATGCACCCCACCTGCAAGCCCGTTATCATGATTTCCGACATCCTGCGCGACTGCTCGAACCGCAATGATATCGTCCTCGACCCTTTTATGGGCAGCGGGACCACCATCATGGCCGCGGAAAAGACGGGGCGCATTGCCTATGGCATGGATCTGGACCCGCATTATGTCGATGTGGCCGTCCGGCGTTGGCAGGCCTACACCGGCCAGAATGCCGTGCATGCCACAACCGGCAAGACCTTTGCAGAAACTGAGACTGCAGCGGCGGAGGGTACATACTGCGGATGGCGAAGGCGAGCATATATCCCTGTACTAGCCAGCCTATGCGAACGTTGCGCACGCCAGAGCACATGCCAGGCACCTGATAGCAGGATAAATCCGCCAAAAATCAGAAGATTACTCAGGATATGAAACGGATCAAAATGCGGATCACCACGCATACCCAGCAGCGTATGAATGAGATGGCCGTTATCATGTGAGAAGAAATTTACACCCGGATAGTGATTGCCCAACCAGCCGGAAAACAGGAAGATGGTCAGGGGAAAGCCATACATTTCAATAAACAAGGCAACGATAAAGGCCGAGAATGCGCCAAAACTGCGCCAGTCTGTTTTTGTCTGGGGCTTAAAGAAACTGAATGCGAACATGATGAATACGGTAGAGTTCAGGATGACAAGTCCCCACAGGCCATAAGCCGGTACACCGTCGATAACAGGTTCCATCAGTGGCACCCTCCTGAATGCTTGTGCGTTTTTTCTCCATTTCCCTCATCTGCTGGCATAGATGCGTCCTGCTTGTCCGTCCCATGGTGGTGATGTTCATGCCCGCCATGCATGAACAGATGCATGAGCGGACAGGCAAGCAGCAACAGGTAAGGTACAGCTCCTAGCAGATGCGCGGTGTGACCGGTCATCATGAGAAAAGCGATGGTTGCTAAAAACAAGCAGGTAATCACGGCCGTCCGGCTATGGAGCCAGTTTCCGCTTCCAAAATCATTGCGCTTCATTTCAGTCTCCAACGCTGCCCGGATGATGCTCAATATGGGCTGCATCCGTATATTCAACAAAAGACATCATGCCGGTTGCCATATGATAGAGATGATGGCAGTGGAAAGCCCATTTGGCACCAGGATTATCGGCATCAAAAGCGATTGTGGCATTAGCCATAGGCGGTATCAACAGCGTATCGCGCACTGCACCCGGCAGTTTTTGGCCATTAAGTGCAAGTACCTGAAAATGGTGACCATGCAAGTGCATGGGGTGCGCCATCATTGAGCGGTTGTTGAGGGTGACTTCAACCCGCTGGCCTGAGGCAACGGCGAGATTGGGGGTAGCAGAATTCAGCTGCTTCATGGCCCAGACATAGGGCGACATACTGCCTGTCAGATCGTATTCAGCACTTACGTCGGCTGGACGGACATCCAGCGGTTTAGCTGCCCGAAGCTTTTTCTCAAACGACCAGTCAAGGACCGGACCTTTGGCTGTTGCAGTTGGGGCAATCCTGCTAATGCTGGCTCCGCGGGCTGCCAGAATAACACCTGTTTGTTCAACCCTGCCTTCCCGACGGAACAAGATTGGCCAGGCCTTTTGTTCGTTTGGCAGAGCGATACGGATGTCAAGCCGCTGTCCCATCGTTATCGGGAAGAGCTGACCTGAGACCGGCACAATATCCATGCCATCCGCAGCTATGGCCTGTCCGCTGAGTTCCCCTAGGTCAACCGTAAAACCGGTTGAAGTCGCGCCATTGATAATGCGCAGGCGGATGGTTGAACCAGAATCAACGCGCGTGATCTCAGGATCATCCAGTGTATGGTCATTTGCCAGATAGGCATCGTATTCAATGTCATTCACATCCGTAGTGTCCATACCCTGCATCATATTATTGTGCATGGAGGACATATCACCCATCTGGCTCATGTCATGCCCCATCATGGCATGGTTCATCGGCATACCGTCCATCTGGTGACCGCTACTGCCGCCCTGCAGTCCGGTTAGCAGTTCCTCCGGCGTCTTGAATGAAAAATCATGCAGCAGGATAACGAGTTCCTGCTCATTGGCCTGAGCCGTGTCACGCACGATCAGCGGAGCTGCCATAAGGCGCTGCTCCTGTAGTGTATGAGCGTGCATCCAGTTGGTGCCGGAACGGTTCAGTATGAAATCATAATCGTAAGATTTCCCATCCTGCAGCAATTCCTGCGTAACACCCGGCACGCCGTCCTGTGCCCAGGGCGGTGTGAGCCCATGCCAGTGAATCAGGGTCGGCTCGCCGCATTGGTTCTGAAGGCGTACATTGAAGCGATCGCCTTTGATGAAGGAGAGTCCCTGCCGCCCATCTGGCCCGATAAGGCCGTATACCTTTGCGGGCTTTCCGTTTATGTCCAGCGTACGGCTGGTGATTTTGAGCAATTGCTGAGGTGAGGTTATGGTAAGACCTGAAGCAAGCGCTGCCGAAGATACCATGGCTCCGACGGCAGCTACGCCTGAAACCTGCAAGAAACTACGACGGGACAGAGCTGAATGCATGACATATTCTCCTTGGTTACAGGAGTAATATGGACCTGCGATTGCCACAGGCGCAGCGCGATTTGGTTACAAATTGTAACATTCAGGAGTAATCAGGTACTGAATGTCTGGTTACTGCTCTTAAACGGTAGAACGATTGTGGCCTTAAGACCGCCAGTTGACTGGTTAGCCAAATGCAACGCACCCTCATGAAGCTGGGCGCAGGACTGAGCTATCGCCAAGCCTAATCCAATGCCCTTCGGACCGGCGCTTGTTCGCGCAGCATCGAGACGATAAAATGGCTCGGTAACTTTGTGAAGTTCAGTTTCGGGAATGCCAGGGCCGTTGTCCTGTACCTCAATCCGCAGATTGTGTATATCAGCTGATAGGCTGACCTGTGCAGAGCCTGCATATTTAATGGCATTATCGACAAGATTGGAAAGGGCGCGCCGGATCGACAGGCGATTTCCCGTGAAAGAAAGGTTACTCATACCCAAGTATGATACCTTATGCCCCCCTTCCGCAAAACTAGCCACAATTTCGCGGGCAAGTTCAGCTACATCAAAATCGCTTGTCTCGCTGGCATCCGTTTCACCGCGCAGGTAATCAAGCGCTGAGTCAATCAGGGCCTGCATTTCAATGACATCCAGTTCGTTTTTGTCGCGTATTGCTTCATCGGCAATAAATTCGTTACGCAATCTCAGCCGGGTCAGGGGGGTGCGCAGGTCGTGAGAGATGGCTGCAAGTGTACGGGTGCGTTCACTGACCATGTGCTGAATACGTCCTTGCATCTGATTGAATGCCTGAATAGCGCGTCTGACCTCGCGCGGACCGGATTCCGGCAAGGCTGGAGCATGTATGTTTTGCCCGAGCCGCTCGGCCGCCGCCGAGAAGCGCCGCAGCGGAGCTGTAAACAGGCGTACCGCAAAAAACGAAACCATAATCACGCCGAGCAGCATGACTGTGAGTGAGGAATATGTGCCATGGTCATGCGATACCGGCACTGGCAGGCTGGTTATTGTAAAATTAATCCAGCTACCATCAGGCATCCTGATGGAGGCCAGTATGAGATGCGTGGCGTCATGCGCGGCATGTTGATTACCTTCATCGGCATAACCCAGCCGGATATCGGAATCATTCAGTTCGCCGGGGATGGCAATCATGATTTTCTGGCGAAAACTTGCCAGCTCGGCATCCTCATACCGCACATCGTTGATGAGGCTACGCGGGCTCCAGTGAATATCTAGCGCGGCGGTTGATAATGCATGCGCAGCATCCTCACGTTGGACATCAGGATGTTCGGCAACGGCCTTCCTGATCGAGACAAACCGTTCTGCCAGTTGTTCCTCGCGGGCGGCGGTTGCAGCAAACCGTAGCCCGGCCTGATAGATATAAATGCTGCCTACATGAAACAGGCCTAAACTGACAAGCAGCAGGAGGATCAGCCGAGCAGCAAGAGTATCAAAAGCCAGCTTTGTCATGTCCGTGTTACCTGCGCTGTCAGCATATAGCCCACCCCACGAATGGTTGTGATAAGGCCGCCTCCACCGGCTTGGGAAAGTTTACGGCGCAGGCGACTGATCTGGACATCCATGCTACGGTCAAAAGTACCGGGCAGGCGGTGGCGCGCCAGATCCAGCATCCGGTCCCGGCTTAAAACCTGCCGCGGATGTTCGGCCAGTGCCAGCAGCACATCATATTCGCCGCTACTCAGTTCAAGGACTTTTCCATTCGGGGAAATAACCTGCCGCGGCCCCAGCTCGATACGCCAACCTTCAAAATTGTAAGCCGTGGAAGAAGGAGAATTTTGAATCGGTGCAGATCCCTGATTCGCACGCCGCAATACAGCACGGATGCGGGCCGTCAGTTCACGTGGACTGAAAGGTTTTTGCACATAATCATCTGCCCCCAGCTCCAGCCCGACTACGCGATCGGTTTCTTCACCGCGGGCTGTCAGCATCATGACAGGAATATGGCTGGTACTGCGGATTTCACGGCAAAGGTCGAAACCGGACAGTCCGGGCAGCATGACATCGAGAATGACCAGATCAATGTGTGTATTGGCAAGATGATCACGCATTTCCCTGCCATCCTGCGCCGAGCTGACCTCAAATCCGTTTTCTTTCAGGTAGCGGGCCAGCAGGGTGCGGATTTCGGCATCGTCATCCACAATCAGGATGCGGCCTGTGACAGACATTGCTGGAGTATCCGGAACGTTCATACGCTCAGTTTACCAATCCTGTCAGAACAGGAAACAGATAATACGCTGGAAACAATTTGTTACACTTCTTCCTGCCGTTTTTATCCCCGGATATTTTATATTTTGCCTGAGCAAGGCGGGTGAAATGATAAAATCTCTGCAGTTTTCTGTGTTGGCTATAATTTTGGCTGTCAGCCCAAGTCAGGTGCGGGCTCATGAAGGGCATGCACATGCCAGTGCACCCGGCGAGCAAGCAGGCACTGCGCTTGCGACAAGCATTACCTTGACGGAAACAACCATCCACAATCTCGGTATTACAACGCAGGCTGCTCAATTGGCCGAGATTGCTCCAATGCTCAAACTCAGCGCTGTTGTTGACGCCATGCCAGAGCGTTATGCCCGCCTTTCCAGCCGCTTTACCGCCCATGTCGTTCAGGTGAATGCCCAACCCGGACAGGCAGTACAGAAAGGGCAGATCCTGGCTATGCTGGAGCCGTTGGTGCTGGGGAGCGCGCCAGTTGCCCTGAAAGCACCAATCAATGGTCAGTTGACGGGAAGCGTTCCGGCTATAGGACAGGTTGTTTCCACAACAGATACGTTGTTTGAAATTGCGGACCTGAGTGAAGTTCTGGTTCAGGGACAGGCTTATGAAACCGGCGCGTTATCTGCGCTCAAAACCGGGCAGTCAGTGACAATCACCAGCCCGTCTTATCCTGGTGAGATCTTTACCGGGACTCTCGAGAGAATAGATCCCTCTCTTAACCCCGAACTTCGTGCACTCATGGTTTATGCCCGTGTGGGTAACAGCAACAGCAAGCTGCTACGGCATATGCAGGTCGATATGGCAATACAGACCGAGGCCTCCGCTCCCGCGGTCATCATTCCGGCGCAGGCTGTTCTGGGTCATGACGGTAACGCCTTTGTGTTTGTCCAAAGTGGTTCAAGCTTCGAACGCCGCACTGTGTCACTTGGCCTGCTCAGTGGCAACAATCGTGAAATCATCAGTGGTGTGCTGCCAGATGAACAGGTTGTTACGCTTGGGCACTACCAGCTGCAATATGCCAGCCCCGCTAATGCAGCGGCCAAGGACTGATTCGACGCATGTTTGACCGCATTATTGCATTTTCGCTGCAGAACCGCTTGCTCGTGGTGGTTTGTGCTGTTCTTCTCATGGTTTATGGCGGCTTTCTGCTGACGCGCATGCCGGTCGATGTCTTTCCTGATCTCAACCGGCCAACAGTGACAATTTTTACCGAAGCAGCTGGTCTGGCGCCTGAAGAAGTCGAGTCATTGATCAGTTTTCCCATTGAGACAGCCGTTAATGGGGCCAAGGGCGTCCAGCGTGTCCGCTCGGCCTCCGGCATCGGTCTGTCCATTGTCTGGGTCGAATTTGGCTGGGATACAGATGTGCTTGTTGCACGGCAGACGGTCAGTGAACGCCTACAGCAATTGGGCGAAACACTCCCCGCAGGTGCCAGACCGGTTATGGGGCCGATCGCCTCGATTATGGGCGAAATCATGCTGGTCGGACTCACGGGCGAAAATACAGACATGCCGCCCCTTGAGCTACGCGCTCTGGCGGACTGGACCATCAGGCCTCGTCTGCTTGCCATTCCCGGCATTGCGCAAGTTACCGTTATTGGCGGCGAGCAGAAGCAATATCAGGTCCTGGTCGATCCGCTCAAGCTGCGCGCGCAGAACCACAGCCTGCATGATGTGCGTGAGGCTGTGGAAAAATCCAATGTCAACTCAACAGGTGGATTCCTGCTTGGACCTTTCGAGGAAAGCCTGATCCGCAATCTCGCGCGGGTCACGAGACCGGAGGATATTGCGGCAACGCCGCTGCCGGGCCAAAATGGTCGCGTTGCGCCACTCACAATAGGCGATGTCGCCAATGTTACCTATGCCGGGCCGCTGGCCAAACGGGGCGATGCCAGCATTAATGGCCAGCCCGGCATTATTCTCTCGATTCAGAAACAGCCGGGTGCTGATACTGTTGACCTGACCAAGCGTATTGAGGCCGAACTTGTAACGCTACGCAGTAGCCTGCCCCAAGGCGTTACAATTCATGACGATATTTTCCGTCAGAGCAGCTTCATTGAGCGCGCAATCAGCAATGTAGAAGAGGCGTTGCGTGATGGGTCGATTTTTGTGGCCATCATTCTCTTCCTGTTTCTGCTGAACTTCCGCACAACCTTTATCACGCTAACGGCCATACCGCTTTCATTTGTCATCACCTTTGTTGTGTTTCATCTGTTGGGGCTTTCCATCAACACCATGACCCTGGGGGGGCTCGCCATCGCCATCGGTGAGTTGGTGGATGATGCCATTGTGGGAGTTGAAAATGTTTTCCGCCGCCTTCATGAAAATCGCCAGCTAAACAAGCCGCTACCTGCGCTGGACGTTATTCGTGCCGCAACCAGCGAAATCCGCAATTCCATTGTTTTTGCCACCATCATTGTCGTCCTGGTGTTTATCCCGCTCTTTGCCTTGCAGGGTATTGAGGGCAAGATTTTCATGCCACTCGGCATTGCTTACGTTGTTTCGATCCTCGCGTCTCTGCTGGTATCGGTTACGGTCAGCCCGGCTCTGTGCGCTTATCTGTTGCCCAGCCTCAATGGAGCACATGAGGGGCGCGAAGGCTGGCTGATCCGTACCATCAAGGCAACTGAGCGCCGACTGCTGGATTTGGTGTTCTCGCGTACGAAACTGGTTTATGGCATTATCCTGTGTCTCTTTCTGGGTGCGGCGGCGACCTATCCCTATCTCGGTAAGGAATTCCTGCCTGAGTTCAACGAAGGCTCCGTAACCATAAATCTGCTCAGCCCGCCCGGCACCAGCCTTGCAGAATCTAACCGCATTGGCTCGCTGGCTGAGCGGCTCATTCTTGAAGTTCCTGAAGCAACTAAAACCGGACGACGCACCGGGCGTGCTGAGCAAGACGATCATGCAGAAGGCGTCCATTCTAGCGAGATAGAGATAGAGTTGGGTCTGTCAGGCCGCAGCCGCCACGAAGTTCTGGCTGATATTCGCCAGCGGCTGGACCAAATTCCCGGCATCGCCGTAAATATCGGGCAGCCCATCTCACACCGCATTGATCACATGATGTCTGGCGTGCGGGCGCAGGTCGCCGTTAAGTTATTTGGCTCGGACCTTGATATGCTCAGACTCAAGGCTGAGGAAATCCGGCAGACGATGGCCAAAGTTCCAGGTGTAGTTGATCTCTTTGTGGAGCGGCAGGTCATGATTCCGCAGCTGCATGTCTTGGTCGATCGTGAGCGGGCCGCCCGCTATGGCCTCATGGCTGGTGAAGTTGCACAATATGCCCAGCTGGCCATGCAAGGCGAGATCGTTACCGAAGTTCTTGACGGCCAGCGCACCTATGCAGTCATTCTGCGCCTCTCTGATAGCTCGCGGCAGGACGTTGATGCCATCAGCCGTATTCCGATTGATGCCGGCTCAGGTGGTATTGTACCGCTAAGTGCCGTTGCTCGTATCGAAGATGCCAAAGGGCCCAATATCATCAGCCGCGAGAATGCCCAGCGCCGGATTGTGATTCAGGCCAACATCGCGGGACGGGATTTGGTGGGTGCCGTAGCTGATATTCAGCAGGCAGTGGCAGCCCAGGTCGAGCTTCCTGCTGGCTACTTCCTGTCATATGGCGGGCAATTCGAGAGTCAGGCAAGTGCCGCAAGGTTAATTGCTTTACTCAGCCTTCTCTCGCTTGCGGGCATGCTACTGGTGCTATATCTGCATTTTCGCAGTGTAAACCTTGCTTTGCAGGTGATGCTTTCAATTCCGCTCGCCTTTGTAGGTGCTATTGCCGGATTGTGGATGACGGGCGGTGTTTTCTCCATTGCCAGCCTTGTGGGTTTTGTTTCCCTCACAGGGATTGCTGCTCGCAATGGCATCATGATGATTGCGCATTATCTGCATCTAATGAAGCATGAAGGTGAAGGCTTTACCAAAGAGATGATCTATCGTGGTACAGCTGAGCGCATTATTCCAGTTCTCATGACCGCGCTAACCGCCTCTCTTGGGCTGGTGCCATTATTAATGTCGCCTGAATTGCCCGGACGGGAAATTCTTTATCCGGTAGCTGTTGTTATCTTTAGTGGCTTGTTCAGCTCGACACTACTTGATCTGCTGCTGCGTCCGCTTGTCTTCTGGCAATTCGGCCGTAACCCCGCCATGTCTCACATCAACCATGTTGCAAAGGAAGCTTAATATGATGAAAACACTTATTGTCCTTTCTATTACGGCCATTCTGGTCGCAGATCCCACTTTTGCTCATAATGGAGAGCATGCGGCAGGAGAACAGCATACGGTGTCTACGGCGCAGGATGTTAAAGGCCTGTGGCAGAAAATTGTAGCTCTTCAGGTTAACTTGACCACTACCAGGCCTGAAGGAATGCATGAACCTACAGAAAAGCTCGTGGGTCTTCTGACTGAGCTGAAAGCTGTAACGACCGGTATGAGCGAGGCACGGCGCATCCGCTTTCATGCAGCGCTGGATCAAGCTATCAGCGCGACAAATGATCTGCATGAAGCCGCTGATGGTGGCAACACGTCCCAGACAACAGAAAGACAGACCCGCATGACGTCAGCGCTCAAGCTGGTTGAAGCAATAGGTGGCGCGGATATTCGGTGAACACTGCTAAATACAGCAAATATATTCCAGTTTTTATTATGCCGGATACTTAGCCCAGAATACTAAGAATAGGAAATTATGCTCAATTTACTGGACTTATTGCTATAGAAGAGCGTGTGTGTACGCGAAGGAGCGTGCATATGGAGCAGAGTTTTGAGCAATTAAATGGGCTGGAAGTTGAGGGTCTGGAATTAGTGGATCTGCGCGAATACTGGGCGCAGGCGTGGAAAACAAAGCCTCACCCGCATATAAGCCGAAAAACGCTAATCCGCAGTCTACAATTCAAAATCCGCGAAGCCCGAGGTATGGGGCTGAGTTATGACCAGCAGACGAAACTCGACCAGTTGGTCAGGGCCTACAAGCGCAGCCGGGCCGAGGGCAGCAAGCGGCAGTTCAGCATCAAATCCGGCACGCGATTCATCAGAGAATATGGCGGTACACGTCATGTTGTGACGGTTCAGGGTGGTGTGTTTGAATATAACGATAAAACCTACAAAAGCCTGTCTGCCATCGCCAGCGAGATAGCTGGCACGCGCTGGAATGGCTGGACTTTCTTTGGTGTCAAGAAGCCTGCGCCGGACCGTTCAGGTGATGTCGCATGAAGCCGCCCGTCAAATACTGCGCAGTCTATACCCGCAAATCGACCGAAGAAGGTCTGGAACAAGAGTTCAACACCCTGGATGCACAACGAGAGGGCTGCCTCGCCTTCATCACCAGCCAGAAAGCCGAAGGCTGGGTGGCGCTACCTGATAACTATGATGATGGCGGCTATTCAGGCGGCAACCTGAACCGCCCAGCACTGCAGCAGCTGATTGCCGATATCAAGGCAGGCAAGGTCAATATCGTGGTAGTGTACAAGATTGATCGGCTGACCAGATCGTTGATGGATTTCTCGAAGCTGGTTGAAGTTTTTGACCAGTATGGCGTGACTTTCGTCAGCATCACCCAGTCATTCAATACCACTACTTCGATGGGACGGCTGACTTTGAACGTGCTACTGTCTTTCGCCCAGTTCGAACGTGAAGTGATTGGTGAGCGTGTGCGCGACAAGATTGCGGCTAGCAAGAAGAAGGGCATGTGGATGGGTGGCAATAATCCGGTTGGCTATCACCGCGTGAATAAAGAGCTGCTACCGAAAGAAGACGAAATTCCCTTTGTCCGTTATCTGTTTGAGCGTTACCTGCAGCTTGGTTCGGTTACAAAGTTGATTTTGGAGATGCGCAGCAAGAATATCAAATCCAGAGTGTGGACATCATCGACCGGCAAAACCTACGGCAATAATACTTATAGCTCCGGTGCACTATACAGCATCCTGAGTAACCCGGTTTATATCGGGAAGATCAAACACCGGGATAAGGTCTATGACGGATTGCATCCGGCTATTATTGATAAAAAGCTGTGGGATGCCGTTCAGGAAAGACTGAGGGACAACACAGTCGAGAGGCGTATGCAACAGCCACGGCAGCAGCTTTTGACCAGCATCATTTATGATGTAAACGGCGTGCGCTACAGCCCGAGCCATACCAATAAGGGTGGACGGCGCTATCGCTACTATATCAGCCAGAATCTACTAAAGGCACGAGAACATCCCGCCACCCTGATGGGGCGTCTGCCAGCAGAGGAAATTGAAGATGTTGTCCGCACCGCCCTGCGGCAGCAGCTCTCAACTTATGACAGCACCGCGCATCTGCTGGGCCTTGACCCAATCAAAGACAGCAAGACGATCGAATCGGTCCATGCACAACGCGATAATATTGATGTGGACAATACCATCCGCCGCGCCTGCCAGCGGGTTGAAGTCGGCGCTGACTTAGCTACTATTACCTTCAGCAGCACGCGGTTGGGGAAATATCTTTCAGAGGCGCTGCAGTTTACTCTGCCTGATATTGCCGCAGAGCTAACGCTAACAATCACAGTGCCGCTCTATATCATACGCCGCTACCGTGGGACCATCACCATCATCGCCGGTGATGAGAAGTTGGCGAAGGATGACCCGTTCAACCGCGCACCACACGAAATCCAGAATTGGGTGAAGGGCATTGCTTGGCGCGACCAGTATTTCCGTGGTCGCAAGCTGGATGTGATTGCCAAAGAAGAGAATGTCGATGTGCGCTACGTTGCACGTATGATCGACCAAACCTTCGACATCCGCTAAAACTGACCTCGCAGAATCCCAACAAAATCAGCGTTTCGATTTTCTCAAGATTGAGTCCGCCGTACTCAAGCGGACTTGCGCTGACCAATACTGAGAAAACGCAGGCAGAATGGGCGTAAATCGCACTTTCTCCAAGTCCGCTTAAGCTACAATCCGCCATTTAGTGGTTCGTTCCGGCGCAACCGCGCGGTTATTTTATCATTCTATGTCAATGACTTAAGTACTGGCTGTGCTCACAGTCACCTGAGAACTTTTCTTCAGCCAGTTCCCTGTTAAACAGGGAAATAACAGGGAATCTTGCGGGTTTCAATCCCCGTAACAGCCAGTCAGCCCGGTCCATCCTACTGCAATAGCTGGATATTTCGGCCCCCACACGCAAAACTGGCCCCAAAATAACAGGGAAATATTTTCAGGTATCAAGGAATTTTATCCCCGCATCAGGGAATCCACCGTCTATATCAAGGCCATAGACGTCCGGTCTTGGGCTATAATGATCACAATCTGATCACATGGTAGCTAACAAGGTGGCGGTTATTATTTAAAATCCAAGATTTTCGCCACAGCTGACCTGCTCCCCTTTGTGTCGCCGGGTGGAAGTAGAGTCCTTGGGTTAAACTAGTCATGTGTGGGCCTGTGTGCAAGTGCCAGTCTGCGCGACCGCAAGAGTCTGGCGCAGACTGGCGCGATAAG
>Ga0255212_1000017_pt1 | contig 113263 bp, 98 predicted proteins | sample Miss_Yuk_RepC_8d_FD_188425 | JGI IMG/M metagenome (GOLD analysis project Ga0255212, IMG submission 188425) | Freshwater microbial communities from Mississippi River, Louisiana, United States - Miss_Yuk_RepC_8d | ecosystem: Environmental > Aquatic > Freshwater > River | place: USA: Louisiana...
TTATCGCGCCAGTCTGCGCCAGACTCTTGCGGTCGCGCAGACTGGCACTTGCACACAGGCCCACACATGACTAGTTTAACCCAAGGACTCTACTTCCACCCGGCGACACAAAGGGGAGCAGGTCACGCTCTTATTAAACTACGACTAGACAAGTGTAGGCGTTTATTTTGCTTGGTGTAGACATAGCCCTGTTTATTTGCGTTGCAAATTACACTTTAGATCAACAAGTGAGTAATGACGATTTCAGAATTTGACAAGATTTAGTATCACCGAATTGAGTCCAGTCCCTTAGTAAGCAGCCAGTTTGATGGGCTGGATAAAAAACACCCCGGTTTTAAGGCCGGGGTGTTTGTGTTTCAGTTGGCTATTTAAGCGCTGTGGCTTAGGCGCTGGCCTTGGGCTCGGTGCCGGTAGCAGCAGCGGCCTTGGGCTTGTCGCCATGGATCAGCAACGGCTGGGCCTTGCCTTCCACCACCTCGGCATTGATCACCACCTTCTCGACGGTGGCCATGCCCGGCAGGTCGTACATGGAATCCAGCAGCAGGTTCTCAAGGATGGAACGCAGGCCGCGCGCACCGGTCTTGCGCTCAATCGCCTTGGCAGCGATGGACTTGAGCGCATCTTCGGTCACTTCCAGCTTGATGTCTTCCATCTCGAACAGACGCTGATACTGCTTGACCAGTGCGTTCTTCGGTTCGGTCAGGATCTGCACCAGAGCCGGTACGTCCAGATCTTCCAGCGTAGCGACAACCGGCAGACGGCCGATGAATTCCGGGATCAGGCCGAACTTGAGCAGATCTTCGGTCTCCAGCTGGCGCAGCAGCTCGCCCTGGCGGCGGTCGTCCTGATTGCGGACGTCAGCACCAAAGCCGATAGCTGTGCCCTTGCCGCGCTGGGCAATGATCTTCTCGATGCCGGCAAACGCGCCGCCACAGATGAACAGGATGTTGGTGGTGTCCACCTGCAGGAACTCCTGCTGCGGATGCTTGCGGCCACCCTGCGGCGGAACCGAGGCCACAGTGCCTTCCATCAGCTTGAGCAGCGCCTGCTGCACGCCTTCACCCGACACGTCGCGGGTGATGGAGGGATTATCCGACTTGCGGCTGATTTTGTCGATTTCGTCGATATAGACGATACCGCGCTGTGCACGCTCAACATTATAGTCGGACGCCTGCAGCAGCTTGAGGATGATGTTCTCAACGTCCTCACCCACATAACCGGCTTCGGTCAGGGTGGTGGCGTCGGACGTGGTGAACGGTACGTCCAGAATGCGGGCCAGGGTCTGGGCCAGCAGGGTCTTACCCGAACCGGTCGGGCCGATCAGCAGAATGTTGGACTTGGCAATCTCAACGCCGTCCTCAGCCTTCTGGGCATTGGCCAGACGCTTGTAGTGGTTGTGAACCGCAACCGAGAGCACGCGCTTGGCGCGTTCCTGACCGATGACATAATCGTCCAGAACGGTCTTGATGTCCTTGGGCATGGGGATGCCTTCGCGGCTCTTGACCAGCGAGGTCTTGTTTTCCTCACGGATGATATCCATGCACAGCTCGACGCACTCGTCGCAGATGAAAACGGTGGGACCCGCGATCAGCTTGCGGACTTCATGCTGGCTCTTGCCGCAGAAGGAGCAGTAAAGCGTGTTCTTGGAATCGCCGCTGCTGGTTGCCTTGGACATCTTATCCTCTCAGTCTCGTTCGGGTGGTGGATATAGTCCACCTCCCCTTCAGCATAAAGCCCCTTTGGTTTGATACAAGGGACCTCTTGAATTAACTGTGCGATCCAGTCTGATTATTCACGCTATAGACCGCATCCGTGCCTAAAAAACCGCACATCATGCTTTGATTTTGGGCATTACACCCAGCTCTTGCGAGCCGGGTGTGCATGATGCCGGCTAAAATGCCATTGGGCTTACGCCTTGGCTTCCGCGCCATCCGGGCGACGCTGGAACACCTGGTCAACCAGGCCCCATTCCTTCGCCTCGTCTGCGGACATGAAGTTGTCACGTTCCAGCGCAGCTTCGATCTTCTCGATCTTCTGGCCGGTGTGCTCATGATAGATTTCGTACAGGCGCTTGCGCAGCTTGAGGATTTCACGGGCCTGAATTTCGATATCGGTGGCCTGACCACGCGCACCACCGAGCGGCTGGTGAACCATGATACGGCTGTTGGGCAGCGCAATGCGCTTACCGGCAGCACCGGCGCACAGCAGCAGCGAGCCCATGGACGCAGCCTGACCCATGCACACCGTGCTGACCGGCGACTTGATGTAACGCATGGTGTCATAGATCGCCAGACCGGCGGTGACAACACCACCCGGCGAGTTGATGTAGAAGGCGATATCCTTGTTCGGGTTTTCCGATTCAAGGAACAGCAGCTGGGCGCAGATGACCATGGCGCTGTGATCGTTCACCTCACCCACGAGGAAAATGATGCGCTCCTTGAGCAGGCGGGAATAGATATCCCATGAGCGCTCGCCGCGCGCGGTCTGCTCAACAACGACCGGCACCAGATTGTTCATCTTGGTGACCAGATCTTCCGGGGTATCCATGTTCCAGCTCATACGTCTCTCCTTGGTGCGCCCAACATCTTGAAAGGCAGGCTATTGTCTACTTCCTGCCTAGCAGGAAATTGGTTTATGAAATGTTACTAAATCGCCCGCTGCAAACTTCAAGCACTGATTAGCAGCTTGCCCGCGCCCGCCGCCCGATTCGCCCGCCCTATCTGCACAAAAACCATCCAGTGCGATGCGGCCGCGCAAAAAGACTCGCGCGCGGGGAAACAGGACCCGAGCTTCTCTATCTCTGTCGGCTCAGCTAGCGCTGACCCTCCAGAGGATAGAGGGGGTAGGGTTTGGGAAGGGGGAGAAAGGAGAGCCCCACCTCTCTCCTGCCCGGGCTTGTTTATTGGCCAGCGCCAGAAAAAAGGCATGGCTCCGCCGGGCTCATTCTCCACCTGTTTAAATTTTCGCGCGCACTAACTGTACTCACCCCGCTGATCAGGCCGGGCGATGATCATGATCCTCTCTGTTGTATGGGCTGTTGAAAGCCAAATAAAAAACCGCCAGCACTACGCGGGCGGTTTGCAAAAGGACGCAATTGTCCTTAAAGAAATCAATGCCACATTTTTGAGCAAAAGTCAAGTTTATTATGGATGGCTAGTTGCGGCAGGCAATGACTGTTAGGGTCTGTACTCACCTATGAAACAGCTCATATCAACGAGTTAATCTGTCATCCCCGCGCAGGCGGGGATCCAGACCATCGCGCGTCTGTGCGTATATGAATATTATGCTCGCTGATTGCTCGCAAAAAATGGATTCCCGTCCGTCTTTGCCAAAGACAACTTTGGCGCGCGGGAATGACTACTATTATAACTTGGTGAGTCCACACCTTAGATAAATAACCACGCCCCGCGCGCCTGCATTTTGGAGAGTTTGAGATGGCCAAGACCCTCGCTGATTATCTGACCTACCTTGATAGCGCTGACTATAAAACGCGACAGGCCGCCGCCCAGCACGCCCTAACGCAGGAAGCCAATTGGCAGTTTGATGCGATCAGCGCCGCGATCGATGCTCACCCCATCGGCCGGCCGATGTCATGCGGCGTAGGACAAACTAAAACTGCCCGCCCCACCCCGGACTATCTCAAAATCACCCGCTATGTGTGTGGGTGAACTGGGCTGTTGAACAACAAAAGACTAGCCTCATAAAATATAAATATATCCAACTTAAATTCATTCTTAGCGGCCAGCCCGCACGCAGCACATAAAAGATGCCGTTCATCACCCGCCGGTCATCAGTCCGGCGCGCCCCGCGCAACCCTGTCGGCAACAGCGGCTCTATCAGTGCCCATTCCTTATCGTCCAAATCAAACCGTGTGCTCATGATCCACCTCCGTGAACCTTGAATCACATCGCCACAGCTATGTAAAGTTATTGGGTACAGACCCTAATAGTCATCAGTCGCTCCCCAAATAAGAATCATCAAGATCAAGGACAAAGGCTGTACGGTCGCTAGCTCGGAAATAAACACCCCAGAGCGGGGCATGAATTGATAACTTCTTGCCGTCAAAGAAATAGTGATACCAAAGCAGTGGTTTAGTGTCGGTTATTGGCGGACGATATTTTCGCGGGATGCGGGTAAATATCAAAACTCCTGCCATTTCAGGGGCAGCGCGGCATATATGGCCATAATCTTCACCAAGACAGGGAATAAGGTCGTGCTTAACCCAAGGCTGCTCAAGGTTTAAATCCGGCGGGTCCCTCGGATGCAAGATCAGCCCATTATGATTGAAGTCAACGAAATTTCTAAGAAACTGGAACAAAAATTTTTCTTCCGCATTTTTTGGTGCGCCATAGATAAGTTTGTCCTCAGTAAAAGACAGGAAGGCGTTCCTGAATTTGACCTGGCTGCGCTCCAACTCACCCCCAAGTGCCCCTTTCGGCAAAATGGGGGTTGTTGACCATACATCAAATTTTACCGGGACAATGTAACCCGCAGTATAACCGCGCGTATGGCCAACCACAAATGGTCTCACCCAGTTGGTATAGCCAAACCAGTCATAGCCATTCCAGTCTTTGGCAAAATCCCATGGAGATGCTGGCATTGGCGCTCGCTCAACGAGAAGTTCATCAAGCCTCACTCCATGATATCCGGCTAAAAGCAAGTCTCTGGATATATATTCATCAACACGCGTTGCCTCATAACCGCCATGAATCTCAAATAAGGACGGCACGGCGATTTCATGCCGACTGAGACGACGTGGTGGCGTATCTTTGGCATCGGGGGCAATATATTTTGGGTCATGCAGATTAAAACGATCAACCAAAGCGCGACATACATTCAAGTCGTTAATTGCAAATAAACGCCCCTTGGATGTTGTCGCTGCCAACGTATCTCCAGTCTGCCCATCAGCCGGAAATGTGTGATGGTTCCAATGGCGATTAATAAATTTGAAGTCGGAATGATAAAAACACCTAATCGTCCGCTCCATCACTAATGGCTCGCCATCGACTGTGAGGTCGGCACGCACATGTACGAGATACTTGGTATTAAGGATGCGTAAGAGCCAAAGGCTGTTTGGGAACGGGTCAACAAACCATTCAACAAAAGTGAGAGCCACTATTGGCAGGAATACTAATCCGGCTAATACAACCTTGGTGGTCTGCCTCCAGCTAATAGTACGGACTGGCTTGGTTTGACTCATGTTTGTTTCCTGTTTTTACTGACCCGCTCAGTATTACTGGATTTCTGCGAGGTGATTTTTGAGCTCGAGCAAGTGTTGAGTGTCCTGCGCTGAATCAATACTGGCATCTGCAATGATATTGTCCTGCGTGTCAGCCATTTTGACGATCGTAACCACGAGCGCCAGTTTGTCTGGATCTTGGAGCTGCCCCAAGCTGTTCTCATCACTGAGTGGAATTTTAATGACAGCCGTTTGCCCGGGTAAAAAGCTGCTGTCCATAGGCTGATTATATATTTTATCCAGCACAGGAGCTGAAGCTTCAGGTTGCGTAAGCAGGGCGTGCAAAAATAAGCGTGAGACAGGCTGATTGAAATTGTTTTTGACGGTTACCTCTAACGCAGGGATAAGCGTGTTTAAATCAGCTGAAGGCGTATTTATAAGGTGCGCGCTGACAACCTCCATAGTCGCCAGCAACATTTGGGCGCTTGCCTGTGTACTCTGGCGATTTTCAACCTCAGTAATAGCGGCGAGCGTTTGCGCTTTGTCGGCTTCCATCTGTTTTTGATGAACCACTTCCCATTCAGCCATCAGTTGTGCGCGCGTCCAGCCATCATATTTGCTCATATACTTTTCCATAAATTCATATGAGTTTTTGATGGGGTTTTTCTTATCTTCATCCGTGATATTGGACTCCATCAGGGATCGTACGGCACGTCCAAATTTTATCTGTTCTGAATCAGGGAGCGTTTCGCCCATGGCATCGATTGAGTGGATGATGGTGCTGTAATTACGGGCGTCGATGCGCGGCTCGGAGAGACGCTGGTAATGGTACAGCAGCACAAGAAGAGTTGGTACCAGCAGGATGGCAATGATGGTGTTCTTGCGTGGCTTGATCATGAGTGCCTGCCTGATGTGTAGATACGGCCAAGAGCAGTGGCCTTGAGCTGACTATACACAAACATGTGCAAACAAAAAGGGCGGGAATAAATCCCGCCCTGATCGATGGTGTGCGCTTGAAAGCTTACGCCTTCTTCGCGGCCTTCTTCTTGGCGGCCGGCTTTTCGTCGCCGTCCACTTCGTCGGCTTCCTGCTTGAGGTCGTCAACGGTGCCGGGCTTGTCAGTGATGTTGACCAGCTCGAGGATGTAATCCACGACCTTGTCTTCATACAGCGGCGCGCGCAGCGAGTTGAGGGCCTGCTCGTTCTTCAGGTAGAACTCGAACACGGCCTGCTCCTGACCCGGATATTCGCGGGCGCGGGCGATAACGGCGCGGCGCAGGTCTTCCTGCGAGATCTCAATGTTCTGCTTGCGGCCGATTTCAGCCAGCAACAGACCAAGGCGCACGCGACGTTCAGCAATGTCGCGATATTCCTTCTTGATCTCTTCTTCGGTGCTGCCCTTCTCTTCCGGATCCGGGCCCTGCTGCTCGCGCTGCTGCCAGATGGTGGCAAACTCGAAGTCTACCATGCCCTGCGGCACTTCAAAGCTGTGCGCTTCGGCCAGCTTGTCGAGCAGAACGCGCTTAGTCTTCAGACGAGCGGCTGCCTTGTACTGGTCGTTCATGTTGATGGTGATCTGCTCCTTGAGCTTTTCAAGGCTGTCGATACCAAAACCCTTGGCGAATTCGTCATCGATGGCTACTTCGCCCGGCTCATGCAGCTCATGCACGGTCACGGCAAACTCGGCCACAACGCCCTGCAGGTCGGCAGCGTGGTAATTGTCCGGGAAGGTGACCTTGACCACGGTTTCGTCGCCCACCTTCTTGCCGACCAGCTGGTCTTCAAAGGTGTCGATGAAGCTGTGGCTGCCCAGCTCAAGCATGAAGCCTTCTGCCTTCATGCCGTCGCGGCGCTCGCCATTGACCTTGCCGTCAAAGTCGATCTTGAGGGTGTCGCCCATCTTGGCGGCGCGCGCAGCTTCAACCTTCTTGAGGGGCTTGCGCATCTTGGCCAGATCGTCGATCGCCTTCTGGACGTCGTCGGCCTTGGCTTCAACCACCAGACGCTCAACGCTGATGGTCTTGAAGTCAACCGGGGTCACGTCCGGCAGCACTTCGAAGTCGAGCGTGTAGGACAGGTCCTTGCCGTCTTCAAAGGCTTCAACCTTGACCTGCGGCTGCATGGCGGGGCGCAGATTGCGCTCGGTCATCAGGTCGCGGGTGGCGTTGTTGATGGCCTGTTCGAGAACTTCACCCTTGACGGAATCGCCATAGCGCTGACGGATCAGGTCAACCGGGGCCTTGCCAGGACGGAAACCGGGCAGACGCACGGTCTTGCTCACTTCAACCAGCTTGAGCTCAACCTGCTTGGCAATTTCATTCGCCGGAATGGTCACGGCAAATTCGCGCTTCAGGCCTTCAACTTTTTTCTCGGCGACGTTCATCATTAACTCCAAAGAGATCATCATATGGTGCGGGCGGAGGGACTTGAACCCACACGACTTTCGTCACTGGAACCTAAATCCAGCGCGTCTACCAATTCCGCCACGCCCGCGCGTTTCGGGTGGGCGTTTCTAGCACGCCGCCCGCACATTGCGAACAGGTATTTTTAGTTGATTATCAGGGGATTAGCGCGGCCGGGCTGATAAAACCGCCTCGTTAAAGCCCAATTGAACACCGGCGGGGAGCGTTTTTTGCCAGTTTTGCAGGGCGCTGTTGATGCGATCAGACGCGTTCTAACGCTGGCTTATCATCTGGTTCGGGCGCGGCCGGGGGTTGATGACCGGCAGCTTCAGGCGGCTGGTTTTTAAGGTCATACAGATAATTAAGCAGCAATGGCAGATTGCTGATGAGATCTTCCGCGATGAGGCCAGGGCCAAAGTCATACGCGACCGCGCCATGCATCCATGCCCCCGCCGCCGCAGCGAGGAGCGGCGGCATGCCCTGCGCCATTAGCCCGGTAATGAGACCGGCCAGCACATCCCCCGCGCCAGCAGTCGCCAAGGTGGGCGGCGCGTTGGTGTTGAGGATGCAGGTGCCATCCGGCGCTGCGATGACAGTGGTAGCGCCCTTGAGCAGCACGATGGAACCACTCGATACCGCCGCCAGACAGGCCCGGCGCAGCGCATCACCACGCGTATCAAACAGGCGGTCATACTCCCCATTATGCGGGGTCATGACGGTGTGCGGGCGCAGCTCGGCCAAAATCTCACTGCGATGACCAGCAAAACTGCTGATACCGTCGGCGTCCAGCACGGTGGGAATATCGGTGCGCAAGGCGCGCAGGACATCGGCCCGCACGTCTTCCGAGCGGCCCAGACCCGGCCCGATGCAAATGGCACTGTAATTGGTGGTAGCGAGCAAACGGCCCCACGCCTCAGCATCAGCTAACTGGTGGACGATGCAGCTTTCAAGATCGATCCGGTAAATGTCAGCCGATTCAGCTGGCGCAGCGACTTGCACCATACCCGCCCCTGCCCGCTGCGCAGCCCGCGCGGCCAGACGGGCGGCCCCGGTCATCTCGGCGCCGCCAGCAATCAGCGCAACGCCGCGCGAATATTTATGATCGTGCAGCTGCGGCTCGGGCAGCGCGTGCAGCCACAGCTCCGGCCCGTTTTCAAACAGGTTGGGCTGGATGATGGAATAGATGTCCGGCGCAATGCCAATATCCGCCGCCACCACTTCGCCCGCGTGAATGCGGCCCGGTAATAACAAATGCCCCGGCTTTTTACGGGCAAAGGTCACCGTCAGGAACGCCATGGGCGCGCCGCCGAGCAGCTGCCCGGTATTGCTGGCAATGCCGGAGGGAATATCAACCGCGACAACCGGAATGCGCTTGTCAAATAAAGTGGTGTAGAGTGAGGCCAGATGCGCGGGAATATCGCGCTCACAGCCCACGCCAAAAACAGCATCCACCACCAGCGCGGCCTGATCGCAGCAATCACGGGTGATGGGCTCGGTCGGCCCGTCCCATACGGCCAGCGCTTGGGCCGCCGCCCCTTTAAGCTGATCGGCCTCGCTGAGCAGCGCTACAGTCACGCTCCAGCCCGCTTCTTTAAGCTTGGCAGCGGCTACCAAGCCATCGCCGCCATTATTGCCGGGGCCTACCAGCACCACCACCTGACACGGCGCGATGCGGCGCATGATCTCGGCCGCGACCGCTTCACCAGCCCGCTGCATGAGCTTGAAGACATATTCCCCCTGATGTGCGGCCAAGGCATCGACCACGCGCACCTGCTGCGCAGTCAACAAAGCCAAGGCACTGCCCGCCTGCGCGGCTAGCGGATGAGGAAGGCAGTCGGGAGCCGATTGAAGGGCGGAGTCGCTCATGCGCGCATTGTGAGCTGATTTGCGCCGCCGTCAACGGCGAGTATTAATCTTCGTCAACGGCAGGATTAATCTTCGTCAGTCATGTATAGCTGAGAGTGAGATTTACGGATCAAAAAAGACTAAATCAACAGAACAGGTCATTCCCGCGCAGGCGGGAATCCATGATTAAACCCGGCCTGTTGCTGAAATAGATTCCCGCCTGCGCGGGAATGACTACGTGAGGTACAGGCCCGAATAATCAATTCAGCGCGTTATATGAGCCAAGCGCAGCTCATATCAGCGTAAAACCGAGGTCTGCGGACGCAGCGGCGCATATTCCAGAATGTTCAGCCCGGTTTTGAGATCGGGCTGCGGCAGGATGAACGCCGGTACGGCAGATTCTGGCGGCAGCGTGAACAGGTCAGCCGCCCGCTGCGCTGGCTTGCCATTGCGGTACGGCGGCAGCGCCGGTTTGACCGGTTTGGGTGCGAGCGAGCCGGGCACATGGCCGGAATATGTGCGGTCGAGCAGCTTCTGGATGGCTTCACGCCCGGCCAGCAGATAGCCTGCCGCAACCGAGCTGGTAAAGCGGTCCTTGGGGCCCGCATCAAACAGCAGATTTTGCATGACGACGACAACCTTGGGCCCGAGCGTGCAGGCACCAAAGGCACCACGCACATAACCGGCGCTGTTGGCGCGGCGGGCGTTAGCGTCGCTGCTCTCACCATTGGTGCCGCTCTTGCAGGCCACTTCCAGCGGTGAACCATCGGGATAGGTAAAGACACCGTACAGACGGCGGAAAGTGCCGTTGGGGTCCTCTACCGAGTTGCGGCCCAGTAGCAGGGTGTGCTTGGCCACCAACGGGTCAACCACCTGCGGATTGGTACGGCCATTGGTGACGATGGTGGTGGGATGCGGATTGTTGGGGTCTTTGGCCTGCGGCGCAAACTCCAGCTGGTCAAAGCGGGCCAGTGACACGCGGTGACCACCATTGAGCATGGTGCCAAGGAAGTTGGCCACGCCTTCGGCACTGTTACCTTCTACGCCCAGCACGCGGGCCAGCGAGTAGGCTTTGTGCTGATAGGGATAACCCCAGCTGCGCTTGATGTTTTGCACTTCGATCGAAGCTGCCTTTTGCAGGGCAATGGTAATGGCGCGGTTTTGTGCCCGCACCTGACTGGGGCGGCGACGCCATTTATCCATCTCCACATGATCGGCATAGCTGGCGGCTGTGGCCTCATCAATGCTGATCCCCGGATGCGCCAGGCGCTGCTTGACCAGCAACATGGCATACGCACTTTGCGGGCGCTTGGTACCTTTGGGAAAAGCCAGCCCCACGCGGTCGTTAAGGTCAAACCGGTAGAAACGGGCATTGGGGTCATACTTGCCGGATTCATAGCGCTTGTGCAGCGCCTTGAAGTCGACACCATTCAGCTGTTTTTTATCGGCCGTATGGCTGCGGATAAAGTCACGCATCGCAGGCAGCTCATTGCCTGGATGACGTACGCCATAGAGCGCGGCCAGCTGCTCGGTACGGCTGAACCAGCGCACATCCGGCTTGGCGGGTGGCGGCGTCTCACGCAGCAGATTGGCCAGCTGCTCTGTGCCTGCTTCTGTGCGGTCCTGCAGCTGGGCTGCTGTCGCGCCATTGGCGATCAGAACCGAGGCAATATCCACCATGCGGCGCGGCGCACTCAGGGCGTGAATCTCGGCCAGCTTCTTATCATCTGGCAATGTGGCGGCTTTGGCTGAGGGCTGGAAATTGTCTTTGATATAACCGACCATCTCATCATAGCTGGCATCCGGCTTCATGCTGTAGAGCAAAACGCCGAGCGATGTGGCCGAGCCGCTGGTGCGGCCAGCCATGTAACGCAGCATGGCACCTGCATCCATACCGGTCATCAGCTTGTCGGCACGCTCCATGAAACGCACGCCGTCTTCCTCATGCGTGAAGCGGTTCATCAGATTGATGCGGGCGTCCTGCACCTTGGGGTCTGGACTGTTGGGATTGAAGATATCCTGCGGGGTGCCCAGCACATTCCAGGTAATGAACATGTCATTGTCATAAGCAATGCGCGCCCAGGCGGCATTGATGGAGCCAGCCAGCGCGGTGTTCATGTTATAGGTTTTACCAGCGCCGATATTTTTGAAGTTCTGCGGAGTCCATCTGCCGCCACCGGTAAAATAGCTGCGCGGCGTGCCAGAATAATCCATCTCCGAGCGTACAGCCGTCAGCATGCCATCCAGCGAATGATCCTTGGCGGGGTCGAGCATGTATTTAACGCCCCAGCTGGTCAGCGCATCTTCGCGGTGGATCGGCATAGCCGCCAGCTGCTCCGGTGTTTTGCCGGTCAGCTGGCTGTGCAGGCGCTGGGTGAGCACCAGACGTACAGCCCCCTCTTGCCACTTTTCGATCGAGCCGAAACTGACCTTGCCGCCCTTGTTAAGGTCAAGCGCGCCGGGATAGGTATCGGTACTGATGCGGGTGACCCAGCGGCCATCATCGGTCTGGGCAATAGCGGTAACGCCGCGCACAATGCGGCCCACATTCTGCTCGTTAAAGCGGTACTCACCCATCAGGCCTTTCTCGGCGGCCACTTTGGGGTCGAGCATGGCAACGGCATCGTCATGCAGCTTCTGGTTGAGATCACCATAGAGTGTGGAGCGCACCGACATGTCAAAGCGGTCCATGCGGAACAGGCGGTCATCCCCCGACAGACCAATATAATTGGCCACATAATTGTTCATGGAGAGGATGAACTTTTCTGACGCCGGACGCACCGGCAGCGCCGGGTTTTTGCCCAGCTGCGTGCCGTCCAGTTTGACCTTGGCGACCATGTCGGCAAAGTTTTGGGTAATCACACCATCGGCCACGAACTTGGGCAGATACACCTCATTGATGCGCCTTTGCGTGCTTTCCCAACGGCGCGGCTGCTTCTCACCCTTGCTAACGCGGGCCTGCAGATTGGCGGCCGGGCCTTCCCACGACTTCATCAGCGTCAGCACCTGGCGGAACGCTTTGGCGGTCTGCGGGTTTTCCCATTGCGGGGTGCCCCAGTCCTTGCGCAGGACGCTGTCATAAGTGGTGTTGCCAAACACCACGGCCATGCCTTCACGCAGGCCAATCAACTCGCCGGTCAGGGCATGACCTGACATGGGTACCAGATTGATATATTGCAGGAAGTGGGTTTTGCAGCGCTCGGTTGTATCGGCACCATAGCGGTAGGTATCGATCGAGGCGGCATCGATCTGCTCCAGCTTGTTGAAGATACCGTGTGTGCGGCCATCTTCCGAGCTGAGCTGTTTAATCTTCTGCACCGCCATGCCGGAACCGCCAGACTTGCCCGGCCAGAGATGCATTTGTTGCGCTGCTGCTTTACCTGTACGCAGAATATCAACACCGCAATTATAGCTCGGCTGATGCGAGTCAAAATCGAGCAGGTTTTTATCTTCGATATTGGTGGCCAGACGCTGGATGATGACGGGGATCTCGTCAAAGGTCTGATACGGCGCTGGGCGGAACGACTTGGCGTTATACAAAGTCTCGCCGCTGGCATCGCTAACCATCAAGCCCGGATTGAGCGGACGATCAAAAATCGGATAATGATGCTTCCACAGGAAGGAAAACTGCTGCCACTTCTTTTGCGGCGTGATGTGGTCGTTATGCTTGGCGGCACTTTCGCGCGCCTGCAGGATAACGTCATAGCCCAGGCGGTGATCGACCGCGCTGTTGGCGGGCGGTGTTTCATTAGTCACGCGGCTGCCAAAATAACCCTTCACCACAGCCCCGTAATAGCGGGACATGAGTGGTGAGGCCACGTTCATCTCGTAATGCGCGCCATAGCCAAGGCCGGCAACCGCAACCGTGCCCAGCGTCCATTTGGCTGCGCGCTTCCAGTTGATGTCAGGGGCAAGGCTGACTAGTTGCGACAAATGTGCAGAGCGCCAGAGAGAGCCCTCGGCGAGCTTGTTTTTCAAATCCGACATGTTGGCTGCACCTCCTGAGCGCGGCCGTAAACGTGGCTTTTAAAACGTCATCCCAGAACTTACTATTCCCGTGTACCTGCCCGCCGGTGCGGACATGTGCTCCCTTTTATATAGTTACGCATTGATAGTCCTGCGTTGGGGCAAAAAGCAAGAGGGAGCCTGTTGTGCAGCCCAGCACGTGATTAACCAATTGGTTAACACCTGCCCCTGCGAACATGAATGCAACACATTGAAAGAACATGACTATTTTTTAACCCAAGAAGTTGCCAGCCGTCAGCGTCTCTATTAACGAGGATGGAATGAATCAGGAGCCGTCATCACCGAGCGAGGATGACCTGCTGCGCAGCGCGCAAGCGGGCGATGCCCTGTCGTTCGGATTATGGATTGAACGGCAATATGATTTCATCTACCGCCTCGCCTATCGCCTGCTGGGGCACAAGATGGATGCTGAAGACCTGACCCATGATATATGCCTGAGCCTGCCGGACAAGCTGCGCAAATTTTCTGGCCGTGGCAGTGCGCGCGGCTGGCTGGCTCAAGTGGTGCTCAATGCCGGGCGCGACCGCCTGCGCCAGCGCGGCCGTCTGGCAACGAGCTTGCTCAATGAAGAGATCAGCGCCAGCTCAAACGATAATCCGGCCGAGGCGGTTTATTTACAGCAGGTGCTGACGGTGATGAAATCGCTGCCTGAAAAATCCTGCCATGCCTTGCTTCTGGCGGCAGAAGGCCTAAGTACGGCTGAAATGGCCACGGCCTTACAATGTAGTGAAGGCACTGTAGGCTGGCGGGTGTCCACCGCCCGCGCGGAACTGACCAAACGATTGACGGAGGAGCGCCATGCTGCCACCCGATGATCCCCTGACCCTCTTGCAGAGAATGGAAATTCCGGCGCCGGATGCCACCCGCCGGGCCGATAGCCTGCTCAAGGCCAATCTGGCCTATCGCCAGAAATTTGCTGACGGCCCCCAAAAATCCGGCTGGCTGGCACGTCTCTTAGGTAGATCACCCTCTACCAAGGAGCATGTCATGAGAAAAATCAGCCTTACCCAAGGTGGTGTGTTTGCAACCGTTGCCCTCATCGCTCTGGCCACCGCGCTGGATTATACGCAGCCCAGCCGCCTGCAGTATTCAGGCCCGGTTGGTTATGCGCAATATGCTAAAACATCCGCACTTGTGGATGATAAATCCGCTCGGCCTACTTATACTCAACTTTCTGACTCTATCGACAATGTCCGTGGTTCTGTTGGAATCAGCTTGCCCTCTGCCCGCGAGATGCTCTCCAGCCTGTCACTGAAGGGCGCGATTGATGCCGCAACATCAGGCCCGTCAGCGCCAGTTGCAAGCAGGCCTGCAGAAATGGCTGATGCTGAACGCAAGGTTGAATCATTTGCATCCGCAAATGTGACTCCCATGCCTGCCCCCGTGCCATCGGTAGCTATGGCTCCTGTGGCCCCTGGTCTGCCGTCTGACGGGCTGATGCAGCCGATGGTTGCTGAAGGTGGCGACAAGTTTGCCAATCTGCCGGATCAGACGATGCAGGAGGTTGCGCAGGCGCCGGTCTCCACCTTCTCGGCTGATACAGACACCGCCTCTTATACGGCTGTACGCCGGATGATTGAATTTGGCCATCTGCCGCCCGCCTATGCTGTGCGCACAGAGGAGTTCCTCAACTACTTCCATTACAATTATGCATTGCCGGAAGACCGCAGCCAGCCGTTTGCGCCGACGGTTGCTGTGTACCCCAATCCGTGGAACCCGCAGACCAAACTGATGCATGTGGGGATCAAGGCCTATGACCTGCCGGCTGAGACACGCAAACCTGTGAATCTTGTACTGCTGATTGACGTCTCCGGCTCGATGTCCTCGCCCGATAAGCTGGAACTGGCCAAAAAGTCGTTTGCCCTGATGCTGGACAAAATGCAGCCGAGCGATGTGGTGAGCATTGTAACCTATGCCGGTTATGCGGGCATAGCGCTGCCGCCGACCAGTGTTGAAAACAAAGACCGTATCCTTGCCGCCCTAAATTCACTGAGTGCCGGTGGCGGTACGGCTGGCGCGGCTGGCCTTGAAACGGCCTATACGCTGGCCAGACAGAACTTTAAGAAGGATGGCGTCAACCGCATTCTGCTGGCGACCGATGGCGACTTTAATATTGGCACCAGCGCACCCGGCGGCGTGGCGGCGTATGTAGCGCAGCAGCGCAGCTCTGGCGTGTTCCTCTCGGTGCTTGGCTTTGGCATGGGCAATTATCAGGACGCTACCATGCAGGCCATTGCCCAGAACGGAAACGGCGTGGCCGCTTATATCGACAGCCTGAGCGAAGCGCGCCGCGTGCTGGGTGATGAGCTGACCAGCACCATGTTTACCGTGGCCAAGGATGTAAAATTCCAGGTGGAGTTTAATCCGGCGGCGGTGAAGTCTTATCGTCTGCTGGGCTATGAAACCCGCGCCCTGCGCCGTGAGGACTTTAATAACGACAAGGTGGATGCCGGTGAAGTTGGCGCTGGCCATGAGGTGACGGCGATTTATGAGATTGTGCCGGTCGGTACAGTTCTGAAAGAGCCGAATGACAGCAGCCTGCGCTATTACAGCCCGGCTGAAGGCGTAGATGCCAGCAGCCGCCAGACGGACGAAGCCCGCGCCAATGAGCTGGCCTTCCTGCGCATTCGCTACAAGCTGCCGGATGCGGATACCAGCCAGCTGATCGAGCGTCCAGTGACCCGTGCGGATGAAAAAGACAGCGTTGCTGAAACCTCTGCCGATACGCGCTTTGCAACGGCAGTGGCCGGGTTCAGCCGCCTGCTGCGGGGCGCACAGGGTGTGTATAACTTCGGTTATGCCGATGTCGCGACACTGGCCCAAAGCGCCCGTGGGGACGATGGTAATGGCGAGCGTGGCCGCTTCATTGAACTGGTGAAGAATGCTGGCGCCATTGCAGGCACACAACCCAAAAGCCGTGAGGATGGCGGTGTAGCCTTCCCCCCGCCGCAGTAAAACAGACGGAATGAAAAACCCCGCCAGACCGATGGGTGCGTGGCGGGGTTTTTTCATGTTTCCGTAATTGGAAAATGGGGAGGCTGACGGGGGTCGAACCCGCGACAACCGGGACCACAACCCGGTGCTCTACCAACTGAGCTACAGCCTCCATCCGGCACTTATCCGGGCCGCTTTATTGGCAGCTCTCACCCGGTTTCGTCAAGGATTTTTGTAGTTTAGCATAAAAATTTCGCGATGCACAAAATATTTGACCGTTATCAAGGGCGGTGATACCGAGAAAGCGGTTAATTGTTAACCGCTTTCTCATGGGATTCACAGGGAGATTTTATCATGGCGTCAATCAAGGACGGCAAAGGTCTAATCAAGTTCATGGAAGAAAACGGGGCAAAAGACCTCGATCTTCGTTTCTCCGACATGCGCGGTGTCATGCATCACCTGACCTACCATATTGATGGTCTGGATGCTGACCTGCTCAATGAAGGTATCATGTTCGACGGCTCGTCGATCTCGGGCTGGAAGGCCATCAATGAGTCTGACATGATCCTCAAGCCGGACTTTGCCACCGTTCGTTTTGACCCGTTCGCCGCTATGCCCACCGTCATGATTTTCTGTGACGTGTATGAGCCTTCGACCGGCGCACCCTATACCCGCGACCCCCGCTCCATCGCCAAGGCGGCTGAAGCGTATGTGAAGAAGAGCAAGATGGGCGATACTGCCTTCTTTGGCCCGGAAGCCGAGTTCTTTGTGTTCGACGACGTGAAATTCAAGGTGGACAGCAATGAAGTGAGCTACAAGCTCGACAGCATTGAAGGCCCCTACAACACCGACCGCCATTATGCCGAAGGTAATATGGGTCACCGCCCCACCGTTAAGGGCGGCTATTTCCCGGTTGGCCCGGTGGATAGCGCACAGGACCTGCGCGGCGAAATGCTGTCAGTTCTGGCGAGCATGGGCGTGAGCGTTGAAAAGCACCACCACGAAGTGGCCTCGTCCCAGCATGAGTTAGGGATCAAGTTCGATACGCTGGTCAATTGTGCCGATGCCATGCAGCTCTACAAGTATGTGGTCAAGAATGTAGCGCACGCCTATGGCAAGACCGCCACCTTCATGCCCAAGCCCATGTATGGCGATAATGGCTCGGGCATGCACACCCACCAGAGCCTGTGGAAGGACGGCAAGCCGCTGTTCGCTGGTAAGGGCTATGCCGGCCTGTCGGATACCGCTTTGTATTACATCGGCGGCATTATCAAGCATGCCAAGGCGCTGAACGCTTTCACCAACCCCACCACCAACAGTTACAAGCGTCTGGTGCCGGGTTATGAAGCGCCGGTGCTGCTGGCGTATAGCTCGCGTAACCGCTCGGCCTCCTGCCGCATCCCCTACACCACCAGCCCGAAGGGCAAGCGTGTTGAAGTCCGTTTCCCGGATCCGACCGCCTGCACCTATCTGGCCTTTGCCGCCATGCTGATGGCCGGTCTTGATGGTATTGCTAACAAGATCCATCCGGGTGAAGCGATCGACAAGAACCTGTACGAGCTGCCGCCCAAGGAACTGGCCAAGGTGCCCAATGTCTGCGGCTCGCTGCGCGAAGCCCTGCAGGCACTGGAGAAGGACAACGCCTTCCTCAAGAAGGGTGACGTTTTCACCGATGACCTGATCGATGCCTATCTGGGCCTGAAGTGGGAAGAATGCCTCGCTTACGAGACCATGCCCCACCCGATCGAGTACAAGATGTATTACAGCGCCTAAAGCCGGCGTTTATACCAGATCAAGGCCGCAGCTTCCCCTGCGGCCTTTTTCACGGCCTTTTTCTTTGGCGCAAATCAGCCTATATCAGGTCTATGTCTGATTCCGATGTTCTTGCTGTGCCGTTTAAAACCGCTGCCTTGCGCGGCATCTCCTTACGTTGCCCCAAATGCGGCGAAGGCAAGTTGCTGCGCGGCTATCTGGGCCAACAGGACAGCTGCAGCGCCTGCGGTGAAAAGCTCGGCCAGATCCGCGCGGATGATGGCCCTGCCTGGCTAACCATTCTGCTGGTGGGGCATATCCTCGCGCCGATTATCCTGACACTGGAAGAAAAACAAAGCATGGGCATGGCGGCTGAGATTGCCCTCATCATGGCGCTCGCTATTATCCTGATCGCCGTGCTGCTGCCGCGCTGTAAGGGCGTTTTTATTGGCGCCATCTGGGCCAGCCGGCAGGCGAAATAAGCAGGCCGCACGCCCCCTATCTTAACTTTATGCATTAACCATAGATGTTTTTGACTTCGGCACTAGCAAACAGATAGTCTTGCCGCATAATTTAGCGATTTGCGAACAGGACAGACCATGCCGAATATTCAAAAAATGCGTGACCAGTTCATGCATCTGGTTCACACCACGCCGATTGAAGTAGCGATTGGCGCTGTGGCGGGTGGTTTGGTACTGGGTGTTTATAGTTATCGCGATAATATTGCGCACTCTGGCGAGCGTCCGGTGGGATATTCGGAAGTTGGCAAAACCGTAAAAGCCTTTGCCAAGGAAGGTAAAACCCTTTCCCCCGTGATGATGGCTGGTGCGCATTGCAGCGATGGCCTGACCAAAGTGAATGAAGCCAACAATCTGGCGTTTGAACGCGGCAATGACCATGATGTCTTTGCCTCTGAGCTTGAATATAAGATGGAACCCGCCTTGAAGGTTCACCGCACAATTCCGGAAGAAGCAGCTGCGATGAATGGCGTGATGCCGGCAGCGCTTAAAGCCCTCGACAAGTATAGTCAGGCTCTGCGGGCCCTGCCGCCGATTTCAAGCACACTGGATCGCATCTGGTCCCACAGCTCGCGGGACGTTTATGAAACCTATCCCTGCACTGAAACCTATACTGATTCAAAAGGTAAGACGCAGACACGTTGGACCACCTGCCAGCGTTACGACCACACGGTTCACACTTATCGTTATGATGAGGACGCCGCCGCACAGGCAACGACCAGCCTGAACGGCTACCTAGGAACTCTACCAGACCTGGCCGTGGATGTGGCGTTTGTTCAGTCCAAAGAAACTGACCCGGATAATGAATATGCGGTTGAACGCAGCTACAAGCGCGAGTTAGATGGGCGCCTTCCCAGCAAGGCCGAGGTGTTGGCTAAATCAAACCTGTTTATTACTGCATCCAATTTCTTCCGTAAGCATGATGCACTGCAAAGCAACCAGCAACAGCTTAAACCCCTGACCCAGCAATGGGCGCAGATGTTTCCGTCTGAGCATGATTACCGCTATTCCACCCATAGCTCTTTTGATGACGGCCCGCCCGGTTATCAGCTGGTCAATCGCCTGCTGAGTACCACCCGCACGATAGAGTTGGATGCCAATAGTGTTGTGGGCGGCCTGCAGCAATGCCAGACGCAGCTCAACCAGATTGTCGCGCTGAACAAGGAATATATTGGCGTTGTGAAAGACCGTAAGCCCGGCCGTAACCCGGATGATATCCGCGCAGATATCATCACCGCGCAAGAAACCGGCTATAACGCCTATTTCAGCGAGGGGCCCAAGCAGGACCCCTTCAGCGTGCTGGAAGTGACCGGCTTTACCATGGGCGGTCTGCTGGCTGGAGGGCTGTTGGGTTTGGGCGCAGACCAGTTAATCGCCAGACGGCTGCAGCGCCGCCGTTTTGAGAGCGAAGGTGAAACGCCCGTACGCTCGGCCTATAAAGGCCCGCGCTTTTGATAATAGGCGGCGCAGGCCTGTGCAGCCTGCTGGAAAGCTGACAGGTCAGTCAGATAGTCAGCATCAGATGGCAATAGGTGGCCAAGTGCGAACACGCCGCCGGATTGCATAATCCCGCCCGGCAACATGGCGTTATCCGCCAGATCGAAATTCTCCAGCTTATGCCCTAGCCGATTATGCACATGCCCGGCCTGATCTGTTGCGATTGGGCCCAGCTGATGACTCTCCATATAATCCTGCAGCCGCGCAATATAAGTGCGGCGATCATTGCTATAGGCAAAACAGGGCCGCCCTAGCGCGCGCATAAAGCCAAGCTCATACACAGTACCGGCATCAGCACTCGGCCCGTTCCACGGTGTGAGATTGGCAATGACGGCATCACAGCTGCGCATCAGCTCTTCATTGGCGGCAGCAATTGCATAACCCAAGGCTGATGGGCTATGCGTACTAGCGTCCAGCTCGTTATCCATGGGGTGCAGACCAACAAGGCCAAGCTGCGCACAGATTTGCTGCTTGGCAGCCGCCAGCGTGGCCGCCTGCGGTAAAAAGACATCCGGCCCGGCCAGATAAATGCGCGGTGTTGTGGTCATGGCTGTTCCTGTGCTGATCGAACAGCACACCATAACGTGAAGCAGCCTGAGCGGCGATGCATTTTTCTTGGCCAGCTCGGCAAACCGCTTTATCCTGCCTTCCATGTCCAAGGTCATTTTCTGCCTAGCGCTGCTGTTTGCCCTGCCCGCCATTCCCGCATGGGCTGGCCAGAATGAGGCCCGCGCCGTGGCGCTGGCGAGTGGCTGCAAGCCCACCAAGATCGATATTGTGCGCCAGACTTTTGGCACCAGCGCGGCCGTCACCTACAAGATTGCGTGTGAAAACAAGGTACCGCCTGCCGCTGGCAGCGCGGCTGCCCAGCCGCCTACCGTAACCGTTCGCTGTCAGGGCAAGCTCTGCACGCAATTTTAATAATTATTAACACCCCGGCGGCACAGTATCTGCATAGATAGCGCTAGAGGTATTCTGATGCGGAAATTCCTGCCGATTGCGATTCTGGCCCCCGCTTTGGCCCCTGTTCTGACTGGCTGCGGCTTTGACCCGCTCAGCGGTGCGGCGGTCGCGTCGAATGTCGCCATGGGCGGCGCGACGGTGGTGAGCTATTCGGTAGTGGGGCAAAGCCCGGTAGATTATGCGCTGTCTGAATACCGGCAGAAGAATTGCGATATCCGCAACCCCAAACGCTATGGCCATTATTGCGTTGATCCGCCTGCCCCGCTGGTTGAGCCAGCGGTTTATTGCTACCACACGCTGGGTACACCTGATTGCAGCAGCATGATCGATCCGCATAATAACGGCCAGCAGCCGATTGTAGGCCCAGGCTACCTGCCCTATACCGCTGGCCAAACTGCACAACCGGTTAAATACGATTCAGCGCCTACGGCTTTAGTGCCGCCACCGCCTGCTATGCCAGTGAGCAATGATACGCTGACAGAATCGGATAACGACCTGAAGCCCGCTCACGGCGCACTTCCGGCCCAGACCGAGACGGACCCGGTCAAACGTGGTGATTTCAAATAACGCTTAAACGCGCTCGCCGCGCTTATACTGAAAAGCCGCCGCCAGCAGCTTCATGGTGGAGACATGGCGCGCACTCGCCGCTGGCCGCTTGGGCGGCGGGGCCAGCCCGACATCCTGCGTCGCCTTCATCGGGTTATATTTACCGCCGAGCAGCGCAGCAGCTTTGGCGGCAGTCGCCGGAGAAATGCGGTCTGGCGTGGGCGCCGCTGACTTGGCCACAGGCTGCGCAGTGCCGCGCAAGGCCCGGTCAATAGCCTGCGCCGTGACGGCTTTGAGGAATGGGGCGATCAGTTCACGCAGCAGCTCATCATCGGACAGTACATTTTTGAGCAGAACCTGCTGCGCCAATTGGCGGTTTCCCTGCGCTGCCGCCAGCGCCTTGGCAACTTCCTGATCGATACGTGACGCCATGATACTTGCTCCCTCGCCTGTATAGGGTAAGAATATACCTGATGCGTATTGATTTCTACGGCGATTTGACATGTCCCTGGTGCCACCTTGGCTGGCGGCGCCTACACACCGCTTTGGCCCAGCGGGCTGAAAAGGCCGGGCCGGGCCAGCCGCCTCACGTCATCTGGCGGCCGTACCAGTTGAACCCGGATATTCCGGTGACCGGGGTTGAGCGGCAGGATTATATGCTGCGCAAGTTCGGCAATGCCGAGCGCGTGCGCGAGGTTCAGCACGCGGTTGAAACCGCCATGCGGGCTGACGGCATTCACGTTAACCTGCACCGTATCAAGATGACGTCCAACACCTATCTGGGCCACCGCCTAATGGTGAAAGCCCAGCGCCGCCACAAGGCCGATGTGCTGCTGGGGGAAATCTTTGTCGCCTACTTTGTGCAAGGGCATGACATTGGCGATCCGGCTGTACTAAAGCAGATTGCCCTGAAGGCCGGGCTTGATGAACGGCTGGTGGATGCAGAGCTGGCCCGCCACGACCCCGACCCTGATATTCTGGCCAGCGAGCAGGATGCGCGCCAACTAGGTATTCGCGCGGTGCCCTATGTGTTATTTGACGGCAAATACAGCATTGCCGGCGCACACGACCCAGTGGCGTTCATGCCGCTGATTGATATTGGCCTGCTGGGTGTGGAGTAAAAAGCGTTATCGCGCTTGGCGTAGCGGAATGATCTCGGCCTGCGATTGGTAGCTGGCGTGCCAGCCCTGCACTTGCTCAAGCACTAAGGGGTGCGTGGCGCTCAGGCGCAAGGTCTCGCGGCAGCCAGCCGGTACAGCCTCCGCCGGCATAATCAGACCACGGCTGACCAGCGCCGCTACAACTTCGGCCAGCGGGCGGCCAATGCCAACCGCCGTCTTGAGCAAAGCCAGACGCAGCATGGCGGGCGTATAGCCAAAGCGCGGCTGAATGCCCAGATCAGTCTTGAAAATTTCCATAAGGTCGGCGCCGTAGGGGTCGAGCTCGGCATCGATATCGCCGGGCATGCTGACACGCGGCAGCGGCACCGGCATCCAGCCCCAGCTGGCCGCCAGACAGGCATGCGGATAGGAGATCAGCTCACGCTCGGCCATATCCAGCACACGGCCGCGCAGCGCCGCCAGCCACGGCTTGGGGAATGCGTCCATCGGCGCGCGCAGGCCCATTTCAACCAGCGCATCCACTACTTTAATCAGCGGTGCACCAGAGAGAAGCGAGGCGGCATAACAAGCGTTGGAAATTTCTTCAGGAAGCCCCTCATGGCCCAAAGCCTGCATGAAGAGCCGACGCCAGAGCGGGCGCGGATCACCAGGCTGATGGGCAAGTGCCAAAGGGGCGTTATAGCTCATACGTCCATGTTCGGCCCGGAGGGTTGATTAAGTCTTAAAGACTGGCTCCAAGCCGCCCTAAAGTGCGGTTTCTACTATCATTGGAGCGGTTTTCCGGCAGATTGACGCGCGGTCACCACCCCAACAACATGATCTTGCAGCCCATACCAGCTGCCTGCCTTGGCAGGCGAACGGCATGTGCTTCAAGCACTTATGGCGAGATTCGAAAGCTCGGCAACCAACTTTTGCGCGCCCTTGAGTCGGAGCATGGGATTATCCCATGCGCGCATGACCACCAGCTTGTGATCGGGCCGCAGCTTCATGGCCCCGCCCTGCTTACTCAGGAACTCAACCAGCCGCTGCGGGTTGGGATGCTTGTTCTGATAGAAACTGATGATGGCACCCTTGGGCCCGGCATCGCAGCGCTCGATATGGCCAAGGCGGCACAATTGCTTGATGGCAATAACCGCCAGCAGATTCTCGACGCCTTCCGGCAGCTTGCCGAAACGATCGACCAGCTCAGCGGCAAACGCATCCAGCTCCTCACGCGAGGCCAGCTCGGCCAGACGGCGATAAAGGCCAAGGCGCACAGTCAGCTCCGGCACATAATCTTCCGGGATCAGAACCGGTAGACCCAGATTGATCTGCGGCTGCCAGTCGGTGCTGGTTTCGATCTTGTGACCGGCTTTGACCTCGGCCACCGCTTCTTCCAGCATGTGCTGGTACAGCTCGACGCCCACTTCCTTGATGTGGCCGGACTGCTCCTCACCCAGCAGATTGCCGCCGCCGCGAATATCCATATCGTGGCTGGCCAACGTAAAGCCCGCGCCCAGAGAATCAAGCGTGCTCATTACTTCAAGCCGACGTTTGGCGGTTTCGTTGAGCAAGGTATTGGGCGCATAGGTCAGATAGGCGTAACCGCGCAGTTTGCCGCGCCCCACGCGCCCGCGCAGCTGATAGAGCTGAGCCAGACCAAACAGATCAGCGCGGTGGATGATCATGGTGTTGGCATTGGGGATATCCAGACCGCTCTCAATAATATTGGTGGCCAGCAGAATGTCATACTTGCCGCCATAAAAATCGGTCATCACCTGTTCAAGATCTTCGGCCGGCATCTGGCCGTTGGCTACGCAGACCTTAAGGTCAGGCACCAGCTCACGCAGACGGTCGGCAATCCTGGCTTGATCTTCAATACGCGGGCAAACATAGAAACTCTGCCCGCCCCGGAAATGCTCGCGCATCAGCGCGTCTTTGAGAATGAGCGGATCATAGGGCAGCACATAGGAGCGCACGGCCAGACGATCAACCGGCGGTGTGGTGATCAAGCTCATCTCACGCACGCCTGCCAGCGCCAGCTGCAAGGTACGCGGAATGGGCGTGGCGGTGAGTGTGAGGACATGCACTTCAGCGCGCAGCTCCTTCAGGCGCTCTTTCTGCTTCACGCCAAAATGCTGCTCTTCATCCACAATCACCAGCCCCAGACGATGGAACTTGAGCGACTTGGCCAGCAAGGCGTGCGTGCCAATGACAATATCCACCTTGCCCTCTTCCAGCTCTTTCTTGGTGGCGGTGGCGTCCTTGGCCGAAACCAGACGCGAGAGCTGCGCCAGCCGCAGCGGCAGGCCATGGAACCGCTCGCTGAAATTCTTGAAATGCTGACGGGCCAGCAAAGTGGTGGGCGCAATGATGGCCACCTGCAACCCGCACGCCGCCGCCACAAAGGCCGCGCGCATGGCAACTTCAGTTTTGCCAAAGCCCACATCACCGCAAATCAGGCGGTCCATCGGGCGGCCGGAATGCATATCTTCCAGCACTTCTTCAATGGCGCGTAGCTGATCATCTGTTTCAGGATAGGGAAAGCGGGCGCAGAACTCGGCATACAGGCCTTCGGGCGCGGTGATCTGCTCACCCCGTTTAAGCGCGCGCTCGGCGGCAATGCGCAGCAAGGCGGCCGCCATATCCAGCAGCTTCTTTTTAACCTTAGCCTTGCGGCCCTGCCAGGCGGTACCGCCTAGCTTGTCCAGCACGGCGTTGCTGCCAGCATCGCCAAAGCGGGTGAGTACATCAATATTTTCAACCGGCACAAACAGCTTGTCGCCATCGGCATAGATCAGCCGCAAACAATCATGCGGGGCGCCGCCAACCGTGAGCGTCTCCAGCCCTTCATAGCGGCCCACACCGTGATCGATATGCACGACAAAATCACCGCTGTTCAGACCGCTGGCTTCAGTCAGGAAATTATCGGCCTTGCGGCGCTTCTTGGCGGGGCGCGACAGACGCTCACCAAAAATATCCGCCTCGGTGATGATGGCTAGCTCCGGCGTTTCAAAGCCGTAATCAATCGGCAGCACCAAAGTATCGACCGCCACCTCGCCATGCTCCTTGAGCATGTTGACCAGACGGTCACGCGAGCCGTTGGTGTACCCGGCCAGCCAGACTTTCTTTTTTGTTTTGAGGCTGTCGATATGCGTGACCACGGCATCGAGCAGGTTTTGCTCAGGCTTGGCGCGCACATCGGCAAACGAGCGGCCAATACGCCCGCCCATATCCACCTGCCCCGGCGCTGTAAACGAGGTGAGCTGCACCACTGGACGCAGGTTGCGGTGGCGCTCCCAAAAACCGCGATCGAGATAGAGGCGCTCGGTTTTGACCGGCTTGTAGATGGGCGCGTTGGACTTTTTATCAATCGCCTGCATTTCTTGCCGGGCGATGAAGAAGTCGGCGATCTGGGCAAGGCGGGCGTCTATCGCCTCTTCTGTCTGCGGGTCGAGTACCAGCGCAGCATCGGGCATATAATCCAAAATGGTGTCCAGCCCGGCTGGATGGAAGAAGGGTAGCCAATGCTCCATCCCGGCATGGCGGCGCCCTTCTGAAACGGCGGCATACAGCGGGTCGTCGTCAATGACAGCGCCAAAGGCCTCGCGGTACTCCTGCCGGAAATGGCCGATGCTCTCGTCATCCAGCACATATTCAGCCACCGGCAGTAGGCGCAGCTCTTTTACCGGCTCAATGGTGCGCTGGGTGGCGGCATCAAACGCGCGCATGCTCTCCAGTGTATCGCCAAAGAAGTCGAGCCGAACCGGCTGCTCACGCCCCGGCGGGAACAAGTCAAACAGGCCGCCGCGCCGCGCAAACTCACCCGCTTCGCGCACGGTATCGACCCGCTGATAGCCATTATGGGCGAGATAGGCCTGCAGCTTTTCAGGATCGGTCTGCGTTCCAGCCTTAATGAGATAGCCCGCCTTTTGCAGCTGCGCGCGCGGCATGACCTTGGTAAGGAGTGCGGCAACCGTTGTCAGGCAGATGCGCGGGCCTTTGGCCGGCTGCAGTAACTGGAACAAGGCGGCGAGGCGCGCACTCACCACCTGTGGGCTGGGCGAGACGCGGTCATACGGCAGGCAATCCCACGGCGGGAAATAGATGACCTCCGCCTGCGGCGCAAAATGGGCCAGGCAGGCCTGCAGGCGCTCGACCTGCGCTTCATCCACACAGATATGCAGCAGGCTGGAGTCTGCCAGCAGGCGGTTAAGCACCAGCGCGGCCATGCCGTCGGGCACGCCGCCTAAGGTCTTTACCCCTTGTGCTGGCAGAAATTGGCTCATACCGCCTGCCGCTGCGCAATAAAGGTAAGAAGCGCCTGATAGACCGGGCCGTTATGGGCGGGGTCAACCGGCTTTTGGCCTGTGACCCAGTCCCACAGGTCAGGGTCTTCGACTTCCATCAGCTTGGCAAATTCGTCCACCAATTCTGGCGCACAAACAGGCAGAAAGGAATCGGCAAACGGGCCGAGCAGTAAATCGGCCTCGCGGGTGCCACGGTGCCAGGCACGAAAACGCAGCTGGCGACGGCGAATATCAATCTCGGAATCGGTCATCTGTTGCATATCCTGAAAAGGCGCTAATCTATAAGCGCAGAGAGCGCCAATGTCACGTCCCTCAATCCTCTTCCCCCTGTTCGCCAGCCCCAACTCTATCGACGGGGTCGGCCCCAAGCTGGCCAAGATGCTGGAACGTCTGGATATTACCAAAATCCGGGACCTGGCATGGCTTAAACCGCTGAACGTGATTGAGCGCCTGCGGGTGGAGAATATCCGCGCCGCCCTGCCCGGCCAGACCGTGACCCTGACAGTTGAGGTGGCCAGTATCAGCAAGCCGGAACGGCGCGGCCAGCCCTTTCGGATTACCGCGCGCGACGCCTCCGGCTTTATGGAAATTGCCATGTTCAACCTGCATGGCGATTATGTGGACAAGATGTTTCCCATCGGCCGCAGTGTGGCGGTAAGCGGCCCGTTCGATAAATATCGTGACCGCCCGCAAATGGTGAACCCGGATTATATTCTGCCTGCGGCTGAAGCGGCGCGCATTCCGCAGCGGGAATCGGTCTATCCACTCACGGCGGGGCTAACCAACAAGCGCCTGCGTGTATTGGTACAAGAAGCGGTTGCCCGCACACCGGTATTGCCGGAATGGTGCGAGGCCAATTTCATCCGTCAGGAAAAATTCCCCAGCTGGAACGAGGCCATTGCCCTGCTGCATAGCCCGCAAGGCGTGCGCGACCTGCAGCCGGATACGCCTACCCGCCGCCGTCTGGCTTATGATGAGCTGCTGGCCAATCAGCTAGCCATTGCCCTGCTGCGCCATCATAGCCGCCAGCAGGCGGGTACCTCCCGCGTGGGAGATGGGCAGCTGCGCGCGCAGCTTATTAAGTCCCTGCCCTATGCGTTAACCAGCTGCCAGCAGGATGCGATCAAAGACATTACCGCTGATATGGCGGCAGATACGCAAATGCTGCGCTTACTGCAAGGTGATGTGGGCGCGGGGAAAACTATTGTCGCGGTCATGGCAGCACTAGCCGTGATAGAAGCGGGCTATCAGGCGGCGCTGATGGTGCCAACTGAAATTCTGGCCCGCCAACATGCCGATAAAATCGCCCTGCTGTGCAAAGACCTGCCTATCAAGGTGGCGCTGCTTACGGGCCGCGAGAAAGGCAAAAGCCGTGAGGCTTTATTGGCGGCACTGCAGGCGGGTGAGATTCATCTGCTGATTGGCACACATGCCTTGTTTCAGGATGATGTAGTGTACGCCAATCTGGGTCTGGCGATTATTGACGAGCAGCACCGCTTTGGCGTGCATCAGCGTCTGCAGATCCGGCGCAAAGGGATGGCGGTTGATATGCTGGTGATGACGGCCACGCCCATTCCCCGCACCCTGCTTCTGACCGCCTATGGCGATATGGCTGTGTCCAAACTGACTGAAAAGCCGCCCGGCCGCACGCCCATCAGCACGCGCACCATCCCCCTCATGCGCTATGACGATGTGGTGGAGGCCATTGGCCGCGCTATTGCCAAAGATGGCCGGGTCTATTGGGTGTGCCCGCTGGTGGAAGAAAGCGAAGAGAGCGATCTGGCGGCCGCTACCTCCCGCTATATCGAGTTACAGCAACGCTTTGGCGCCCAGGTGGTGCTGGCGCATGGCCAACAAAAAGCTGCCGAGCGGGATGCCAGCATGGCTGCCTTTGCCGCTGGTGATGCCAAGATTTTAGTTGCCACCACCGTGATTGAAGTGGGCGTAGATGTGCCCGAAGCCACCGTGATGGTGATAGAACATGCCGAGCGCTTTGGTCTGGCTCAGCTGCACCAGCTGCGCGGGCGCGTGGGCCGGGGCAGCGCCGCATCAACCTGTCTGCTGCTGTTTAATGAGCCGCTGGGCGAAACCGCCAAAGCGCGCCTGTCCATCATGCGGGAGACGGAAGACGGCTTTAAGATTGCCGAGGAAGATCTGCGCCTGCGCGGCGCGGGTGAAGTGCTGGGCACCAAGCAAAGCGGTCTGCCAGATTTCATCCATGCTGATCTGTCCGTGCATAATGACCTGCTGCTGGCCGCGCGTGATGACGCCCGGCTGATTTTGGAGCGCGACCCGGAGCTGAGCAGCGCACGCGGCCAAAACCTGCGTATTTTGTTGTATTTATACGAGCGGCAGGCAGCGGCGGCCTATCTGCGGTCGGGCTAATATGCTTAACGCAAGGTTAAACTAACCTTTTATCAACCGAAATATAGATAGCTTGGTTTTGTACCCGGTCAGTTGAACAGGGAACCTGGGTACCAACGAGGCAAACATGAACGATATGTTCGACACCAAATCCAAGCCCAGCTTCGCCGAATGGGATGAGACGATTTACAAGCTGGCCAAGCAATTGCGTCTGGCAGCACGCATTCTTGAACGTAAAGGTCTGGCCGAGCGCGCGCTACAGCTGCGCGATCAGGCCCGCATCCTTGACGGCATCTTCATTGAAGCCGGACAGAATTTTGATGCCCTCACTGCCAAGCAGCGCACAGCCGAGATGATTGAGGCAATTGAGAACAAGGCCATTGCCCGCGTCATGAAGATGCTGCCCACCCTGCTGGAGGCCATGCCGCTGCTGGCCAAGCAGGTGGCCATGGCCACCGGCTCCAACATCAATGAACGCGTGTTCATGGGCCCGGCAACCGAATTTTTCCTTGGCTCAATCGAAAGTCCTGATGAGGGTATTGGCGATGGTACAGTCCACAGAATCTAACCGCCACGGCGGCCCCCACACGCTCACCGATAAACTCGCGGCCCTGTGCCACGAAGAAGCAGCCTGCCTGACCCGCACGCCTGGCAACGGCAAGGTCAAAGCACGCATCATCGACCCCAAGGAAAAACCGCGCACCGCTGGTGCCCGCACCGCAGGTGGTTGATAGAGCTGATGTAGCACAAACAAAAACCCCCGGCGTAAACCGGGGGTTTGTTCTTTGCTGTAGCGTGATAACGCTAGATACCTAGGCCAGAAAATCAGGCAAGACGCTTAAGCGCTTCGCCCAACTTCACTTTGGCTTCAGTCGCTTCGGCGCGGCGTTCCTTCTGCTCTTCAATGGCCTCTTCACCAGCTTTGGCCAGGAAGTTGTCGTTGGACAGGCGCGCATCAAGCTTGGCGATTTCATCGTCGAGCTTGGCGATTTCCTTCTGCAGACGGGCTCGCTCGGCGTCAAAGTCAACCACCCCCGCCAGCGGCAGGATGACAGTAGCGCCCGTGATCAGGGCAGAGACCGAGCCAGCCGGAGCCGCACCTGCCAGCACTTCCGGCGCATTGACACGCGCCAGCCGCATGATGGCATCAGCATGACGGGCCAGACGGCCGGCCACTTCCGGCGCCGCCTCCCCGATCAGCAGATTGATCTTCTCGGCCGGGCTGATGCGCAGTTCAGCGCGCAGAGAGCGCACGGCACTGATCAGCTCAACCACCCAGCTCACTTCATCAACCGCGCCTTCGGCCAGCGGCGCGCCCAAAACCGGCCAGCTTTCGCTCACCAGCATCTTGTCGCTAAAGCCAAACTGGCTCCACAGCTCTTCGGTCACAAACGGAATGAACGGATGCAGCAGACGCAGCATCTGCTCCAGCGCCCAGCCGGTGGCCATGCGGGTTTCAGCCTTGGCAGCTTCATCGGTGCCCATCAGGATGGGCTTGGTGAATTCCAGATACCAGTCACAGAACGAGCCATAGACAAACTGATACAGCGCGCTGGCAGCATCGTTGAAACGATAGGCAGCCAGCTGCTCATCAACCGACTGGGCCGCGCGGCGCACTTCATTGGCAATCCAGCGGTTGAGCGGATGCTTGAAGGTGGCCGGGTCACAACCGGGCACCGGCTTGACCTCGTTCATCTCGCAATAACGGGCCGCGTTCCAGATCTTGGTGATGAAGTTGCGGTAATTCTCGACATGCTGCGGGCCCAGCTTGAGGTCACGGCCCAGACCGGCCAGCGACATCAGCGCAAAGCGTAGCGAGTCAGCGCCATATTCATTGATCAGCTCAATGGGGTCGAGCACGTTACCCTTGGTTTTGCTCATCTTGGCGCCTTGGGCATCACGCACGAGGCCATGGAAAAAGACGGTTTTAAACGGAACCTCACCCATGAACTCGATACCCATCATCATCATGCGGGCAACCCAGAAAAAGATGATGTCGATACCGGTCACCAATACAGAACCCGGATAATAACGGCTTACTTCAGGTACTTTATCCGGCCAGCCGAGCGTTGAGAACGGCCAGAGGGCGGAAGAAAACCATGTGTCCAGCACGTCCGGATCGCGAGTGAGCTTAACCCCTGCCCCGGCTTGTGCCTGTGCATCGGCTTCGCTTTCCGCGACATAAACCTTGCCGCTTTCATCATACCAAGCAGGAATCTGATGGCCCCACCAGAGTTGGCGGCTGATGCACCAGGGCTGAATATTATTCATCCACTCGTAGAACGTTTTCTCTGATGACTTGGGAACAAGGGTAATGCGCCCCTCTTCTACCGCCTTGATGGCAGGGGCAGCGAGCGTGGCGGCATCGCAATACCATTGATCGGTCAGGAACGGCTCGATGATAACGCTCTTGCTCTTTTCATCATGCGGCACGTTGCTGGTCCAAGGCTCAACCTTTACCAGCAGGCCAAGCTCTTCAAGCTCGGCGACGATTACCTTGCGCGCTTCAAAACGCTCAAGGCCACGATACTTTTCAGGCGCGTTGTCGTTGATGCGGGCGGTTGTATCAAACACGCTGATCTGCTCCAGCTTGTGGCGCTCGCCCAAGGCGAAGTCATTGAAGTCGTGCGCCGGTGTTACCTTCATGGCGCCGGTGCCGGTTTCACGGTCGATATAGCTATCGCCCACCACCGGAATTTCACGGCCAACCAGCGGCAGCTTCACCATCTTGCCGATCATGTGCTTGAAGCGGTCATCTTCCGGATGCACAGCTACAGCGGTATCACCCAGCATGGTTTCAGGACGCGTGGTAGCCACCACCAGCTCGCCCGAGCCATCGGCCAGCTGATATTTGATGTGCCAGAGATTGCCCTTGGTGGGCAGCGACAGCACTTCAAGGTCAGACACCGCCGTTTGCAGGCCAGGATGCCAGTTGACCAGACGCTTGGCCTTGTAGATCAGCCCCTTGTTATAGAGACCAACGAAAACCTTGAGCACGGCCTTGCTCAGGCCCTCGTCCATGGTGAAGCGCTCACGCGACCAGTCTGGGCTGTCACCCAGACGGCGCATCTGGCTGGTGATGGTGGAGCCGGATTTTTCTTTCCACTCCCAGACCTTCTCCAAAAACTTTTCACGGCCAAGCTCGCGGCGCTTAAGGCCCTGTGCTTCCAGCTGGCGCTCGACAATCATCTGCGTGGCGATACCAGCATGGTCGGTGCCCGGCATCCACAGCGCGTCAAAATTCTTCATGCGGTGATAGCGGATCAGCACGTCCTGAAAGGTGTGGTCAAGCGCGTGGCCCGCATGCAGGCTGCCCGTCACATTGGGCGGCGGCAGCATGATGGTATAGGGCTGCTTGTTCGAGCGGGCGTCAGCGGTAAATACGCCGGACTTTTCCCACGCGGCATAGTGCTTGGCTTCAACGGACGAGTGCTGATAGTGCTTGTCGAGCATGGCGGGTTCCTGTTGTAAAAATTCCGGCTCAATTTGGCAGAATCGCACAAAAAAGCCAAATGGATAACGCGGGCAGAAACAGCAAAGGCGCCCGAAACGAGCGCCTTTACCTGTGTAAAAATTAGACAGATTTAGCTACGGCGACGGGCCAGACGCTCAATCTCGCTTTCAACCAGACGCTCAACCAGCGTGGGCAGATTGCGGTCCATCCACTCACGCAGCATGGGGCGGAGCAGCTCACGCACGATACCCTCAATGGTATCGCCTTCAATGCGGGTGGCTGAGGTAATCTGGGCCGAGAGACCTGCGAGCGCGGCTGAGGCAATCGCCTCGGTCTGCGGCGACATGATCGGGGCCTCGGGCTGTGCGGGGGGCATGGGTTCAGGCTCCGGCATAAGGTCAGGTTCCGGCAGCGGCGCCGGCGCAGCCTCAAACACTGGCTCTTCAACCGGTGCAGGCGGTGGCTCATACGCTGGCGCGGGCGGCGGCGCATCGGCACGCATGTCAGGCGTCAGATCCATGACGTCATCAACAGCGGCAGGCGCTGGCGCTGCGGGTGCAGGCGCAGCAGGCGGCGGCGCAGCCACTTCTGCGGTTGCGGCCGGGGCTGCGGGATCTTCCGAGATTATACGGCGAATGGAGGCAAGGATTTCCTCCATCGACGGTTCAGGCTGTGCGGGATTACTCACCTAAATCACCTATCAATCACCAGTGCTGCTACCAATCCATTGGTTGCGGACGCGGTTACTATAAGCAGTTTCGTCATAATATTCGACGCCTAATTGCAATTCACGTGCAGTGAGGCGGCCGGTTGATGCCAAAAGCTGGTACTGAGCGACAATTTCGTCATGTTCTGCGCGGACAAGTGCCACCTGCGCATCCAGATATTCCTGCTCAGCATTCAGCGTATCCAGCACCGTGCGCGAGCCGACATTGGCCTCTTCACGCACGCCATCAAGCGCAACTTGTGCCGCTTTTACCTGAGATTTACGCGAGTCGACACTCGATTTGGCCGTCTGCCAGGCTTCCCATGCCTGAGTCGCGGCTTCAACCGACTGGCGTTCAGCCGAATCAATATCATTCACGCGACGGGCAATGTTCTGCTTGGCTTCACGAATCCGGCTGGAGGTCAGGCCTGCTGTATAAAGCGGCCACTTCATACTCACCACAGCGCTCTTGTCATCCACACGATTATAAGCCGAGTTGCCAGCATCATAGGCGCGCTGCCATGAGGCGGTGGCCGATACAGTGGGCAGACGCTCACCCTCAACACCCGCCAGAGCAGCCACAGCCGCTGACTTGCTATTGGTGGCAATCACAACACCGGGATTATTGGTGCGGGCGGTTGTAACAGCCTCATCCAACGAAGCGGGCAAGGTCAGCTTGACGTCCGGCTTCTTGAGGGATTCAGGGGCATTGCCAAACAGGCGCAGATAGGTGGCACGGCTGGCGGTCAACGCGCCCTCAGCCTGAATACGGCCAGATACGGCGGCAGAATAACGGGCTTCTGCCTGGCTTACGTCGGTCTTGGTGACTTCACCTACAGCAAAACGGTCCTTGGTGGCGCGCAGCTGACGGGCCAACACTTCTTCATTGTTCTTGTTGAGCTCAAGCACGGCCTGATCGCGTACAACACCCAGATAAGCCTCAACCCCGCCGAGCAGCACGGTCTGCTCGGTATTGAGCAAAGCGCCACGCTGCGCAGCAATGGCACTATCCGCCTGACGCATGGCGGCAGCAGTACGCCCGCCACGGAACAGCGGCTGTTCAACACTCAGATTGGCAACCTTGCTGGTGTAATCATCATCCCCCAGCGCCGGGCTATCACGCCAGGTGCGGCCCACACTGCCATTAAGCGCCACATTCGGGCGATAGCCAGAGCGTGCCTGCGGGGCCTGCTCATCTACTGCACGCAGATTCGCGCGCGCCGATTCCAGCTCCGGATTGGTCGCATAGGCCTTGGCCAGAGCGTCATTCAGGGTCTCTGCAAAAGCGGGCTGCACCACAGCCAGAGCAGACAGAAGAGAGAGATAACGGAGGGCGCGCATGATATTTCCTTTCGGGTCGAGTAACACTCGCACATATGGCAATAAAATCAATCGGCAAGCGCAGTTACGCTGGAGAGACCAGCGAAGACATTACCGTAACCAATTGTATTGATTAGATATCCAAGCGTAGCCGACTTGCCACAGCCCCGAACTAACTAAAATACAAAGCCGGGCTGCGGTACAAAACCGGGCAGAACCTTCACGCCGGCATCAAACAGGATGCGGGATGAAACACTAGCGCCCTGCTTTTCCCACAGGCGGGCAACGCCAACCGGCCCCTTGCGCATTTCAACCGCCAGCAGACGGCCACCTTCGCTCAGCTGGGCCAGAAGAGTGGCGGGTTCTTCACTAATGCCGCCCTCAATCAGGATCACATCATACGGTGCCTGCTTGGCCGAGCCATCAGCGAGCGGGCCGGTAATGACAACAGCATTATCAGCCCCCACCTTTTGCAGATTGGCAATTGCGGCATAAGCCAGCGCCGGCACTTCCTCTACCGCGACAACGGTAGCGGCCATGCGTGAGAGAACAGCCGCGCCATACCCAGTTGCAGCACCAATATCCAGCACAACATCAGTCGGCTTGATACCAGCTTCCTGAATGAGGCGGGCCAAGATCATCGGCTCCAGCAGATAGCGGCAACCGCCCAGATCAACCCCCTCATCGACATAGGCCGTGTTGCGGCAGAGGTCGGGCACAAAATCCTCACGCGGGAGATCCCCCATTGCCGCCAGCAGGCGGTCATCGGTAACCTTGTTGGGGCGCAGCTGGCCATCAACCATATTGGAACGGGCGCGGGCAAATGGGGACATCGTTAACTCCTTGACCGCCTTTATATGTTAAGACGCCGCCCCCGGCAACTAGCCATGCTCAACTAGCCATGCGCAACTTCTGTGTGACAGGCGGTTGACCTCGGATAGGGAAATGGCTTATACCTCCGCCACCCTGAATTCAGGCTCCACCGAGGCGCGGTGGCAGAATGGCTATGCAGAGGACTGCAAATCCTTGTATGCCGGTTCGATTCCGGCCCGTGCCTCCAATATTTTCCGCACTTAACTGACGTATAAACTTCCCCTGCAGGGGAAAGTTCTGCTGTGCAAAAAATAGGCGAGCGGCCGTTTTTGTTGGGTTTAATCTGTCTTTTCTAGACGTTCAAACAAAGCGTCCACGTAGGAATAACCCTTAGGACGCGCGGCAGCGTGCAAAATGCGCGTCAGCTGAAAGCCCTTTGCGCGCATGAAATCCAGCAGTTCCTGCGGGCGATACGGTGCACCCGCCTGCAGCCGCAGTTCGACCAACACCGCCTGCACTTTACTGAGGGTTTGCTCCGCGCCAGACAGCACAGCCATTTCGTACCCTTCAGTATCAATCTTCAGGAAAACATCCCCCGCCAAAGCCGGGATAGTCAGCACATCATCAAGGCGGGCAACCGGCACCATAATCTGGCCCTGAATCTGACCTTGTCCCGACGTGGGCGCAGCTAATGAAGAGGCCAGCGCATTGCATGAGAGCGGCAGCGCACCTGGCTCACGGCCCAGAGCAGTTTCAAACAGCTTCCACCCCTGCCGGCGCGCAACTTTTGCCCGCAGTTCTTGATAATAAGCGGGGTTGGCCTCAAACAGGTAGAACGCCGCCTGCGGAAAGGCTGCCTCAAGAAAATCGGTGCCATGCGCAACGCCCACATCAAGGACCAGAGTGGGTTTGAGATGGGAAAGCTGAGCCGACCTGGAGAAATCCCAGCAAATGTCATGGCCTACAAGACGGGCCCCCATACGCAGCAGCCGCAGCCACGCTTCACGAATATAGCGGATCATGCCTCGCTTCTAGCAGCAGGGCTGGCAAGCAACAACCCCTCCATGGAAGCCAAACCTCTAACGGCGCGCAAAAAATATGCACCCGGCAGCCGTATTTTCTGGAACAATTCAGATAGATAAAGAATATGCTTGGCAGCCGCGACCAACATTGTTATAAGCCCAGCCACCGTGATTGTTCCCTGGTAGCTCAGTCGGTAGAGCAGGTGACTGTTAATCACCGGGTCGGCGGTTCGAGCCCGTCCCAGGGAGCCACGTTTTTCAGACTTTGCGTCTCCGTCTTTCAAGACACAGGCTTCATACATGAAAAAACCTCCGCTCACGCTTGGTCCCACACTGGCCGAGGGCGAAAAGCCGGTTGAGGTTATCGAATCCCAGACCATGTACGAAAACTTTGTACGAACTGAACGTTATGTGCTGCGTACACGCCGCTTTGACGGCAGCTGGACCGAGCCGTATGAGCGCCATGTCATGTCAACCGGTGCCACTGGCCATGCGGTTGCTGTGCTGCTGTATGAGCCTGAGCGTGACGTGGTGATGCTGGTGGAGCAGTTCCGTATCATCAACTACGTCAACAAGGAATCGTCGGCGTGGAATCTGGAAATTGTCGCTGGCTTGATTGATCAGGGCGAAACCGCTGATAACACGGCGCGCCGCGAAGTTGAGGAAGAAACCGGGCAAATGCCCCTCGCCCTTGAGCATATCAGCTCTTACACCTCCAGCCCCGGCGTCTTTACCGAAACGCTGCAGATTTATATCGCGCGCATCAGCACAACTGACGGCCAAACAGTTCACGGCCTTGAGACCGAGCAAGAGAATATCCGCACCCATGTGATGAGCGTTGATGATGCGCTTAAGCTGGCGGATGAAGGCTATATTACGGACGGCAAAACGCTGTTCGCGCTCAACTGGTTTGCGCGCAAGCACAGTGCATTGCGGCACCGCTGGCTTTCACAGCAGGCCTGATCTTACGAAAAGTCGTTGCGCGAACCCGGGCGGCGCTGCGGCGTTTGCGAGGCAAGCTCTTCGCGGTAGCGATCGGCACGGCCCAGACCATTCATGGCCGAGCTGAGGCTGCCCAGATTCACTTCGCTGTCCATGGCCTTGGGGATTTCAACCTTGGGCTCACCACCACCAAACATATTGCCAATGGCGTCCAGACCCTTGGTGACAGCAGCAGCCGCAAAATCCGCCTTCGGCGCTTCCGGCGCAGCGGCCACAGGCGTAATAGCTTGCGACCAGTACGCCTTCGCATCAAACGGCGGCGGGCTGAACGGCGGTGGGTTGGTGGCATAGGAGCCAGGTGTATGCGGAATCTGCTGGTCAAACTGCGCCATGCTGGCGCCAAGGCTACTTAAACCGCTGATCGTTGGCGCATTCATCGCCGGATCATGGTGCCCAAAGTCGGCCCAGTTGTTAAAGCTGGTATCTTCAGCGACAGTGATAAGTGCAGCCATTTTTTAGCCTTTTCCCTGTTATCTCATCTTCAGGCTGCCAGAAATGATTTAGCATTCAGTTAAATCGCCTCAATTTCATGGTTAAATTCCCTCTAAAAGACGATCCCCTAGCGTCAGCCAGAAGGTAGAAATCAGGGCTGCGGCATCCGAATCACACTCAAGCCAAAGCCGTAACCAAACGTAAACCAAACTAAAGCACCCTCTTTGCGGATGAGAAAAATCACCTTATAACTGCTTGTCGTAACAAAGGAATTTCACGCATGGCTACGCATACGCCCGCCCAAGCTATTCAGGAACTGGTGAACCACACCGCTGTTCTGACCGAGCGCCTCGTTGGTCTGCAGACCGAAGTGCGTAAAGGTATGAATATGACCCCGGAATGGGGCAATGCGCTCACGCAAGTGGTGGGCGATACCAAGCGCATGCTGCAAGCCATGGAACATCTGGCCCGCCTGCCCGCTTTCCATCTTGACCGCGAAGGTTTGAACGCAGCTGTGGCTGCTGGTGTGCAGCAGGGGCTGGCTGGTGGTGGTGGTGACTCGCTGATTGCTGTTATTGAAAATAACAGCCGCCAGCTTGAGCAAGCCAAGACCGAGCTGGAAGACGCCAAAGCGCGTATGGACGCCATGCTGGAAGAAATGCAGACGACCAAGGCGATGACGCCGGAAAGCCGCCAGCAGTTCTTTATGCAGTTTGCGCCGATTGTTGGTATGTGGTCAGTCGGCTTGCTGCTCGGCGGCTTGATGCTGGGCCGTGGTTGCTCGCGTGAAGCGGCCCCGCAACCTACCCCGCCCGCTATTGTGCAGCAGCAGGGCCAAACCGCCAATCCGCCCATCACCAGCCCGGCTAACCCGGGCCGCGTGACAGTAGGCGCACAGTTTGTTCTGCAGAGCCAAACGCCGATCTATACATCCGCTAGCAATAACGGCCGCCCGGCTTTCAATGGCCCGCAAGGCCTGCGTGTAACGATTGTTGAAGCTCGGCAGGATGGCTGGCTGCGCGTCACCTTCAGTGCCGGTCAAGGCCGCACGGTTGAGGGCTGGCTGGCACCGGGCTCACTGCCGTAATCAAACGCGATCCATACTGACTTGAGTTTAAACCGCTGATGACTGATTAGCGCTCGGTCAATGCTGAGCGGCGCGCTTTGATGAACGGCTTCATCAGATAATCCCACACGGTCTTGTGACCCGTGATGATGTCGACCTCGGCGGTCATGCCGGTGGAGATAATCAGGCTCTCGCCCCGGCGGCCGGTGCGGCACTTACCCTCCAGATCAACAAAGCAGTTGTGAGTGGTCTGCAGACGCACGCGGTAAAAGCTGTCACCCTTTTCGTTGGTGATGGTGTCCGGGCTGATATCCTGCACCTTGGCATCAAGCCCACCATAGATGGAAAAGTCATAGGCCGTGATCTTCACGGTAGCGTCGAGCGCGGGGCGGATGAAAGCAATATCGGCCGGGCGCACCATAGCCTCGACTACAAGATTTTCACCCTCGGGAACAATTTCCAGCATGGGCTGCTGCTGACCCGGCTGCACGATGCTGCCTGCTGTAACGGTGAGCAGCTGCACTTTGCCCGCGCGCGTTGCCCTGACCTCAATCGCAGGAAGCTCGCCATGCGCGGATTTAACTGCCGCCTCCAGCGGGCTGATCTCACTCTCCAGCTGGCTGAGCTGGGCGCGGGTATCGGCCTTAAAGGTGGCATCAAACTCATCAATACGGCTATTGGCTTCGCGCAGCGCCGCTTCAGCCCCGGGTTTGGCATTACTCAGACGATTACGCTCGGACTGCGCAGCTGCCAGACTTTGCTGGGCGCGCAGCAGGTCACGCCTACTGGCGGCACCATCACGCACCAGCGGCGAGAGCATGTTGACTTCTTCCGCAGCCAGACCAGCCTGTCGCTGCGTATCTGCGATTTGCTGATTGATCTGCTCCAGCTCACGCTGACGCTGCACTGACTGCTCCTTGAGCGTGGTCAGCTGCGCTGAATTCTTATCCTGATTACTGATGTAGGTTGCCTGCTCACCCTTCACGGCATCCGGCGCTTTGGTGGCAAGGTCAGCCGGGAATTTCGGTTCAATGCCGGCAGCCTCAGCCTGCAGGCGGATCTGCTTGGCCAGCAGTGCGTAATAACGGCTTTCAGCTGTGGCCATATCGGTTTGCGTGACAGTAGGCTGCATGCGCAGTACGACCTGATCCTTGGCCACTGCATCCCCCAGCGCGACCAGCACATCTGTCACCTTGGCAGGCTGGTTAGGCATGATCTTGTCAGCAATGGAGGACGGTACGACGCGGCCCTGCGCCTTGGCGACCTCGTCCACCTCGGCCCACATTGACCAGATGATGAATGAGAAAAAGAATCCGGCAATGGCATACAGCATCCAACGCTGGCGACGGGTGACGCGCGGCTCGCCGCCATCACCAAACGGATCTTCCATCACATCGTCATAAAGCGGTGTGAACATGTCCTTGAAACGGGCGATGGGTTGATTGGGCTTGCGGCTCATGCCAACCCCCCCAGACGGCCCGCGCGCGGACGGCGGATCTGCCCGGCCTTAAGCGCATTGAGGACGTCATTTTTGGGGCCGTCGGCCAGAATAATGCCCTGATCCATAATGATCAGACGGTCACACAGCGCCAGCATGGCCTGACGATGCGTGATGATAACAAGCGTCTTGCCCTGCACCATGCTGCTCAAACGGTCGATAAAGCGGGATTCAAAGGCGCGGTCCATCGCACCGGTTGGCTCATCCATGAGAATGATGGGCGGATCAAACAGGAACGCACGCGCCAGCGCCACTGCCTGTCGCTGCCCACCAGAGAGCAGCACACCACGCTCACCGACTGTTTGTGCCAGACCGGCATCCGTACTGCTGGTAAACTCGGTAACACCGGCAATACGCGCGGCGCGCAGCACCAATGAATCTTCAACTTCCTTATGGCCAAGGGCGATATTGTCACGAATGCTGCCCGCAAACAGGAACGGCGTTTGCTCAACAAAGCCAATCTTGCTGCGCAGCTCGGACGGGTCAATCTGGCGGATGTCTGCACCATCGGCCATCAGTGAGCCTTCAGTGGGCAGATACAGCCCGCTCATCAAACGCACGAGCGTGCTCTTGCCACTTCCCATACCGCCAATGATGCCCACCCGCTCGCCGGGGCGAATATGCAGGTTCAGCTCATGCAAAGCCCAGCCATCCTGATCGGGATAGCGGAAGGATACATTCTCAAAGCGGTAATCGCCTGAAATACGCGGACGCTCAAGATAGGTTTTGCCCGGTGTGCGCTCGGGCTCGCGCTGCATGAAGCGGTCGAGCTGCTGCAGGGATTCCCACGATTGATTGACGCGGGTAAGCAGGTTGGCAATGGTAGCCAGCGGCGCCATGACGCGGCCCAGCAGCAAAGTACATGCGACCAAGGCGCCGGTGGTCATGCGGTTTTCAGCAATCAGGTACACACCGAGCACCACCATGAGGATGCTGGAGATTTGCGCGACCCACGCTGCAAAGTTAAGGGCAAAGTTGGACAGCGCGCGCGTACGCACCCAATTGCGCCCGCCCACCTCTACCAGCTGGCTCCACTGGCTTTGCAGCTCGGCCTCGGCATTCTGGGTTTTGACGGTTTCAAGACCGGCGATGGTTTCGACCAGCAGGCTGTTCTTGTAGGCACGTTCCTTCATGCCTTCCTTGACCAGTGCGTTGAGCGGCTTTTGCACCCACCAGCAAACCGATAGCGCCAACGGTACAGTGAGCAACGGAATAAGCACCAGCCAGCCGCCGATCAGGAAGATCAGCAACATGAACACCAGCAGGAACGGGAAATCCACCAGCGCGACCAAGGTAGCCGAAGTAAAGAAATCACGCAGCGATTCATATTGCTTAAGCTCATCCGCCAGAGCACCAGCCGACACCCGGCCACTATCCAGCCGCATGGCGACGAGATGACGGAAAATGCGGCCGCTCATCAGCTTGTCAGCCTCACGGCCAGCGGTATCGACAAAATAAGCGCGCAGGCCGCGTAGGAACAAATCAAACAGATAGGCAACCAGCGCACCAACCGCCAGTACCCATAGCGTATCAATCGCGCGGTTAGGTACCACGCGGTCATACACATTCATGACAAACAGCGGCGAGATCACCGCAAACATGTTGACGATGACAGCCGCGATCAGCACATCCCGATAAATCTTGCGGTGCTGGCCAATAGCGCTGAAAAACCAGCCAAAGCGCTTATGCTCGAACGCATCCTGCTCACTCACGCGCTTTTTAATGGCCGCCGGGCGCGCAAAAATGGCAAAGCCGGCATATTGATTGGCCAGATCCTTGGCGCTGACCCGTTTAGTCTCGCCGGGGATTTCTGGCAGTGTGATCTCATACCCGCCCTGCTCGCCTTTGCGCTCCAGCACGCAGGCGCGCTCATTGCGCAAAATAAGCACACACGGCAATGTCAGTACGCCAATTTTATTGAGGTCAATGCGCAGCACGCGCACGTCAAACCCGGCATATTCCGCCGCTTCCACCAGCGCGGCTGGTGAGACCTTGGCACTGCCCGTGGGCAAGCCTGCCTTTAGCTGCTGTACGCTAATGGGCTGGTGCAGACGACCGGTGAGAATGGAAAAAGATTCAACCAGCGGGTCACTATTGGCCAACTGGGCTGCCTCTGCCAGCCAGCTGGCATCATCACCAGCTGGCGGGACAGAAGGATTGGGCTCCTGATCAGGAACCGGATTACTGGGCGTTTGACTGCTCACTCGTCACCGAAGCGGTTTCCGGCAGAGCAACATCAAGGCTGGCCAGCAGCGAACCACGTTCGGCCAGTACCTGATAGTCACCAAACAGCGCGGTATAATAAGCGGTCAGCATGTTCGACTTGGAGACGAACAGCTCGTTCTGCGCATCCAGCACGTCCAGCAGCGTACGGTCACCCGCTTCAAACTGCTTCTTGTAGGCAACCAGCACCTGCTCGTTAGCCTTGACCTGCTGGGCAAAATGCTCAGCGCGGGCGCGGGCGGCTTCACGAGCGGCCCAAGCGCGACGCATATTCTCTTCCGATTCACGCTTGGCCACATCAACACGGCTCAGCGCTTCAGCCTGACGGGAAATGTATTCCTGCTTGCGGGCTTCATCGGCACCACCACGATACAGGTTCCAGCGGGCGACAACGCCCAGACCAGCCTCATCCTTGATGGTGTGCACGCCGCCCAGATCCTTCTGGGTGGAGGCTGAACCTTCAAGGTTGACCTGCGGGTAGAATGTTGCCTTGGTCTGCTCCAACTCGGCGGCAGCGACATCCACATCAGCCGCGCGCGCCTTGACGGTCGGGCTTTCGGTGGTAGCGGCTTCAACAGCGGCCTGCTCGGTCAGCGGCATATAGGTCTGAACAACCTGCGGACGGGTCAGGTCGCCGGGGAAGCGGCCAACCGCGCTGTTGTAGCGGGCTTCGGCATCACGCAGATCACCCTGCACCTGAACCAGCGCAGCTTCTGCCTGCGAAACACGGGCCTTGGCTTGCTCAACATCGGCCTTGTTGCCAGCGCCACCACGGGTGCGGCGGGCAATGTCAGTCTGCAGCGCCCGGTGCGCATCAACGTTCACGGTGGCAATTTCAACCAGCTGGCGAGCGCGCAGCACGTTGAGGTAAGCCTCGGTCGCGTTCAGGCCCAGCAGCTCGCTGCTCTCATAGACGCGGTGCGCGGCAGAACGTACGCGATTTTCCTGACGGCTGACTTCAGAGTCGGCATTGAAACCATCAAACAGCATCTGCTGCAGGGTCAGCTCGGCAGCATAATTGCCCAGCACATTGCCATCATCAATCACAGAGGCCGAACGGGTGTGACGGCGGTTGGATACGCCAAAACCCAGATCGCCGCGGAGATCAACCTGCGGCAGATAGAGGCCATGGGCCTGCTTGAGTTCCTGATCGATCGCCTTGCGATCATTGGCAACTTCACCAATGCTCGGATGCGTGCTGACAGAGGTTTGCACGGCCTCATTCAGGCTTTCAGCAAATGCGGGCGCTGCGAAAACAACAGCCAGAGCAGTCAGCGCGATAAAACGGATCTTCATTTTCTTTCCCCCTTTGGGCCAGCTCATCTTGAGCCTGGCGTTGCAAACAAACCCTTTACAGCTGGATTTCCTGCTTTGGTGTAGAGAAGAAACCTTCCCGACGCAAGAAAATCCAGCTGCAATTCCAATGACTTGAGCACATGTGCTTAATTAGTCACTTAGCTGTGGAAACGACCAACCTCCAGCGAACCATCGGCAATCATGCTGTCGACCGAGCAGCTGCCAACGCCCACCAGAACGGCTACATCCTTGAAGTTGCAGCCCGAGCCGGACTCATCGACCTTAATGACCGTGTTGCCATCATGGCAGTCCACACGGACGAAGTTGGACAGATCGTCGTGCGAGCTGCAGTGACCTTCAACAACCTGACGGATGTCGATGCGGTCACCTTCATAACGGTTGAAGTCACGAATGGTCTCGCAGCTGCTGCTCTCATGACCTGTGTAAACATAGGTCTGGCCACAGCCACCAACCGGATCCTGAACCGGGTGCGAGAGCACATCATCGTCCTCACCACCACAGCCACAGCTGCTGGTGCTGGGATAGAGGCTGACGGTATCAACATTGGAGTTGAGACCGGTCTCATCCGTCACCTGGAAGCTGGCGGTGCGCAGGCCTTCCATTGTGCTGCTGGTGTGCAGCTGAACGCTATCAAGCACATCCTGATACGTGTTCAGGCTGGCGCTACCTGCCAGAGTAAAGCCGCCGTCTGTGGTACGCGCAAAGTCGATACCTGTATCAACACCATTGTGAAGGACATTACCGCTCACAACGGTATAGCCATCACCCAGATCCAGCGTATCACCAGTCACGCCATTGAGCGTAACGGTGGCATGGCTGAGCTTGCTGCTGTCGGGATCTGTGACCAGAGCGGAGAGGTCCGAGCAGAAGGTCTTGGTCGTGACCACAGCTTCAGCCGGGCAGACATTCACACTGAACAGCAGATCGTTATGATCCAGATCGCCGCCACACTTGAGGTCTTCAAAGCCAAGCTGCAAGGCATCCGGATTGCTGGAATCAACACCTGCAATGATGTGATCATAATTATCGGTGTTCAGGTTCTCGTGTGCGGCAAAGTACACACCGCCTTCAGCCGTCTTGATCTCGCAAGCGCCCGAGCCTGTCACGTAGAACAAGCGAACATCACTCGCATCTTCATTGGCATTGAGCAGATGCGCACCAGCGGTACCCGGTGCACCACCAGCCCAGAACTCAAAGTGACCACCTGCCGGCAGACCAGCAAAGCCACCATTGAGCGTAGCGCCGTTGGGGATGATGAAGAAATCAATCATCGTGCCAGCCGGAACATCACCCAGATCAATCGTGGTACCGGTTGCGGTATGATCAACATTGGCGATCGCCAGCTTGACGGCGGAGATGGTGCCGTCAGCACCAATCACACACCAGCCCAGCGAGTTGTTGTAACCAGCGCCCTCACCTGTATAGGTCACGGACACATGGTGCATGGGCGTACCCACCACGCCAGCCGGCAGCGTATAATTACCGCCAATAACCAGTTCGCTGTTGGTAATACCCTTGAGCGAGGCATCGACCGGCTTGTATTCGGCCGGCATGCCCTTCCATTCACGGGTCTCGCCAAAGTTATGCTCCAACGTAACCGTATGCGTGCTGGTGCTCACTTCATTCTCGACCGATACCGAGATATGCGGCGGCTGCGGCTGATGCAGGTCACCCTTCACGCAGATGGTGAGGTTGCCACAGGCCTTATCGCCATCGGCGTCTGTCACCTGATAGCCGAACTTCAGCTCGGTGCTGGTGCACTTGCCGGCATCAATCTCGGCAAACTGCTTGTAGGTGTACGAACCATCAGTATTCACGTCCAAGGTGAATACAGTCTGGCCCGAAGCCAGCTTGCCAGTAATCACACTGCCCGACATGCAAACCAGTACAGCCTGACCGTTGGAGTACAGACCGCCCGGGGTTGAGGTCAGCTGAATGCTGCCCTTGCCGTCATCGCCATAGCTGAAGTTGACCTTGCCATTGGTGGTGACCAGCGGCGTATTGGGGTTGCAGTCATCCGTCAGCTTGCTCTGATCAATGCAGAAATTGTCAGAACCGGCACACGGGCCATCATCATTCACCTTCACGGTCAGATTGGCTTGCGTGCTGTCGCCATCGGCATCGGTCACGGTGACCTTAAAGCCCATGCTCAGTACATCGTCCGGGTTGGACGCGTTGGCGTGATCAAGGCTGGCAAACTGCTTATAGGTATAGCCGCCATTTGACGCATTGAGCGAGAGCGTAAAGACCAGCGTACCATCGGCCAGCGTGCCAACAGCCTGATTACCGCTGATGGAAACAGTGACAGCCTGACCATGATGGGTCAGACCCGACGGGCCGCCTGTGAGGCAGAGCGAGCCTGCGCCATCACTGCCATAGCTGAAGCTGACAGTGCCTGTGGCGCTGATCGGCGTGCCGGATGTTGCGGTGGCCCAGATGCCGTCAGTCGAGCTGCCTACGGTATCATGCGCATTGGTTTCATCAACCTTGGCGGTGGTCACTTCGCAAATGGCCGGGCCATCGTCACGCACATGAATGCTGAGCTGGCCATTGTCTGAATCACCATCGCTGTCCTTGATGGTGTAGCCAAAGCGCAGATTGAGCACATCGTCCGGATTAGTCTTTACCGGATGATCCAGCGCGGCCGACTGCGTAAAGGTATACGCACCGGTTGCGGTGTTGGTGATGGTCAGTGTGAAGACGGTCACACCATGCGCAGTGCCTGTAGCGGTCAGGCCATCGGCACTGACGGTCACAACAACCGGTACACCATGGCTGGTCAGACCAGCCGGCGTGGTGGTCATGGTGATGGGCGCGGTAGCTGATGCCCCATCCGCCTGATAATTAACCGGCAGCGTGCCATGTACCGTGTCAAAACCACCGGTCTCATCAACCGTATTCTCGGTGCAGCCAGCTGTGGGCAGCGTGTCCACACGGGTATGGATGCTGATGGTGCCCGATGCTGTATCGCCGTCAAAGTCGGTAACAGTGTAACCAACATTCAGGGTGGGGTTACCATCCAGATCTAGCTGCTGGGTGAAGCTGTAGCCAGCTTCAGACGCGGTCAGCGTGAATACAACAGTGCCATCGGCCAGCTTGCCAACTACGTCATGCTCGCCAACTGTGACAAGCACCGGCTGACCATTGCTGGTCAGACCTGTGAGGCTGCCCGAGAGCTTGAGGCTACCCGCACCGTCCTCACCAAAGGTGTGCGGCAGTGTGCCGGTAACGGCTACGCCCAGATCACCCGCATCAAAGCTGGCTGTGCCAGCGGTCGGCGCATCGTCATGCACATTGATCGTGAGCTGACCATTGGTGCTGTCGCCATCAAAGTCGGTGACGGTATAGCCAAAGCCCAGACCCAGAATATCATTCGGGTCGGTCGCATCCGGGTGATCAAGCGGGGCGGCCAGTGTGAAGCTGTAATCGCCACTAACCGGATCAACAACCAGGGTAAACACAACAGTGCCGTCGGCCAGCTTACCGGTTGCGGTGTGACCATCATCACTTACCGCGACCGTCACCGCCTGACCATGACTGGTCAGACCGCTGGGGGTTGTGGTGAGGCGCAGATCGCCCGCGCCATCCTGACCATAAGAAACCGGCAGATGGCCGGTCAGGGCGTGACCGACACCGCCTGTTTCGTCAGTGCTGGCACTCATGCTTTCGCCATCCAGCTGCGGGCCGTCATCAGCCACCTTCACAGTGATCGGCGTATCTACCGGGTCACCATCATAGTCGGTGATGCGGACTGTAAAGGACAGATCCAGTGTGTCATTGGGGTTGGTCGTGTCCGGATGATCCAGCGCGCCAGTCTGATGATATTCCCATGCACCAGTGCTGGTGTTGAGGGTCAGCGTAAAGACGGTAACGCCGCCAGCAGTGCCGGTGATTTGCGTATCTGTTACAGCAACGGTAACCGGCACACCATGGCTGGTCAGACCCGACGGGCCATCCACCAGCTTGATGCTGCCTGCACCATCACCGCCAAAGCTGTAGGTCACAGTGCCTGTGGCGCTCAGGCTGCTGCCATTGCTTTCATCCACAACAGCCGAAGCGCCTTCAGTCACAGTCGCCGACGGCGCATCGTCCAGCACGCGCATGGTGGCGGTGCTGTCTGCATAATCGCCATCGCGGTCGGTGACGCGCACCACAAACGGCAGATCCAGCGCTTCGTTCGGGTTGCCCGGGATCGGGTGATCGAGCGAGGTGTACTGGGTAAAGGTATAGGTGCTGTTGGTCGGGTCGATGCTGTAGGTGAATACAACAGTGCCATCGGCCAGCTTGCCGGTGGCGGTCAGGCCGTCATCGGACACGCTGACAGTAACCGCATCGCCATGGTGGGTCAGACCCGACGGGCCGGTAAGAATGCGCACAGAACCTGCGCCATCCGGGCCGTAATCAATCGTTACATTGCCACTGGTGGTACGCGGGGTGCTGAAATCACCATCGGTACCGCCACCGCCGGTTTCATCAACCACGTTCAGCGGCGTGCTGATGCCGACCAAGCCGTTCGGCTTACCGTCCGGCGTCTGTGTGCCAAACTCAGGCTGCAGACCACCAATGGTCTTATAATTGAGCGCGGTTGCACCCAGCGGACCCAGCGGACCATTGATGTTGGGCAGGTTGCCGCCATCATATTCAGAAAAGCCGGCGCCGGTATTGCCAACATTACGGCCAGCAGCCGGTGCAGCCGCGGCCGGAGCGTTACCACCTGCAGCCGGGGCGATATTGTTGAGTGAGGCAAACTGCATCGGTGCAGTTTCGCAATTATCAGCGATCAGCTTGGTATGCGAAGCTTTACCAGCAAAGTCTTCCAGCACAACAGTTGCGCCATCGGCAAAGCGGATGACGATGTTCTTGCCTTCGGTTTCAACCAGCGCGTCCTTATAGTCCATCGCCATATTGTAGGTTTGGCCATCGGCCAGCGCGGGATAAGTCTTGGTCTGGCCAGCGTCAGGCTTGGTGACGGTTACAGCATTGGCCAACTGCTCTGCACTGGCAGCCTGCTTGCCGGGAATTTCGCAGACTTGCTTAGGCTCTTCCTTGGGCTGCTCGGCCGGGCCAGCAGCTGGAGCAATGTTGTTGAGGTTAACCGGCGCGCTCTCTTCCGAGCCAGCCGCCGAGACAACCGGTGCAGCCGATTCAGCCGGCGCAGCCGCTGCGGCCTTGGTGGGAATACAGGTCATGTCCTGCCCATCAATCGTAGTATTGACGGTTGCAGTATTAGCGGTGCCGTTTTGAGCAGGTGCTTGATCGACCATGTGAGAACTCCCGGAAATTGATGTGCTGTAACAATAAGGCTTGGTATTCGAATTCGTATTCTAATGCCAGAGCTTTAAAACGACGTAATGATGACGAAACAGGCAGGCCAAGTCCATCTGTTTTTATGGTTAACGGGTATATTTGAAATGCGTCAAATATCCGCGCATAATCAGGACTGTTATGGTTAGGATGGCGCGCCCTACAGGAGTCGAACCTGTGACCTATTGCTTAGAAGGCAATTGCTCTATCCAGCTGAGCTAAGGGCGCGTATTCCCCCTAAGATCAGGCCTTTTTGCGGGCCCTGAAATTGTCGGCATAGTTGCGCGGCGTGACGATACGCTCGTTAACGTCTTCAACTGCGTAGTCCCAGCCCATTTTTTCAGCATATTTAACTGCCTCATCGGCCGAGCTGAATCGCAGACTGATCTGATTGAGTGTGTCTTGCGAGCTGGTCCAGCCCATCAGCGGCTCAGGAACGCGGGCGCTTTCCAGCTCCGGCTCGATCCGCCAGCTCTTAAGGCCGCCACGACCGGATTGCATGGCATTCTTGCCGGGACGATAAATGCGAACCTTCATAGCCATACTCCAATTCACTCATTGGCACAATGCTGGTCGGGGCGCCGGGATTCGAACCCGGGACCTCTAGTACCCAAAACTAGCGCGCTAGCCGGACTGCGCCACGCCCCGAAACCTAACTACCGATACACGAGCGGCAGTTAATGAACAAGAAATAAAGGAAATTCAAGAGAGATTCCAAACCGCTACGACAAATCTGCCTGATTAATGCTTGGGCATAGCTGCTGGCAGCGAGGCTGATTGGATCAGACTCCCCTTTTGCAGACCCAGCACCTGCGCCTGCCCGGCCTTAATCTCAAGCCCCGCTACCACCGGCCCGGCAGACGGAACGGGGGTGAGATCAAGCGGCTTGGCGCCAGCGTGTACATTGGCAACCCGGCCATCCGCCCGGATAAAAACCATATCGAGCGGAATGAGTGTGTTTTTCATCCAGAAGCTGATCTGATTCGGCCCTGGGAAGACAAACAGCATCCCCTTATCCGCATCAAGATGAGTGCGGTACATCAGCCCGTCTTCTTGTTGTTGCGGAGTCTTGGCAACTTCAACATACAACTCGTGCGTGCTGCCATCTGGATTCGTAATGGTGAGCTTTTCAATCGGCAAGCTGCCGGGCGCTGGCTCCGCATCTCCCAACGCATATGCAGCATTTGAAAAAATCATCAGGCCAAGCACCAGAAAGACAGATGTCAAAACGCATACGATTTTATTCATTTGAGGTCACCGCCGCCCGCGCCCAATCCATATAAGCCGGGTCCACATCCGATGTTTTCCATGCCAGCACCAACGGTGTGGTGTAGGAATGCAACTGTTTGATCCGTGCCTGCAACGCCTCGTACTTTTCGGGCAGCGTCTTCATCAGCAATGGAATCTCTTCATTTTTTTCGAGTCGACCTTGCCAGATGTAAGTTGATTGAATGGGCGCGCCACGATTGGCACAGGCAGCGAGATGCTCACTCACAACAGCTGTTGCAATTCGGTCAGCCTCATCTGCCGTGGCACATGATGTATGTACGAGTAATAATGTCATTTACCCTCTTCCCGCTTTGCACAAAATTGTGATACCACAGCTGACCTCAATTTCAAGGTGAGCCTCATATGCAGACGCAACGCTCTATTTTGATGCCTACAGCCGCCGCTCCAACCGATGAGCAACGCCGCTGGCTCAAGTACGGTCTGAAACAGCCGGGTGGGAAACTGCCTCTGTATGATGACAAAGGCATTCGCATCTCTGCTGAGACCATCACCAGCTGCGTGAAGGCTGGCTGGGTTGAGCCGTGGGCCATCAACCCCATCCGTCATGATACCCAGATCTGCCGCCTGACTGAGGCTGGTAAGCTGGCGCTCATGCGTGAAGGTGTGATTCGGGTCGATTTCAGCATGTGGCGCCGTGATACCAGTGACAATGGCATTGCTGTTGACCGTCACTATACTGAAATTGCTGGCACCCGCTAACACAGCCACATACCTTAGTAATAATGATTAATTGACCGCTGCGCGGAATCAATGCACTCCAGAGTGAGCAATTTTGGCTTGGAGATACGTTATGATTCGCGCCGCACGCATTCTTTCTCTGCTCTCACTTATGCTGCTGGGCGCTTGCGCCAGTGATGAAAGCGCCCGCGTTGTTGAGCTTGAAGCGCGTCCGGCCCTCACCCAATCCCGCCTGGATGAATTGCAGCAATCAGCCACTGCCCTGCGCCGCCAATATAACAGCCTTGGCCGTTCACTGAAAAAAGTTGAAGAGGATATTGCCGCGCTGACAGGCAAGCCTGCGGCGAATAATGCGCGCCCAGCTTCATCTCCTGCTTCTTCCTCATCTTCATCCAATGCACCGCGCACACAAAGCAGCCAGGCACCAGCTGCAACCACTGACAATATCCGTCAGCCGCTGCAAATGCCTAAGCCAAGTGAGCCACTACTGCCCACGCCTCAAACCGAGGCTGCCGCAAAACCAGAGCAAGCCTCCACCGCCCCAGTGACTCTCGTCAATAATAATGCCGCCAAGGTTGATGAACTGACCGAGCAGGATATGGCCGTAGAGCCGCCCAAACCCACAACACAGGCAGCAGCAACATCAACTGCCAAGAAGTTTACTGTTCATATTGCCTCTTATACGGGAACTGAGCAGGTTGGCCGCGGCTGGACACAATTGCGCGCTCGTTATGGCGATGCCCTGAAGGAACAGAAAGGCTATGTCAGCCAGTTTACCGATAGCCGCAACCGCAACTGGCAGCGGCTGAATGCGGGCCGCTTTGATAACCGCGCTGAGGCCGACCGCATTTGTGCCGCCATCAAAGCCCAGAACAGCTGGTGTGAAGTACTCAGCCTTGAGAGCAACCAGCTCAAGGCCATCAACTAGCAAAATAGCAGATCAGAACTTATTTTGGGGCTGGTTTGGCCCGGCGCGTACGTGGCGTTGGCCCGGTTATGGCAATAGCTCCATCATCCACAAGAGCCTGTTTAATCTTGGTTAGAATCTCATAACGCTTCTTGGGCTCACGAATATTATAGCCAGGCGAATCCACCCAAATATCGCCATCGCTATATCCCGGTTGAGGGCTAGCTTTATGCGCCTCATAAAAGCTCTTTGCGTCCTGCAGCCAGCCCTCCACTTTATCCGTCATGCGTGCTTGTTTGAGGACCTGTGCCAGACCCGCCGGATATGAAACATAGTCACTGCTATGCCCCAGCAGATGATTTTGCATATAGATATCGACCACTTTACCCACAAAAGCAGGCTCTGTTCCTGAGAGCCACTTATTGATAACAGGCAGCACCTCTCGGCAATGTCCAAATGCATCATTGGCAGCCGTGAAAGCAATAGTACTCAGGCTCGATAGAAAAACCTCAGACGGATTATTGTAATACATGTGCCCGTTGTCCGCATTTGTGTCTGTCAGACAGGCGTGGATGGCTGGCGCCAAATCAAGACGGTTATTCTCCAGCAACAGGCCCGGCAAGCAGTGATTAGGATCAAGCCCATGCACCTTAACGGTATGCGGATTAACAGCACAAGCGCGGCTATAGTCACGCACACTCTCTAGTATAGAATCTTCAGTTGCCTGCGGATCCGCAATCTTCTGAGTCAGGCGGTTCCAGGGGTGATTGTCCTTCAGTAATTGCTGATGACTGCCTTTAAGCCACTGCTGCGCCAGTGTGGCCGACAGGCCGGGCATTTGATCGCGGCTGAGATGCAAAAACTCAATTGTTGGAATGGTCTGGCGGTGGATATGCTCTTTTTCACCCGCTACGCCCATGATGGCCGATTCACGCGGCGCACTGACAATACCGAATACGATGGAGATGCGTTCTGCACTCGTCCCCTCGCTATTATAGAGCCGGTCAAAAATAACCTGTGGCTCACGTAGCTCCAACCCGGTTTCCTCCTTGCCTTCACGCACGGCCGCATCAATGGCAGTCTCGCCTTTATTGAGCACGCCAGCGGGCAGACCAAATGGATACGCTTTCTCTCCGCGTACCAATGGCGCAATGCGCATTTCCTGACTGACGATCACCGTGTCTTCCACCGGATCAAGCATAAGGATAATCACGGAATCATCTGACGCTTTACGGCGCAGCAAATCACGTTTGACCGTCTGCCGGCTGCCATCAAACCCGGTTTGCGCAACTTCGTATGAATGAACACCCAAAAACCCTGCAGCAGTCGGCTTCGTTCTTTTTGTAATTTTGGCTGTCGGATTCTTCTTCATTTCATAGCCCCCCCTAGAATAGCAGCACTGTCGGCCTGACTGGCAGGCCATGTCAACAGCGCAAGTGCCGTATGGTTAGGGGAGGAAGCCACTCAACGGCGTATGGAAGGAAGAAACTGGTCGGAATAGCGGGATTCGAACCCACGACCCCTTGCACCCCATGCAAGTGCTCTACCGGGCTGAGCTATATTCCGAACCGGGCCCTCGTTATAGTCAGTTACAGACTGAAAAGCCAGCCCTTAAATGTGAGGAAAAACAGCGATCAGGCTGCCACTTTAAGCGCCACTTCACGCGCGCGTGTAACAATGCCATCCTTAAAGGCGGCGACGGTCAGACGATGGCAATAGCGGATCTTGTCAGCCTCACCACGGCTGAATGGGCCAACCAAGGTCGGCTCTGGATGTGTCGCCAACTCAAGCATGTAACGGGAGGCTTCATCCAGCTGCAGTTCACAGCCCATGCCGCCTTCAATGTCCGCAGTTAAGGTGCGGGCATCGATCAGAAGCATGATGTGGCCGGTCTTGTTATCGACCAGCGCCAGTGGTTTTACCTGTGTCGCGACCATAGCTGTACGTCAAAACCCTCAGTTACGAGCGTAAAGATTAGCACAACCTAATTGGTTTGTACTCAGTCGTATAGTGGAAATGTGAGGTGTTCAGCCTAAAGTTGGCTTGCGCGGGCCGGCAACAATGGGGCCGGGCTTGGCCGCCTTCTGCTCCGGGCCGGACAAGCTGCTCAGATCAATGTTATCCGACGCCAGAACAGAACTCATGTTAATGGTCGAGGTGTTGAAGTCGACAATGCCGGGCACTTCGCTGCCATGCACCATCTGGCTGCCCGGCTGCCCACACATGGTGAGCTCGACCATACCAGCAAATGGCTTGAGTGCTTCCTGCGTCTGAAGATCTACCGACATGCCCATCCCTCGTTCTAAGGTTCTTATAGGGACATGATGACGCCTTACGGTTAAAAAGCCGTTTCCAACACCATTAACCATATGATCTGACTGGTAAATTAGTCTTCCAGCACCATGCGCAAATCGCGCAGATCGGCCAGAACGTCCTGCAGAATCCGGTCACGACCCGAGGCGGTGGACAACAGCTCAACATCCAGCACGCGACTGGTATTGACTGAATCCGCCTGCATCGCTGCAGTGGCTACAGCCATACGGGTACGCGGGAAGCTGCCCGGTGCCGGCTTTGGCATCTTGGGCATTTCTTCGGCCAGCGGGCGCTGCTCACGCAGAACCTTCTGCACACCCTTGATGGTGTATCCCTCTTCCTGCAGCAGACGGCGAATGCGCGTCAGCAGGGCGATATCTTCAGGACGGTAATAGCGGCGACCACCCCCCCGCTTGAGCGGGCGCAGCTGTGAAAATTTGGCTTCCCAGAAGCGCAATACATGCTGGGGTACGCCGGTTTCACTCGCAACTTCACTGATGGTTTTAAAGGCCGACGGCGACTTAGCCGACGGCTGCGGAATATCCAGAATGTCGCTCGTCATACATCATCCTCTCTGGTAGAGGCCGGCGGCACAGGCAGTCCCTTCATACCAGCAGAGATGCGTTCCTTGAGCGAATGGCTGGCGCGGAACATCAGGACACGACGCGGAAGAATTGGCACTTCCTCACCGGTCTTGGGGTTACGGCCAACACGCTGGTTCTTGTGGCGCACAGAGAAGCTACCGAAAGACGACAGCTTCACCTGCTCCCCCGCGACAAGAGCCTTAGACACTTCATCGAGAACGAGATCAACGAATTGCGCTGACTCATGACGCGACAACCCAACTTCTGCGTAAACAGCCTCGCTCAAATCAGCGCGGGTGATGGTGCCGGTATCAGTGGTCATTGCAAACTCCTTGTTCACCCCTCAACGCTAGCTATCACGCCCGGCAGAGTCAAGCAGCGAATCCAAAAAAGTCCTTTAAGATTGATATGTTACAGCCAAAACACGGCTAAAATTTCCCTAAAGGCAGCCTCAACAGGGCAAGGCTTGCCGCTTTCGGCGCCTTTATGGTTACGAGTCGGCAATAAATGCTGCTTACCAGCGAATAAGGGCTGCGCCCCAGGTGAAGCCGCCACCCATAGCCTCGCATAAAACGAGGTGACCGGGCTTGATCCGGCCATCGCGCACGCCTTGTGCCAGCGCCAGCGGAATGGAGGCGGCTGAGGTATTGCCATGCACATCCACCGTGAGGATGACTTTTTTCTCATCCATCTTCAGTTTGGTGGCCACACCGTCAATAATGCGTTTGTTGGCTTGATGGGGGGCCAGCCAGTCCAGCTCGGACGGCTCGATCTGGTTATGGGTCAGGGTTTCTTCCACCACTTCGGACAGGCGGCGTACGGCGTGCTTGAACACGTCCTGCCCTTGCATCTTTACATGGCCAGTCGTCTGGGTGCTGGACGGGCCACCATCAACCATCAGCAAGTCGTAGCATTTGCCATCCGCATGCAGATGGGTAGATAGAATGGCACGATCCCACTTATCGCCCCGCCCTTCCGCTGCTTTCAGCACAACCGCACCGGCACCATCGCCAAACAGAACACAGGTAGTGCGGTCGTTCCAGTCCAGCAGACGGGAGAAAGTCTCAGCGCCAATCACCAGCGCACATTTGGCCTGCCCCAGACGGATCATGTTATCCGCCATGGTCAGTGCATAGACAAAGCCAGAGCAAACCGCCTGAATGTCAAACGCGGCGCCCTTGGTGACGCCAAGCATGGCCTGTACGCGGGCCGCCGTAGCGGGAAACGTGTTATCCGGCGTGGTGGTGGCAACGATGACAAGGTCAACCTCACCCACCGCAACGCCGCCCTGAGCCATAGCATCGCGCGCAGCGGCAACGGCAAGGTCTGAGGTCTTCTGACCTTCAGCTGCCAGATGGCGCTGACGAATGCCGGTACGCTGAACAATCCACTCATCATTGGTATCAATGCCCTGCGCGACCAGGTCGGCATTGGTAACAACACGCTCGGGCAGATAAGAGCCGCAGCCGGCAATCTGGGAACGGATCATTCAGTTGTTACCTCCATCTTTTGGCTGCGCCTGCCCAACAGGCGGCCGTCAGTCGCATACACAGCATAGCACCACAATAAGGTAGGTAGGATAACCAGCATCGTCCAGCGCAGATTTAATTCCGGCGCAAAAGAAAGAATGGCGCCTATGGACCATAGCACCACCAGATTGCCTAAATCCCAGCCAAACTCCGACCAGTAATGAAACCAGAGCGGGTCATGCGTTTCCTTAGCCCACTTATAAAGCGAGGCATTAAATGGCTGCGTATATGAACTGGCGCAAATATTCAGACACGCCGAGATCAGCGCAATACGTGCGGGGTCTGTTCCCGTTGCTGCCAACAATAATACAATAAATGCATAGGCCACTGCCCCATAGACAACAACATTGCGCCCTTTGCCCAGATCAATGCGGCGTGCCACGAATATGCTGATCAGAATGCTGATCAGCGTGGTGGTTGCCATCATGCCGGCAAATTTTTGCACGGTGCCAAACTGGAAATACACAATCATGGGCCAGATCACGGCCATAATAGCGCTCGACGCGCCCCAGCCTGCAAACAGCTTCATGCCAGCTTTATTCACGGCCAGACCTTTACGCACATCAATGGGCTGCGGCGGGCATGGCTCAGGCATAAAGAACAGTGGAGCCAAACTTATCAGCAATACGATTGTTGCCAGTATATAAATGCCGCTCCAGCCGCTCACCTGCTCTACCAACCCGGTTGCAAGCGGGGCGCATAATGAGCCTGCGCTCATGAACAGCGCGCGCGCTGATAATTGCCGCCCGAATTTGCCATGTTCGGCCAGTGTGGCAAATGTAGTATGCACAGCATGCCAGTACAGCGCTTCGCCCGCCGACATCAGCAAAATAGCAAGCCACAATACAGGCCCCGGCTGACCGCTATAGGCAAAAAGGGCAAAGGCCATCGCCAGCATAATCTGACCGATGATCAGCGCGGCCTTCGAGCCGAATTTATGGGGGATATAGATCAGCGGTGTGCGGAACAGAAAGCGCAGGCCAATGAGCGCCCCCATGAGGAAGCAGACCTGCGATACCGACAGGCCCATTTTCAGAAAAAAAATGCCGCTGATCTGCAACCGCAGAATTTGCCCGAAATTGACCAGACCAAGATGCAGATTAAGCCAATTCAGGTGGCGATTGGAAAAAGCGCCGTCAGCATAGTGGCGCAGCATGATTAATGTTCCTGCAAGCCTGAGCCAAACAGGGCCGACATCTGCGCCAGCTGGGTCTTGATGGTCTCATTACTGCCATGCTTGACCAGATCATGCGCCACACCAATGGCATTGGCAAAGCCAACCGCGTCCATGCTGCCATGGCTCTTCACGCAAATACCCTGAAGTCCAAGGAATACCGCACCATTATAGCGGCGCGCATCCAGACGATCTTTCAGAGTCTGAAAGGCAGGCTTGGCCAGCAGATAGCCAATTTTGCTCAGCCACGAGCTGCCTTCAAAAATCTTCTTGAGGAAGTCGACATAGAGCTTACCCACGCCCTCGGCTGTTTTGAGCGCAACATTGCCGGTAAAGCCGTCGGTCACCACAACATCGACCGTGCCGGCCGTAATGTCATTACCCTCAACAAAGCCATGGAACCGCCACGGCAGCTGCGGCGCTTCACGCATCAGACGCGCGGCCTCGCGCAGGCTGTCCTTACCCTTGGTATCTTCCGAGCCGACATTGAGCAGGCCCACACTCGGATTACGGTTGCCCAGAATGGCGCCAGCAAAAGCCGAGCCCATAATGGCAAATTGCACGAGATTGTCGGAATCACATTCAACATTCGCGCCCAGATCCAGCATTACCACATCGCCCTTGCGGGACGGCAGCAAGGAGGTCAGCGCCGGGCGCTCAATACCCGGCATAGGGCGCAGAACAAACAACGCCATTGCCATCAGGGCGCCCGTATTGCCGCCGGAGACAACAGCAGATGCCTTGCCCTCGGCCACCGCATCAATTGCCTTACGCATGGAGCTGTCACGGCCTGTACGCAAGGCCACAGCCGGCTTGGCGTCCTGCGCAACAGCGCTGGGCGTATGAATGACAGAAATGCGGGATGCAGAAAGTTTGTGGCTGGCAATCAACGCGTTGAGCTTGAGTGAATCGCCATAAACCTGAAAATCAGCGTCTGGATATTTTTCCAGCGCAATGCCAATGCCCCCAATGACAGAAGCCGGCGCATGATCGCCGCCCATGCCATCAAGGGCTATGACTATACGACCTGTGGGCATGGCGAAAGCCAGTGCCAGCCAACGGCCTTAAGCCGTGGCTGCCTTGCTCGCCACGTTACGGCCATCATAATGACCGCACGAACCGCACACATGGTGGGGGCGCTTCACTTCGCCACAGTTCGAGCACTCGATCGACTTCACAGCCTTGAGCGCATTGTGCGAACGACGCATACCCATCTTGGTGGGGGAGGTTTTTCTCTTAGGTACTGCCATAATACTACTCTCTTGCAGAAAAAATCCGGATGTGAGCGGCGTTAATAGGCGAAAGCGAAACCAAACGCAAGAAGTTTTACCAACCTCTTGATTAAATTAAGCATTCCCCCTCACCCCTCACCCCTGACTCGTTGAAAAACAATATTTTTTAGCGCGTTTCGTCGTCATACCCGGCGAAAACGGCACCTTCCTTGCGCGGGAACGGCTCAAGCGAAAGCGAGAGATACTGCACGGCCAGCTCGCCCAGATCGATTTTGCCGTTTTCAATCGGCTCGGGCGCTTCGCTATCATCGTGCGGATTGAACTCCTCCAGCGCGGGCGCTGTTTCGCTGAAGATAACCTCAAAAGTTTCTTCGATATGGGCCGGCACCGGCTCAAGCGAAACCACGCAGCTCTGCACCACATCGGCCACAATCTTGCCGCTCACAATAATATGATCGCCACGCCCCGCCTTTAAGGTCAGTGTCGCCTCAAAGGCATCAACCGACTCGATCTTCAGACGCTTGGCAATCGCCTCACGCTGCGCGGCATCTGGCGCCAACTTATAGGTTGAACCCACGCGGGCAATATCGACCGGAAACGAAAACTCAGGCTGAATGTTCTTTTTCATCATGCACCTCAAAATCTGCAAACTTAATAAATCCATGCCTGATATCATCATCAGGCTGCTGTGCCATCGCATTTAAAGATGCACGCACATAGCGGACGAACGCCTGCATTACACGATTATCCGGCTCGTTTTCAAGCGTTCCGAACAGATTATAAGACAGAGCTGCTTTAAGCTTAACGTCATCCGAGAGCGCAGATTCATAGGCGGCCATCCGGCCATAAAAGCTCTGCCCCATATGTTTAATGCGCTTACTCACGCCGGTATCGCCCACCCCAATTTCGCGTAGGCTAAGATCCAGATGCGCAAACATCATGTCAAAAACATGCTGCGCCAACGCCCCATGCTGGCTGCGCAACCGGTAGAAAAGCAGGAAGGCATGAAGCAACATCAGGTCAAACCGACCATCAATGCTGTCAGGCACCTGGCCTTGTGCATAAAAAACCGGCTGACGACTCGCCGCGACCATCGCTTCATAAAGCTTGGCGACGGCAGGATCCGGTTTGCGTCGAAACATCGCGAACAATCTGATTTCCCTCGCTTGCAGGCTGAGGCGGGTTATGTCACTTTGCGGGCAGTAAGGTCAAGTCCTGGAGTACCATGATTACCATTCGTTCGATCACCACCATCGTCCTCACCCTACTTTGCAGCGCTTGCAGCCCTGTTGTGCGCACGCACGGCAATCTGGTGGATGAAGTTGCCCTCAGCCAGATCCAGCCCGGCGTGAGCCGTGAAGCTGACGTAGTGGCGGTTTTAGGCACCCCCTCGGCCGAAGGCACCTTTAATCCGAATGAATGGTATTATATCGGCCAGGTCACCTCGCAGACCGCCTTCTTTGCCCCGGATGTGGACAAGCGCGAGATCGTCAAAGTGACATTTGACCCGGCAACCGGCACGGTCAGCAAGGTTGAGCAGCTCGATAAATCGGCGGGCCAGAATATTGAAATGGTTGGCCGCACCACACCAACCGCCGGACATAATCTGGGCGTTGTTGAGCAGGTGCTGGGCAATGTCGGCCGCTTTAACGCACCGGACAAAAAATAACAGCCTGATAGTCGCTTTTATTTCTTAAGGCGATCCACCACGACAACGTGGGACGGAGCAACCGACTGCGCTCGCGCCTTGCTGTTCAGATCGTAACTCACCAGCTGCGCAGCCCACTGGCTGTAAAAACCGGCTGCCTGCTCACGCTGATCGACCAAGCGCATGGCCAGCGAAGGCCGCGGCACTGAGGGGTCCATACCGTAATAAAATTGCAGATCACCCATATCCTGCTGCAGATAGTAGCGGCGGCCATTCCCGCGCATGCGCATCAGCGTTTCAAATGTAGCTACCAGATAAATCATCTATCTATCTCCAGTAGCGATAAATGACAGATTGAACGAGGTCAAATCAATCACAAACAAAACACCCCGGACGAACATGTCATCCGGGGTGCGCTCTGCCGACGAAGACAAATATGGAGCAGAACCAGTTATTCAGGCGCGCTGCTAATCACGCACTGAATACGGCCTGACAGTCTGATTTAACAGAACAGCCACTGACAAAAACCGTCCTGAAACGCATTTTGTACAGCCGATACAGGATAAGTGCCCTACTCACCCTAGATTAGCAAGAACAGAAATAAAATAAAAACATCATTATAAATCAAAAGCTTACATAAAATAAAACCGGGGTGCACATATGTGCACCCCGGCCTTATTAGAAAACTACGACTAGCTTACGATGCCAGCGAGTTAACCTTGGCGTAGGTAGCCGTACCCGAGGTCACGCCCTGAGTGTTGCGTACCAGGTCGAGCAGGAACGGGATGGAGATGAACAGCGCACCAGCACCCAGACGGCCCAGACCGTCCTTGATCGGGGTCTGGCCCGGGTTATCAACGTGAGCCTTCAGCTTACCAACACCAGCAACTGCCAGCGCAAAGCCAACAATGTACGCTGCAAAGTTGATCAGAACCGGAACGGTGGTGAGGTTGTCACGCACGTTATCGATAGAGTCAGACAGCTGAACAGAAGCAGCGAAAGCCGGAGCTGCAGCTACCAGGGTCAGGGCCACGAGAGCAAAGAACGAAAACAACTTCTTCATGTTACACCTCTTGATGTAGTTACGACTAAGGGAAATCCTCAGCCTCTTTCAACAACGAGGCTAACATACTTCCCCAAACTGAGACAAGTATTTGCACCAAACGTGGTAAATAAATCGTAAATAATGCAATTATATGTTTAGTCAAAATTGCAAAAAAATTTAGACAACAGCATACCGGAGCACATTAAGTACTCTGCATTTAATACTGTAATGCAATGAATTTTTGGGAATTAGCGTGAGCTTTGGCTGATCTGCTGGATCAGAATATTCTGAACTACACCGTCAGGCAAAACTTTTTGATTAGCAGTCGTCAGGCGATTTTTTATTTTCTCAATGTCAACCAGCGGCCCACTCATCCCCTCACCTACATAAAACGCACCATACAGGCTGGTGAGATAAGCGTCTGTCAGCGCGGGAATCATGCTGGTTACAACTTTGGCGTCTGCGCCATCCTTCGTCTCAAGCTTCACGGTAATGCGCACATACTGGTAGATACGGCCATTACGAATGACAGGGACAGTAACCGGCCCGACAGGCACAAATTGCGGGCCTTTTGCCTCTTCCTCCTTGGCAGCCTCACCGCCCCCTTCATTTGCAAGCGCAATTTGAGGAACAAGAAGAAAAGCAGCAAGGAATGCGATGCGCAGCAATCGAGTCATAGTGATCCTCAATTACAAGAGAGCTCTGAAGCAAAGATTAATTTAGTGCGCGACCCACAAAAAGAAACGGGGTGCCGAAGCACCCCGCTGTGGAATTAGTTGATTTATTCAACCGCTTCGTTCGATGTCGATTCTTCCTCGTCATCGATTGTCTCTGCGGCAGCCTTGCCGTTACCGGCGACGTAATCAAAGGCCAGCTTATCTGCCTCAACACGCACCTTGGCAACACCGCCCTTAACGAGCTTGCCAAACAGGATCTCTTCCGCCAGCGGCTTCTTGAGATTTTCCTGAATGACACGGCCGAGCGGACGGGCACCCATCTGCGGATCATAGCCCTTCTGACCAAGCCACTTACGGGCATCATCCGACAACTCAATGGTAACACCACGGTCAGCCAACTGGGTTTCAAGCTCGATAACGAACTTGTCGACCACGCGGCCAATGGTGTCCTCGCTGAGTGCAGCGAAGGGAATGATGGCGTCCAGACGGTTGCGGAACTCCGGCGAGAAGGCACGATTAATCGCCTCCACATCTTCACCCACACGGATGCCCGAACCGAAACCAATCGCAGGCTTTGCCATGTCAGCTGCACCAGCGTTGGTGGTCAGGATCAGCACCACATTACGGAAGTCGATGGTCTTGCCGTTATGATCAGTCAGACGGCCACTATCCATCACCTGCAACAGGATGTTGTAAATATCCTGATGCGCTTTTTCGATTTCGTCGAGCAGCAGAACCGCATGCGGATGCTGGTCAATGGCATCGGTCAGCAGACCGCCCTGCTCAAAACCAACATAGCCCGGCGGCGCACCGATCAGACGGCTGACGGCATGCTTTTCCATGTACTCAGACATATCAAACCGGATCAGCTCAATACCCAGTGTACGCGCCAGCTGCTTGGCCACTTCAGTCTTACCGACACCGGTCGGGCCGCTAAAGAGATAATTGCCAATCGGCTTATCGGCCGAACGCAGACCAGCGCGCGAGAGCTTGACGGCCGAGACCAGCGCATCAATCGCCTTCTGCTGACCAAAGACCATGGTCTTGAGATCGCGCTCAAGATTGGCCAGCTGCTCACGATCATCCTTGCTCACGGTCTTAGCCGGGATACGGGCGATGGTGGCAATCACAGCTTCAATGTCTTTGACACTGATCACCTTCTTGCGCTTGTTCTCGGGCAGCAGATGCTGCTGGGCACCGACTTCATCGATAACGTCAATCGCCTTGTCCGGCAGCTTGCGGTCACCAATATACTTGGCCGACAGCTCAACCGCAGCGCGGATAGCCTCTGCCGTGTAACGCACCTTGTGATGCTCCTCATAATACGGCTTGAGGCCCTTGAGGATCTTGATGGCATCTTCGTTCGACGGTTCGTTCACATCGATCTTCTGGAAGCGACGCACCAAGGCACGATCCTTCTCGAAGAAAGAACGGAATTCCTTATACGTGGTTGAACCAACGCAGCGCAGCGTGCCAGCCGATAGCGCCGGCTTGAGCAGATTGCTGGCATCCATCGCGCCGCCCGAGGTGGAACCCGCACCGATTACAGTGTGAATTTCATCAATGAACAGTACCGCATGGCCATGCTTTTCAAGCGCGGTGACAACAGCCTTCAAGCGCTCTTCAAAGTCACCACGATAACGGGTGCCAGCAAGCAGCGCGCCCATATCCAGCGCATAGATGGTAACACCAGCCAGAACTTCCGGCACATCATTTTCGGTAATGCGGCGGGCCAGACCTTCAGCGATGGCGGTCTTACCAACACCAGGATCACCGACCAGCAGCGGATTATTCTTGGTGCGACGGCACAGGATCTGAATGGTGCGCTCAACCTCATGCTCACGACCGATCAGCGGATCAATCTTGCCGCGGCTGGCCTTTTCATTGAGGTTGATGCAGTAAGATTCCAGCGGATCTTTTTCCTTCTTGGCGCCCTTTTCCTCGCCACCGCGCGCAGCGCCCCAGTTGGAACCCTCATCTTCACCACGCGCCGGACGGCTGCCACCAGCAGCACCCGAGCCCGGCACCTTGGCAATGCCATGGCTGATGAAGTTGACCGCATCGAAACGGGTCATCTCCTGCTCCTGCAGGAAGTAAACGGCGTGGCTCTCACGCTCAGAGAACAGGGCCACCAGAACATTGGCGCCAGTGACTTCTTCACGGCCAGCGCTCTGGACATGAATGGCTGCACGCTGCAGCACGCGCTGGAAGCCAGCGGTCGGCTTCGCTTCGTTACTGGCGGGCACAACCAGGTTGCCCAGCTCGGTATCAAGATATTCAGTGAGGTCGCGACGCAGACGCTCGATGTCCACACCACAGGCGCGCAGAACAGGAATGGCATCCTGATCTTCAGTCAGCGAGAGCAGCAGGTGCTCCAGCGTTGCATATTCATGCCGGCGATCATTCGCCTGCGACAGGGCCCGATGTAAGGACTGTTCGAGATTGCGTGACAGCATGTCAGTCTATTCCCTCTCCATGACACACTGCAGCGGATGTTGATGCTGCCGTGCGTATTCCATGACTTGCATCACTTTCGTTTCCGCCACTTCGTAGGTGTACGTACCGCACAACCCTACCCCCTCGTGATGGACGCGAAGCATGATGCTTGTCGCCTCATCTCGATTTTTATGGAAATACCTTTCTAGAACATGAACGACGAACTCCATCGGCGTATAATCGTCATTCAGGATGAGCACTTTGTAGAGCGACGGACGCTTGTTTTTTGGCTTGGTTACAGGCTTTTCAAGCGTTTGTACCCCGCCGCCAAAATCGTCTTCGCGGTCATCATTTTCCATGCTCAGGCGCCAGGACTCAGGCATTTTTTCACCCACTTTTAAGAGAGCCTACTCGAACCTTAATAACATAGCCCGAAAAAGGGGCATATCCCCCCATTTTCTGTTTATATTCAGGTAAGATTCTGTGGAAAACTTGCCACGCGCTAGCCGGAAAAGGCCCGAAAAAAGTTTTATGGTAAAAAATTTTTTTCAGCGATTGAGCAAACGGGGGGATCCGAGCGCCAATTTGAGTGCAGAAACGGCAAAATCGTCGCCGTGACGCTGAGACTCCATCAGCTCATTCAGGGTCGTCGTCTCCCCGCGCATATGCACACAGAACAGCTCGCCTGACAGCGGCCCGCGGTCCAGCACCAGCCGATTATAGGTTACAAGCCCCTCACGATCGATCGCAGTTGCGTATTTATGCGTGAGTACAGGCCGGGCGCTATAGGGACACGGCTCGACCATACAATTCCAGATTGCAGAGGGAACAGGCGGAATCGCGACAACGCCAGATGTTTTACCTTCTTGCAGGCAATAGACCAGACGGGCCACCTCACCCTCGTTATTATCCTCGGCCAACCGCATGAACAGCTGGCGCACCTTAATAACACCACGCAAAGCGCGTATATCTATCTTGTAAAGGTAATCGTCGGCGCTGCTCACGGTGTCACCGCTTGGCGCTTTAACTGCAAGCTTTGCCAGCTGCCAATCATATTGAGCAAGGAAACAGTTTTTGTTGCCAGCTCAACCTCTGGCGTTTTGGCTTTAGAGGCAGCAATCTGCATTAATTCATCCGGCATATAGGCACAGACGAAGCTTTTATAGCGTAGCGGCTGGTCAGCATCCGGCCCCAGTAACTGAATGGCTCCGCCGCTAATACCGTTAGCGAGGATATCCGTCACCGTTGTAAACGCGAGAAAGGGGCGCTGCCTCTCATCCCGATGGAGCGAGCACCACCACAGCGCATCAGGCGCCGCTGCTCTTTTAACGTCGCGGGTCTGCGCCCGCTCCAGCAGCGAGGTAAATTTTTTAAAATCCGGCTGACCGGTTGGCGATGCAAGATGCTCAAACAACGCGCCGACGCCCCGCATCCGTGCATTATCAAGCTCACTACATTCGTAGATGTAATTCATGCACCCCAAACTAGCGGGGAGCCTTGAGTAAAAGCAATAAAAAACCGGGCCAGGTCTTACCCCAGCCCGGCTCTTCACCGGTAAACCGATGACGAATTAGGCAACCTTGGTGATCTTCTCAACCGCGACATTGATGCGCTGGCTGATCGGCTCCATGGCTTCGTTAGCGACCTTTACGGTCATGTCGGAAATCTTGGACGCACCCGCGATGAAATGGTCAAAGGAGCTCTTGGCCAGTTCGCTCTGGATTTCGGCCAGATCCTGAACCGACTTCACGCCCATCAGTGCCTGATTGGCCTTGGTCGCCATTTCAACAGAGGCTTGAGTAAAAGCAGCAACCGCCTTGGTCAGCTCCTCAGCCGACTTGGCGAGAATTTGCGAGGACTTCACAATCGCCTCAACATTTTCCTTACCATGCTTGGTCAGTTCGTCAGAACCGTCAAACTTGAAGCCCAGCTTCTCAAACTGCTGCTTAGCCTGCTCAAAAGAAGCCGGGAAAGAGGTTTGCTGGAATGGCTTGAAGAAAGCCTCCAACGAGGGCGGGCTAAACTGGCTAGCCGTCGGGCGCGCCTTGGGCGCAGCGGCCTTGGCGGCGGGTTTAGCAGCTGCTTTAGGTTTCTTCTTAGCCATGATAAGGAATCCTTTCGTTACGGTAGCTATATAGTTACACTGCGGCGCACAATAATCAAGCACTAATTGTGCAGTGCAATAATAAATTCATACCCTATTGATTTACCGCAAGAACTGTTCAATTCTGCCCTGAGCAACAGGGAACAAAGAATATGAAATATAAAATCATGATCGCCAGCCTCGCGCTTGGCTTAAGCTCACTTTTTAACCCTACCGCTGCGTTAGCTGCCAAAAAGAAGCCAGCTAAGGCCAAAATTGCCCATGTGCAAAAAAAATCAGTGAAGCGATTAGCCACACCGATTATCCCCACAGCAAAATCTACTTTTGTCTGTGTCCGCGCCCCTCAGTCAGAAACAAAGATTGCGACGTGCGACCCGCTCACCGACCCCACCTTCAGCTCTGATATTGACCGCAAAGCGCCGCCCGCCTCCCTCACCAAGATCGAAACCGCCTACTATATTTACAAGCATATGAAGATATCAGGCAAAGAGCTGGATGATCCATTCGTCACTATTACAGCTAAAGATAATTATGAAGGCAGGCTGGGCGAGCGCGAGGGTGAAGTTAAGCCGATGGGCGGTCATGTCATCCCCTTTAAACCGGGCACCACGCTCTCATACCGTGAAAGTATCTACGCCCTCACCGCCTGGTCAGCAAATAATGTAGCGGTCGCTGCTGCCAAGAAAATTGCACCAGATGGCAAGGAGAGCACATTTGCCCGCATGATGACGGCCGACATCCGCCGCATGGGACTGACCGAAACCACGTTCAAAAACGCCTCTGGCATGCCGGCCACCGGCCAGGTGACAACTGCGCGCGAAATCGCCATTCTGGTCAATCATATTGTAACTGAGCTGGGCACCGAAACATTCGGTATGCTCTACGGCCAGCACAATAAACAGGGAAGCAAACCGCTGACCATTGGCGGTATTACCAAGGACAATATCATCCCACTTTTCCGCGATCCGGACCTGCATCTTGTAGGTGCCAAAACAGGCACACAGAATGAAGGCCTGAACATTGCAACATATACCGAGCGTAATGGTGTTGGTGCTGTGACCGTCGTCATGGGCAGCCCCAACAAATATGCGCGCAATCAATATGCCATTAATCTGATCCGCCGCGCTTTTGATATGCTGGCAACCCCCGCCCACGCCAGCCCACTGCCGTCTGCAGCAATGCCGTCAAAGGTTCCTACTGACAAAGTAGCAGCAGCCCCGAGCACCAGCCCCTAACCGCACAATCCATCATCGCCGCGCGTCACTCTGACGTAGATATTCTATTCGCGGTGATTCTGGCTTGTGGTATCATGGGGATACTGCTCTATAGGAGTGCCATGCGCTTGTCTCGCCACTTCATTTTCGCCCTTCTCTCGGCCCTGCTGTTGGCATGCCTTGCCGCCCCGGCAGATGCGCGCAACCGCAATACCCGCAGCAGCCAGCGCCAGCCTTCCTCCTATTGTACCGTCAGCCAGCGCTGCGCTTATTTTACGTATGATGCCACCAGCGGAACCGTATTAGAGCAGCTGGAGCCGGATAAAAAAATTCACCCCGCCTCGCTCACTAAACTGATGACAGCTTATTTGCTGTTTGAAGCGCTGGAAAAGCGGCAGATCAGCCTGACTGATCGCATCCGCGTATCCAGCCATGCCTCTGACATGCCGGCCCTCAAGCTGGGCCTACGGCCGGGCGATACCATTCAGGTTGAGGATGCGCTGGAAGCAGTGACCGTGCGCTCAGCCAATGATGCCGCCGTGATGATTGCAGAAGCGATCAGCGGCAGTGAAGAGGCTTTTGCCCGCCGGATGACGCTTAAGGCGCATGAAATCGGCATGAACCGCACCACATTTCGCAATGCGTCAGGCCTGCCGGATGATGCACAGGTGACCAGCGCGCGTGACATGGCCACACTCGCCTATCGCGTTTTGACCGATTATCCAAAATATCGCCGCTACTTTGGAATGACGGAAGCGAATGTTAGCGGCCGCACCATTGAAGGGCATAATCGTCTGCTCAATAGCGGCGTCGTGCAAGGCGGCAAAACCGGCTACATCCGTGACTCGGGCTATAATCTGGTCGCATGGACAGAACGCGAGGGCCGTTTGGTGATTGGCTCCATCTTCGGCGGCAATTCTGCCAGTGCCCGTGACGCAAAACTCACTGCGCTCCTGGACAGCAGCTACAGAAAACTCGGCGGCCTCGCCCTGCCCGCCGTTGGCCAGAGTCCCTATTCCCAAGCGCCGCTACCGCGCGCAAAACCGGCTAATGTCAGCGACCTGATAGAAAATGTATCCCCCGGCCTGTCTGAAGCTGTTGCGGTAACAAATGCTAGTTCAGCACCAGTGGCTACTGAACCACTGATGCCTGATAATGTGAAAGAAACAGATTTTGGCCAACTGACAGTCGCCAGCTCAACATTCTCTACCAGCTGGGCCATTCAGGTGGGTGCGTATAAAGATGTCGCGCAGGCCCAACAGGCTTTACAAGCCGCCACCCGCCGAGCGCCTGAACTGCTGGCAACCGCCTACCCGCGCGCTTTAGTGACCAATACGACCTTGGGTGATCTCTACCGCGCCCAGTTGATTGGCCTTAATGAACGTGCCGCCCGCAGCGCATGCGATGTGCTGACCAAGCAAGGCATGCAGTGCCTGACCATGCCGCCGGGCAATCAGCCCTCCTGACGTCATAACACCATAAACAAAAGGCCGGCTGGATCACTCCAACCGGCCTTCTTATTTATAGTTATACTATCTTAAGCGAACACATCGCCAGCTGATACGCCACTAGCACTCAGCTGCTCAACGATACTGGCCTTGAGGCGTGAGAGCGATTCAAGATTCGGCGCCTCTGCACGCGCAACCAGCACATTCTGGGTATTGGATGCACGCAGCAACCACCAGCCATCGCTATTCTTGACACGCACGCCGTCCAGCTCGTTTACATCAAGGCCCTGAATGCTCTTCAGGCGCGCCTTGATTTCCTCAACGATGGTGAACTTACGGGCTTCATCCACCTCAAAGCGCACTTCCGGCGTATTAACAGCACTGGGCAGTGCCGCACGCATATCGGCCAAGGTACGGTCAGAATTGCTGACGATGTTCAGCAGACGAATGGCGCAGTACAGCGCATCATCAAAACCGTGATTATCGGCAAAGAAGATATGGCCAGACATTTCACCTGCCAGCGGCGCACCAACTTCGGCCATTTTGGCTTTGAGCAGCGAGTGACCGGTCTTCCACATCAACGGCTTGCCGCCCAAACGGGCAACTTCGTCAAACAGGGTCTGGCTCGCCTTCACGTCGGCAATAATAACACTGCCCGGATGCTGCTTAAGCACTTCACCAGCATAAACCGCCAGCAACTGATCACCCCAGACAACATTACCCTTGGAATCAATCGCGCCGATACGGTCGGCGTCGCCATCAAAGCCAATTCCAAGGTCGGCGCCCATTTCAGCCACAGCAGCCTTTAGGTCAACCAGGTTCTTTTCAACCGTCGGATCCGGGTGATGGTTGGGGAATGTGCCATCTATCTTGCCAAACAGCACCTTGTGCGTGCCCGGCAGCTTGGCCACCAGACGCTCCAGCACATCGCCAGCCGCGCCATTGCCATTATCCCAAACAACCTTCAGGTCCTTCTTACCCTTATAGGCGCCGAGCAGCATGGCCAGATAGGCATCGCCCACATCCAGCGTCTCGGACTTGCCCTGCCCGGTGCTAAAGGCACCCGCAGCCGCAATCTTGCCAATTTCCTGAATGGCGGCGCCATAAACCGGACCATCATGCAGCATCTTGATGCCGTTATATTCCGGTGGGTTGTGCGAACCGGTAATCATCACGCCGGCATCAGCTTTGGTGTGCTTGACCGAGAAATACAGCATCGGCGTGGGACCCAGACCGATATTGGTCACATCAACACCGACCGAGTTCAGACCTTCAGTCATCGCGGCAGCAAAGCCGGGGCTGCTCTCGCGGCCATCATAGCCAACGCAAACACGCGACCCACCCTTGGCCTTGACCATAGTGCCAAAGGCCTGGCCTACAGCCTTGAGATCAGATTCCTTGAGTGTCTTGCCCACAAGGCCACGAATGTCATATTCACGCAGAATGGTGGGATCGAATGTATAAGCCATCTTACTTCTCCTGATACTTTTTGAGGATGTCACGCACAGCGCTGCCCATCGACGGATTCGACAGGGCAAACGCAATATTCGCTTCGAGCCAGCCCAGCTTGTTACCGCAATCATGCCAGGCACCATCGACACGGCAGCCATAGAAAGGCTGCTGCGCCATCAGCTTGGCTAGACCATCGGTCAGCTGGATTTCGCCACCGGCGCCTTCGCCGATCGTTTCCAGAATCTTGAAGATTTCAGGCTGCAGAATGTAGCGGCCCAATACGGCCAGACGCGACGGGGCTTCTTCCAGCTTCGGCTTTTCAACCAGGCCCTTCACTTCTACGCGATTGCCTTCCATGGCACCCGGGGTAATAATGCCCTTGCTCGATACCTGATCGTCAGTGACTTCCATCGCAGCGATGTAGTTACCGCCGGTCTTGGCATATTGCTCCATCATCTGAACCAGACAGGGCTTTTGCGCCAGTACGGTATCGTCAGGCAACAGCACGGCAAACGGCTCATCCCCAACAATCTTGTGCGCACACCAAACAGCATGGCCCAAACCAAGCGGCGAATGCTGACGCACGACAGCCAGCTTGGACGACGGGATCTCGGTGGCCTGTACCAGCTCAAGCTCCTTGGTCTTCTTGCGGCGCTCAAGGGTGGAATTCAGCACGGACAGATGATCGAAATGATCTTCCATCGCGGTTTTGCCGCCGGAAGATACAAAGACGAAATCGGTGATGCCGGCCGCCTTGGCTTCTTCCACCGCATGCTGGATCAGCGGGCGGTCCACCAGCGTCAGCATTTCCTTGGGAATGGCCTTGGTTGCAGGCAAAAAGCGGGTGCCCAAACCGGCAACCGGAAAAACAGCAATACGGACAGGTCGCTGAAGGCGGCTGTTATCAGTCATAATTTATCCTTTTAGTAGCGATCAGGTTTTAGAGGGTATAATTGGAAACACCTTCTGCTGTCGATGCGACGCAATGCGCTCCTCAATCATGGGCAGACAGGTATTACATTTTGGGCCCCGAGCGCCACAAGAATCGAACACTTTTTTGGCAGAATCTGAGCCAGACGCTATAACAGCATCCAAATTCTTATCGTTAATGCGATGACAAATGCAAACGATCATACCGGCCCCACTGCCCAAATTAATAGCAGCTCAAATGCCGGTAATCAATCAGACTTCAGCTTTACCTGTGGGTTTTACGCTGATGATCGTATCTTTGTTAACGAGGCGCACCGCACCCGAAATATCCTCAAACGGGATGAATTTGCGGCTGTCGTTCAGCATATCCAACGGGCGCTGGCCCTTTGCCAAGAAGAAGTAGCCTTTCATGCCGTTGCCGGTGGATAGAAGAAGCTCAACTTCCTTCTTATCCTTCATGATCTTCATTTCAGTCAGCACGCCAATAGACACGAGACATCTCCTTAGTTTTAAGCCGGCTTACGCCGAGCCCCGCTTACATTTACATCATATAACGCCCGGAGGAATTAACAATTCCTCACTCGCCGCAAAATTACATAAATATTGAGAAAAAATCCATGTAATTTATGAGCTTATTTGCGCTTATCCCCAGCGATTTCGGCCCAAATTAAGGCTTCATTAGCGAGCATATGAATAAAGTAGCTCTAATCCACGGAATCTGCGGGCCGTGGGGAGACAGTTTTTGCGGGGAATCATATGACTGATACAGCTCAGAAAGCCAACCAGATCGCCAGCAACGGCCTTCGCTTCTTCTTCGCGCCTCAAATTGGCAGCGGCCTGAAGCCGACCAAGCTGATTCTCCTCTCCTTTGTGCAGATCATTGCCCAGTTTCTGGCGACCGCGAAGCTGATCCCCGCAGATCACCGCGCCCTGCGCCCGCTGAGCAAGAATGACGCCCGCCTTGGTGAGGTCCTCGCCCTCGCCTTCGCAAATGTGCGCAAGCCCGGCACCCGCATTGACCAGTGGACTGTCTTCCTCGCTGTTAACTGCTTGGCTGCCCTGATCGCGATTATGATCGGTTATACCGCTTTCAATCTGCTGATCGGCACTGCGCACGCTTTCACCATCACGGTTACATTCAACGAACCGGGCTGTACCTACACAGGTGGCGGCAGCCTCTTCAGCACCGGCTGCGCCAACGACATGGCCCAGCAGTGGGTTGATATGCTCTTGATGTCCGGCACTGCTGGCTATGTTGCCCCTTGGTTTGCTGGTCAGATAGTATCGGCACCGGTCGCAGCCGGTCTGAACGCCATGTTCTCCACCTACAGCACGGCTATGCTCGTGCTGGCTGGCTTCCTTGTAATGTACCATTTGCTGGTGATTGTGGCCGGTACTGCGCATGAAGGTAAGTTTGGTGGCCGCATGATGAATCAGGTCTGGGCACCTATCCGTCTGGTTGCGGCGATTGGCATGCTGGTGCCGCTCGGCGGCCTCAACTCTGGCCAATATATGGTCGTACAGACTGCTAAGATGGGCTCTGCCCTCGCCAGCAACGTCTGGATGAACTTTGCCAACAGCTATGCCGCTAATACTGGCGCATATCTCATGTACCCAACGATGCCGTCCATGTCAGGCTTTACAAAAGAAGCTCTGAGGATTCTTATTTGTGAGGCAGGTGTCAATACGCTTGGTTCGGGTGGCGATTTTAAAATGGAGCGTGGCACTGGCAGCAATGGCAAGACGTTTGTCTATAATTTCAATTATAAAAACAATTTGTCAGCTAAAGATGACTCCTATCTGGAAGCTTGCGGTCGCATTGAAATTGCGGATCCCGCTTATACTGCAGGCGGCAAATCTTTCAGCTACCTCTCCCTTAACAACGGAATTAATGCGAATGATACTTTGCGCCGAGACATTCTTCTTGCTCACAAAAAAGCTGTCGAGAACATGATTGCTATGGGCAGCCCTCTACAAGAGTTAGCCCAGAAGATTTTTGATGCGGCTAATGGCTCTGTCTCAGGCTATACATTGACATGGTCGGATATGATTCAGTTCAATACAGCTATTGCAAATTATCGTAGCGACCTTAGTGCCGGTATAACTGCTGGCATTCTAGGATCAGCCGCAGTAAACTCTCTTGATTTGGCAAAGGATGCTATGGCACGCGGCTGGGTTTCTGCAGCTGTCTGGTTTAACAATATTGCCAAAACAAATGGCATGCTGTTGAATTATGCCAATTACACTCCTACGGCAACTTTTAGAATGGACGTCCCCCTAGAACCAAAATATTTGGCTATTTTGGATACAGCTCTAGAGAAATCCGAAGAAAGTGTAGCTGCAATTCCGAGTATTGCTGCCTCATTACCTACCCCCGTTACTTTGGCTGAGCCTGACGCCACTATGGTATACAGTGGCGTAGGTCAAGGCGATAGCGAATTTTCATTCTTTATGAATACACTGCAGAACAATCTGCTGAAAACAATTGGTAACACGACGGGTCAAACCGGTGATGAAACCGGCACCGCCTGTGGCACACCACCTTGTGCTGTGTCGAAGTTTGAACTGAACACCGGCAACCCTCTTGCCGAACTATCGGCTCTTGGGCATCGCTTAATCACTTATACAGTAACCTCGGTCAAGGAGCTGACAGCTTGTCAACGCAAAGCAAGCATAGACATGTATCAAACAAGACTTGGCGGGAAACAAAATACAACTGATGGTGTTTACGCAAAATCAGCAGATAGAATTGGCTCTTCATGTACTGGTGGCGATGGCGGAGTTAATGTTACTTATTTCATGATACAATCAGTCGTAGGCAGTATGCTCATGGCTGGTATTACGCTAGCGTTCATTCTACCACTGATCCCTTTCATCCGATTTATGTTCGGTATTATGGCGTGGATACTGTCGCTGCTGGAAACAGTTGTAGCCATTCCGGTTGTAGCCCTTGCTCACATCAAAATGGAAGGTGAAGGCTTGGCTGGCCCCATGGCGCGTACCGCCTATCTGCTTCTGTTGCAGCTGTTCCTGCGACCGACGCTGATGGTATTTGGCCTCATTCTAGCTCTGCTGATCTTCAATCTGATGATCGTCGCCCTCAATGAGTTCTACACAGATGCGATCCGGTCAATCGAAGCAGGTGGCGCTAACGCGGCACTTGGCGGTGTTGTGTATACTGGTCTCTACGGCGTACTGGCCTATGCGATGGCTAATGCATCGTTCAAGGCAATTGACCTCATCCCCAACCAGTGCCTGCAATGGATTGGCGGCTCGGGCATGAACAGCCTTGCCGGCGAAGCAGAAGCTGCTACATCTCGATTTAGCAGCGGGGCTGGGCAGATATCGTCCGGTGCACTCAGCCAAGTTAATACCGCAGGCCGAATTTCTGGCGCGACTAAAGCGGCAGAGGATGGTTATAATTCTAAAGTTGCGCTGGAAAATCAGCGCAGGTATTAACTAGTCTTGCAACTAACGGTGAACCATGAACAGATACGATAACCGCTACCGCCAACAGCCCCCACGCAACAGCCGCGAGCCCTCTCGTGCCCGCAATGCGCTGGGACTGATGTTCAGCCCTAACTTTGGCACCAGCCTTTCGGTACTGAAGGATACCGGGTACATGTTCATTCAGATTCTGGCCATGATTTTTGCTCAGGCCAACCTGATTGATAAACGTCACCCGGCCGTTACCGGCAGCGGCGACCGCAAATACGGCCTGTTTGAAATCATCCAAATGGCCTACGAACGCGTGGAGTGGCGACAGGAGAATATTGCTCAGATTTCCTTATTTCTCGCGGTTTGCTGCAGTATCGCCATCTGTGCGTTAGGTATCGTCTTCGCTCTCTTCTCGGTTGTATTCTCTACTGTCTAAAACATAAAATTATCGGCAATTTTCATCTAAAAAACACCATGCGGCAGTTGAAACACGCGCCGTCAACATGGTACTTATTAATGTAGGTTTAACCAGTATGCCCTTGATAGATAAAGATTATATAAAATCCAAACTATCTTGGTGCAATGAGGTGTAGTTATGCAAATCGGGCTCAAGCTGCTCAATGTTCTTAAAACAGCCCTAGGCGCTTTTCTGCGCTATGCCTACACGCTGAATCTGGGCACCTCCCTGCGCTCTGCAACTGTTAGCTATTACCGTTTTGGCCGTCTGCTGGCAGAAATTTTCGGCACGCTAGGCTTGATCGAGCGTGCGCATCCGTGGCGCTGTGGTATGGCGCTAGCACGCCCGCTTGACGTTCTTTCTTATGCTTGGGCCAAAACTGACTGGCGCAAACCATTCACGCCAGCCACAACTTTGACATTTGCCATTACCCTGCTTCTTGGCTGCGGATTTCTTGCGACATTATCTACTGGTATAAGTCTCGGCATAGGTACAAGCCAAGCCTACGCTAGCAGTATTTTTGCCCCAACCAATCCAGGCACCGACCTGGCTATGAAATATATGAGCAACGCCTTTGGTGTAACCATCTCCGGCGTGCCTGCCCCTGTTGTTGACGGCGTCGTTGGCGGTTTCCAAAAAATGATGGCGCTATATTCAACCGCCATGCTGATCATCGCCGGTTTTATACTGCTCTATATTCTTCTCGGCGTTATTGCGGCGACAGCACATGAGGGTAAAGTTGGTGGGAGTGGCTTCAATACAGTCTGGGCCCCTATTCGTCTGATTGTTGCAATTGGCCTACTCGTTCCCTTGCCGATGGCGGCTGGCTATAATGGCTACAATAGCGGCCAGTACATTGTCATGAAGGTGGCAGAACTTGGCTCAGGTCTGGCAACCAACTTGTGGGTACCGTTTGCCACAGCACTCGCCAACCGTGGTGACGTTATAGCCACGCCGAATGTTCCTGCCGCCACACAGTCTGTTCTAGGCGTTCTTCGCAATGAATTTTGTCGGGTGCGCTATGAAAAACTGCGCGCCATTCCTGAACTTAACATGACTGAAAAGGCGCTTGCCATCGATCCGATCGAGAATGGCGCAAGCATTGTATATTACTACAAAACAACTGATGGCTCAGGCAGCAACAGCTTCTGCGGCTCTACACAATATGAAAAAGCCACTGAAGTCGACAGTTTGGCAAAAACAATTTCTACTGCATATGAGCAAGCCTATTTCCATATGCGCTCGAATGTTGCCAATATGGCAGACCAGCTAAACAGCGATGGTTACATTCAGGTTATTGGCGCAGAATCACCCGGCATGGGTAATGAAGAGGCAATTGACCTCTATATCGTGAGCTCGCTTGTAACGATCATTACAGCATATCAGAATGAATTGGCCCTATCTCTTGTTAATACTCAAACTGAACAAGATATGAAGGCGACCAATGCACTTTCTACTGAGGTTTCTGATGCTGGCTGGGCCGGTGCCGCTCTTTGGTTTAACACAATTTCCCGCATGAACAGTGAGCTTTTGTCGGCAGCTAGAGGCATACCGTCAAGCTCTCCCCCGGATCTCGGACGCACAGGTGACAAAACTGGCGCGCCATCAAAAATGAGCGCGATGATCCAAGAGGGGCTTGATGTTCTCAATCAGCGTCTCAATAACCTTCAGGCACTGATGAAGCAATATGGCTATGATGCTGACAGTGGCTCAACCGTGCAATATGGTGCAGGCACAGTTAAAACCTCCAGCGTTGTTGCAGGCTTACCGCCGCCATCAACTGGCTTTAGCCTCTCAGGCGGCGTTGGCAGCTTTTTGTCTTGGGTTTTTGAAAGCAAATTTGGTGGCCCATTCTCCATTATCGGCACCGGTGCTGAATCAAACTTAAGTACAATCAACCCGCTAGCCCAGTTATCGCAAATTGGTAATTGGCTCATAGATAAATCCATGATTTTGCTTGCCTTGGCATGGGGCGGTAGCGCTATAGCTGCATTTACCGGCTCAGAAACATTAGCCGCATTTACCGGCGGTATATCTGCACTTCTGACAATCTTGGGTATGGTAGGGTTTGGGGCTGGCATTCTTCTCATGTATGTCACGCCACTACTCCCCTTCGTCCGCTTTATGTTTGGCGTCGCAGGCTGGCTGATTAACATTCTTGAGGCCATTATCGCCATCCCGCTGGTTGCAATTGCCCACTTAAATACTTCAAGCAGCGGCATCTCAGGCGACATGGCTCGTCGGGCATACTTTATGATTTTCTCCATCTTCTTGCGCCCGGCCCTGCTCATTGTTGGCCTTGTCGTCTCTCTGATGATGTTTATCGTCTCGATAGGCATTCTCAATGATATGTACAAAGCGGCTGTTCTAGGTTTTATGGGCACATCAACAGGTGGCGCAGGTGGCGGTTTCTCAATCATCATGTACACTGTTATGTATGTTGGCCTTGCATATGGCTTATGTAATTTGTGCTTCAAATTGATTGAGGAAATCCCCAACCATGCAATGAACTGGATTGGCCAGGCATCAAGCCGCGAAATTCATCAGGATGAAGATTTCAAGCGCGCCATGACTCATACAGGTGGTGAGTTCATCAATCTTTCCAGAACTGTTATTTCGACCCCCAAGTCGCTTGTTAATAAATCCTAACACCTATTATGCAGGAGAATTAAAATGACCGAACCTAAAGCAGACGCCCCGCATACTGAACATAACTCCGTGGGCACACCTCGCCCTGAAAAGCCTAAGCCCCTGCCTAATGTAAGTTATGGCCGTAAATTTATGACGCGCACACTTGCTGCAGGCGTCAGCGGTTTGGCATTGGGCGTTTACATCGCATACGATCACCATTCTAGACATGAAGATCTCGCCGCCAATGTAAGGGATACCAAGCCCCTTTCTGCGCCATCAGAGCAGTTCTCTAAAATGAGCAGCCAACAACGCGCAGCTCTGGTAGCTAAATCGGATGCTCGTATTGCCAAGCTGATGGGTAAATCAGTTGAAGAGATGAACGCCCAAAAAGCTGTAGACGTTCCGAACCCCAATCAATCTTCTCTACAGAGAGGTATTGCTCAAGCTTCAGACTTAGTTGGGGCAAAATCACTGGTAGAAAAGACAGGGTTGCTTGATACAAACGAGAACAAACTTGGCACAACAGACGCCCTCTCAACGGCACTATCGCTCGCTGCCATTTTTGGTGCCATTGGAGGAGTGAGCGGCTTAGCTAATGCACGACGTACAAACGCTAAAATCAAAGCTTTTAATGCGGCAGAAGCAAAAAACTATGAAAATAAATTGGCAGAATATATTAAAGAGGAAAATAAATTTCAAGCTTTCAAAACTATGCTGCATCAACCAGGCAACTCAGCAGGTGTGAGTGCGGCTGCGGCCCAGAGCAGCCCCCCACCTCATACGCCACAGGGGCGCAGATCTAATCCTGCCGGCCCGCGCTAATAGCCTGCCATTGACTGAGGGATAAAGCGTACGCTCCCCTCTGTCTTAGGGGCGAGCATGACTACCCATGGTGATGTCACGGTTTTGCGTGCGCTTTGCGGATTTGAGGGCTTTGTTTCCAGGTAAACCACGGCCAATCCACTCGCTAGTTTACGCAAAGATGTCACACGAACATTGTAGCCGTCTGTGGGACGAGACCCGAGCATAATACCAATTGCAATCTTATCATCCGGATAGCGTCCGGGTGCCTCCATACCAATGTTCGACCATAGACGATTCCAATCCTCCGATGATCGCGCGACAAAAGTGGTAAAGCGAACCGGAACGGAATTGTTGCCAGACCAGTGTTGATAGCCTGCAGTATCAATAAGCTCCCCTGACTGTCCAGAAGAAGGTGCTGAACTGGCAAGATGGACATTCGGCGCCCGAAATAAACCACCATCCTCACTAGCAAATGCAGGCATACACAAGAAAATAGACAGCAATGATAATAGACGCATGAATTTCTCCTAAGTTCCGCTCTATAAATTAATTTGGGGGCCTTAAGAAATGATTACTTAAAGACACATCATGCCAGCTAACGCACGAAACTGATTAATAGATTCAGGTAATTAGGCATTCATTAAGGCCTCAATGGCATGGTTAAGAGGATATTCCCGCACGCATTCCGGAAAACATGTCTAGCGAAACACCCGCGCCCAACACACAACCTCGCCGCAACGCTTCTGCGCTCGTCAGGTCGCATACTGGGCGAATTGTGCAGCTGACTATTCCAGCTGGGCTATCACTGATTATTTCAGTTTGGCTTGCTTCCAAGTATTACACCCCTACTCCTGTAGCAGATGAATTTCTCTCTGTGGCTATTCCCCTGATAGCGATCTGGACTATCGGCCTAAGCCTGCTCATCTCATTCAAATTTCTAAGGAACTTAACACGACCAGTTGAGCTGCTTTCTGCAAAATTGCGGCGCGTCAATCTTGATGATCCTCTAAAAAGCATAACACCAATTCCGCCTCATCTTGCCGAGAATGAATTTGGTGCATTAATCGCATCAGCCAACCGGCTATTGCGACAGATTGATGAGCATATACGCAGAGGTAGCACGTCACAGGCAATCATTGATGACTGCATGAGTCTCATAAACACCCTTCAAACAAGCATGAATGACGGACTCTTGTTGATTGGATCAGATCAATCCATCATTAGCTTTAACAAGGCAGCTCAGGAGCTTTTAAAAGGGAGCGCGAATGAACTAAAAAACCTTCAATTCGCAAATCTACTCGAAACAAACGACCGAGTTAGAGTTCTTGCCCTACTCGCACGCCTGAGCCAGACAGGTGAAAGTCCGCCAATTACGACACAAGTAAAATTACTTAATCAGCCCAATATAGAAGGCGCTCTTGAACTCTGTATAATAAATACAACCAAAACCTCAGCCCTGCCAAAATCGCTCTGCCTCATTCTACTCAGAACTATAAAAGCGTCACAGGATGCGCAAGAACAACTGAAAAATAGCGAAGAACGAATGAAGCTTGCCATACGTGCATCGCGCTGTGGCATCTGGGATATCAACCCACAAAGTGGCTCATTGTGGTGGTCGAGTGAATTTATCAATATGCTAGGCTACGACGAAAGCAATGCACCCAAAAATATTGAAGAAAAATACAGCCTCATCCATCCGGATGATATGAACTGGGTCAAATCGTCAACCGAGCGATATTTGGCGCAAGAAGCTAGCGATTATAATCCAGAATACAGAATTTTGAGAAAAGACGGCACATGGATTTGGTTAGAGGATCATGGCACCGCCGAATGGGACGATGCCGGCCTTCCCATTCGCTTTTCAGGCACTGTTGTTGACTGCACAGAGCGCAAGCGTTTTGAGCAGCAGATGATGTATATGGTAACACATGATGCCATGACAGATCTGCCCAATAGAACTCTGCTAAACGATCGTCTTGAACACGCCCTTATTGGCAATGCTCGAAATGGCCTCAATGTGGCTGTTCTCTTGCTGGATATTGACCGCTTTAAACTCATCAACGATTCACTTGGCTATGAAATTGGCGACCACCTCGTTCGCGCCGTAGCACAAAGACTACAGCAGTGCATAAGGCCGACGGACACCCTCGCACGCTTATCTGGTGATGAGTTTGTTGTTGTCTGTGAAGATCTTGCCAGCCCGCAGGAAGCCGCACGCGTAGCTAAGCGCCTGCTTAATTCCATGGCTCAGCATTTTATGGTTGAAGGAAACCAGCTCACCGTTGGTATTTCAATTGGTATCAGCGTCAGCCCTGTTGATGGGCAGAATGCTGCAGATATTTTACGTCATGCCGATACGGCCATGCATAGCGCTAAAGCGGCAGGTGGTAATTGCTATCGTTTCTTTGTTAATGAAATGAACAAGGAAGCTGTTCAACGCCTAACACTAGAGCGCTATCTCAATGAAGGCGTCGAACGCCAGCAATTCGTTCTTCATTACCAACCTAAAGTTGACATTCAGACACGTGAGGTTGTTAGCGCCGAAGCCCTCATCCGCTGGCCTCATCGAACTCTTGGCAATATCTCCCCCCTTCAGTTTATCTCAATTGCCGAGGAAACGGGCCAGATCATCGCGATTGGTGAATGGGTCCTACGCGAAGCTCTCTCCCAGATTTGTTTATGGCGCGATCGCGGCTACGAAGTAGTGCCAATTGCAGTGAACCTTTCAGGCAAACAGCTGATGGCTGGCGGGATGGATGAGCTTGTTCTACGCTTACTGGATGAGTATAAAGTCCCACCACATTTGCTTGAAATAGAAGTGACAGAGTCTGTCATGGCAAAAATGGATAAGGTTTTAGCCCCACTAAAACGCTTGCGTGACGCTGGACTTGGAATTGCTTTGGATGATTTCGGTACTGGGTACTCATCGCTAGCGTATCTACAGCAGCTGCCAATCAGCTCGCTCAAAATTGACCGATCATTTGTTAAAGACGTGCCCGAAAAACATGCAGCCAATAGTATCGCCAACATCATCCTAGATATCGGCCGCCAGCTTGGTCTAAAGGTTGTCGCTGAAGGCATCGAAACCGAAGCCCAGCTCGAATTCCTACGCAAAGGCGGCTGCGATATCGGGCAAGGCTGGCTTTTCTCGAAAGCTATCACCCCTACACTTTTTCAGGAAAAGCTGAAAAAGATAAAGTTACAGGGCAGCTAAATAAGGCTATATTTTCCTCATGCGCTATATAATTACATTCTTATTTGCTCTTCTTTTTTCAGGCTCTGCATTTGCTGACAGAGTTGTTGAAGTTCAAAATATTCGTGTTGAGCGTCAAGAATACACAACGCGTGATGCAGCCGTTACAGAAGCCACTCGTCTCGCTGTTGAAAATGTTTGGAAGCAATTAGCATCCGAAAAGCCGTTGCCAGCCCTCTCTGCACAAACTCTTCAAGGAATAACGAGCTACGTTGATATCACTAACGAGGTCAGCCAATCGAATTATTACTTAGGTACATATAACATTGGCATACGCACCAACAAACTGCCTGGTTTTTCTGAGACAAGCCTAAGCAGTCCTACACAGCCTTTTTCATCTAACTCTGCTATTACTGGCAGAACAACACAGCCGCGTTGGGTTCTTGTCATTCCAGCCCATGAAATTGGAAATAATGTAACCCTCTGGAATCCAGTTGACCCCTGGCAAGCAGCGTGGGTACAAACCACGCCATCCGGTATTTCTACAGCTGTCGCAAATGGCGACAGCAAGGACCAATCGATCCTGTCGGCCGACATGATTTCTAGCAATAGCACTAACATCTCAAGTGCACTCCAGCAGCTAGCTACAAAATATGGAGCGCCCGCTGTTGCGTTAGCTGTTCTCAGTTCGCCTCAGGACAAAATTCTTCCAAATTTGGATGTGAATATTGAGATTATATACTTAGATGGCAGCCAGCAGACTGTTACAACAACCCAGCGCTCATTTGCAGCCACAACTGAAAATTCATCTACACCTTTAGGTGGCATTCTGAGCCAGTCAAAGCAAACCCTAACAGATCTAATCAATGGCGATTCTAATGTTCCATCCCCCTCCCTATCGCCCCCATTACCTAGCGCATCAGCGAGCAGTTCAACCACCGCATATACACCACAAAACCCCCAACCTCTTTCTAATACCACAAAGCTATGGGTTCGCATTCCGCTAGCCACACCGCAAGACTTCTCGCACTACCGTAATAAAATCCTGAGCATTCCAGGAGCTAAATTTGAAGTAACAGCCATGAACCGACTTTACGTAGAGGGCAACATCCTATATACGGGCTCTCAGGAGCAACTTTATTCAGAACTCGCTGCCAAGGGCCTTCGCCAGCAATGAGATGTGAAGGTTCCCGGCAGAAGCCGGAGGCCCCATGTTCTCTTTTTTTCCGCGTGAAGATAAATTTTACAAACTTTTAAGCCAGCAGGCCGAGTTTGTTAAGTCATCTACTGACAATTTATCACAGCTTTTTTTATCTAAACAATCTGATCAAAACCAATCGCTGGCCTTAATTAAAGCAGCTAAAGCTGGCGCTAAGAGCACGTCACTCGAAATCACTAAAGAACTCTGCCATACATTTGTTACACCGTTTGATCGTGAAGATATTCAAGATATCGCCGATAATCTGTATCGCATCCCCAAGACAATTGAAAAAATTGCCGAACGCGTACTACTCGACAATATACCAGCCAATCAGGGAGACTTTGATCGTCAGGTGAAACTAATCGCCAGCGAGGCTGAAGTGATGACCGCACTCATTTCAGCCCTGATCAGCAAGAACGCCAATAAAACTGTGATTGAGAAAGCCGAAAAGCTTAATGAGCTTGAGCAAACAGGCGATGAGATCCGCAACGATCTGCTTAAATCACTATATAACAACGAGCGCGACATTAAAGATCTGCTCATCCGCCGCGATATCTACGACATGCTCGAAAAAGTTGTCGACCGCTTTCGTGATGTAGCCAGCGTTGCCCTGCAAATCGTTCTCAAGCATAGCTAACTCATGGAATTAGCTCTCATTCTACTTATTGTTGTCATCGTATTGACCTTGATGTTTGATTACATCAACGGCTTTCACGATGCTGCCAATGCGATTGCCACCGTTGTCTCAACGCGCGTTCTCAACGCACGCCAAGCTATCGCTATGGGAGCAATACTAAATTTTGCAGGCGCACTGACTGGCACAAAAGTCGCTGCAACGATTGGGAGCGGCCTGGTTGATATTTCAGCCATAAGTATTGTCACAGTTACTGCTACAGTTCTAGCAGCCATCATCTGGAACTTGATCACCTGGTACAAAGGATTGCCAACCAGCTCGTCTCACGCCTTGATTGGCTCATTGATAGGCGCATCGTTTGTCTCATCTGGCGCGAGCACTGCGCACATCCATATGGATAAATTTTACAACAAAGTATTTTTGCCAATGATCGGATCGCCACTTCTGGGTATTACTACTGGTTTTATCATTATGGCGCTCTTAACCCGCTTGGTCTGGAAATGGAAACTGCCCACCATCAATAAAACGTTCGGCAAACTACAGATTGTATCAGCTGGTTTTATGGCCTTTAATCACGGCCTGAATGACGCTCAGAAATCAATGGGCATCATCGCGCTTGCCATTATGCTGACCTATCAACTTGATGAATTCTCTGTACCGCTCTGGGTGAAATTAGCATGTGCCCTCTTTATGGGACTTGGCACTGCCATGGGGGGCTGGCGAATTATCCGCACACTTGGAACACGCGTCATTCAACTGCAGCCGATTCACGGTTTTGCAGCTGAAACAACAGCGTCACTTATCATCTTTAGCGCCTCACAGATTGGCATGCCTGTCAGCACAACACATGTTATTTCCACGTCCATTATGGGTGTTGGTGCGACCAAGCGGATATCGGCAGTCAGATGGGGAATTGTTGGGAGAATTGTCTGGGCTTGGATATTAACCCTGCCCCTAACCTTCATTCTCGCTGCTCTGCTGATGCTATGCCTAAAAAACATCATCCCCTTATAAGGAACGTGGCGGATTTCGTCGCCCGGCGACCAGAGCTTTAATGACTCCACGAAAAGTCATGACATCTTGCTCCGTCGGCTCCATACGCCCAAAAGCGGCGTAGAGATTACGGATCATAGATGGACGCTTTTGAGGACTCGTGAAGAACTCGCAATTATCCAACTCAGTGACAAGATGCTGCACCAACCCATCAAGCTCACCTTGCGTGGCTGGGCGTGTTTTATCATGACGATGTGAGTCATCAATTTCCGGAAGTCCTGCCGTCCGATAGCAAGTATAAGACAGCAGCAAAACTGCCTGCGCTAGATTAAGTGACGAAAAATTAGGGTTAAGCGGAATTGTAATCAGGCTATTGGCATGAATTACATCTTCAAGTTCTAGGCCTGTGCGCTCAGGTCCAAACAGCACACCAGTACGAGAATATTTAGATAACCGCTCAACACCAGCCTCAAGATTGTCGATAGGCTTATTCATGTTGAATTGGCGCCCGGTAGTGGCACAAACATAATCAAGATCGGCAACAGCATCTGCAACACAATCAAAAACCTTAGCGTTATTGATTACATCAACAGCGCCAGAACTGGCTGACATGGCCTTCTCACTTGGCCAACCGTCACGCGGTGCGACAAGGCGCAGCTCAGTCAAGCCGCAATTAAGCATGGCCCGCGCTGCCGTGCCAATATTCTCACCTAGCTGCGGCCTAACAAGAATGATCACGGGCATATCAGACAACCCACATCCACTCTGTGCCTTCCCGACTATCTTTGACCTGCACGCCAAGTTTGAGTAACTCATCCCTCAAACGATCTGACTCAGCCCAATTCTTGTCAGCACGCGCCTGCGCACGTTGATCTAATAGCTGACGCTGTTCAGGCGATAATTCACGACGCTCATGGGTTGAAAGATTGAGGCCGAAAATTTCATCAAACTCATAAACTAGCGTGAGCTTTTCTGAATCGCTTAAAGCATCATGCTTGGCAACCTCCCAAAGGATAGTGAGCGCGCGCGGCATATGTAAATCATCCGCCACTGCCTCAAGAAACCGCTGACGTAGTGCCTCACCTGTAGCAGAAAGCTGCGCCATCAGCTGTCCTTTAGAACGCCATTCCAGCACACGCTCACGTAAACCAGCCAAAGCCGTCCGCGCAGCACCGAGATTTTCATAACTGAACTTGATCTCGCCGCGATAATGCGCCGTCAGCAAGAAATAGCGATAATCCAGCGGGTCATACCCCTCGCGGGCGAGTGTATCTATGGTGAGGAACTCACCTTTGGATTTAGACATCTTGCCGGTTTCATCATTCAGAAAAGCGCTATGGCACCAAACATTGACCCACTTATGGCCAAAGCAGCATTCAGCCTGTGCAATCTCATTCGTGTGATGAACCGGAATATGATCAATTCCGCCGCAGTGTATATCAAAATGCTCGCCTAGATATTTGCTTGCCATCGCCGAGCATTCGATATGCCAACCGGGGAAGCCCACACCCCACGGCGAATCCCACTTCATAATCTGATCTGGGAACTTGGACTGCGAGAACCATAGCGCAAAATCAGCCTGATTGCGCTTACGCTCATCATGGTCTACGCGGTCAGATTGCTGGTGCGCATCCATCTTCAGGCGCGCAAAATCTGCATACCGATCAAACTTCGATACATCAAAATAGACATTTCCCTGACTGACATAGGCAAAGCCTTTATCTATCAGCGCGCTCACCATCTTGATCATGTCGTCAATATGCTCTGTAGCCCGACATGTAATATTGGGACGCCGGATATTCAGCATATCGCAAAAGCGGAAAAACTCTTCTTCATACATGCGCGCAATATCCCAAGGTGACTTCTGCTCACGCTTAGCTGCCAGCATCATCTTATCGTCGCCGCTATCTGCATCCGACTGAAGATGGCCAACATCGGTAATGTTCATGACATGAACAACCTGATAGCCATATTTCTCAAAAGCGCGATGCAGAATATCTTCAAAAACATAGGTGCGCATATTGCCGATATGCTGATGGTTGTACACCGTGGGTCCGCAGCAATACATGCGCACTATACCGGGTGTAATAGGCGCAAAATCTTCTTTCTCGCGGGTCGCTGTATTAAATAGTTTTATGTTCATATCAGGCTTCTTTTCCATTTAAACGATCTACAACGCGCTGACGGCCAAGCAGTTGCAATAAAACTTTAAGCTCAGGGCCATGCTCACGGCCAGTGAGCGCTAAGCGCAATGGCATGAACAGCTCCTTGCCTTTACGGCCCGTACGGCTTTTAACAACCTGCATCCATTCATCCCAAGTACGCTCTGTCCACGGCTCTAGCGGCAACAGCGCAGCGGCCTCAGCCGTAAATGACGGATCAGAAATTTGCCCGGCAATCACTTCTTTCGAAACATGCCACCAATCCTTCACATCTGAGATATTGGTCAGATTAGAACGAACCGCGAGCCAAAATTCTTCTGTAATGTTGTGCAGATCAAGCTCATGCAGGCGTTTTACAATATCACCAAAGCTCATCTGGTGAAGCACACGGGAATTGATACGCACCAGCTCCTCAATATCAAATTTTGGCGGATTGCGTGACATCTTACCCATGTCAAAGCTCTCAACCAGCTGAACTATGTCCGTAAATGCTTCAATCGGATCTGAGGTGCCCAGACGCGATAAATGGCACCAAACTGCCTGCGGCTCGATATACATTTCATCGCGCAGCTTACCTACACCAAAACTGCCAAAGCGCTTGGATAATTTCTGGCCTTCGCTATCAGTCAGCAATGGCAAATGGGCAAAGCGCGGCACATGGTTACCTAGTGCCTGAAAAATCTGGATCTGCGCTGCTGTGTTCGTCACGTGATCTTCACCACGAATAACGTCTGTAATGGTAAAATCAATATCATCAACACAACTGGCTAATGTATAGAGCAACGTCCCATCTTCACGGATCAAGACCGGATCCGACAGATCATGGACCGGGATAGTCACAGCACCGCGCACACCGTCTATCCAGCTGACTGGTTCATCCTTCAGCAAAAAGCGCCAATGCGGTTTGCGCCCTTCAGCTTCAAACTTCTCAACATCCTGCACGGAAAGATTGAGGGCCGCACGATCATAAACCGGTGGACGCCCCTGCCCCAGTAAACTCTTGCGTTTAAGGCCTAACTCTTCCTCTGTTTCGTAACAAGGATACAGGCGGCCTTCGGCCTTGAGCTTATCAATCGCCTCAGTATAGCGATGCATACGCTCGGACTGGCGCGCAAACATGTCCCAGCTAATGCCAAGCCAGCGCAGATCGTCTTGGATCAGCTGATCAGATTCTTTGGTCGAGCGCTCCTGATCCGTATCATCAATACGCAGCAGGAATTTGCCGCCATGCTTGTGGGCGTAGAGCCAGTTGATCATGGCAGTACGGATATTACCAAGCTGCAGGCGGCCGGTTGGACTTGGAGCAATGCGAACAATAACAGACACGAAATCACCTCATAAGAGGCTGATTTATAGCACATTTTTTTATAGGTAAAATACAGAAACAATCTTTTATTTCAAGGAATTAGCATGCTTTTGCTGCAGGCGAACATCATTCAGGGCTGATAGCCTGTCAGCTAAATCGTCCTGAATACGGCCAGGAATACGGCCCGGCAGGTGACAGCATTGTAGAAATTGATTGGTAATTTGCTCTGCCATCACAAAAGTCGGATTAATAGAACGCCCTGTAGCCGTTTCGTATGAATTGAATAGCGCGGGACATAGCAGCTCATTATTTTTTAGCGTGTAAAACTCCCGCGCATAATGACCAATATAGGCATTACCAAAATCATAAAAACCAGCCAGCGACTTTCCATCCGGTGTCAGGCGGAAGTTACCTTTGAAAATATCATTATGAATGAGAACATGTTTTTCAGGCTTAGACGCAGAGGCATTGAACTCCAAACGCACATCATTCAACTCGCCCCATAAATTTTTGTCCATGCGACTGCGCACATCAAGCACAGCAGCCTCGCTCGCTTGCACCTGAAAATCATCTTTAAGGGACAAATCACGGACGAGCTCCGTGAGTGGGCACGCATGCATCTTGGCAATAGATTGGCCCAGATGCAAAGAAAACGAATCTAAACAAAAGCTGGCCGCTCTCTTAGCCTCCTCGTACGACACGCCATTAACTGCAGTACGCAGCTGGATTACACCATATTCATGGGTGGCCGTCTGAAGTACTTTTGGCGTAACAATATCAGCTCCAGCTAGATGGTTACTGATCACGCTGAGTACCCGCCCCTCTTTTTCAAGGTCAGGGTTTCCATCTGCTAAAGATTCGCTCTGCACAAAGTGAACAGTACATGCATTATGCGTGAGAGCAACGACACGATCCTTGCGCTGCATAACACGACTAAAGTCGCCGGATTTTAAGCCCAACAAATTTGCTGACTGAAAAAATGCATCAAATCTTGAATCTTCCATATCCATATCGGTTACTAACTATTGAAACTTAGCGGCAATATTTGTTAAACGGATAGACGCAAAACTCGCAGTCTTAAAACGCTCAGGTGCGCCCTCATTCTTTTCAGATGAGCCATACATAACAATGTCTTTATTGCTAACAACGATTGTTAAAAATGAATCCCGAGCGCCAGCTGCTGGTATGTTTGTTTGAATTTCACGGAAACAGGTACCATCATTTGCGTAACAGCGCTCCGGCAAAACTGTAAATTGAAAATTGCCATTTTTTTCCGCCAACTTGTTCATTGTCTTTGTCAGCGCATGACAGCGCTCATCTGCTACAGCAGCTGTAGCCGAGCACTTCTTATCGAAAAGTTCAGCAAACAGCTTTTTATCTGCTTCAGAACGGATGTACTTTTCATTTTTAATTCGCTCACGACGTTGATGAAATTTTTCTACGACAACATCTCTAATGCTGCCTGCAGCTGATATGATACTTGTTGCCACCCCAGCAATAGGCGCTGAAATAACATCTATTTTAGAAGCCGCCTTTAAAGAAACCTTCTGATACAATCCAGACATACCGCTTTTTATGGCTAGACGGTTCGCCTGCTTATGCACTTGATCAAGTGGTCTGTCAGCCACAATTAGAATCTTATCTGCAGCGATACCTGCCAGATCCCAGACCGCAAGAGCAGCGTAAGCAGGGTAGCTCAAAAAATCCGGAACCCAATTAGGTGGACGGCGAAATTCCATTCAACCCCTCACAAAAAGACTAATGAGATATTAATCTATAGCCGTCAGGAGCTTCAAGAAAATTGATGGTAAATGACACTCACCCTACCACAATATCAGTATAACCGTTGGTTATTGGATAGCGCCGATCTTTACCAAAGGAACGAGGTGTAATCTTAACACCTGGCGCACTCTGCCTACGCTTATATTCAGCGCGGTCCAGAAGCTTCCAGATTTTAAGAATTGTCTGACGGTCGTAACCATTATTAACAAGATCATCAACACCCAATTCACGTTCAACAAGCCCCTTAAGAATCCCGTCTAACACTGGATAGGGCGGCAAGCTGTCCTGATCGGTCTGGTTGGGTTTAAGCTCGGCCGTGGGCGCTTTGGTCAGGATGCGTTCAGGAATAACAACGCCATCCGGCCCCTTGCCCCAACCTAAACGATTCTGGTTACGCCAGCGACTGATAGCGTAGACCGTCATCTTATAAACGTCTTTCAGTACAGCATAGCCACCGCACATATCACCATAAAGCGTAGCATAACCAACCGACATTTCAGACTTGTTGCCCGTCGAAAGAACCATCAACCCCGTAGAGTTTGATAGGGCCATGAGTAACATGCCCCGGGCGCGCGACTGAATGTTTTCGGCGGCAATGCCCTGCAGGCTACCGCACATGGCTTCATAGGCGCTCATGGCCGGTTCAATACTAATACTTTCGTACGGACACCCCAGCGCCTGCGCACAGGCCTGTGCATCATCAAGACTATCCTGCGAGGTGTAGGGCGATGGCATCATGATGCAGCGCACACGATCAGGCCCGAGCGCATCTGCAGCGATAGCCGCACTCAGCGCACTATCAATCCCGCCAGACATGCCCAGCACAACTCCCTTAAACCTGTTCTTTTCGACATAATCACGCAGGCCCGTAACCAATGCCGCATAGATGCTCGACTCACCACGGGAGTCCATTTCCTGGGGCGGGTTAGAGCAAACCCAATGCCCAGACTCTTTGGTATAACGAACAAGATGCAGACTTTCCTGCCAGTGAGCAACACGTCCGACAAGCTCACCCTCATGGCTGGAAATCAGCACACCACCATCAAACACCAGTTCATCCTGACCGCCCACCTGATTAAGATACACCATGGGCAGACGTGTCTCGCGGGCACGGTCACAGACCAATTTAGCGCGGGTATCATCCTTCTCGTATTCATACGGGCTACCATTTGGCACCAAAAGAATTTCCGCGCCCTGCCCAGCCAAATATGCACACACTGTAGGTGTCCACACATCTTCACAAATGGGCACACCTAATCGAACCCCACGCCACTCAAGTGGCGAAGGCAACGGACCAGCAGTAAAAACGCGCTTTTCATCAAACGGGCCATAATTGGGCAGATCATATTTATAACTGATGGCCTTGATTGCTTTATCTGCGATCAGCAGAACAGCACTCATCACCTTATCGCCATTCTGCCACGGGGTGCTCAACAGCAAATCAGGCCCATCAGCAGCAACAATCTCACCAACTGCCTTATGGATAGCCTGGATAAAGCTAGGCTTGAGCACTAGATCCTCGGGCGGATAGCCGGAGGTAACCAACTCCCCCATCAGGACAAGATCCGCCCCACGCCGACCAGCTTCAGTGCGCGCGGCTAATATTTTTTTTGTGTTACCTGTCACATCACCAACGACTGGATTGATAACAGACAAAGCAAGATTGAAGTTATCCATAGTTAAAGGCTCCAGCTATTCTTGGCAAAGTCACGGCGCAGATAATCAAGAACCCACTCACGGCCAACCTTGGTACGCAAATTGTATGAATTTGTCCCCACTTCAGCAAACCCGAGGGTTTCGGATTTGGCAAAGAATGGCTCCATCTCGCCAGGCACATGCGAGCCGGTGCCAATACCAGCGAGCGGTGCCTTTGCCAGTGAAAAGATCTTGCATTTATCAGCCGAGAAGCCGGAGGACGCGAAGATATCAACAAAAGACGCACCCGCCTGATTCAACTGCTCACGCATATGAAAGACTGCCGCAACAGAAACGCCTTTGCCATAAAGATTCTTCTGCTCAGACGGCGAGAGCTTCATCTGCAGCATGTGCGGCGCGTTACGCTTGATGACCTCAAGCGAGCGCTGCTCATCCAAGCCTTCCAGATAACGAGTACCATGTGTATCCAGCCGCGCAGACATACGCTGGCCCGGCGCAATGGCGTTAAACCAGCGCGCCACTTCAAGTGTATCTGTCACTTCTTTGCCGAAAAAGTCTGGCAGAATGACCAGCGGCACTTCAGGATATTCAGCACGAAACATCTGGGCTGCCGCCAGCGTTGACCCAGCATAGTTGATCAGTGCGTGCGGCATTGTCCCCAGACCGCTTGTTTTATTAAAATAAGGCGAGGCCTCATCCGTCGATGTGCCAACATATCCTACAGCAGCAGGATTAACCGCCTGAGCTGCCGCACTCCCGCGCGCAGCCGCAGCTGCAAACAAGATGTGCGTACCTACCGGATCATGCCGGGCAGACATCTCGATAATGGGCTTATCAGGGTAAGACAGCACAATCTGCTTGGCAGATTCCTGCGCGCGCTGCAGATAGCCGCCTAACTTATAGGCCGGAATAGCTGGAACAATACGCTGCAAAATTCCCGTCTCAAGCTCGGTCACAACAGAGGACGGGCCAGAGTAATAAAGAACCGGCTGCTTGGCGGCGACCACCTCACCATCGGCCACTGGCACAAAAACATGAACCGGTGCCTTGGATACGGCAGCCTCCGGCTGATACGATTTCTCACCCTGCGGTGTGTTAACAACAACAGCAGACCCCTGCGCCAAACTCATCTCAACAATATAATCGAGTGCGGCAGCCGTATTCGCCTGCGTTTCAGCGCGGCTATAAACGGCCCATAGGCCGTTCTTGTCGCCATTGCGCTCGGCAATCGCGCGCGTACGCGAGAAATACTTGTCTGTCGTGGCCCGGAGCTGGTCGACAAGCTGAGAATTGGATAAAGACATGGGATTTGCGGCCAAAACCGTCATTTTGCTCTCCTTCTTATCGCCTGCTGGCGATAGACATTAGCGTTTGCAAATTCGCATAATCAGCGGCGCTGATTTGCTTATTTGCATTAAGACTAGGCCTGTTTTTGGGGGAGATCAACCCCCAAATTTACCAGAATTTATAAACTATTTACCCGTGCTACGCAGACGGTCGGCCTTGAGTTGCTCGGCAATCAAGAAGGCCAGCTCAATACCTTGCGACCCATTGAGGCGCGGGTCACACGCGGTAATATAGCGCTCACCCAAACCTGAAGCTGTAATTTGCTGGCCGCCGCCAATGCACTCCGTTACATTCTGCCCGGTCAGCTCAAAATGCACACCGCCTGCGTGGGTTCCCTCGGCCTGATGCACCGCGAAGAAATCTTTCACTTCTTGCAAGATCGCGTCGAAGTCGCGTGTCTTAAAACCATTCTCGGTCTTGATGGTATTGCCATGCATCGGATCACAACACCACACTATCTTACGCCCCTCACTCTGCACACGGCGAATGAGCGATGGAAGATGTGCGGCAGCCTTACCAGCCCCCATACGACTAATCAACGTAATACGGCCAGCCTCATTAGTCGGATTCAGTGTATCCAGCAGTGCCATCAGTTGATCTGGATCAGATGTCGGGCCGCACTTGATACCGAGTGGATTTTTTACACCGCGCAAAAACTCTACATGCGCCCCATCTGGCTGGCGGGTACGATCCCCAATCCACAGAAAATGAGCACCCACATCATACCAATCACCCGTCGTACTATCGACACGCGTAAGCGCTTGTTCATACGGCAGCAGCAGAGCCTCGTGACTGGTATAAAAATCAGTCTCCCGAATTTCACGCACATTATCACTATGCAGCCCCATCGCATTCATGAAGCTGAGACACTGTCCAATCTGGTCAGCCAGATGTGCATATTTCTCACCAGCCGGGCTACTCTCAATAAAGCCCAACGTCCATTGATGCACGCGATGCAGATCAGCATAGCCACCTTGCGCAAAGGCACGCAGTAAATTAAGCGTAGCTGCACTTTGGTTATAGGCTTGCACCATTCGTTCCGGATCTGGCACGCGCGCCTGCGCCGTAAACTCAGGGCCATTAATAATATCTCCCTTGTAACTCTCAAGTGAAACACCATCAATCGTCTCGATATCCGAGCTGCGCGGCTTAGCAAATTGACCAGCGATACGGCCGACCTTAACCACTGGCATGGCTGCACCAAAAATCAGGATAACAGCCATCTGCAACAACACACGGAAGCTATCACGAATATTCTGCGGATGAAACTCGGCAAAGCTTTCGGCGCAGTCACCGCCCTGCAGGAGGAACGCTTTACCATCAGCAACCTCAGCCAGCGCAGCTTTCAGCTTGCGCGCCTCGCCAGCAAATACCAACGGGGGGTAATTGCGCAGGCGTTCGACCGTGACATCCACCTTTGCCTGATCGGGATAAACCGGCATATGTTTGGATGGCTTTGATGCCCAGCTATTAGGTGTCCACACTGATGACATAAAAAACTCCTATTTATCACTCACAGATTTCTCAACCGGCGGCGCCACCCCTAAAGATTTCCAGCGCCACATAACCAGTAAAAGCGCAATAAAAAACGCCACAACATGAAATCCAACCATTACAAATGCCACATGATATAAACCTTCACTTCTCAGCAGGCGCGTAAAGCGAAATGGGTTAAATTCATACGGCAGGAATGGCAATACAAATATATAAAAGCTAACCAGGCACATAAAGAACGGGATCGAACTCTTCACTTCATTACGCAAATATACAAAGGCATGCGCCAAAGCAAAATCGCGCAGAAAGAATATTGCAATAGTCATGACGGCCATCGAAACAAAAAAAGTCTGCGGCCTTGTAAAGAAAAATGCCATAAAACATGTAGCTATAAGTCCAACCAAGCCTACACCAACTGCAAAAACCCAAGATGGCATGACATTGAAAGCAACCCTCAATTGACGTGTATGATACGCAATCAAAACACGGCGATAGACTTGAATATTGAGAGGCTGATAGAAAATGAGACCCAAGGCGACAGCAAAGTTACTGGCGGACATAGTCAATAACAAGCCGACCACTGGACTCGACCAATCAACCACTGGACTCGACCAATCAACCACTGGACTCGACCAATCAACCACTGGACTCGACCAATCATATGACTTCTCTATAATCCCCGGAATAAAACCAAGAAAAACTGCAGTATTAAAAACAAGGAACATTAGCACCGGACTATTTGTCGTCTTGTGGCGCATATTGCTGCGCAGGACTGAAACAGCCGCATAAAATATCCAGGCTGTATATGCAAATGTGAGCGCAAATATAAACTGACCCGGATGCCAATTTATCCATACCCATTTTATTCCCTCAGATGTTCCAGTCAATGCATGCGCCATCGAAAGAGGCCCTTCAGCGTCGACAACAGCGCTATACAAGGCGTAAAAATAGCCTGCATAAAACGTACCTGTGACAGTTGGAACGATACTAGAAGTGGACGCCCCATCACGCTGAGATCTGATATATGACGTACCTATAGACAAAGAAACGAGACTACCCACAAAAACTGAGAAGTAAAAAGCAGACCAATTAATATCTTTAGTCGCCTCAGCCCCCATAGTGAGTAATATAATGTGGCCAACTTTAAAGACCGCAAGTACATACCAGCCATATAAGGAGGCCCCTGCCCATTTACCGAGTAAAATATAGACGGGATTGAGCGGCGACATCCGCTGAAAATCCCATGTACGATCTTTAATTTCAGTCGATACAACTGTTGAGACTGGTAGGATAACCAGCAGCACTGCGGCTGCAACCATAAACAAATAAAATGGCTCTAATTCGATATGCTGATAAGACGACATTGTAAATAAGAACAAACCTAAAATTACAGTCGGTAACAATAAAGCGACCGGATTGAGTATACCCCATGCATAACGACGAAATTCCGGATTCGATAAGATCATTTTAGCGCCCCTTCGCCTGCTGGATGCTTCTCATATACTTTTGCTCAATATTTTCGGCTATTGTCGTGAAAGAACAAACCGGAACACCTGCACCAATCATATCTGCAAGCAGGCGAGCCTGCCCCGACAGCCCAGATGGCATAGATAGAGTCAAAGACAGCTCTTGATGCTCAACTATTTGCGCGCGATCTGTCAGACATGACCAATCATTGTGAGGTTTAGCAAGACGAATGAGCACGTGCTGCTGAGCCAGCTGATGCGCCCCAAGCGGCTCATGAGAAATGATAGTACCAGCAGCAATTGTTAGCATATGCGTACAATATGTCTCAAGCTCAGTGAGAATATGAGAGGATACAATAATGGTAGCCCCACCGGCACATAAGCGGCGCACAAGCGCAGACAGCTCGATGCGTGCATCTGGGTCTAAACCTGAAGCTGGTTCATCTAGCAGAATAAGATCTGGAGAATGGATTAGCGCTTGTGCAATACCAACACGCTGCCGCCAACCGCGCGACAGAACGCCAGCCCGATCATTCAGCCTATCCTCTAATCCAATTTCAGCAACAATACGGTCAACCCATTCCTTTTCCTGACGATGGTCAGCCCCACGCATAGCCGCACTATGCTGTAGACACTGGCGAACCGTAAGCTTGTTATACAGACCAAAAGAGTCATGGAGATAACCAATTCGGCTATATACCGCGCGCGTATCATCATCTACGCTAAACCCGCCGACTAGAACACGGCCACTTAATGGAGTTTCCAACCCGGCCAGGCAGCGCAAAAGCGTAGTCTTGCCAGCACCATTTGGCCCAACAAGAGCGGTCACTGATTGTGCAGGAATTTTAAAAGAGACGCAGTCAAGCGCCCGTCGGCCAGGATAATCAAAAACAAGATTGTCAGCGACGACGTCAGGCACAGCAACCCCATAAACAGGCAAGAACACTGGCCTGAACTATAGAATAGTTCAGGCGCAGCGGCAATTACCTAACGGTAGTGTACACAAACGAATGCGGTTTAACGGCGCGTACCTTTGCCAGCATGCAAGGGTTTGGGCTGCGGACGGCCCTTACCCTCGGCCAGACGCTTGCGCTTCTGGAAAGACTGGCGCTTTTGCCCAAACGGACGATCACCAGCAGTCGAACCGGCCTTCTTATCCCACGGCTTGTCTGTACTGCGATCGGGCGCATCTGCAAAATCAGCAGCGCTCATGCGCGGTGCACGGGCCTTGGACTTGAGGTTGAACGAGCCAGGGCGGTCTGTGCGCTCAGACGAACGCGCACGCTCCGGACGATCAGCCAGCGGTGCACGCACATCACGATCCTGACGCGCCGGGCGATCTGAACGATCACTGCGCTGTGGACGATCCGAACGTTCAAAACGATCACTACGTTGCGGACGATCTGAACGCGGCGCACGATCGGAACGATCATATTGAGCCGCGCGCGGCGCGCGATCCGAACGATCACTACGCTCAGGATGCGCACTACGCGCCGGACGGTCTGATGACTGATCAAGCGCACGATCCCAGCGTTGATACTGGCCCGAACGCGGAGCGCGCGGCGCTTCAGCTTCGGCACGGTCACGCACATCATTGCGCTCTTCACGTACAGCGCGTTCGTTGCGGTGCGGGCGGCTTGGCTTTTCATAGCGATTACCAGACGAGTGAGCACCTGAAGGACGACGGCCCGACTGACGACGCGCAATTTCCTCTGCTTCTTCGCTGGTGGCGGCTCGGTTGGGCTTGCCAGCTTCCTGAACCTGCGGCGGCGGGATGACAAACCCACTTGATGCCGGACGATCCGCAACCGGAATCTGCTGACGGGTCAGCTTTTCAATGTCACGCAGCCACTTTCTCTCTTCACTATTATCACATAGTGAAATGGCAATACCGTCCTTACCGGCACGGGCTGTACGGCCAATGCGGTGCACATAAGTATCCGGCTCGTTCGGCAAGTCATAATTAATGACGTGTGTAACATCATCAACGTCAATACCACGAGCTGCAATGTCGGTTGCGACCAGAACACGGGCCTTGCCGCGTTCAAATTCACCCAGCGCAGCCTGACGCGCGCTTTGCGACTTGCGGCCATGCATGACGCTAACCTTGATGCGCGCCTTTTCCAGCAGACGGGCAATCTTGTCTGCCCCGTGCTTGGTGCGGCTGAACACGATGACACGCTCAAAACCCGGCTGCGCCAACAGGTCGATCAGCACTTCGCGCTTTTCACCCTGCGGCACATGAATAACGGTCTGCGCAATGCGCTCAACCGGCGTAGCCACCGGCGCAACCTCTACATGCACAGGGTCGTGCAAAATGGTCTTGGCCAGCTGCGCAACTTCCTTCGGCATGGTGGCCGAGAAGAACAGCACATGCTTGGTGGGCGGCAGGCACTTGGCGATACGCTTGATGGCCGGCATAAAGCCGATATCCAGCATACGGTCAGCCTCATCGAGCACGAAATGGTTAATGTAGCTGAGATCGATCAGCTCCTGCTCCTGCAGATCTTCCAGACGGCCTGGGGTCGCGATAATAATATCAACACCACGGCGCAGATCGTTCACCTGGCGATCCTGCGACTGGCCACCGACGATCAGCATCGAGCGCAGCTTAACAGCTGTGCCAAATTGGCGAACGGTTTCAAGGATCTGGATGGCGAGTTCACGCGTCGGCGCCAGAATGAGCGCGCGCGGATTTTTACCAGCCTGCGAGGGTGTAGTGGATAGATGCTGTAAAATCGGCAGCGTAAAAGCGGCCGTTTTACCGGTACCGGTCTGCGCGAGGCCAAGGATGTTATGACCCTCCAGCGCGGGGGCAATGGCCTGCTCTTGAATGGGGGTCGGCGTGCTGTAGCCAGCACGGGTGAGAGCTGCGAGAATTTCTTCCCGTAGATTTAGATCTTTGAAAGTCGGGGTCATGCCGATCTTATAGCCGATCGGCACAACCGATTACAACCTTATTCGACCGTCACACTTTTAGCGAGATTCCGGGGCTGATCGACGTCCGTTCCCCTCAAAACCGCTACATGATAGGCCAATAACTGCACCGGAATAGTATAAAGTAACGGCGCAACATAAGGCTCGCATGACGGTAGGGCAATTTGCCACGTCGATTGAGATGCCAGCTTTTGACACCCCTCCACATCCGAAATCAGAAGAACTTTGCCGCCACGAGCCGCGACTTCCTGCACATTACCAGCCACTTTATCAAACAGAGCATCTCGCGGGGCGACGACAATGACCGGCACATTTTTATCAATCAACGCGATCGGGCCGTGCTTCATCTCACCAGCGGCATAACCTTCGGCATGGATATAGGAGATTTCCTTGAGCTTAAGCGCGCCTTCGAGCGCAATCGGGTACATCAACCCACGGCCAAGATATAAAACGTCACGCGCCTGTGCGATATCTGGCGCAATCTGACGGATCTGCTCATCAAAGCGCAAGACAGCCGCCGCTTGAGCGGGCACCTGCCGCAAGGCCTGCGTAATATCAGCCACGCGCGATTGCGAGACAATAACGTCCTTCTGGCGGGCCAGTGCTAAAGCCAGACACGCAAGAACTGATAGCTGTGTAGTAAAGGCCTTGGTCGATGCGACACCAACCTCAGGCCCGGCATGAGTATAGAAAACATAATCGCTCTCACGAGCGATGGTGCTCTCGGGCTTATTGATGATGGAGACAATATGCTGTGCCTGGCGCCGGCAATAACGCAAGGCCTCCAGCGTGTCGAGCGTTTCACCACTTTGCGAGATAAATAGTGCCACTCCACCCTTTGGCAAAGGCGCCTCGCGATAACGAAACTCAGATGCAACATCGAGCTCAACCGGAATACGTGCCACCTGCTCCAGCCAATATTTAGCAACCATACCGGCATAATATGCCGTACCACAGGCCACGATAGTAATACGTGGCGCCGCTGACAGATCAAAGGGCAAGACCGGCAAAGCAATCTGGCCGGTAGAGGGATGGACCAACGTATTGAGGGTCGTGCCAATCACCTCCGGCTGCTCATAAATCTCCTTGAGCATGAAGTGGGGATAATCCCCCTTGCTGACCATATCTTTGGTCACGTTGGAGAGTTTAATTGGCCGTTGCACGATCGCGTCATGTTCATCGTGTACAATTACACCTTCACGGCTCAGCTCAACCCAATCACCATCTTCAAGATAGCTGAGTTTATTGGTAAGTGGCGCCAATGCATACGCGTCTGACGCTAAATACATCTCTCCATCGCCATACCCAACCGCCAGCGGTGTGCCGCGTCGCGCCCCATAAATCTTATGTTCATCAGCCGTAAAAATAGCCGCGATTGAAAATGCCCCCTTCAAGCGCTTGAGTGCAGCACTCGTAGACTCTACAGGGTTAAGGCCCTGACGAGCATAATGGGTGAGCAGATGGGCAATAACTTCTGTATCGGTTTCGCTGACAAAGCGGCACTGGCTTTCTTCCAACTCCGCCTTCAGCTCCTGATAGTTTTCGATAATACCGTTATGCACAACCGCAACATGCTCGGTCGCATGCGGATGCGCGTTCTGCTCATTAGGCGCACCATGAGTGGCCCAGCGCGTATGCGCGATACCAATCAGACCGGGCAGCGGCTCCTGCTCTACCTTTTTGACAAGGTTGATGAGCTTACCCTCAGCCCGGCGGCGCTTAATATGACCATCACTCAGCGTAGCAACGCCTGCGCTATCATAGCCCCGATATTCAAGGCGCTTCAGCCCTTCCAGCAAACCCTGCGCTACATCCGACTTTCCGACGATACCGACAATGCCGCACATATTTGCCTCCGCTTGTTGTTACTGACGTTGCTTACGCCGGGTTGCCATACCATGCTCTGGCGCAACCTTCTGCGGGCTACGCTCCAGCGCCAAAGCATCTGCCGGCACATCTGACGTGATGACACTGCCCGCCCCTACCAACGCCTGCGCACCGATCTTTACAGGAGCAACCAACGCCGTGTTGGAGCCAATAAAGGCACCAGCACCAATATCGGTGCGACTCTTGGTAAAGCCATCGTAATTGCAGGTAATGGTGCCAGCGCCAATATTGGCATGCGCGCCAACACTGGCATCACCGATATATGAAAGATGATTGATTTTGGCGCCTTGCGCCACCTGCGTCTGTTTGATTTCGACGAAGTTGCCGATGTGAACACCAGCGCCAATCTCGCTCCCCGGACGCAACCGCGCAAACGGGCCGATAATCGCACCGGTATCAATCGTCACACCTTCAAGATGCGAGAAGGAACGGATCTGCACATCATCCGCCACGTGGACCCCCGGCCCAAAAAATACATTGGGATCAATCGTCACATCCTGACGAAACTGCGTATCCCAGCTGAGATATATGCTATCCGGGTCAATCATCGTCACGCCAGCGGCCATCGCGGCGGCGCGCAGCCGTTTTTGCATAACAAGCTCAACGGCGGCCTGCTCAGCGCGGGAGTTAACCCCCATCACTTCTTCAAACGGAATTTCAACAAATGCACAGGCATGGCCCGTTTGACGCGCAATACTGATAACATCAGTCAGATAATACTCACCTTTAGCATTATTATTGTTCAGGCCAGCCAGCAATTTTGAGAGCAGCTGCCCATCAAACAGCATGATGCCACCATTACACAAATCAATCGCACGCTGCGCTTCACTAGCCTCACGCTCTTCAACAATTCCGAACAATGTGCCGCCTTCAACCAGCAACCGGCCATAGCCAGTTGGGCTGGGCGGGCGCATACCGCTGACCACTACAGCCGGATTGTCCCCGGCCTTGCGGCGCTCAATCAGCTTACGCAAGGTATCGGCCGTCACCAGCGGCGTATCGCCAAACAGCACCAGAACATCACCGCTCAGCGGCCCCAAAGCCTCGACCGCGCATTGAACGGCATGGCCAGTGCCCTTAGCCTCGGCCTGAATGGCGGTTTGCGCATGAGCAGCAACATAATCACTCATCATGGCCATATCCGGGCCAACCAGAACGAGCAATTTGTCAGGCTTAAGCGCCTGCGCAGCGGCTAGAGAATGCGCAATCATCGGGCGGCCAGCGATGGTGTGCATTGGCTTGGGAAGCGCCGATTTCATACGGGTGCCTTTACCGGCAGCCAGAATAATACAGGTCAAAGTCATAATGACGGCAAGATGAGGTGAATCCCCGCTATTGCCTAGTCATATGATGTTTCAGATTGTAACCGAGCGAGAGCCTATAATTTGGTCACGCCGCCACCGCCCGGGCCCCGTGTGCTAAATGGGCGCCAGCCAAAAGCGCCTCACGCAGCAATTCAACATCCTGCGCCGTATGCATGGGCAGCGGCGTAATACGCACACGCTCGGTTCCGCGCGGAACAGTAGGATAGTTGATGGGCTGTACATAAATGCGGTGCTCATGAATCAGGAAGTCGGTAATCGCGCGGCAACAAACCGGATCCCCCACCATCAATGGCACAATGTGACTGCTGTTCTTGATGATGGGCATACCTGCGCTTGTCAGCATGCCCTTGACCTGCGCTACGCGCTCACGTTGCTGCATACGCTCGGTATCGCAGCTACGGATATGCCGAATACTGGCTGTGGCCCCCGCGCACAAGACCGGCGGCAAAGAGGTGGTGAAGATAAAACCAGCTGCGCTGGAGCGGATAGCATCCACTAGCGGCGCTGAAGCCGCAATATAGCCGCCCATCACACCAATAGCTTTACCCAGCGTGCCTTCAATAATGGTGATGCGCGCAGACAGGCCCAGCTCTTCAGCCACACCAGCCCCATGCGGACCATACATGCCAACGGCATGAACCTCATCCAGATAGGTCATGGCGCCATATTGCTCGGCCAGTGCAACGATCTCGCGCATCGGCGCAATATCACCCGCCATGGAATAGACGGATTCAAAAGCAATCAACTTCGGGCGATTAATCGGCGCATCGGCTAATAGCTGCGCTAGATGCTCAACATCGTTATGGCGGAAAATGCGCTTCTCGCAGCCGGACTGACGAATGCCTTCAATCATCGAATTGTGATTATCTGCATCCGAGAAAATGATGAGATCAGGAATGATCTGCCCCAGTGTACTGAGCGTAGCCTGATTGGAAATATAGCCCGAGGTAAACAGCAGCGCCGCCTCTTTGCCATGCCAACTGGCGAGCTCTTGCTCAAGCTCTACATGCGCATGAGTCGTGCCGGAGATGTTGCGAGTACCACCAGAGGCCGCACCATAACGATCAATCGCCTCATGCATCGCAGTGATGACTTTAGGGTGCTGACCCATGCCCAGATAATCGTTACTGCACCAGACTGTCACTTCAACGGGATCAGCGTCAGATGACATGCGCCAAAGCGCTTTTGGAAAACGGCCGCACTGGCGTTCAAGATTGGCAAAAGTGCGGTAGCGCCCTTCCGATTTCAGGGCCTGTAGATGACGCTCGAAAATAGGGTCAAAAGTCATAATGTGCGAGACTATCACGACTTTTCAGACCCCACCAGCCTTATGGCACTGCAACCTGATCGACTGCCTGGATATGCGCAACCAGCGTACCAAGCTCGACCGAACTTTGGATACGCACAGGCAATTCTGGTAGGTCTGGCGCGGGTTTAGCAAGCCAGATGATAAGGGGATTTTTTTTGTCCGAATTATCCTTCGCACTCCAGAAACCGGGCGATTTACTACCCGCTGGCGGGAACCCGGCCACCGGTTCGAACGTCACCTCACAGCGTGTCGCACTACCGGCAAACATGCTGTAACGGTTGCTACGCAACTCCTCGGCGCCCTTATTGTTCAGCACAAGATTATAGACACGGCGACCATCATAAGCCGGAATTTTACCCTGACAGCCCTGCTCAGCCCCATGTGTAATGACCGAGATCACCGCACTCAGCGGATCAATCGCGCCACGCCGTTGTTCTGGTGTTGCCTCAATACGGCCATCACGCTTGTGCGCCGGCGTTGCCACTACATCCACATGACCATCTGGCTTGAAAGTAAATTCCTGCGTGCGCGCCTTCTCACGCCAGACGTCATCATAACGGGCACCTTCCGGCTGCAAGCGGCCATCAGCAGCAATTGTGCCATATGATTTGATGACATTTCGCCAGGGCACCAGCGTCGCCCACATGCCGCGCGTACTAGCTGTTGCAAATACATTATAGCTTGCTGCTTGCAGGTTATAATTCACATTCACATCAACCACGCTGAGACCGCCGGCATATAAGCGATAGGTAGCATTGATCTGCGGTTTTTTGACCGGCGCCACCGCTACAGGAGCTGGCGCATGAGAGCGGCGCGCATGCTGGCCCGCATCAGCCGATGTCGCGAGCGTAACAGCCACAAATGAAAGACCTAACGAAAGAAGCAGCTTATATTTTGTCATCACACAACTCATTTCCGAATGAATATCTTGGGATTATATAGGCCCAATAAACTGAATACACTGCGACAGCGCGCAGCAGCTATTTGTTTTGAGCCGCCTGCTGCCGTGACCGCCAGCTCCATGGCGGCTCAACCCGGATACCACCCCATAGCCCGCGCTTTTCAGACTGCGCGATACCCTCCAGTTCAACATATTGGGGGCTTAAATCAATATAGGCGAGTGCCCAGCCTGATTTCACCATCAACGCCGCCAAATCCAAACCATTAACACCGCAGGTGCCTACCTTTTGCCCATTGCTATCCTGCCCCCGGATATAACAAGTCACCTGTTTTGATCCGATATATGAGCTCAGCATGTTTTTAGAAGGCGTAAAGCAATCATATTGCTTGTTAAATCGGGTGGTGCAGGTTTGCTTAACCTCTGGCGCATCTATCCCCCACAAACGGACAACCTGACCGTTAACAGAAAGAACATCCCCCTCCACGGCTGAGCCCGAGCCCACCACAGTTGGCAGCGGCACGTCCTGAGCGGCATGGCCAACATGTGGCAATACCGAGAACAGGAGACATAAGAAGATAATGGCAGCGAATCGCATTTTTTGACTGTAGCGCAATCCGCCTCTTCGCGGCAGAGGTAAGATGCGCTAGTTTGCGCGCATGGAACTGACCACGGACGAACTTATCCGCCTGACTTCTGCCGCATATGATATTGCGTGCGAGGCGGGTATCATCATCCTCAAGAAGCGCAATGAATCCCTGCGCATCTCAGCCAAGAAAGATGGCTCTCCCGCCACGGCGGGCGATACAGCCTCAGAGGCGCACATTGTTGCCGCTTTAAAAAAACTGACCCCAGATATTCCGATCATTGCAGAGGAAGACGCCGCCAAAGGCACAGCATTAGCCACCGGCACCGGCCCATTCTGGCTGATCGACCCACTGGACGGCACTAAGGACTATATCGCAGGTGACAGCGAGTTTTGCATCAACATCGCACTGGTTGTTGGCGAGGCGCCGATCCTTGGTGTTATCCATGCCCCAGCTTATGAGGAAAGCTTTATGGGTATCGTCGGGCACGGCGCCACCCGCGTACGCAACGAACGCGCCGAAGAAATTTCAGCCCGCTTTCCGCCAGCCGCCGGCCTGACTGTTTTGTCCTCCCGCCGTCATGGCAATGAGCCTGAGTTAGAGAAATATCTCGCTGGCGTTAAAATCTCACATCACAAACGCCTATCCAGTGCCCTGAAACTTGGCCTTTTGGCTGCTGGTGAGGGAGATATTTATCCGCGCTTTGGCCGTGTCATGGGCTGGGACGTAGCTGCTGGGCATGCAATTCTGATTGCTGCGGGCGGCCGTATTTCCACCGCCAACGGACAACCGCTCAACTACCGCCACCCTGAATTTGAAATCCCCAATTTTGTGGCGCGTGGGCGCCTCAATGGCTGAACTATTTCTCCAGCGTCTTTAATAAGATAGCCCCTGTTCCCACCACGGACTCTCTGATAATAAAATCAGCGACTTGATTCTGTGGAGGTTTTGATGCGGGTTACTTCTGGTCTGACACATTCGGCGCTCTCTATCACGTTGCTGCTTGGTAGTGCCGCCCCGGTTTATGCACAATATGTTCAGCCCCTGCCCGCCGCCCTGCAGCAAACTTTGTATACAGCAGCGCAGCAAGGCCCCAATCAGCTGCTCACCGCCATCTATAATTCGGTACAGCAATACCCGCAGCTAGCACAGGCGATTGTCAATAATGCCGCGCGCATCCAGCCCGGCATGGGCCAGTCTATGGCCGATATGGCTAACCGCGCACTCAAAGAGGCTACACGCGCGCCCCAGCCTAGCATCAGCCGCACGCCGACATCATCCACCACAACCTTCAGCACAGCAAGTGCTGGCGGCAGTGGCTTAAGCACTGGCGTATGGGTTAGTCTAGGCCTCGCTGGCGCAGTCGGCGGCACCTTGGCCGCCGTTGCTGGCGGTGGTGGCGGTGGCACGGCTCACCCGGTTCCGGCCTATGATGAGTTTGGTGCCAATTGGGGCTCTGGTTATGTTTATGCCGACCAAGCGCAAAACAGAGGCGGCACGGGAAGCGGTGTGCTTGTTGCTGTTGCAGATACCGGTTTTACGACCAGCCATCCTGACCTGAGCACCAAGTATGTTGGCGGTCGCAACTACTCCAATACATCCGCCATGGACTATGACATTAACGACCTCACTGATGGTGTCGGTCATGGCACCTTCGTTGCGGGTATCATTGCAGCCGCAAAAAATGGGGCTGGCACGCAAGGCATGGCGTATGACGCCACCATCCTGCCAATCAAGATTTTTGATAATAGCGGTACATCAGCCACCCCGGCCGAAACACGGCTGGGCGTTCTCTACGCTATTGCGCAAGGTGCGGATATTTATAATGGTAGCTACGGCTATACCAGCACCTCGACTAATATCGCATCCATTCAGACAGAGCTGGACGCCTATGCCACTGCAGCTGCTGGCGGCATGATTATGGTCTTTTCGGCAGGTAACGACGGCCTTTCTGACCCTTACCTGCCCGCACTAACCCCCTTCGTGAAACCCGCTAATGACGGCGCAGGCCTTTATACCGGCAACTCCGGCGCACGAGACTACTCAGCCTATGCAGACCGTTGGCTGGCCGTAGTGGCAATTGATGAAGATGGCCGCATTGCCAGCTACAGCAACCGCTGCGGCGTTGCGGCTGCTTGGTGTATTGCCGCCCCGGGCACAAATGTCTATTCCACAACGACAGGTGGATATGGCACCAATAGCGGCACATCCTTTGCTGCGCCGCATGTATCTGGTGCCGCCGCCATGCTGATGGACCTCTACCCCTCCCTCACACCCGCACAGGTTGTTGCACGCCTGTTGGCCACAACCACCAAAACCGGCGACTATGCGGATACCATCACCTATGGTCACGGCCTGCTGAATATGAGCAGTGCGACAGCCTTTGTCGCTACAGCGCTGATGCCCACCAGCAGCACATTGGCTGGCCCGCTCTATACACTCGACAACAGCCAGTTCCAGCTGGCCAGCCCGTTTGGCGATGGTCTGCAAAAATCACTGAGCGCTGTCACCTTCAAGCCGGTGGATAGCTTTGATGGCGCGGCCATCAGCACGTCTGGCAGCAAGCTGGTGGCCAGTCTGCCGCAAACCAATCTGATGGCTAACGGCATCCGCCGATTTGGCCACAGCATGAAGACCGAGCAGCTCGACAATTTTGGTGATACGGTTGTCAACTGGCAGCAGGTGCCGGGGAACGAGAAGCACGATGCGCAGGTTGAAGCGCGCGTCAAAACATCCTTTACCAGCAGCACCGATGTCACCATCGGTTATATGGATGATCCGGCACTGGGCTTTGGCCTGATGGCTGACGGCACCGTTGATCAGGCCGAGAGCCGCGCACAAGGTGCGTTCCTCAGCCCCTATATGAGCTTTGCACAGGACGGTGTGAATACCGTTGCCAGCACAAAGCTTGGCAACCTCACCTTCCGCGCGGGCTCTTTCACCGGTCACGCAGAAGATGACAAGAACGCCGATGCGTTTGGCGCAACCACCGAACTGTCCTATTCACCCTATGAGGGCAGCCAGATCAGCCTGCAGGCTGGCTTTGTGAAGGAAGGCAGCACATTCCTCGGCAGCCGTAGCCAAGGTGCCTTTACACTTGGCCAGACTGACACCACCTTTGTTGGCGTGTCAGCGCGCCTGCCCGTCGCGCAGGATACTGAACTGGTTGGCAGCTATTTTGTTGGCACCAGCGCAGCGCAGGCGGCGCAAGGCTCCCTCCTCGGCAGCTTTAGCGGTATTCAGTCTGATGCGTTCACGCTGGGTGTTATTCAGCACAATATGCTGGTCAAGCAGGACAAGCTGGGCCTGCTGTTCAACCAGCCGCTGCGCGTGAGCACTGGCCGCGTAAATATGAGCCTACCTAATGGTGTGGATGCTGCGCACACTGTGGCCTACACCAACATCAGCGCTGATGCGGCCCCAACTGGCCGCGAGCTGGATGTGGAAGCGTTTTACCGCGCCCCGCTCGATGAGCAGACGGACCTGAACGCCTCACTGATGTACCGCACTCAGCCTGGCCATGTAGCCACCGCTGATGACGAAGTGCAGGCCCTGCTCCGCTGGCAGCGCCGCTACTAAGCAGAAGTTGCAGGCAACAAAAACCCCCGGCTATAAGACCGGGGGTTTTTTCTATAACTATCGTATCACATGCCGGGGCGAGCTGTGCCAACGCCGGGCTTAAATTCTTGCGTAAACGCCGGGCGTGGTTCAAGCGGCAAACGACCTTGCGTTGGATTGCTGATGCCAAACTCTTTCAGGTCTGGCTTGTCCGTCAGGTCTTTTATTTTACCGGCCTTATCAATTTCCGCGAGAACCAGCATCTGATAAGGCTGGCCCTTCCCTTCGCTCATACGCATAGCCATCAGGGTGCTACCATCAGGGCGCACACTCGCTGCATATTCATAGCGGGCACCGCTTGCCTGATCGGTAATACCTTCACCATAGACCTGCGCTTTATTAGTCTCTCGCATAGCTTTCAACGCACGGCCAAAACGTGTGCCATAGTCGGCATTGACAAAATCATTCTGCATATCGGTTGCGGCAGCACCAATATATCTCTGTTCCAGATAGCGCTGAGCGTTCTCCATAGCCGTCACCATATGCTGGCCACGCACACTACCTTCTTGGATAATTTGCGGCGTAATGCCAGCTTCTTTATCCTTGGCAGATAAGCCTGAAAATTGATTAGTCGGACCCGCCATCGCATTGCCTCCCTGCAGAACAAACGGCGCAGCAGATGCCAGCGCGCCAACAGCCAGAGCGGAAGCGATTTTCGATTTGAATGTCATTTGAACCTCACAGGCCGCACAAATACCATACTGCCCGCGCAAAGTTCAAACACTTCCGCTACGCACAGCCTAAGCTATAGCGCCTTAAAGATACCTTGAGACAAGGCTAACCCGTTGATAAATCAGGCTGCAGCGCCAGAATCGTCCTCACCCTTAATGCGGTGCGCGAGAGCTGCGGCCAGAAACTTATCAATCGAGCCATCAAGAACGCCGCCGGTATCGCTGGTTTCGATATCGGTACGCAGATCCTTGACCAGCTGATAGGGCTGCAGAACATAAGAGCGGATCTGATGCCCCCAGCCGATATCCGTTTTGGCCGATTCAATCGCGTTAGCCTTTTCTTCACGCTTGCGCACTTCCAGCTCATACAACTTGGCCTTGAGCATCTTCATGGCTTTGTCGCGGTTGGCGTGTTGGCTGCGTTCCTGCTGACAGGCCACAATTGTATTGGTCGGCATGTGCGTAATGCGCACAGCAGATTCAGTCTTGTTAACGTGCTGACCACCGGCACCAGATGCGCGGTAGGTATCGATCTTCAGATCTTTATCAAGGATCTCGATTTCAATTTCATCATCAATTACCGGGCTCACACTAACAGCCGAAAAGCTGGTATGGCGGCGGGCATTGCTGTCATACGGGGAAATACGCACCAGACGATGCACACCAGCTTCCGTCTTAAGCCAGCCATATGCGTTAGGCCCGCTGATCTGCACAACGGCCGATTTAATACCCGCCTCTTCACCCGGACTTTCATCCAGCCAGTCGGTCTTGTAACCCTTCTTTTCGGCCCAGCGCAGATACATGCGTAGCAGCATCTGCGCCCAGTCCTGCGCCTCGGTGCCACCAGCACCGGCATTCACTTCAAGATAGCAGTCGTTAGCATCCACTTCGCCGCTCAGCAGGCTTTCCAGCTCACGCTGGCCCGCCTCTTCTTTGAGAGCGAAAACGGTAGACTCTGCCTCAGCAATCATACTGGAGTCGTTCTCAGCCTCAGCTAATTCCAGCAGGCCTAGCCCGTCGTTCAGGCCATTTTCCAAGGCCAGATAGCCATTAACCGACTTATCCAGCTGCGTGCGTTCACGCATAAGCTTTTGCGCCTTGCGGCTGTCATTCCACAGGTTGGGATCTTCGGAGAGCGCGTTTAATTCTTCCAGACGGCGAACAGCATTATCCCAGTCAAAGATGCCTCCGTAGCAGCGTGAGCGACTTACGGATATCGGCAACGGCATGTTCAACTTCGGCGCGCATAATTCTTAACTCCTCAAATATGAGCGGAACATATTGATTTTCGCAAGGTTTGGCAACAGAGCAACGTAACGTCAGCCGATTAACCAATTAATAAATCAGGAAATAATATGCTTTCTCTTTAAGTCCATCACCCTCTTATGTCATAAATGATTCACACACGATTAACCCTGAACATGCTACGCCATAGGTAACAGGAGGTGTGATATGCAGACCATTACCCGTAACGCAATCGGCCCGGCAGAAGCCATGCTCGTTCTGGACAACGCCCAGCGCCAGATGGTTTCGTTCTCGACCAATCCTGAACCAGCCAAGGTGGTGCATTTCAAGCCGCGCGCCGGCAAGCTCACGCCCCCCTGATTTTTCACCAGTTTCAATAGAAAAGGCTGGCCTTTGCGCCAGCTTTTTTTGCATTCAAGCTCCAGTAATTAATAGATTCCGCCAAGCCCGGGATCATCTGCATTAGTTGCGGGTTGCGCGGATTCTACGGCCCGCTGGGACGGTAGATAATCCGGAATACCGGCAGGCGCATCACCCGGCGCAGCTGAACTGGCAGCTTGAGGCTGGGTGGCCGGCTGCGTATTAGCGTCTGGCATGCGAATAACCGAGGGCAGATTCTCTAGCGATGCATCAAGGGCGGGGTCAAGCATCTGGCCACTATCGCCATCCTGCGGCTCGGTACCCGGTTTAAACGCTTCCCAGATCGCCTTGGGATCATCAGCCTCAGCCAGATGGCCGGTTGACGGATTGACGCGAACAAAGCGCAGCCCCGGCGGCACGCGGAATGGAATGGGCGGTGTACCTTCTAGCGCGCCAGCCATAAATTCCTTGAATACTGGCGCCGCATTCATGCCACCTGTTTCGCTATGGCCGCCCATATTCTGTGGCTGATCAAACCCGATATACAAGCCCACCACCATGTCGGATGAAAACCCGACAAACCAGTTATCCTTATAATCATTAGTGGTACCGGTCTTGCCAGCGAGCGGCCAAGGCAAGCCCTTAACCCGGCTGCCCGTACCGCGCTCAATCACACCTTCCAGAATATGCACCATCTGATAGGCGCTGCGCGGGTCAACCACAATCGGCCGATTATCCGGCAGCGGCGGCGCAATCGCCCCCGCCTGCCACAACACATTATTACAGCCATTGCAGGCGCGATCATCATGCCGGTAGATAATGCGGCCGCTCTTGTCCTGCACACTGTCGAGCAAAGTTGGTGTTACTTTACGCCCACCATTGACGATGCTGGCATAGCCGGTCACTTCACGCATCACCGTCGTTTCACCAGCGCCTAGCACCATGGAATAGTTGCGCTGCATCCGGTCAAGCACACCCAAGGTTTCAACGGTCTGCGCAATCTTGTCGATGCCCACAGCTTGCGCCAGACGAACCGTCATCACGTTACGCGATTTTTCAACACCCACACGCATGGTGGTGGGGCCCAGATAGCTGTCTTCAAAATTGCCCGGTCGCCATTCCGGCAGCCCCGGCCCTTGCGGCAGACTGATTGGCGCATCGAGAATAAGAGTGGATGGCGTAAAACCATTCTCAAGGCCGGTGAGATAGACAAACGGTTTGAAGGATGAACCGGGCTGGCGCATAGCCTGCGTCGCGCGGTTAAACACACTCATGCGCGGTGAATAGCCACCCACCATAGCCAGCACACGACCGGTATTGGCATCCATGGCTACCAGCGCCCCCTGCACCGCCGGCACCTGACGCAAGCCGTAGGATTTTTCACTCCCGACTTTTTCTACCAGCACAACATCGCCAACCGCGAGGACATCGGACGGCTTTTTAACCTCCGGGCCCAACCGTTGACCCGGCAACCAGCTACGTGCCCATTTTAGCTCATCAACGCTAATGGTGCCGCGCCCACCATCCTTCAAGGCAATCTCTGCCACCTGAGCGCCCACGGCAGTCACCACCGAGAGCTGCCACATTTCACCGCCCGGCGGGATCGGC